>WBZQ01000851.1_pt1 | contig 20490 bp, 13 predicted proteins | sample 5204251 | NCBI WGS metagenome assembly WBZQ01 (sample SAMN12412402, study PRJNA552823) | activated sludge metagenome | isolation source: activated sludge from nitrification reactor of wastewater treatment plant... | place: USA: Virginia | collected 2017-09
TATAATAATAGTTAGGCGAACATGAATATATCACGAAATAACCGCCCCTTTCTAAACATGATTTTAACAAATCATCTTACTTGTCTTGACAAGACAATCCATTGATAGGCAAAATCGCAACCTTGCATTTGAAACACAGGCGAATTAGCTCAGTGGTTAGAGCAGCGGAATCATAATCCGTTGGTCCGGGGTTCAAATCCCTGATTCGCCACCAACCTAGATTATCTAATTGACTAAATTGGACTTAGAGTAAATCATATATCTCTATAAACCCTAATTTAATGATGTCCACCAAGTTTTTTGTCAGTGAATAAATAATCCTTTAATTCTTGATCAAATTTGGAATCCTGTCGGCGGATCCACTCTAAGACCATGGCCGCGTGTTCTTTTTCCTCGTCGCGATTATGTGCAAGAATAGCCTTGAGTTCCGGATCCTTGCATGCGTCAACACGCTGATTGTACCAATCAACCGCTTCCAATTCTTCCATTAACGATACGATTGCCCGGTGCATGTCACGGGTTTTCTCGGATAGCTCATCAATAGGCTCGTGATAACCTTCATTAGACATCTTTTAATCTCCCCTTTTCATTTTATAGCAACATACGAAAGTATTAATAGATGAATGTTACTTGATCTATTAGTACTGATGGGAATAATCATATCCTGGAATGCCTTGGTTTTATTTTATCTAAATATGAGGAAGCCAATTCTTTTTTATCATCTGTTAGCAATAAATAAAGAGTATCAGGAATTGTGACCAATAAATTTTTAATTAGAGCTGTAGCAGCTTAACTGAGTTGTTAAGTTAATCGACTACAGCCTCTAAATTTATTTATATTTTGTGAAAGCTAATTCCTGGTTGATTAATTCTTTCAATTGGTTGTGATGTATTGATCAAGATAAAGTTTTTCGCATCATCTTGAATAAACCGCTGTTCTTAAGGTATAGTTCTGGCTTTGCTATTTCCATCTAAACAGAAGAGTGTGCTGTATTTATTTTAGCACCGCCGAAGGCGTAACCCCCCGGAATCGCTCAGGCAGGTACGATTTCGTTCCGTAAAACCGTTTAGAAGGGGCAATCTGGAGAGCGCCGAGAATATATTTCTGGCCACCGAAGGGGCACGCGGATAATCATCTGTCAATCTCTCAGGTAAAAAGGACAGAGGGGCGTTACGTCATAACGTAATGACTTTTTATTTTTCGGGAGAATAATCCGTGTTAAAAACGACACCCCTTAATCAAGCTCATCGTGACATGAACGCCAAAATGGTAGATTTCGGCGGTTGGGATATGCCGCTGCACTATGGTTCACAACTTGATGAGCATCATAAGGTACGCCAGGATGCTGGTATGTTTGATGTGTCGCATATGCTACCGGTAGATATCAAGGGTAATAATGTTCGGGGTTTTTTGCGTCAACTGGTCGCTAATAATGTTGATAAGTTGACTATTCCTGGTAAAGCCCTTTATTCCTGTATGCTGACGCCACAGGGCGGTATCATTGACGACCTTATCATTTATTTTTTATCCGAAACATGGTTCCGGATTGTGGTCAATGCCGGTACTGCGGATAAAGACGTTGCTTGGATGCAAAAACAACGTGATGATTATGCGGTTGATTTGGAAATTACGCCGCGTCGAGATTTGGCGATGATTGCAGTACAAGGCCCAAATGCCCGCGCAAAAGTCTGGGAAGTGATTGCTGGATCGCAAGTTGCCACCGAAGCATTAAAACAATTCCAATCCGTTGAAGTGGGGCCATATTTTATTGCCCGTACCGGTTATACCGGAGAAGATGGTTTTGAAATTATTTTGCCCGCTGCTGAAGCGCCAAAACTCTGGCAAGCATTGCATGCCGTTGGTGTTGTACCTGCTGGACTGGGTGCGCGGGATACGTTGCGTTTGGAAGCCGGTATGAATTTATACGGTCAGGATATGGATGAAACCAAACATCCCATGGAATCAGGTTTGGCTTGGACAGTTGATTTGAAAACAGAACGTGATTTTATTGGCAAACAGGTGTTATCGGATACTCCAGTTACTCATCATCTTGTCGGGTTGGTGCTGCTAGATCGTGGTGTATTGCGTAGTCATCAACAAGTGGTGATGCAGCGAGACGGTGTGGAACATCAGGGAGAAATCACGAGCGGCGGCTTTTCACCCACAATGAATCAATCAATTGCTTTAGCGCGAGTACCCATCGCAGTTTCAGTTGGCGACGAAGTGGATGTCGTAGTGCGCGATAAAAAGCTGCGCGCTAAAGTGGTAAAATATCCTTTCGTACGCAACGGAAAAGTGCTGGTTTAATCCGATAACGACAAACTATTACCTTTAACCTGGAGTCATAAATGCAAGTTCCTGCAGATTTAAAATATAGTAAATCCCACGAATGGGTCAAATCCGAAAGTGATGGTACTGTGACAGTTGGAATCACCAGCCATGCACAAGAATTATTGGGTGATATGGTATTTATTGAATTACCCGAAGTCGGCCGTACTTTGAAGCAAAAAGAAGAGTGTGCAGTCGCTGAATCGGTTAAAGCTGCCGCAGACGTCTATGCACCTATTTCTGGTGAAATTGTTGCAGTTAATTCACCTTTAGTGGATGCGCCCGAAAAAATTAACGAAGATGCCTTTTCAGCTTGGCTTTTTAAAATGAAACCGAGCAATCCTTCAGAACTTGATGGCCTATTGAGTGCTGCGGCTTATACCGAATTGGTAGAAAACGAAGAACACTAATCCTATTAAAGCCAACGTAGCCTTATGTTTGCTTGAGTATCAATTTATCCTTATTAATACATTATGCCGTTTATTCCACATACTGAAGAAGATGTCGCCGAAATGCTCAACAGCATTGGCGCAAAGACCATTGAAGAACTGTTTGATGAAATCCCGAAGGAACTGGTCAGTGGCCAATTGACGGGTGTTCCTGCCGGTTTGAGCGAGATGGAAATTACCCGGTTGATGATGGAGCGCGCTAACAAAGACGGTTTTTATCAAAACTTTATTGGGGCCGGCGCTTACGAGCATCATATTCCTGCGGCTGTATGGCAGATAACCACGCGTGGCGAATTCTATTCTTCGTACACGCCATACCAAGCCGAAGCCAGTCAAGGTACATTGCAATTGCTCTATGAATATCAGTCGATGATGGCTTCATTGACGGGCATGGATGTATCCAATGCCAGTATGTACGATGGTGCAACTGCGCTGGCAGAAGCTGCTTTGATGGCGGTACGTTCACACAAAACATCGCGCCGCATCTTGATCCCAAGAACTGTCCATCCAGTTTATCGTCAAGTTGTGCAAGCGATTGTCAGCAACCAAAAGATTGAAGTTTTAGAAGTTCCTTTTGATATTCAATCGGGGCAAGTTTTACCAGAATCTTTGTCGAAATTTGGTAAAGATGAATTCGCGGCGCTGGTTATTCCGCAACCCAATTTTTTTGGAGTATTGGAGCGAGTCGATGAACTCACCGATTGGGCGCATAAAAATAATGGTTTTGCGATTGGCGTGGTTAATCCGACTGCGCTGGCCTTGTTAAAACCACCGGGTGAATGGGGTAGTAAAGGTGCTGATATCGCGGTGGGTGAAGGCCAACCTTTAGGTATTCCACTTTCTAGTGGTGGTCCCTATTTCGGTTTCATGGCCTGTAAAAATGCGCTGGTGCGTCAAATGCCTGGTCGTATCATCGGCCGCACGACCGACTTGGATAACAAGGAAGGATTCGTATTGACACTGCAAGCACGTGAACAGCATATTCGCCGTTCTAAAGCTACTTCTAATATTTGTACCAACCAAGGATTGATGGTGACGGCTGCAACTATTTATATGTCATTAATTGGGCCAGAAGGATTACGTCGGGTAGCGGCGCAATCACATGCCAATACATTGGATTTGGTTGAACAACTTGAATCCTTAAATGGTGTGAAGAGAACTTTCGATACGCCAGCTTTTCACGAAACTACCCTGACATTGCCTAAAACGGCTGCCGATGTGTTATCCAAGCTAAAACAGCAAGGTATTCTCGGTGGATTGGATTTATACGGATACTATCCTGAACTAGGTAATGCGCTACTGGTATGTGCTACGGAAACTAAAACTTCAGCAGATTTGCAGAGTTATGCACAGGCATTGAAGCAAATTTTAAGCTAATACATTTGTTTGCTAACTGATTGATAGAGGTAAATTATGGTTACATTGAAAGGCAAGCCTATTAAAATTGAAGGTGTTTTTCCTCAAGTGGGACAAAAAGCACCGGCTTTTTCCCTAGTAAATAGGGATTTGATTGATGTCACGCTGGCAAATTTTGCTGGCAAGAAAAAAGTGTTGAATATTGTGCCAAGCTTGGATACACCCGTGTGTGCGCTATCGACCCGGAAATTTAATCAACAAGCCAGCAACATGGAAAATACCGTGGTATTGATCATTGCTGCGGATTTACCGTTTGCCATGAGTCGTTTTACCGATGCCGAAGGTTTGGATAAGGTGGTTACGCTTTCGACCATGCGTGGCGCTAAGTTTATGAAGGATTATGGTGTCCTAATTGGAGATAGTGCATTTGGTGGAATTACGGCACGTGCTGTGATTGTTCTTGATGAATCTGACAAGATCATTCATGCCGAACTGGTACCGGAAATCGCCGATGAACCCAACTACGATGCAGCGATGGCTGCTTTGAAACAATAACAACGAATTTGTTCATCCACACCTTACTCAATCCAATCATGCTGATATTTGAACACTCGCGCAAAGGGCGTCGCAATTATTCACAATCGCCAGAAAAAGTTGCTAGCAAATCGAAGATTCCACAGGATTTGTTGCGCAAGTCGCCAGTACTGCTGCCCGAAGCTTCCGAAATGGATACCGTGCGCCACTATACTCGCTTGTCACAAAAGAATTTTTCAATCGATACGGAATTTTACCCACTGGGTTCGTGCACAATGAAATACAATCCGCGTGCCTGCAATTCTTTGGCAATGCTGCCGCAGTTTTTGGGGCGGCATCCATTGGCACCGGAAGATACCGGGCAAGGCTTTATGGCGTGCCTATACGAATTACAGGAAATTCTTAAATCGGTAACCGGAATGGCGAGTGTCAGTTTGACTCCGATGGCGGGTGCACAAGGTGAATTGATTGGCGTGATGATGATTCGTGCTTATCATGAAGCGCGTGGTGATTTTGAGCGCACTGAAATTATCGTTCCAGATGCGGCACATGGTACCAATCCAGCGACAGCGGTGATGTGTGGCTTTAAAGTCGTGGAAATTCCGACTGATAAAGAAGGCAATGTTGATTTAGCCGCACTTAAAGCCGCCGTTGGGCCGAAAACTGCTGGACTGATGCTAACCAATCCATCAACGCTGGGCGTGTTTGAAAAAAATGTAGCGGAAATGAGCCGCGTAGTCCATCAAGCCGGTGGCTTGTTATATTACGATGGCGCCAATTTGAATGCAGTATTGGGTAAAGTCAAACCAGGTGATATGGGTTTTGACGTGATTCATATTAATTTACATAAGACATTTTCAACCCCGCATGGCGGTGGTGGGCCTGGTTCTGCACCTGTGGGGGTGGCGGAACGTTTGTTGCCGTTTTTGCCGATACCGAATGTCGCTAAAGAAGGTGATCATTATCGCTGGTTAACTGAAAAAGATCGCCCACAAACCATTGGTCGTTTATCGGCGCACATGGGGAACGCGGGAGTGTTGCTGCGCGCTTATATTTACGTACGTTTACTGGGTATGCATGGCATGCATCGCATTGCGGAATTCGCTACCTTAAATGCTAATTACTTAATGGCAGAATTGCGCAAAGCTGGGTTTGAAATCGCTTATCCGACGCGACGGGCCAGCCATGAATTTATTGTGACCTTGAAAGACATCAAGGATAAAACTGGAGTAACTGCGATGAATCTGGCCAAGCGTCTACTGGATAAAGGATATCACGCACCGACGACGTATTTTCCATTGTTGGTGCCGGAATGTTTGTTGATAGAACCGGCCGAAACGGAATCCAAGGAAACCTTGGATGCTTTTGTGCAATCAATGAAAGAGATTCTGCAGGAGATTGAAACGCAACCGGATATGATCAAAGGAGCACCGCATACCATGCCTGTGCGTAAACTGGATGATGTCAAAGCTGCGAGAGAATTGGATCTCGCTTGGAATCCACCATCCTGATCGTAACTAAAGCTTCATCATTATCATGCGCACACTGATTTGCGGTTCGATCGCTTACGACAATATCATGGTCTTTCAAGACCGTTTCAAGAATCATATCCTGGCAGAAAAGATACACGTATTAAACGTGTCTTTTCTGGTTCCGGAAATGCGTCGGAATTTTGGTGGTTGTGCGGGTAATATCGCGTATAACTTGAAAATGCTAGGTGGCGATCCAGTTATGATGGCAACTGTGGGGGATGACTACGCGCCCTATGCCACGCGCTTTGACCAGTTGAATTTGACTCAGGAGCATGTCTATCAAGTTCCCGATACCTATACTGCACAAGCGTTCATTACAACTGATCTAGATGATAACCAAATCACGGCATTTCATCCTGGTGCAATGAATTTTTCCCACCTCAATTCCGTCAAAGATAGCCGTGAAATTCGCCTTGGTATCGTGGCCCCAGACGGGCGGGATGGTATGATGCAACATGCCAAAGAATTCCATGAAATGGGTATCCCATTCATGTTTGATCCAGGGCAGGGGCTGCCAATGTATAACGGGGATGAGCTACTGAATTTTATACAACAGGCAAATTACATTGCGGTAAACGACTATGAAGCGCAATTGTTGCAAGATCGTACTGGCTATAAACTCGAATCGTTGGCGAACAAAGATAAAGTCCTCATTATTACCTTGGGGGCAAACGGCTCAGTGATTTATGCGGATGGTAAAAAAGTCGAGATTCCTTGCGTTGAGCCTCGGGAAATCGTTGATCCCACCGGTTGTGGCGATGCCTATCGTGCCGGTTTATTATACGGCATTGTCAAAGGCTTGGATTGGCAAACTACTGGGCAGCTTGGTTCGTTATTGGGCTCTTTAAAGATTGCTTTTCGTGGCGGACAAAATCATCAATTTACCCGCGATGGAATCGATCAGGCTTATTTTGAGAATTTTGGCGTCCGTATCTTTTAATCTTCCCTTTTAAGGGCTAGCGGTTTTTTTCTTATAGGAAGTTCTTCCTAACGCTCAGTCAGTGTAATCTCAATCGTTTTTAATTGATTATCGCGCTGGTATTGCAATTCCACTGTTTGTCCAGGAGTCAATGTTTTTAATACAGCGGAGTAATTGGCTAGATCGCTAATGGCTTGTCCTGCAAGTTTTGACAGGATGTCGCCTTTTTGTAATTGCGCACGTTGTGCTGGTGAGCCGGGCATTACGTCATCGATTCGAACGCCCGGACCCGAATATGAAAAATCAGGAACGGTACCCAGGCTGGTTTTGCGCTTACCCTGTGATGGTGTAGGTTGCGGTTCGCTAGCGTGGGATGGTAAAGCGATTGTTAGCGGCTCAATGCGATTGGCCAAATATTCAACGCCTTCTTTGAGAATGGCCGCTACTTTAGCCAAACCGGCAGAATCGATTTTATCGATAGTATCACCAGGCGTATGGTAATCCTCGTGTGCCGTGGCAAATAGTTGTATTGCAGGTATACCGGCCCGAATGAATGCTGCTTGATCACTGGAGCCAAAATCATCGGGTACCATATTCACTGGAATGCCTGTGACAAAACTTGCCCCACGGAAAATATGCACGAGTTCTCGTGCGGAACCAGTACCAAAAACCGTGACTGGATTGTTGTGCAGTCTTCCGACAGTGTCCAAATTTAACGTCGCGATGATTTTATCAATAGGATATTTTTTCGCCTGGGTAAGATAATGACGAGAACCCAGCAATCCGGCTTCTTCTCCAGTAAAAGCAACAAAAATGATGCTGCGCTCAGGTTGCCATTCTGGCGTCGTAATATGACGCGCCAATTCGAGCATCACTGCGACACCGCTGGCATTATCATCTGCCCCAGAGTGGATTTTCCCCTGATTTGCGGCACGGGCATCCGGCCAACCGGTGCCCAAATGATCGTAATGCGCCCCAACAACCACGCTTTGTCCGGCCAGCTGCGGATTGGTGCCGGGCAGAATGCCAATAACGTTACGCAAAGTAATGGTTCCTTTGGGTTCGCCAACGGATTGTTGCCAGATTTGGAAATAACCGTTTTCATCACCACCCGGTAATAAGCCGATTTGTTGAAATTGTTTAGCGATGTAGGAAGCGGCTATATCCAACTCAGGGCTACCGAGTTCGCGTCCTTTTAATGATTCATCTGCCAAGTACTGGATGTCTTCCAGCATTCGGCTTTCAGAAAATACGGGTGGCAATTCGGCGAGTGCGCGACGCGGTTTTAAGGTGCCGATGTGTTGTGGTTGTGTAGCTTCTTGTGACCCTATCCATTGCGTTAATGGTGATTGTGTGACTGTCCATTGACCTTTATGAATATTAGTCAATTCGTTATCGCGTTTAAATACTAGATAACTGTATTTGCGGTAATGTGGTAATTTGCTCGCCAGCTGTGCAATCGATTGTGGGTGATCGGAAGCCACCCACAGCAAGGTTTTATCCGAATTACTGGGTTGTCGCGCTGTGATCACAACGGCATGTTCAGTTGCTGGATAGTTTTGCTGATCCAACTTCAAATTTGAGGATTCATAGGCGATACCATGTTGCGTTGCTGCTGACAGCATTTCTGGACGAAATTTGTTTTGCCAGCCCATTATCCAGATGGTTCGATCGGTTGGTAGCTCGGCGATTGCTTCATCAAGCACAATCTCGATTGCATTCGATTGAGTTTTCTGCCAGTTTTCCGCCAATGCGCGATAGGCTTGTAGCACCGGCTGACTTGCTTGGGTAGGTAATATCAGCAGTGGCTTTTCTGCGCCAAAACCTTGCGATAAGGCAGCAGGAATTTCGCGGTTATCTAAGCGCCGAAATATGTCAAATTGCGGATCGATATCGATGCGCACTGGACGGGCGTGAAAGTGCAATTGGATCGCTTGCACTTTTTGCTGCATATCAATTTGTGATTGAATCGCTTGATCCTCACCCTCCAGTGTAACCGCAATGGGAATGCGTAATTGGTATGGTTGGCCAGGTTGTACTTGTTCTAATTGTGCTGTCAACATATAACCATCTTTCGTTCGTTTTGCTTCTACGTGTGAAAGTTTCAAGTCAGGTGCGCCAGAACGTTCTACCCATTGAGTAAACGATTGTGCAAGTTCTTTGTTGGCGACGGTGCTGAATATTGTTTGTAAATCCTTAAAAGTAGCTTGCTTGAATTGAAATTGCTGGTAGAACTTTCGTAAAGCGTCTACAAATGCTTCATCTCCTAATTCCTGACGTAACATATGGAAAAATAGCATGGTTTTGCCATAACCCACTGCTTCCGAACTGGCACTATGTCGTGAAACAAATTGTGCAATAGGAAAATCTTTTTCCTTGCCGACAAAATCAGTGTATTTTTGCAATACATCCCGTCGGTATTCTTCACCTTTGTTTTTTTGTTCATTGATCAAATGATCGGCAAGATAGGCGGTCAGACCTTCGGACCAATTGCCTTGGGTATAGTCGACAAATACACCGTTGCCCCAGTAGTTATGCAAGATTTCATGTGGATATGAAGAATGCAAAATAAAAGGCAGTCGGATTACTTTAGAACCCAACAAAGTAAAGGACGGCATCCCGTAACCGGTTTCCCAGAAATTTTCCACCAAAGCAAATTTACGATACGGATAAGGCCCCAACAGCTTGTTATACATGGCAATGTATTGTGCGGTGACATCCAGGTATTTTTTCGCCAGTGTGGCATCGGGGTTGCGCAAATAAACCATGGCGTCTAGTTGGCCGGATGTTTGCGAGTAACGTTGATAGCGACCTGCGACAATGTAGATATCGTCTTGTGGATGTTTTTCTTCCCAAACGGTACGTTGCATTGAATCGGATTGATGTTCTTGCAGCAAAACACCTTGACTAATGACATGCCAATCAACCGGAGTCTGTATCTCTAATTTGAACGATACTAAGCCATTATTAAATTGAGGATACCAGGCCGTGGAATTGGCTAGAAACACGCCTTCCGGAGAAATTGTGCCGGGTGTATAACTAAAGCTGCGCGCGTATTCCTCCCCTGGTTGTTGTACCGGATGATGGATTTTTCCTTGAAACTGTAAAGTAAAATCTTTGGTTTGAGGTGGCAATGTTACGGTATAGCGCTTAAATAGGCCTGGATGTAAATGTGCTGTAGCGTTCTTCTGTGGCTCAATTTTAGCGCCTTGTACTGCTTCGATTGCCAGATCTTGATGCAGGATGAAATCCAATTTTACTGAAGCTTTCTGGCTCTGCAGATTTTTCGGAACAGTAATGTGATCCTTAACACGGATTTCAGAAGTGTCTGGAGATAAAACAATGTGCATCTGGTGATGAAAAGTTTCAGTGGAAGCCAATACACTCATGTTGAAGAAGCACAATAGGATGCCTAATAAAGTAAAGTAAATGCGAACCAGTGGTTTCATAAAATTTTTTTAATGGTGAAGTTTGGAATTAAAGGCGTAGAATCAAGCTTACAAGATATGGGTGATTGTAAACGTACATTCCATGATTTTAATGGATTATGCGCTAAGTTGGCGGAATGAATCTAGCAGCGTTGTTAACACCCAGTCCCAAAAATCTGTGACAAAAAACATAGTAATGGCGATACAAAAATAATACGATCAGAATCAATCCATCATTTTTAGAGGTTCAGCGGTTTATAAGAATTGGTTTTTCTGCCCATCATGGTTAATTATTGATGTGGTCAAGATAAAGATTTAGGGGCGTTTTTATGTCATCTCTTTATACACCAATTAGTAATGTGCAGTTTTTGCTGCCAGGAATGAAAAATAAGGTGGCCAATCGAGAGAAAATGTATAGATGGTATATAAACGTATTGAGCGTTGATCGAGCGGTGTCGCGAACGGTGAGATTTGTTTGATCAAATTCTATGTGAGGTCATAACATGTCGATTCAATTAAGCATTACAGGTAAAAAAACATCCTCAACGACCACGAAAACAACAGTACGAGGCGGATCTGTTGCTCAACAGAGTGACGATGTAGTTGATACGCACTTGCTAGACGCAGTTAAAGAACTGGGTACATTTGATGTTTCACCGTTGGCTCGTGAAAGCCAACCTGAACCTTCTAAGCAGGAAGTACGAGCGGATGACATCATTGAGTTTGTTTTAGATTCCGGTATTTCGATCTGGACATCGGTCGCTGCTTATCAACAGCAACAACAGCGCATTACACGCACTCGTGCCCAGTCAACAGAATTAAAGATTAATCCCGACTTGGGTAGCCAGATGACCAGTCGTGGCGTGGTGAGTGATGTGAAAGCCCAAGCGATTCAATTGCTCCGCCTTGAACCGGATGAGATTTGGGAAGCAGCCAAAAATCCAGCCAATTGGCCTGACTGGATCAGTCAGTATGGCTTTAAAGCATTTGAACAAATAGGCGCGCAATTGGCTGCAAAGTTGATTGTATGGTTAATTGAACAAAAAGCTTTCGCAAAGCACCCTTCCGGACTCTACTGTTGGGTAAAAAATCCAAAGGAAGAAGATCATCCGGTCGAACCGGAGAGTATTGCTGTCGACAAACCATTGTTGTTGTTTATTCATGGAACAGGTTCGTCGACACAAGGCAGTTTCGGAGCTTTGCATTCAAGTGAAGCTATTCCGGAATGGGAAAATCTGACACAAACCTTTGCCGGGCGAATTTATGCATTTGAACATCCTACCTTAAGCGTCAGCCCCATCGATAATGCACTGGCGCTTGCGAAGGCATTGCCTGAAGGCGCCGATTTGTCTATCGTGTCACATTCACGTGGTGGGTTAGTGGCTGATTTATTGTGCCTTCAGAGCCTCTCCGCGGATGTATTAAGTCGCTACAATCGATGCAACGATGCGTTTAAAGAGATTGACGCGTACGACCGTGAGCAGCTTACAGAACTTGCCAGAGTTTTGAAGAACAAGGCTTTTCGTATCAAAAGACTGATTCGTGTTGCAAGCCCCTCGCGGGGAACACTGTTAGCTTCTGAAAATTCTGATCAATTTCTTTCTATCCTGACCAGCTTGATCGGCTTAATTCCTCTTTTCGGGCAATCACCAATCTATCAAGTCACCAAACGTATTACCTTAGAAGCCATCAAGCAGCGTTGGGATCCTACGCAAATTCCCGGGATCGAAGCGATGATCCCTTCATCGCCATTGATAGCGTTGCTGAATAATCCTGAAGCTCAGGCGGTCGGGGATCTGGGCGTTATTGCTGGAGATATCGAAGGATCGGGCTGGTTTAAACGTTTGGGGGTCTTCATTTCGGATACGTTTATTTACGAAAGTGGCGACAACGATTTGGTGGTCAATACAGATTCTATGCTCCAAGGCATGAGGCGCTCTGAATCTTCCCGATATGTTTTTGACAAGGGCACTGATGTTTCTCATTTTCATTACTTTAAAAATATCCGTACACGGCGCTTGATCGTCCAGGCACTGAGTCAATCGAATTCTATGTGGCCACTTGAGTTTCGTTCGTTGGAGGAAGGCAGGATTGAGCTCGTACCTACGCTGCGCGCCATGCAAAAGCGTGACGGATCGAATCAGCCGGTCGTATTCGTATTGCCAGGTATCATGGGCTCGGAACTGAAAGTGGGTGACACTGACGTTTGGTTGAATTATCCACGGCTTTTCCTGGGTGACTTGGGTAAGCTGGTTATCAGTGCGCCAGACGTAACGGTAACCGGGCTCGTTGGTTCGTATTATCGTAAGCTTTGTTCATCCCTCTCAGATTCGCATGAAGTGATTCCTTTTGGTTATGACTGGCGTCGCTCCATCAAACAAGCTGCCGCGTTGCTTGCCAAGGAAGTTGAGCGAGCTGTGAATCGAACTGATCAACCCGTTCGATTCGTTGCACACAGCATGGGTGGGTTGGTTGTGCGTCGTTTCATTCAAGATTTTCCAGATCTTTGGGATACATTATGTCAACGTAAAGGTGCGCGCGTGCTGATGTTGGGTACGCCAAATCATGGTTCGTTTGATATCGTGGCATCACTGGCGGGTGTTGCTAAGACTATCAAACAGCTGGCTTTATTGGATTTTGACCATTCTTTGAAAAAAGTGGTTGCCATCATAGCTGAATTCCAAGGTGCACTTGAGTTGCTGCCCAAGGATAATCAATTGTCCTATTTCACGATGCAAGAGTGGAACAAGCTGTCACCTTGCGCTCCATCAGAAGTGCAACTGACAGCCAAAGCTCTGGGTGCTGCCAAGTCGGCAGTGGAAGATTTGCATGAAACAATTCCTCATGCGGAATGTATTCGGTATGTTGCAGGCCAGGCATCGCGCACGTTGAGTGGGGTAAGAATCGAATCGAATGAGCTAGTATTTCAAGCGACGACAGCCGGGGATGGTCGTGTAACCTATGAATCCGGTCGTTTGCCAAATGTACCGATGTGGTATGCAGAAGCGGAACATGGTGATCTGTCGTCCTACAGCGCGGCGTTCCCGGCTTATCGTGAGTTATTGGAACAAGGAGAAACGACCCTATTACCCGTATCGCCACCCGTATCGCGTGGTTCCGAAGAGACCTTCGACGTTACGCCTGAACCGGTGCTATATCCGACTCCAGAAGCTTTTGAAGCAGGATTGTTGGGGCGGCGTACCGCGCTGACTTTGCGTCATCAACCTACCCATACGCTTCGGGTATCTGTCCGTCATGGAGATCTCAAAGGTACGCAATATCCTATCATGGTTAGCCACTATGAAAGCGATACCATTGCAGGGCCAGAAAAGGTGGCGGATAACCTAGTGGGCGGCGCATTGTCGGAGCGCTATCGCCTTGGACGCTACCCCGGCCGAATTGGAACGGTGGCGGTAGCGCTGGCACAACAAAACCAATTCCAGCAAAACCAAGCGATTCAACACGGTGCGATCGTCATTGGGCTGGGCCGATGGGGGGAACTCACGCCGACCCGTTTAACGCAAGTTGTCCAACAAGCAGGATTGGAATATGCCTTACACGTGGCGCAATGCCGAAATAAAATTGATCACTCGGACAGTAGCGGGCTGACCATTTGCAGTCTGCTGATTGGCTCGAATACATCCGCCAACATTGCCGTGGAAGACTCTGTGAATGCTATTGTGCGTGGCATCGTATTGGCTAATCGGGCGCTGCTAGAAAAAGATGAAACAACGCCACATATTGCGCACATTGAGTTTGTTGAGTTATATCTGGATGCCGCAGTGGATGCCGTAAAAGCAACGAATCGATTGAAAGTGCGTATCGAGCGTGAACTGAATGCGCAGCTTAGTGTAGATCCTTGGCTAACCAAAGGCCAGGGATCCAAAACACGGCTGGTTTCTCCGAGTGGCCGTGGATACTGGCGGCGCTGGACTATTTCTGCGGTGCCGATAGAATCGGCTGGTGTGCCGCATCAGTTGCCAGCGGTACTGAGAGATCGATTGCGCAAAGCTTTGGAGCAACCGGAAACGCAAGACCCATTGTTGACAGAAATGCTCATGACGATGGTTTATCAGCAATCGGTTCGAGAAAATCATAGTGCGCACCAATTAAAATTTCTAGCACTCTCCGATCGGGCGCGCGCAGAGGCTACGGTGCAAGCGACACAGCCTGAATTAGTGGGGCAGTTGTTGAAGCAGATTACCCGGGAGACCGTCTATGCGCAAGATTTATCCAAAACATTGTTCGAGTTGCTAATACCGATCGATCTAAAGAATAGCCTCTTGAGTCAAGACCGTATCGTGTTGATTGTCGATGATGTGACTGCGAATTATCCTTGGGAGCTCATGGCAGAAGATGGACAACCGCTGTGTATTCGCATGGGTATGATTCGCCAACTGGAGTTGAGCGATTACGATGCGCATATCCGTGATACTACAACGAAAGCAGCCTATGTATTGGGCAACCCGGAGACCCCAGTCGAGTTCCCAGCGCTTGAAAATGCGCGAATTGAAGCGGATAAGGTTGCGACGTTGTTAAAAACGAAATTTACAGTAACGCAAACCCCCAATCAAGCTGGTGCCATGCGAGTCTTCAACGATTTATTTGCGGTACCGTATCGAATCATCCATATCGCCGGACATGGTTATTATGATGAAAATGCTTTGGGTTCGACTGGTGCGCGCGCCGGTGTCGTGCTCAACGGCGGGGTCTTTATTACGGCAGCCGAGATTGCCAAACTTGATCCCATTCCCGAGTTGGTTTTTCTGAATTGCTGTTACCTTGGTCAGATCGATCAAACCACGGGGAACCAGCGTCTTAACCAACCCTATCACAAGCTTGCTGCGAGTATTTCGCGTGAATTGATCCGACGCGGCGTGCGAGCGGTGATTGCGGCGGGATGGCCAGTAGATGATGAAGCCGCAGCACTTTTCGCGGAAGCATTCTACGGTTATTTGCTCAAAGGGCAATCCTTCGGCATTTCAGTTTTTGAGGCACGTAAGGATACCTGGGAAAAACACCGGAATTCCAATACTTGGGGCGCATACCAGGCTTATGGAGACCCAGATTTCCGTTTGTATCCCGTATCGGAATGCCATGATGCGGATCAAGATGGGCCAGTCTGTGCTGATGAATTATTAATTGAACTGGATCACCTGGCTACGCAGGGTGATGGCGAGAAGTTTGCACAGGCAGTGAAGCAATTGCAGAAAGACTCTTCTGTCGAGTGGTTTAAGCAGGCTAATGTGCAGGAGCGCCTCGGTAAAATTTATGGCAATTTCAAGCAGTTCCCAGAAGCCATACGGTATTACCAGGGCGCTATAAGTGCTGAAGGCGATGAAGAGAGGCCTACGTTGCGTGCCGTGGAACAATTTATTAATCTCAGGGTGCGCGCTGTCAAAAGAGAAGCAGACAAAGAACTGGGATTAAGGTCGTTGAATGAGGCGATAAAATATGGCGAACACTTATTAGAAATTGGTGAGACAAGCGAACGGCTTTGTATTATGGGAAGTGCCTATAAACGGTTGGCGGAAGTGGAAGTGGGCAAGAAACAAATAACGAATTGGTTGAAAAAAGCTTCTGAGTATTATCACCGTGCCGAGCAACGGCAGCAAGCATTGAATACACCAGATCCTTATCCTATGGTGAATGCTTTGATAATAGACGTGATTCTCGGGAAATTAAAGAAAGGTGATGCGGATGTTCAATCAAAATTCACAAAAGGTCAATTGATGGCTCAGAGCCGGTTTAGGTTGAATCGTAGTGTGTGGGATGCAATCATGGTCGTTGATTTCGCGCTGATTCAAGCTTATTGGTCTGGTAGCTTTGAGCAGACGGATAAGCAAAAGAATGTGAAATCGTTGATCACACAATATCATCAAGCATTTACGGAAAGTAATGCCAATGCAAAAGAACGCGATTCTGCCTGCGGGCAACTCAGCTTTTTGATCGATATGTTGGAAAAACTTAAACCCGAATCCAGTAAAAAAACGATTCAAGCATTGAAAGAGATACGCACGGCACTTAGTTCCGTTGCTATTGGTTGATATAAATGTTATATGGGGGTTGGGGGGGGTGCTCTATACCACGAAAATCTTTAACAAGCCTACGAAAATCTAACATCTGCCTAGAAATTTTAGAAAAATGCGATGTTCTGTATTAGTTTCGATCAGACCTGACACGGCACTTGCAAAAGTGAGAGTAGCCCGTTGAGAGTTACCTTTATCAAAAAAAGGTAACTCTCAACGACACATACTAACAATCGTATTATTAAACACAAAGCTGGATTATTAAATTTGGCAGAAGAACTGGGTAATGTACCCAAGGTTTGTAAAGTCATGGGTGTCTCACGCGATACGCTTTATCGCTATCGAGACCTAGTTGAACAAGGTAGATTTGATGCGTTGGTTGACAAGAATCGAAGAATTCTCAATACTGATAGACACCGTAAAAAACGGGTAACTGTCAGATCAGGTCTGAGCTAGTACGATTGTTGATAGTTCTAATGAGATCTGTCAGAGGCATCGCCTTGCCAACGAGATAACCTTGGATGACATCGCAGCCAAGTGTTTTCAATCGTTTATACGTCTCGGTATCTTCCACGCCTTCAGCAACTACTGTCAGATTAAGCCGGTGAGCAAGGTTAATCATGGAATCGACAATACGTTCGTGTTTGTGATGTGTTGTCATGTGACGAACAAAGATCTTGTCAATTTTTATTTCATCCAATGGCAGGTCGAGTATGCGAGCCATTGATGAATATCCGGTGCCAAAATCGTCTATTGATAACTTAAAACCCATGTCCTTAAGGCTATACAAGGTATCTAGAATATGGGCATGATTATTCATGACCGTCGTTTCTGTTACTTCTATGGTGATATTGCTTGGTGGTATGTTCCAGATCGATAATCCTTGTGCTATAAGTTCTGTGAGTTCTGGGTCGCGTAAATCGTCAGCCGAAAAATTGATGGAAACTCTTACATTTAATCCGGCGGATCGATACGAGGATAATTCTCTTAACACCGTATGGAAAACCCAGAGTGTAAGCCTGGACATCAATATGGTTCCTTCCGCAACTTCAATTAATTTGTCGGTTCTGATAGAACCATGTTGAGGATGGATCCAGCGCAGCAATGCTTCGGTCGATTCGATTTTTCCATTAGCAACATTAACTTGCGGCTGATAGCCTAAATGCAATTCACCGGTTTCTATCGCATTGCTTAAATCTGACCAGAGATCGATTTGTGAAAAAAGCGAATCTTCCGTTTTTTCGGTAAAAAGCTTTATCAATTCTTTTTCTTGTCGAGCTTCGTGCATAGCCAAGCTCGCATTACGCATTAATTGGTCCAGTGTGCTATTTCTTTCGTAATCTAGCGCGATGCCAATGCATGGAGCCAACATAATTTTTTGCTTGCCTAAAGTAAAAGGTAGAGTTAAGGTTCTCAGGATCTTATGCGCAGCCAGCATGGCATGTGCATTTGTAAGCAGATCAACCAGCAGGCAGCTGATTTGATAACGCCCGGCTATACTTACAAGATCTTCCAAATTGAGTGCATTTTTCAGTTGCTCTGAAAGTTGTTGCATGATCTTGTCGACAGTGGTAAATCCAAGGATACCATCTAGTGCTGGAAACCGCTCGAAACTCACAATCAGAACAGCATGGCGGCTATTTGAATGGTGCGAGTTTGATAGTTTGTGCGCGGCCACCTGCAAAAAATCCTGATAGGCAAGTACGGGCATGTCAGTAGATAGATCGCTTCATAGTATTACAAATAATACTTCTTGGCATCAATGCCAAATGCACCCTGAGGCAGGTCTTTTGCAATCGCATAGGCAATGCCTGTAGGGCTCAATACTGTTTTTCTCAGATCTACTGTAATCGGGGCGTCATAGGGATTTTTCTTGATATCGCAGATGATCATGATACGTGGGAAAAATCTTTGCGTACGATTGTGTGTTAGCACAATTGCTACTTCCCCGGTATTGAGCTCAACTAAACTGCCAATTGGAAATACACCGATACATTGTGCAAATTGTTCTACTAGTGCGAAGTTGAGTCCGCTTTGTCCATTGCCTCGTAACTCCTTGAACGCTTCAAACGCTCTTAATCCAGGCATTCCGGGTTGTCCCCCCATTAATTCTTGATAGCAATCCACAATGACTGCCATGCGGCTATAGGGATGAATTTGGTTGGCATGCAAACCTTGCGGATATCCATTCCCATTTTCACGTTCATGGTGCTGAGTAACTATTTTGATGACTTCGTCAGAGGCATCGCTCAATTGTGTTACGATTTCTACGCCATAAGCAATATGTTGCTTCATCTGTTTGCATTCATTCGGCTTAAGGGACAAGCTACTTTTAGTTTGAATTTCTTTAGGCAGCCGTTGTTTACCAATATCCATCAATAATCCACCTAAACCAAGTACTATCAATTCCCTGCGTGGAAGGCCGAGGTGGCGCCCAAAGGCCAGCATATGCACCGAGGCTTTAACTGCGTTATCGTAGAGTTCTTTTCCGGTTGTTTTGAGCTGAGCAAGGAGCAACGCCGCATCAGGATTGCGAATTACACTTTCGCATAATGTTTCTACGACTTCTAGTGCGGCACGAGTATCGAATTTTATATTTCTTTCGATATTTGAATTAACATCATCAAGTAAAGTTAGTATGAAATTGTGGGCTTTCTGGGCTGAGGGGATTTCTTGTTCGGCGGTGCGGATATCGTCATAAGTTTTTACCCGATGCAGAAGTGGATCGAGTGTCGAAAGCTCGTTGTCCTGCTTCTGTTTTATATACCCTGATGATATTTTTAATAAACTATGTGGTATGTGTTTCTGTATAACAAAGGGCTCGCTGCGATCTACATCCACATAGACATGAGTACAATGATGCTGAAGTTTTTCAACATCATTTCGAGATTGGATGAGAAGGCCTTGTATTAGATACGGCGTTTCAAGCCAGGGACAATCCAGATCGCTAACGTACATACCTATCTGCAAGTTTTGTACAGGAATTTCTACTGTCGAGTTACTTATCATCGGAGAATTATTTGCTGATATATGTAATGGCGGTTTTGATCAAATAATCGTATTTTTGCTAAAAATAACTTGATCTCTAAGAAACTTTTCGTTGTATAGGATTTAACGACTTATAGGTGAAAGTCCTTAGTATTGTTAATGAATGATCCCGCTCCTTGAGATGTAAGATACTCACGTGAGCAAATATTTCAAATAGTTACATAGCGGCATAACATAACAGCGCTGCTTTATCGTCTGGTATTTTTGGTAAAGTATCGCAGTGCTATGATCGATGAAGCTGTAGATAAGAGATTGCGAGATGTGTGTTTTGAGTTAGAGAATCATTATCAGTTGAAATTTTTGGAGATTGGAACAGGTGTAGATCATGCTCATACGAAAATCTCTAATAAACCTGTGAAAATCCAATATTTAACCTGGTAACCTCGCTCAATTGAGGTTGCTAGATTAACGCCCAGAATCTGCTCAAGAATTTTAGAAAAATGCGCTGTTGACATCTGCAATCATCCACACTAGAGTGGATGTGGCTTATGTGCTAAAAAACACAAGGCTTGTAGTTGTTTTATTAAAATTAAAATTTTTTGAGAGGGAAGGAAATACGTATGAAATTAACCAAAACCATGCTGTTAGGAGCGGCTCTTGGAATGCTTGTAACAGGTGTTACACACGCAGCCGAGCAAAATTTTAAAGTTGTTATGAATGCTTATGACATCTCGATTCCTGAACTGAAAGTCGAAGGTGTAACCGTAAACAACATTCGTGCTTTTAACGTTCTCAATGAACCAGAAGCGTTAGTTGTCAGAAAAGGAGATTCAGTCAAGGTGACGGTAGAAAACAAATCTCCGATCAGTGAAGGGTTCACCATTGATGAATACGGAATCAAAGAAACCATTAAAGCAGGCGAAACAA
>WBZQ01000998.1_pt1 | contig 20482 bp, 18 predicted proteins | sample 5204251 | NCBI WGS metagenome assembly WBZQ01 (sample SAMN12412402, study PRJNA552823) | activated sludge metagenome | isolation source: activated sludge from nitrification reactor of wastewater treatment plant... | place: USA: Virginia | collected 2017-09
CCGGGCCGGAAAACACCAGACACCGAGCCGGCACCCGCCACCTACGACGGGCAGCGCCGTGCACCATTCAGGTCTGCTCGGCAGTCGGGCCGGCGGCCAGTCGGTCGCGACATCGCGATCGAATACCGACGTATTGGTCAACGCTGAATCAAGGCGCAACGTTTATCTTGCCGCCGGCCTCATTACGCCCGGTACTGCGCCAGTTCCCTGCGCAACTGCGTCGGGGAGCCGAACAGTGCCCGGTTGAGCGTCGCGCGCTTGAGGTAGCGGTGGATTCCCGCCTCCCAGGTGTACCCGATGCCACCGTGCAGCTGCATGGCCTTTCCCGCCGCCGCCACCGCGGCTTCGGTGGTGTAGGCATTGGCCATTGCGGCGACCCGCGGTGCATCCGGGGACCCGTCGGCCACCGTGGCGACGGCCGTCGCCACGAGCTGGCGCGATACCGCAATCTGGACGGCGATGTCCGCACATGCGTGCTTCACGGCCTGGAATGAGCCGATGGGCCGGCCGAATTGCTGTCGTACCGCCACGTAGTCGACGGTGGCGTCGAGCATCGCCGCGGCCACGCCCAGGCTGTCGCAGGCAATGGCCGCGCGGGCGCGGGCCGTCAGTGCGCCGGACTCGTCGGCGCCGTCGGCGTAGCCGAGCAGCGCATCGGCGGCCAGCAACACCGACTCTGCGGAAACGTCGGCGAGGCTTCTGGTTTCGTCGACCACCGGACGCACCCTCACGGCCAGGCCCACCGCGTCGCGCCCCACCGCGGCGACGGCGGACCTGCCGTCGGGCAGCCGGACCGGGACCAGCAGCACGTCGGCGCCCTGCGCGTCGAGCACCAGCGGCGCCCGCCCGGTGATGCGCGGGCCGTCGGCGGCGTCCTCCACGACGAATCCCGGCTGCGCCTCGCCCTCGGACGGGATCGCCACCGTCACCGTGGTGCGCCCGGTGGCGATACCGGTGAGCAGCCCGTCGCGAACAGTGCCGGGACGCAGGTGGTTCAACAGCCCGACGCCAAGCACGGCGGACCCGAAGTAGCTGCCCCCGTTGACGTTTCGGCCGAGTTGTTCGGCCACCACCGCGACCTCGCGGAAGGATGCACCGGCGCCGTCGAGTTCATCGACGACCTCCAGCCCGGTCCAACCGAGTTCGGCGAGCACGGCGGAATCCACCGGCTCACCGACGCGGGCGGCCAGCACGTCGGCGGCCACGGCGCGTAACTCGTCGTGCAGTTCGGCGAAATCAGTCATGCCACACCCGGTTCCCGCGGCAACCCCAGCCCGCGCTCGGAGATGATGGTCCGTTGGATCTCACTGGCCCCACCCGGGATGGTCCACTCCCACGACCCGACGAAATCCAGCACCCAGGCGCCGGATTCCCAGCCGCTGGAGGCGGGTTTGGTGACGACGGTGTTCGCGGCGACGCCGCCGAGTTCGGCACCGAAGTCGGTCATCCGTTGCAGAAGTTCGCTGTAGTACAGCTTGACGATGGAAGCGTCCGCAGGTCCGGCGGTGCCGGCGTCGCTGCGTTCGACCAGATCTCGGCACAGTCCGCGCAGCCCGGCGATCTCGATCTCGAACCCGGCCAGCCGGTCTGCGGCCACCGTGTCACCCGCCGGGCAGGCCTGCGCCAACCAGCCCAGGCCGGCGTTGCCGAGCCGCTCGGACAGCTCCAGCATCGTCATACCGCGTTCGGCGCCCAGCGTCTCCTGGGCGACCTGCCATCCGGCGTTCTCCGCCCCGACCAGATTCACCTCGGGTATCCGAACGTCGTTGAGGAACACCTCGCAGAAGTGCGAGTCGCCGACGGCGTTGCGGATGGGCCGCACGTCGATTCCGGGCGCGCGCATGTCCATCAGGAAATACGAGATACCATGGCGTTTCGGCACGTCGGGATCGGTGCGGGCCAGCAGCAGACACCAGTCGGCATGAGCACCGCCACTGGCCCACAGCTTCTGCCCGTTGACCACGAAGTGGTCGCCGTCCCGGCGGGCCGTGGTGCGCAGCGACGCCAGGTCGGATCCGGCCTCCGGCTCGGAGAAACCCTGTACCCAGATCTCACCGTCGAGGATCGCGGGCAGGTGCCGGCTGCGCTGTTCTTCGGTGCCGGCGACCAGCAGGGTCGATGCGGCGTGGTGGATTCCAACGAACGCCAGTACCAGCCGCGGTGCGTCGTGGGCGGCCAGCTCGGAGTACAGCACCACCTGTTCGGCCACCGACATCCCGCCGCCCCATTCGGCCGGCCAGTGCGGAACCGCAAACCCGGCCGAGTTCAGCTCGGCGAACCACCACTTCTGGAAGCGCACGAACTCGGCGTCGTCGGCCCCGGTCTGGGTCTGCCGCCAGTCGGTGGGCACGTGTTCGGCGCACCACCGCCGAACCCGCGAGCGAAACGTCTCGATATCGGTCACGGGGTGTACAGCCCGGTCAGTCCGCGCCGTCCGATCCGCGCGGCGAGTAGATCCCGCGTCGCCGACAGGCCCAACGGCAGCCGGCGCAGCGGCTGGCTGTACCGGGACAGCCAGGACAGCGTGGTCTCGTCGCAGAATCCGGCGGCCCCGTGCAGTTGGTGGCACACCCGGAAAACAACTTCGGCTGCTTCGATGGCCGCGGCCCGCAGCGCCAGCGCGTCACCGACGGCGTCCTCCGGGGTCGCGGTGATGCTCCAGAGTGCGTACTTGGCCAGCATGTCCAGCCCGCTGCGTTCCACCTCGGCGTCGGTCAGTTGGAACTGCACGCCCTGGAACTTCGCCAGCGGCTGGCCGAACTGCTGACGCAGTTGCACGTGGGCCACGGTGAGTTCGATGGCGCGATCCAGCATGCCCAGCAGCGTCCAGCACGGCAGGGTGAGCGCCACGGCAAGTTCGACGCCGAGGCGGGCCGCGGGCGGCCCGAGCTCCAGGTCGACGACAAAGCCCGGCCGGATCTCGCCGATATCCGCGATCTCGTGGCTGTGTCCGGTGAGATCGACGGCGGCCCAGGTTGATTCCAGTCCGCCGATGGCGGCGGACGGGTTGGTGTCGGCGACCACCAGCAGGCCGTCGTATCCCTGGATGCGGGCCAACCGCTCGGCGACCGGATACGGCAGCGCCCAGTAGCCGGCGGCCCGGCACAGCGCCGCGGCAGCTTCCAGGCTGTCGGTGTCGTCGTAGGGCTCCAGTTCCCAGGCGCCCAGCTCGGTCAGCGCGGGTCCGGCCAGATGCGCGCGCCGCAGCGGTTCGGCGTCGGCGGCGACCAGCAGGTCGTCGCCGCCGGCGGCCTCCAGTGCGCGGCGGGCCTGGCGTCCGTATTCGGCTGCCTCATCGGAGAATTCGAGGATCATGACGCCGCCAGCATTGCGCGCGACAGCAGGATCCGCTGCATCTCGATGCTGCCCGAGGACACCGTGGAGGCCTGCGAGTAGCGCCAGTGGTCCTCCACCTCGCCGCGGAACCAGTGGTAGTCGGGCGCGCAATTCGGCGCCTCGGCGAGGATTTCCATCAGCACCTCCGCGGAGTCCTGGTCGAGTTTGGTGACGGCGATGCGGTAGCCGGCCGCATCTCCCGGGCCGACGTTTCCGGCGGCTTGAGCCGCCACCAACCGGTAGGCCAGCAGCCGCGCCCGCCGGCAGTGCACCAGCATGCGCGCCCAACGGCTCCGCAGTTCCCCGGGCAGCTGTTCCCAGGCGTCGCCGAGGACCTGCGGAGCGGCGTGCAGCAGGCGTTCGCAGCGGGCGTAGCGGGCGATTCCGACCCGTTCGAAGGACAGCACGTCGGCGACGATCGACCAGCCCGCGCCCACCTCGCCGAGAATGTCGGCGTCGGCGACCCGCAGGTCGTCGAAGAAGACCTCGTTGAGGTGGTGGGGGCCGAGCATGGTGCGGATCGGCCGGACCTGGATGCCGGGGGCGTCCATCGGGACCAGGAAGATGGTGAGGCCCTGTTGCTTTCGTCCGCCGGGCTCGAGTTTGGTGGTGCGGGCCAGCAAGAAGATCCACTGGGCCATGGTGGCGTAGGAGGTCCAGATCTTCTGGCCGTTGATCCGCCAGCCGTCGCCGTCGCAGGTGGCGAAGGTGCGCAGCGACGCCAAATCCGACCCGGCCTCGGGTTCGGAGAAGCCCTGGCACCAGATCACCTCCCCGGCGGCGATTGGCGGGAGATGTTGGGCGCGTTGGGCTTCGGTGCCGTGTTTCATGATGATCGGGCCCACCCAGTTGACGCCCAGCAGCCCGTCCTCGGCGAGGGTGGCGCAGAACTTCTGCGCGATGTCCAGGTCGGCGGGGTCGTCGGTGAAGGCGCCCAGGTAGTCGTGCGGTACCTGTGCGGCGATCAGTTCGCGCAGTTGTGTGCGCAGCTCGGCTGCGGCGTCTCCCATGTCGAAGTCCATGTGTCCCCTATCCCATTCCCAACTCGTCGAGAACCGCCGCGGTGTCCGCGCCGAGCTCCGGGGCGTAGCCGCGGACCCGGCCCGGGGTCCGGGAGAACCAGGTCGGCACGCCCGGGAGCCGCACCGATCCGTGCTGGGTGTCGATCGTCTCGAACAGGCCCGCCGCGGCCAGTTGCGGGTCGTCGAACAACGCATCCGGGGTGTGGATCGGCGCGGCCGGTATCTCCAGTTCCCGGAACAGGTCCAGCCACTGCTCGGTGGTCCGTTCGGCCAGCGTCTCGGCCAGCAGCCCGTAGACGGTGTCGATGTGCCGCGCGCGGTCGGCGAGGGTGGCGTATTCGTCGCTGTTCCAAGCGGGTTCGACGGCCTCGACGAAGGCATTCCAGTGCTTGTCGTTGTAGATCATCGCGGCGATGTGGCCGTCTTTGGTGGCGTACGGCCGCCGGTTGGGTGCAACGGTGCGCGGGTAGACCGCGGGTCCCAGCGGCGGGTCGAACATCGCCCCGTTGGCATGTTCGACCAGCATGAAGGCGGCCATCGTCTCGAACATCGAGACCTCGACCTCCTGGCCCTCGCCGGTGCGCTCGCGGTGAAACAGCGCCATCATGGTGGCGTACAGCGCGGTCAGCCCGGCGACCTTGTCGGCCATGATGGTGCCGACGTAGTTGGCCTCGCCGGTGAGTTGTTCCTGCACGGCGGGCAGTCCGCATTCGGCCTGGATGGTGTCGTCGTAGGCGGGCCGGTCGGCTTCGGGGCCGCGGCGGCTGTAGCCGTAGCAGTTGGTGTACACGATGCCCGGATTGACCTGTGCCACGGCCTCATAGTCGAAGCCGAGTTTGGCGATCGCCTTGGCGCGCATGGAGTGGATGAACACATCGGCGGTAGCGATCAGCGCGTGCAGGGCGGCGACCCCCTCCTCGGTGCGCAGATCCAGCACCACACCGCGCTTTCCGCGGTTGACGTTGACGAACACCCCGGACATGCCCGGTGCCGGGCCCACCGAGATGTAGCGGGTGTTGTCCCCCGCGGGCGGCTCGACCTTGATGACATCGGCGCCCATGTCGGCCATGATCTGCGTGCAGTAGGGGCCCATCACCATCGCGGTCAGGTCGACGACGCGGATCCCGTTCAGCGGCCCGGTCATGCGTGGGCTTCCGCGGCTGGCGCGCCTGCGGCCGCCCGGGCGAAGCTGTCGGCGATGTGCCGGTTGTGCCCGTCGGGCACCACCGGATAGATCACCGGGTCGTCGAGGAAGCGAATACGGTCGATATCGGCGGCGACGTCTTCAATGGACCAGTGCGGGCGGTACACGCCGCGGGATTCGGCGATCGCGATGCGGGCGATGCGTCCGGCGATCGCGGCCAGCACCTCCCCGGTGATCCCGCAGCTTTCGTGGGCCAGCCAGCCGACGGCCGGGGCGACCAGGTCGGCGCCCATCGGGGGGTAGGCGCTGGTGTCGATGCCCTCGGCCATCCGGGTGACGGCGGCGGGCACGATTACGTTGCAGGTAACGTCGTGCGCGGCGCCCTCCAGCGCAGCGACATTGGACAGGCCGAGGATGCCGGCCTTCGCCGCGGCGTAGTTGGCCACCTGATGGTTGCCGTACAACCCACCGATCGACGAGGTCAGCACGATGCGGCCGTAGCCGGCGTGCTGCATGCGGGCGAACGCGGGTTGCAGCACGTGAAACGCGCCGCGCAGGTGCACGTCGAGGACCGCGTCGAAATCTTCGGGAGTCATTAGCGCCAGCGGCGCCCGGCGCACGTTGCCGGCATTGTGGATCAGCGCGTCGATGCGACCGAACGCGGACATCGCCGCGTCGATGATCGTCGCACCACCCTCCGGGGTCACCACCGATGCCGTGCAAGCGACGGCGGACCCGCCGACGGCGGTGATCTCGTCGACGACGTCCGCCGCGGGTCCCGGATCGGTTCCGGCGCCGGTCAGTTCGCCGCCGACGTCGTTGACGACGACTTGCGCCCCGCGTGCGGCGAGCAGCAGCGCGTATTCGCGGCCGAGGCCGCGGCCGGCGCCGGTGATGACGACGACGCGGCCGTCGAAGCGCAGCTCAGGAGTTGTCATCACTGTCCGGGGTCGTCGCAGACCAGCGTCAGTCCGGCGAGGTCACCGGCGTCGCGCCATTGCCGCAGCAGGTCGTCGAAGGCGTAGAAGCCGGGCGAGTACACCTCGCCGAGGAACGAGCGGCTGGCGTCGCCGAACCCGCGCCCCTCGTTGTTGTAGTAACCCGGCGTGCAGGACAGGTCGAAGGCCGAGTTGTCGAATGCGAGCTCCCGGATGGTGGCCACCCAGGCGTCCTGGGCCTGGGCGCTGGGTTCCACGACGGTGGCGCCCCGGTTGATCGCCTCGGCGATGATGTAGGCGATGTGCTCGGCCTGCTGCTCGAACATCGCGGTGGTGTTGGCCGAAACACCACCCTGGATGAAGCCGGTGTGGAACTGGTTGGGAAAGCCACGACTGGTGATCCCGTGCAGGGTCTGGTAGCCGTCGCGCCAGTGGTCGAACAGCGATACCCCGTCCCGGCCCTCGATGACGTCCATCGCGTACCGGCGGCTGATCTCGGTGGAGATCTCGAAGCCGCTGGCGAAGATGACGCAATCCACCTCGTATTCAACACCATTGGCGACGATGCCGTTGGCCGTCAGCCTGTCGATACCTTTGGATTCGGCGACGTCGACCAGGGTCACGTTCGGCAGATTGAACGCCGGGAGGTAGGTGTCACTGGAGGTCGGCCGCTTGCACATGAACCGGTAGTACGGCTTGAGCGCCTCCGCGGTGTCCGGATCGTCGACGATGTCGGCGATCCGGCGGCGCAGCCGCTCCATGATCCGGTAGTCCTCCTCCTCCCGCATCACCATGATCTCTTCGATGCCCAGCGCGGTGGGATCGGGGCAAGCGCCGATACGCGCAGTCAGATTGCGGCCCAACTCGGTCCAGAAATCGCACACCATGTCGGCGACGTCGAAAACCACGCCCTCGAACGGCGACCAGCGGTGGAAGTTGCGTTTGCGTTCGGCCTGCCAGCCCGGCTGCAGCGACGCCGCCCATTCGGGATCGGTCGGCTCGTTCCCGCGGAAGTCGACCGACGACGGCGTGCGCTGGAACACGAAGAGCTGCTTGGCATCCCGGGCAAGGTGCGGGACCAGCTGCACGCCCGTCGCGCCGGTTTCGACCAGCGCGACCCGCTTGTCGGCCAGCTTGTCCAGGCCGCCGTCGGCGTCGCCTCCGGTGTAGTCGTAATCCCAGCGCGCACTGTGGAACACATGCCCGCCGGCGTTCTTGAACTCCTTGATCCCCGGAATACCGGGCAGCTTCGGCCTGTTGTAGGAACCCTGCGCCATGACCACGAACCGGGCGCGGATGTCGTCGCCGCGGTTGGTGGTCAGCCGCCAACGCTTGATCTCCTCGTCCCAGCGGACGGTCCGCACCTGCGTGGAGAAGATCGCCCCGTCGTAGAGACCGAAGTGCTTGCCGATGTTCTGACAGTGCGCAAAGATCTCGGCGCCGTCGGCGTACTTCTTGGACGGGATGAAGTCGAGTTCCTCGAGCAGCGGGACATAGCAGTAGGCGTCGTTGTCGCACTGGATTCCGGGGAACCGGTTCCAGTACCACACGCCGCCGAAGTCACCGGCCATCTCGATGATCCGGACGTCCTCGACACCGGCCTTCTTCAGGTAGGCGCCGGCGAGCAGTCCGGCGATGCCGCCGCCGAGCACCGCAACCTCGATATCGGCATCGATGGGGTCCCGCGGCGTGACCGTGGTGTGCGGGTCCACTTCCGCGAACTCCGCGAAGTCGTCTTTGAGCTCCAGGTATTGCGACGCGCCCTCGGTGCGGACGCGCTTCTCCCGTTCGACGGCGTACTTCGCGCGCATCGCCTCGATGTCGATGTCCTGCGGGGTGTCGGTGGGCCCACAGCCCTGGACCGTCATGCGCGGACGCCCTCGGGCAGCGCGGCGGCGTGCAGCGGGGCGGGCATGTCGTGTACGGCCGGCAGCACCTCGGCCGCGAACAGCCGGGTGGATTCCATCGCCTTCTCATACGGCATGGTGCCGAACTGCGGGACGATGGTGACCTCGCTGAACGAGCAGGCCTCCTGGGCGGCCTTGAGCTTGTCGAACACCGTCTCCGGGGTGCCGATCAGCAGGTTCGACGCGTGGTATCCGGGCGGGCCGCCCTTCTTCTGGTTGCCCACCTCCGAGGCCAGCAACGCGGTCGCCGAGGCCTCCCGAGCGGCGTAGGCCTCATAGCCCTTGACGCCGGTGAAGTTGGACGCGTCGGCAAACCCGTAGTGCACGTTGACATCCCGGTTTGCAGTCCAGATCCATTCCGCGGTCTCAGCGGCCTCGTCCTCGTCGGCGACGCAGTACATGAACATGACGTTCTTGGGCTGGCACGGGGCGAAGCCCTCCTCGGCGCGGAAGGTGTTGACCCTGCGCACCTCCTCGCCGGCATCCCAGATCGGCTTGTTGCCCACGAACAGCGGCACCATGCCGCGCCGGGACAGGATCTCCAGGGACTCGGCGGTGGACGACGAGCTGTAGATCCGGGAGAACAGATCCTTGCTGAGCGGTTCGGGGCGCAGCGACATCTCCGGGAAGGAGAAGATCTTGCCGTCGTAGGAAAACCGCTCGCCGGAGAACGCCAGTTCCAGGATGTCGAGGGTTTCGTTGAAGCGGTCCCGGCTCTCCTCCCGCGGTACGCCGACGGCGTCGAATTCACTCTTGGAGACGCCGCGCCCGATGCCGATCGTGGTGTAGCGGCCGCCCGAAACGATGTCCAGGTAGGCGATCTGGGTGGCCAGCCGGATCGGGTTCCACCACGGTGCGACGGCGACGAAGGTACCCAGGCTGACCCGCTCGGTACGCCCGGCGAAGTAGGTGAGCGCCTGCAGCGGGTTGGGGGTCATGCCGTAGGGCGTGCCGTGATGTTCCGGGAACCAGATGCCGTCGAAACCCAGGGGTTCGGCCAGGTCGCCCAGCGCCAACGCGGCCTGCACGCATTTGTAGTCCGGGGTCACCGGCGGGCGGGAGAAGTCCCCGGCCAGCACCCGGTCCCAGTCCTGGGAGTTCTGCGCTCCGGTTCCGAGATTGACTAACATTTCTGCTCCTAAGATTTGGGCGTCAGTGATCGAGTCCGCGGGGAGCACCGGTCCCCAGGTAGGTCGAGAGTTGGTAGTGCAGGTTGACGGTGCTGCGTTCGCGATAGGGGTTGGGCAGGGTCCCCGGGAAGCCGGCGGACTTCATGCCCTGCTGCACGGCCGCCATGTTCGAGAAGTCCTGGGGCAGTACCGATCGCCACCGCGGGTCGCCGACCGGCGTGTATTCCCAGTCGGTTTCGGGTTCGGCGCCCTCGGGGTACAGCTCGAAGACCGAAACCTCGAAGATGCACTTATCCGGGTTGTAGCTCGGGTCGGGCCGGGCCGAGTAGCACAGCGCGCTGGTCAGGCCCTGGCCGACCTGGAAATTGGGGAAGATCTGCCAGGCGGTTCCGCTCTGGCCGAGGATGTCGGCCGGGATGGTCGGCCAGGTCACGCCGCGGGCGGCGTCGTCGGCGCGGGCGGAGGCCAGCCAGTGTTCCAGCACCTTGTCCGCCGGGGTGCCCTCGGGCAGTTCGTCGACCAGCCGCCGGGCCGCGTTGACCAGCGTCTCGGTGGTCGTCGCGTTGGTTTCTTCCATGGTGTAGATCTGCATCTCGGCGGTGGAGATCCGGGGATCGCCGGTGCCCAGGCGGATCTTGGACTGGGTCTCCTCCAGGTCCTTGGGCGCGTCGTAGCCGATGTTGCTGTGCCGGCCCTGGGCTCGCGCCCAGCCCTTGAACTCGCCGAACCGGTTGAACTCCGGGTGCGTGGTGAAGACGTGGTAGGTCTCGTTGAACGCCTCCAGGGCGACCTTCCAGTTGCAGTCGAAGTGCACCCACTTGCGCCACTTGCAGCGCATGTTCTCCAGGCCGAACGGGTCGAGGATCTTCGCGGCGGGAAACAGGTAGTCGGCCAGCGGTTCGGCATCGGGATCCATGTTGATCCATACCCAGCCGCCCCAGGTGTCCACCCGCACTGGCGCGAGATGGGTGTTGGCGGCGGTCAGCGCGCCCTGCCAGTCGTCGCACTCCCGGATGTGGGTGCAGGCGCCGTCGAGACCGTAGGTCCAGCCGTGGAATCCGCAGATGAAGGACTTGCGGGCCCGCCCGGTGGCCTGCTTGGCGCCCTCGGGGACGTCGATCAGCCGTCGCCCGCGGTGCATGCAGACGTTGTGGTGCGCGGTGAAGCTCTCGCCGCCGGTTCCCGGAGCGGTGCGGACCACGATGATCGAGTCGTCGAGGATGTCGTGGGTCAGGTAGCTGCCCACCTCGGGCAGTTCCTCGACCCGGCCGACCTGCTGCCAGACCCTGCGCCACAACCGATCCCGTTCGGCGCGGGCGTATTCGGGGCTGATGTAGGCCGCGACGTCGATGGTCATCGGCTCGGACAGCGGCTCCGCGGTGTCAGTCATTCGGGTTCTCCCAACTCTCCCCAGTTCGTGATGGCGGCGCGGAACCCCTCGTCGGCGAGGAACAGCGAGGTGTTGTCGGCGCCCAGGTGTGTCCAGCGCAGGTTCAACCCGCCGTCGACCAGCAGGGTCTGCCCGGTGACGTAGCCGGCCAGATCCGACAGCAGGAACAGGATGGCGCCGGCCTGTTCGGCGGGTCGGCCGCGGCGGCCCATGGCGATGGCGCGGGCGTCCCGGTCCGGGTCGGCGGCGACGTAGGTGCCCGAGGCGGGGGTCTCGGTGACCCCGGGCGCGACGGCGTTGACCCGGATGCCCGCCGACGCCAACTCGACGGCCATGGTGCGGGTGGCGGCCACGATCGCGGCCTTGGCGGTGCCGTATCCGATGTGCAGCGGCGCGCTGTTCATGCCGCTGATCGAGGAGACCGAGACGATGGATCCGGGCAGCCCGGCCGCGTGCAGTTCGGCGGCCACCGCCTGGCTCGGGAAGAACATGGTTTCCAGGTTCTGCGCGAACAGGTTTCGCCAGTCCGCGCGGCTGACCCGAGTGCACGGCATCCAGGTCGACGGGTCGGCGCCGCCGGCGATGTTCACCAGCCCGTAGAGCGTGCCGTCGGCGGCGCGCGCTGCGGCCATCGCGGTGGCGATGCCCTCGTCGGTGCCGACGTCGGCGGCCACCGGAACGATCGGCAGGCCGGCGTCGACCAGGGGACCGAGGTCGCGCTCCAGCTTCTCGGCGGACCGTCCCAGGGCCACCACGGTGGCGCCGGCGCGGGCGACGGCCTCGGTGACCGCGGTGCCGATACCCCCGCCGGACGCGCCGGCGACCAGCACCACACGCCCCGACAGGCCCAGCTGATCCGCCACCCAAACCCCTTTTTGTACGGACAATTAATGCCCTTCGCCGCAATGAAGAACATCATTCTCTACAGTTCAGCAGCGAGTCAAGGGGGCCGGTCCGGGATGTTCGGCTCTATTGTCTGGACCAAATATGGTTGATAGGGTCGGCAACCGTGAGCCGCGGATCAACCACGCGTTATCCCAGCACCGTGCCGTCGAGCACCGCTTTCGGCTGGACGCTGCACCGACTGACCCCACCCAGCCGGGTGTTCGGCGCCAACGGTCTGCGCACCGGGCCGGACGGCCGCGTCTACATCGCGCAGGTCACCGGCAGCCAGGTCAGCGCACTCGACGTCGACGCCGGCACGGTCCAGGCCATCAGCCCCAAGGGCGGTGGCATCGTCGGTCCCGACGACGTCGCCTTCGACGACGCCGGCCGGCTGATCGCCACCGAGGTGATGAACGGCCGGGTCAGCATGCTCGACGGCGGTGTCACCCGGGTGCTGCGCGACGACGTCCCGTCGGCCAACGGCATCACCGTGCACCGCGGGCGGCTGTTCGTCGGCGAGTGCCGGCCCGGCGGCCGGCTGCTGGAGCTCGACCTGGCCGGCGGCGCCCCCCGGGTCATCTGCGAGAACCTGCCGTCACCGAATGCCATGGAGTTCGGCCCGGACGGCCTGCTGTACTTCCCGGTGATGGACGCCAACGAGATCTGGCGCATCGACGTCGACGGCGACTCCGGACCGCAGACCGTCGCCGGCGGCCTCGGCGTTCCCGACTCGGTGAAGTTCGGCCCGGACGGCCAGATCGTCTCCACCCAGGTGTTCAGCGGGCAGGTGCTGCGGATCGACCCGCAGACCGGGTCGCAGACGCTGCTCGCGCAGCTGTCCCCCGGCCTGGACAACTGCACCTTCGTCGGCGACCGGCTGTTCGTCTCCAACTTCACCGGGGAGATCACCGAGATCGGCGCCGACGGCGGTGTGCGGACCGCACTGCCCGGTGGCCTGAACTGGCCGCTGGATCTGGCCGTCGGCGACGACGGCGCGCTGTATGTGGCCGACGGGACGTTCGCCTACCGGCTGGCCGTCGACGGTGCGCCCGGCGACCGAGAACCGGCCAAAGAGACCGCCGGGTTCGGCGAGCAGTGTAGTTCTGCGAGCACGAGGCCCGGCGCCAAAGAAATCGCCGGGTTCGGCGAGCAGTGTAGTTCTGCGAGCACGAGGCCCGGCGCCAAAGAAATCGCCGGCATGCTGTTCACCCCCGGCTATCCCGGCTTCCTGCGCGGCCTCACCCCGGCCGGCCCCGGGCTGTTCCTGGTCACCACGGCCAACGGCGACCTAGCCCGCTGGCGGCCGGCGACCAGCGAAACCGAGGTGCTGGCAGGCGGATTCGATCAGCTCTACGGTGTCGCCCTGGCTCCCGACGGTGCCGCACTCGCCGTGGAGCAGGGCACCGGCCGGGTGCTGGCGATTCGCGACGGCGACACCGAGATCCTGGCCGACGGCCTGGACACCCCCGTCGGCATCGCCCTCACCCCCGCCGGGGAGGTGCTGGTCAGCGAGTCCGGAGCCGGTCGCGTGGCGACGGTGGCCGGTGGTCGCTCTCGCCCGCTGATCGAGGGATTGGTTCAGCCCCAGGGGCTGCTGGTGCGCGATGGCACGGTCTATGTCGTCGACGCCGGCAGCAAGGAGGTCCTCGCCGTCGACCTGACCGAGGGCACCCGCAGCGTCATCGCCACCGGGCTGCCGGTGGGCGCACCCGCCGGGGTGACCCCCAAGCCGCTGCTGGGCATGCCGCCGTTCTCCGGGCCGCAGGGACCGTTCGCCGGGATCGCCGCCGGCGCCGACGGCACCCTGTTCGTCTCGGCCGACGCCGACGGCAGCGTGCTGGCACTGCGTCCGGGTAAGCCCCGTCCGTGAACACCGCCGCCGATCCCCGCTATCTGCAGGTCGCCCGGGCGCTGCGGCAGGAGATCGTCGACGGAGTCTATCCCGTCGGATCCCAGCTGCCCACCGAACATGCACTGTGCGACCGGTTTTCGGTGAGCCGGTACACCGTCCGCGAGGCGCTGCGCCGGCTGCGGGAGGACAACCTGATCTCCTCCAAGCCGCGCTCCGGCACCATGGTGGTGCCGCGGACCTCCACCAGTTCCTACGCCCAGGACGTGATGTCCATCGACGATCTGATGGCGTTCGCCTCCGGAGCGCAGTTGGTCATCCAGGCCAGCCGGATGCTGACCGTCGACGCCGATCTGGCCCAGCGCACCGGCCTGGCGGCCGGGCAGGAGTGGCTGGGTATCGGCGGCTACCGGCAGGCCGACGGAGCCTCGCACCCGGTGTGCTTCACCGAGTACTACATCAACCGCGAGTTCGCGTCGGTCGGGCGGCTGCTGCACCGGCACAACGGCCCGGTGTTCCCGCTGATCGAGGATATGTTCGGCCGCACCATCACCGAAGTGCACCAGGAGATCTCGGCGGTGCTGATGCGCACCGACCTGGCCGCCCGTCTGGACGTCGACCCGGGTACCGCGGCCCTGGAGGTCCGCCGCACCTACATCACCTCCGACGGCGAGACCGCACAGGTCACCATCAACACCCACCCGGCGTCGCGCTACCGGTATTCCATGACGCTGCGCCGGATTTCGGGCTGAGCCGTGACTACCGCACTCGCCGACGCACTGGCCACCGCCGCCATCCGCACCCCGCAGCGGGTTCTGCTGATCGACGAAGATGTGCGCCTCGACGCCGCCGGGACCGACCGCGCGGCCCGCACCCTGGCCGCGGCGCTGCTGCGCCGGTTCGAACCGGGCTCGGTGGTGTCGTTCATGCTGCCGAACTGGCACGAGGCCGCCATCGTCTATCTCGGCGCCACCCTGGCGGGCATGGTGGTCAACCCGATCTTGCCGTCGCTGCGGGACCGCGAACTGCGCTACATCCTCGAAGACACCGCCGCGGCGATGATCGTCATCCCCGGGCTGTATCGCGGCCACGACTATCCGGCGATGCTGGCCCGGGTGACCGCGGATCTGCCCACCCCGCCGGAGGTGGTGGTGGTCCGCGGCGACGACACCGGATTCACCGGGTATCACGGACTTTTCAGCGGTACGCCCTTGGTCACACTGCCCGGCGTGGATCCCGACGCGGTGGCCCTGCTGCTGTACACCTCGGGTACCACCGCCGCGCCCAAGGGTGTGCTGCACAGCCAACGTGGGCTGCGCGCCCTGCTCACCCAGATCGGGCGCTACTGGCGCGTCGAGGACGGCGACACCTTCCTGGTGGCTTCGCCGATCGCGCACATCGGCGGATCCATCTACGCATTCGAGGCTCCCCTGCTGCTGGGCAGCACCGCGGTGCTGATGCAACGCTGGGACCCCGACGCCGCCGTCGCACTCATACAGACGCACCGGTGCACCCATATGGCCGGGGCCACACCGTTTTTGACCGGCCTGCTGGATGCCGCCCGGCGCTTCGGCAGTCGGCTGCCGGAGCTGAAGGTGTTCATCTGCGGCGGCGCGTCGGTGCCGCCGTCGCTGGTCCTGGACGCCACCGACTACTTCGACAAGGCCGTCGTCACCCGGGTCTACGGGTCCACCGAGGTACCGGTCACCACCGTCGGGTCACCCGATCCCGGGGACACCGAACACGCCGCGCACACCGACGGTCGCGCCGGCATCGCTGAGCTTCGCATCGTCGATGGCGAGATCCGTTGCCGCGGGCCGCAGATGCTGCTCGGCTACCGGAACGCCCGCGACACCGCCGACGCCTTCGACGACGACGGCTTCTTCCGGACCGGCGACCTCGGCCGGATCGACGACGGCTACCTGGTGGTCACCGGCCGGTGCAAGGACCTGATCATCCGCAACGGGGAGAACATCTCCCCCAAGGAGATCGAGGACCTTCTCGCCACCGCACCGGGGATCGGCGAGGTGGCCGTGGTGGGCATCCCCGATCCGCGGACCGGCGAGCGGGCATGTGCGGTCATCGTGCCCGATGACCGCGCGCCGGTGCCCGACCTCGCCGCACTGCGCACCGCGCTGACCGATGCCGGGCTCGCGCTGTTCAAGGTGCCGGAACGGGTGGAGATCTGGGAGTCGCTGCCGCGCAACGACGCCGGGAAGATCCTCAAGCAGCAGATCCGGGCGACACTGTGCCCGCAGACCCGGGAGGGGTGAACATGCCGGTCGCCATTGTCACCGGTGCCAGCAGCGGCATCGGATTCGGCTGCGCGGTCGAACTCGCGCGTCAGGGCTACGCGGTGCTGGGCACCGGCCGGGACCAGCCACGGCTGGCCGGACTGGCTTACGCGGTGACCGAGGCGACCGGCGACCCGAACTCGGTCGCGACCGTTGCCGTCGACCTGACCGACGACGACGCACCCGCGCGGGTGACCGCGGCGGCGCTTGCGCGCTGGGGCCGGATCGACGTGCTGGTCAACAATGCCGGCCTGGGCAGCCCGAAACCGTTGCACGAGACCGACGATGAGACCCTCGACCGGTTCCTCGGGGTGATGCTGCGGGCGCCGTTCCGGTTGGCCCGCGAGGTCATCGGGCACCTGCAGCCGGGTTCGGCGATCATCAACATCACCTCGACCTTCGCCGTCGTCGGCGGCCTGCGCGGCGGCGCCTACTCGGCGGCCAAGGGCGGGTTGACCGCGCTGACCACCCATATCGCCTGCCAATACGGCGCGCAGGGCATCCGGTGCAACGCCGTCGCGCCGGGGGTCACCGTCACCCCGATGGTCGAGCACCGGCTCGACGACGACCGGTTCCGCCGGATCAACACCGAGATGACGCCGCACACCCGGCTCGGCCGGGTTGAGGACATTGCCGCGACGGTGGCGTTCCTCTGCTCGCCGGGCGGGAGTTTCATCAACGGGCAGACCATCGTCGTCGACGGTGGCTGGAGTTCGACGAAATACCTGTCCGAGTACGCCTTTTCCAGCCGGTGGGAGCAGCCGTGAACATGTTCTCGGTGCTGGATCAGGCCGCCGCCCGGTTCCCCGACCGTGGTGCGGTGTTCCACGGCGCCCGGCAGGTGGCGACCTGGTCACAGCTGCGGGAGCGGGCGTTGCGGCTGGCCGCGGCGCTGCGCGAGCGGTGCGGGCCGGGTGCGCGGATCGCGGTGGCCGCCGAGAACCGTCCCGAGATCCTGGAGTTGATGTTCGGCATCTGGGCGGCCGAATGCGTGTACGTGCCGATCAACTACAAGCTGCACGCCGCCGAGATGGGCCAGATCCTCGACGACTCCGGTGCGGCAATGGTTTTCGCCTCGGGGAAGCTCGCCACCGCGCTGCTCGAGCAAGACGGCGCACCGGTGTGCCGGATCGGTGACGCGCAGTACCGGCAGTGGTTCACCGGCTCCCCTGCCGTCCCACCGAGCACCGACCCGGCCGCTCTGGCCTGGCTGTTCTACACCAGCGGCACCACCGGGCGGTCCAAGGGCGCGATGCTCTCGCACCGCAACCTGATGGCGATGACGGTGGCGCACCTGGCCGATTTCGACGATCCCGACGAGCACGCCGCGCTGGTACACGCCGCGCCGATGTCACACGGTTCGGGGCTCTACATCCCGCCGTACGTGCTGCGCGGTGCGCGGCAGGTGATCCCGGCGTCCGGGGTGTTCGACGCCGACGAGTTCCTCGACCTGTGCGGGCACCATCCGGGATGCGCGGCGTTCCTCGCCCCCACCATGGTCGGCCGGCTGGTGGCCACCGGGCGGGCGCGGCCGGCGCAGCTGCGGACGATCGTCTACGGCGGCGGCCCGATGTACGTGGAGAGTCTCAAGGCCGCGATGGCCGCGTTCGGCCCGATCTTCACCCAGCTCTACGGCCAGGGCGAGGCACCGATGACCATCACCGGTCTGCGTTGCCGCGATCACCTGGGTCCCGGCGGCGGGTGGGCCGACGACGCGGTGCTCGGCTCGGTCGGATATCCCCGCTCGGGTGTCGAGGTTGCGGTGCGCCGCGGCGACGGTAGCCCCGCCGACGTCGGGGAGATCGGCGAGATCGTCTGTCGCGGCGACGTGGTGATGTCGGGCTACTGGCAGAACTCCGCGGCCACCGCGGCGACCCTGGTCGACGGCTGGCTACACACCGGGGACATGGGCGCCTTCGACGATCGCGGCAATCTGACCCTGCGGGACCGGTCCAAAGACGTGGTGATCAGCGGCGGCTCCAACATCTATCCCCGCGAGGTGGAGGAGGTGCTGATCGCGCACACCGACGTCGTCGAGGCGGCCGTCGTCGGGGCACCGGATGCCGAGTGGGGCGAGGTGGTGGTGGCGTTCGTGGTGCCCGGGCCCGCGGCGGGCGACGGGCTGACCGACGAGCTTGATGCGCATCTGTTGGAGCGCATCGCCCGGTTCAAGCGCCCCAAGCGGTACGTGCTGGTCGATGAACTGCCGAAGAGTTCCTACGGCAAGGTGCTCAAACGGGAACTGCGGGAGCGCCTTTAGCCCGTCAGGAGCTGACGATCGTGATCAGGGAACGCAGTTGCTCGGTGCGCCAGACCGTGAGGCTGACGAATACCGCCAGCAGCGCGATGGGGACCCCGACGTGGAACAGGGTGCGGTAACGCTCGGGGCTGAAGGCGTAAGCGCAGGCGATCACCGCGCCGGTGACCAGGCCGCCGACATGGCCCTGCCAACTGATACCCGGGATGGTGAAGGTGATGAGCAGGTTCACCACGATCAGCACCGTCACCGATCGCACGTCGAAGTGCAGCCGCTTGGCCACCACGTAGGTCGCGGCGAATAGCCCGAATACCGCGCCGGAGGCCCCGGCGTGCGCGGTGTTCAGCGGCGCCACCAGATAGATCAGCGTCGACCCGCCGAGCAGGCTCATGCCGTAGAGCACCGAGAAACGCGCACGGCCCAGCCAGGATTCCAGCGGCGGGCCCACCACGTAGAGCGCCCACATGTTGAACAGCAGATGCACCACGCCGTAATGCAGGAATCCGGAGGTGATCATCCGGTACCACTGGTCGTAGAACGCGACGCCCGGCGGCCACATGCTGAAGTCCTGGGTGAAACCCGGGATGAACTTCTGCAGCAGAAAAACTACGAGGCAGGCGGCCATCAACGTGTAGGTCACCAACGGCCGCCCGTCGTGCACCCGGCCGCCGAACACCGTCCGCACCGCGCGCACCGACTTTTTGCCCTCCCGCACGCAGTCCGGGCACTGGAAGCCGACCGCGGCCGTCGTCATGCAGTCCGGGCAGATCGGGCGGTTGCAGCGGGTGCAGGCGACCCGGGCCGGTGCGGCGGAATGCCGATAGCAGGCCGGCGGGGTATTCGGTGTGCTCATCGGGATCAAACATAGCCCGCGCGGCAGCCCGAACGGGCCAGGACTTCGTCGTCGCGGGGGGGTCAGCCGCAGAACAAAGGGTGCAACAGCAGCAGCGGCCACAGCAGAATCGACTCGCCGAACGCCGCGACATTGGCCCCGGCCGGCAGGTAGTGGCTGAGCTGGGCCTCCATGAAGTCCACCCGGTCGGCAGTCAGGAAGGTGTAGCCGATCCCGATCAGCAGGTACGGCAGCGCCAGCCAGAGCCCGACCTCGATCAGCGCCTCGACGCTGACCCGGTGACCGAGCACCCGCCGCACCATCGACCTCATGGATCCATATCACCCCGAAATCGGGTGGTTTGGCCGGGCTTTCGCCGAAGTCGGCTCAACCGGCGTTTTCGACGTCGGCGCGCTGGGCGATCCCGCGGCGGTACGGCTCGTCGGCGCCGACCGGGCCCCGCCCGCCGGCCACGGCCAACAGCGCCTGTGCCTTGAAAGCGCGAGCGGCAGCACTGAGCCGATGGGAGCCCTGCCACGGCGGAGCGCCGGTGCCGTCGTCGCCCCACACGGTGATCGCCACCGAACCGGTGGCCTGCAGGCCCAGCAGCTGCTCGCGGATCGCGGGAACCTCCCGCAGCACGGTCGCCGAGACGGCGACACCGTCGGGGCGTCGGCCGGCGAGTCCGGCGGTGATCCGTTCGGCCTGCGCGCCCAGGATGTGCAGTGCCCGGGCGTCGGCGTCGGTGGGGTCGGTCCGGCACAGGACGGTGACGGTCCAGCCGTCCATCGACCGGTCGAAGATCCACCCGCCGGTGCCGGTGACGGCGTCGGCCACGTCGGCACCGATGACGTCGAGCCGGTAACTCAGTCGGTCTGTCATGGACTCCTCTTCCGGATTGCCGGTCATCGGTGAGTGGGTCATCGGTGCGCTCCGTTCAGCACGTGATCGTCCGGGTCGACGGTGCCGGTCATCGCCCAGTAGTCCACCGAGCGCCACGGGCTCAGAACGTAGACGTTGCCGTCGGCGGCCTTGTACCAGGAATGCTCGATGCTGGGGTGGCCCCACATCAGCGCCGAGACCTCAGCCTGCAGCCGGTCACGGTACCGGCCGTAGGCCTCTTCGCTCGGTTCGATGCTGCGGTGGCCGCCTTCGATCAGGGTCCGCAATGCCGCTCCGGTGTAACGCATCTGGCATTCGGTCATGAACATGACGCTGCCGGCGTGCGCGAGTCCGGTGCCCGGTCCGGAGAAGATGAAGAAGTTGGGGAACCCGGGGACCGAGATTCCGTTGTAGGCGGCAGGTTTTCCGTTCCACTTGTCCGCGATCGAGACACCGTCGCGGCCGATGATCTCCATCGGCCAGAGCATCTCGCTGGCCCGGAACCCGGTGGCCAGCACGATGACGTCGGCGTCGTAATACCCGGATGCGGTGCGGATCCGCGACGCGGAGGACGGCCGTCTGCTCGAGGCCCTCGACGTCGCGTTGACGAAGCCCG
>WBZQ01001003.1_pt1 | contig 20417 bp, 16 predicted proteins | sample 5204251 | NCBI WGS metagenome assembly WBZQ01 (sample SAMN12412402, study PRJNA552823) | activated sludge metagenome | isolation source: activated sludge from nitrification reactor of wastewater treatment plant... | place: USA: Virginia | collected 2017-09
GTGTAGGCCATATCGCGATTCAATTGGCGAAACACGCCGGCGCGACAGTAGCCACGACCGTCAGCAATGATGAGAAAGCCGATTTCGTAAAACGCCTGGGCGCCGATAAAATTATCAATTACCGCACCCAGAATGTTGAAGAGGAAATCCTGCAATGGACACATGGACAAGGTGCCGATACAGTCTTCGATACCGTTGGAGGATCCACACTGCAACAATGTTTCCGTTGCGTGAAGTGCTACGGCGATGTCGTTACCATCCTGCAACCTTCTGCAGATTTCAATTGGAGCGATGCCCGACTGCGCAATGTGAGGTTCAGCTTTGAATTGATGCTGACTCCGGTATTATTGGAACTGGATCATGCAAAATCTCATCAGGCGGACATCCTGCGCCAATGCGCAACATTGTTCGATGACAATCAATTGTCGATTGAGGTGGCTCGCGTTTTTGAATTGGCAGAGGCTGCCACCGCACAACAATGTCTGGAACAAGATCATCCCATAGGCAAGCTGGTGCTTGTGTTATGAACCATCACTACATTAGCGATAATCCAATCGTAAAAAAATTGCACCCTACTCTAAATAAGCACTGATTAATTGTACGGACGGGATGGAGGGTGCATCGCATGGCATGCGGCGACCGACACCGATTAACGCGATATAGATGGCAGCGCGAGTACCTCGCAACAGAGCCATTCGTACGAGCAATCAATTAGTCAGCGCCTCTACGGTGTTTTCCAGTACAGCATCTACCGCATGGCGATCTTCAAGCGATAAAATCGATCGCCAAATTGGCACCAACCAGCAATGCCGCATCTTCATTCGTATAGCGATGATAAAAACCCGTCGCGCCATCATCGACCCAACCTTTATCCAGCACCGTGACGTGATCGCCGGCATTGCCATGAAGCTTGAGAACATTGGTAGTGTCTGACAGCTCAGTGACATCGCCAGCTGTCAATGACAAGTTATTATTACCGCGACCGTAAATACAGATAATTTCGATACTAGCGAGTTGATCACCCTGCACAGTCAAATCAAGATTTAGATCTTTGCCTCCAAGGTGCAAGACATCGTTACCACTGCCGCCATCGATTTTCTGAAAAGCAAGATCAGGTATCTTGATATGGTCAACGCCAGCGCCGCCACGAAATACATCTGCGCCGCCACCGCCGATCAACAAATCGATGCCATCTCCGCCTTCCAAAATTTCTGCTGCGGATGTGCCCCTGAGAATGTCATCGCCAAGCGTACCCATGATTTCAGGCACATCTTTTTTTCCAAAATCACGGCTGCCAAAAATGACATAGCTGGACCCTGAATTGATGCCATTCGGATCGGCACCCGCCGCACTCATGATCAAATCATCGAACCCGTCGCCATTGACATCTCCAGCACTACTTCCTCCCCCTAATCCGTCATATGCCGTTAGACCATCGATGCGAAAACCATTTCTGCCATCAAGATCAGCTAATGCCAGCGTTGCCGAGAAGCCTGAAGCTTTTCCGAAAATAATATAATTTGCACCAGAGCTGTTACCATTCGCCCCTGAAAACGGTTCACCGACAAGAAGTTCATCAAAGCCGTCGCCATTGATATCGCCAGCGCCGCTAACTGAAGATCCCGACAGACTATAATTATTTGTACCATCCAGACGAAAACCGTTGGTACCGTCCAGCTTGGATAAATCCATCGTCGCGGTAAATCCCGATGCTTTGCCAAATATCACATAGCTAGAACCTGAATCCATACCGTTCGTATCGGCGCCAGAGGCACCCACGATCACGTCATCGAAGCCGTCGCCATTGATATCCCCCGCGCCACTGACCGACCTCCCGAGATCATCGTATGTGGCTACTTGCTCTAAACGAAAACCATTGTTGCCATCCAGATCGGCCAAATTTACCTCCGCGGCAAATCCCGATGCTTTGCCGAATACAATATAAGCAAAATCCTGAGCACCAATCATCAAATCGCTGAATCCATCGCCATTCATATCGCCGGCATTGCTTAAAGATCTGCCTGTATGGTTATTAATGCCATTCAATCGAAATCCATTATTGCCGTCGAGATCGGATAAATCTATTTCGGCCTCGAACCCTGAAGTCCGACCGAACATGATATAACTGGAACCAGCTCCGACGCCTCTTGATTCTACAGGCGCTCCAATGATCAGATCATCCAACCCGTCGCCGTTGATATCTCCAACAATACTGACTGAGTAGCCTGATAAATCATAGGATTCTCCTCCAATTAGACTGAATCCATTGTTGCCATCGAGAGAAGACATATCCATCGTAGCATTGAAGCCCGAAGCTTTACCAAAAATGACATAACTTACCCCACTACCGTTGTAATGACCATGAATGAACGCATGAGGCGCACCCACAATCACATCGTCAAAACCATCACCATTGATATCTCCTCCTCCACTTACTGAAAAACCCAGTTGGTCATTTCCTCTGCCTTCTAAACGAAAACCATTGCTGCCGTCAAGATCAGAAGGACGCAGTATCATATCAAACCCCGCAGCCTTGCCAAAAATCACATAACTCAAACCCGAATCAATATCATCTCCTGCAGCTGGAGAACCAATAATCACATCATCAAAGCCATCGCCATTGACATCCCCCGCATTATCGACCGGCATAGAGCCATCGGATCCTACCTCATCCAAACGAAAGCCGTTGAGTCCATTCAGGCTGAGCAAACTGAATGTGGCCGCCGGCGCCCGATCCGTGCTTACCGTGCTTTCGATCCGCAGTGTGATGTCTTGGTTGGCGTACAGGCGATAACGGCCATCGACGACGCCTTTATCCTCCCAGCCTTCATTAAGACCGATGACATGATCATCGCTATCGCCATGAATGGTAAATGTCGTGGCAGTGTCCGACAGTTCGCGCAAATCCGCTAATGACAGTTTCAAAATAGATGCGTGACCGGATAAATTGAAAGTTTCAATGCCGTGGATGGTGTCGAGATAATCAGCCAGTTTTAAATGGGTACGATCACCGCGCAGTACTAGCGTATCGTTTCCTGTATCTCCCTCTATACTTTGAAAGCCCAGATCAGGCACGATAATGATGTCGTCACCCGCTCCTGCGTGAAAAATATCAGCGCCACCTGAACCGATCAAAAAATCATTGCCAGCCTCGGCTTCAAAGCGTTCTGCCAATGGGCTCCCAACAAGGTAGTCTTCCGCAGGCGACCCAAGAATCACTTCAGCATTGAAGACATCACTGCCAAATAACACATAACTGGGACTTAAATCATCCACAGCGCCAATGATTACATCGTCAAATCCGTCATTATTCATATCTCCGGCGCTGTTGGCTATTAAACCGGAATGAGTCGCCTCCGCTAATCCTTTTATACGAAAGCCAGTCAAACCGGTTAAATTCATCAAATTGACTGCTGCACTAAACCCATAAGCCTTGCCAAATAGCACGTAACATGTATTGGAATCGTCTAGACCATTATGAGCACTCAGAACCAAATCATCGTAACCATCGCCGTTGATATCTCCTACTCCGCTAGATTTCAAATTATCGTATTCAAAACCATCTACACGGAATCCGTTGTGGCCATCCAAATTAAGTAGATCCACTACCGGAGTGAATCCAGCTACTTTTCCAAATAGAATGTAGGCCGACCCTGAATCATATCCGTTCAAATTAGCGCCAGGCATGCTGATAACCACATCATCGAAGCCGTCTCCATTTATATCCCCTGCAGCGCTTACCGAAGATCTCATGCCATCTCTTTCTGCTATTCCATCCACTCGGAAACCGTCACTACCCTTGAGGTTAGTCAAATCTAAAGTAGCATCAAAATCAGTATCCTTGCCAAATACGATATAACTGGAACCGGAATCAATGCCATTGGGAGCAGCAGCCGGAGCATTGACAATTACATCATCAAATCCGTCTCCATTGATGTCACCTGCTCTACTCACAGAGCTTCCAGACCTGCTATACACGGGTCCGTCCAGACGAAATCCGTTATTGCCATCAAGATCAGATAAGTGCGTCAATGCATCAAATCCTGAAGTTTTGCCGAATACTATGTAACTAGCGCCATAGTTATAATGATAAGGATCAGGACTGGTAGGTTCAGCAGAGCGGGCTCCAATGATCACATCATCCAATCCATCGCCATTAAAGTCACCAGCACCGCTTACTGAATAGCCTGAAGCATCATATTCACGAACACCCTTCAAAATAAAGCCATTGTTGCCATCAAGATTAGATAATTCAATCGTCGCTGCGAATTCCGATGTCTTTCCAAATACAATATAACTTTCCCCAGATCTGAGGTAATTGGGACCTGCAAACGGTGCTCCGATAAGCAGCTCATCAAAACCGTCGCCATTGATATCGCCAGCGCTGCTCACAGAAATGCCAGAGATATCCTTAGTCTCACCATCCAAACGAAACCCATTATTATCATCCAGACTCGATAAATCCACGATCGCATCAAAAGCTGTGGGTTTGCCGAACACGAGATAGCTAGAGCCAGATTTTTCACCGGCCAACACTGAATCCGGAGCGCCAATAATCACCTCATCAAAACCGTCGCCATTGATATCACCCGCGCTTCTGACCGATAAGCCTCTATAGCCGACATCTGCGCCATCCAAACGGAAACCGTTGCTGCCATTGAGGTCTGATACGTTGATTGTCGGTATTGCCATGATCACTTCTCCTGAAAATTACAAAAGGTTTTTATGAAGTCTATTCCAGAGAAAAAATTAAAAAGCTAGTTTCATCGCTGCACGCCCGATCGTTATCTTCAACCCTTATCTAAAAAGATGCATTACGATAAGGCTTGCAGGATCAATCCCACCATCAATCGTTTGAGTTAAAGTATGATCGAAAAATTCTTCAACATTAATTTCTGAGTGAATCTATGCCGATATCGCGCAAAATTCTCATCCTAGGCCATGGCGAAATGGGCCAAGCGATGGACTATTTGCTCAAGAGCAAGCATGAAGTAAAGATTTGGGAGAAATTTCCGCGAATTGATTTTCCTTATGTGAGTTTGGAAAATTGCGCACCGCGGGTAGATATGGTCTTGTTTTGCTTACCCGTCAATCCGCACCGCGAGGTGATCAAGCTCATCGCTCCCCTGCTGAAAAAAGAATGTTTGTGCGTCAGTATCGCCAAAGGATTGGATGAATCCGGCAAAACGGCTGCGCAAATTTTTGCAGAAAACCTGCCGGCGCAGCAACCCTATGCCTTACTGTATGGCCCAATGATTTCCGAAGAAATCCGAGCCGGGCGTCACGCTTTCGGTCAACTCGGATGTCATGATTTTCATTCATTTGAAATGATGCGACAGTGTTTTCTGCAGACATCGTTGTCAATCATTCATTCCCATGACATTGTCGGCATCAGTTGGTCGGTTATTCTGAAGAATGTATATGCGCTGGCATTCGGGATAGCCGATGAGCTCATTCTGGGCGACAATGTGCGTGGTTTTCTGGCGGTCGCGGCTTTGCAGGAATTAAACCAGATCGTCATGGAATTGGGGGGGCATTCTGGCACGCCCTATCATCTGGCAGGATTAGGTGATCTCATCACGACGGCCACCAGCTTGAGCTCGCATCACCATGAGCTGGGCAGAAAACTGGCTCGAGGAGATACGACTGAAATTTCAGGCGAAGGGCCGCACACCATAAAGATGATTCGTCAGCATCAGTTGTTCGATATCCAGCGATATCCACTGTTCCGGTTGATCCATTCCATTATGCAACATCCTGGTGATGTTCGTAAAAATGTTGAAGCGTATTTCAAGCAGTATTCACGATTTCTCGTGCCCCGTTTTTCACCACATGATGAATAGCTGTTAATTCCGCTCCCGTTTCAATGTTGCGTCAAAAATAAGTTAGAATACGGCTCTTTTAGAATTTTATCGGGAGTTCCTGAATGTCAATGGCTGACCGTGATGGCGTGATCTGGTACGACGGGAAGATGGTTCCCTGGCGGGATGCCAATACGCATGTGCTGACACACACGTTGCACTATGGATTAGGTGTTTTTGAAGGATTGCGCGCCTACGAAACGGCGCAAGGCCCGGCTATATTCCGGTTACGGGAGCATACCGAGCGTTTGTTCAATTCAGCGCATATTTTCATGATGAAAATACCGTACGACAAGGAGACATTGATGCAAGCGCAATGCGATGTCGTGAAACAGAACAAGCTATCGTCCGGCTATATCCGCCCCATTGCTTTTTATGGAGCTGAAGCCATGGGTCTTTCCGCCCGCACGCTATCGGTGCATGTCGCCATCGCTGCATGGCCATGGGGTACTTACCTCGGCCCGGAGAGTTTAGAAAATGGTATTCGCGTCAAAACTTCGTCGTTCACCCGTCATCATGTCAACGTCAACATGTGCCGCGCAAAATCAGTGACCACGTATGCCAATTCCATCCTGGCCAATCAGGAAGTTGCGTTGAATGGTTATGACGAGGCATTATTGCTGGATGTCGAAGGCTATGTGGCTGAAGGATCAGGAGAAAACATTTTTATTGTCAAACAAGGAAAGCTTTATACGCCCGATCTGACGTCCTGTCTGGAAGGCATCACTCGCGCATCGATCCTGGAATTAGCGGCAGAAATTGGCGTTCCCGTGATTGAAAAACGCATTACTCGCGATGAAATCTATTGCGCAGACGAAGCCTTCTTTACCGGCACTGCTGCCGAAGTCACACCAATACGGGAATTGGATAACCGCATCATTGGAATCGGCAAACGCGGGCCGATCACCACTCGAATCCAGACCATGTTTTTCGATTGTGTCAAAGGCAGAGCCAGCAACCGCTCAGACTGGCTTACCCTGATTTAATACCGATACAGTGGAGTTATTTTTTATGAATCAGCAAACAGACAAAAAAGCACGTGAAATTGAAGTAACCGCAGAGGATCTGCCATTGCATTGCCCGACGCCAGAGATGCTGTTATGGAATTCGCATCCCCGCGTTTTTCTGCCGATCGAGGCGACCGGTGAAGCTTTGTGTCCTTATTGTGGCACGCATTACATTCTGAAAGGCGGAGCGATAGCGGGACATCATTGAACCCATTGATACAAAATTCAATTCGTCCAGCAATCACACATCGAAGCCGTCACAAATTCCAGCAAGACCCTTTGATCAACCATCACTTAAATCTACTCTAAAACATATGATGCATGAAATTCCTCCTGAAATTTTCAAGGCTTATGATATTCGTGGCATTGTCGGCAAAACGATTACAGTGGAAAACGTTGAGAAAATCGGTCACGCAATTGGCTCGGAAGCTCGCGCCCGCCGACTCGCTTCGATCGCAGTCGGGCGCGATGGCCGGCTATCCGGGCCGGAACTGTCTCAAGCGCTGGCGCGAGGAATTCAGAAAAGCGGCGTCAACGTCATCGATGTAGGTATGGTCGCTACGCCCATGCTGTACTATGCGGCTTACGAATTGTGCCAGTATACCGGCGTCATGGTCACGGGCAGCCATAATCCACCCGATTATAACGGCTTCAAAATCGTGCTCGGGGGCCAGACGCTGGCAGCGGAAACCATTCAGGCATTGCGGTTGCGTATCGAACAAAACGATCTTCAGAATGGCGCCGGAAGCTATTCGAAACATGACATCGTGGATGCCTATATTGCCCGTATCAGCAGCGATATCAAACTGGCGCGGCCCATGAAGATCATTGTCGATTGCGGCAACGGTGTGGCCGGCGCATTTGCGCCCAGACTCTATCGCAGTTTGGGGTGTGAGGTCATTGAATTATTTTGTGATGTTGATGGCAGTTTTCCCAATCATCATCCGGATCCGTCCGTCCCGGAAAATTTACGCGACGTCATTCAGGCTCTTAAAACGACTGATGCTGAGATTGGACTGGCCTTTGATGGTGATGGCGATCGTCTGGGCATTGTCACCAAAAGTGGCGCCATTATCAATCCTGACCGGCAACTGATGCTGTTTGCAGCGGATGTGCTGTCACGCAATCCCGGTGAAAAAATCATTTTTGACGTGAAATGCACGCGCAATCTCGCACCCTGGATCAGTCAGCACGGCGGCGTCCCAGTCATGTGGAAAACAGGTCATTCGTTCATCAAATCCAAGCTCATCGAGACCAAGGCGCTACTGGCTGGCGAAATGAGCGGGCATTTGTTTTTCAAAGAACGCTGGTACGGTTTTGATGATGGTCTGTATGCCGGCGCCCGCCTCCTTGAATTATTGAGTCATCAGGCGGATATCAATGCCATTCTACATGCCCTTCCGGATAGCATTAACACCCCGGAATTACAGGTTCGTACTGCAGAAGGCGAAAATCATGCCCTGATCGCACAATTGCAGCAACAGGCGGTTTTCGATCATCCACAGCAGGTTATTACCATTGATGGATTGCGAGTGGAATACTCTGATGGTTTCGGCCTGGCTCGAGCTTCCAATACCACGCCAGTGATCGTGCTGCGCTTCGAAGCTGACAATGAAGCAGCCCTGCGTCGCATTCAGGAAGATTTCCGGCGTAATATCCTGCAAGCAAAACCGGATGCCCAGCTTCCCTTTTAATGAACACTCATCCGGCAAATCATGCGCATTGCAATCGCTCAGATTAATTGTACCGTTGGAGATATTGCCGGTAATGCCGCTCAGATTCTGAAGGCCGTAGACCAGGCAAAAAAGGCCGGCGCACAACTGGTCATCACGCCTGAATTGGCGTTGTCCGGTTACCCTCCCGTTGATCTGCTGTTACGCGAAATTTTTTGCCAATCCTGCAACGATGCGCTCGCCGAACTTGTTAAAGCGATTGAAGGTATTACTCTCATCGTTGGCCATCCGAGCTTCCAGGATGACAGGCTCTACAATGCTGCTTCAGTCATTCAAAATGGCGCGATTACGCACACCTATCATAAAAAACTTCTCAGCAAATCGCCCTTCTTCAATGAATCCTATTACTTTGACGCCGGTAAGGAATCGTGCATATTCGAATTATCAGGAATCCGTTTTGGCATCAATATCTGCTCGGATTTCTGGCTGGGACATGCCGCCAATGTCATCGACCGGCCGCATGTCGATGTCCTGCTGGTTCTGAATGCGTCGGCCTACCATATCAAAAAGCAGGTTTCGCGCTATCAGATTACCCATCAATTCGTTAAGCAAACGGGGATCCCCGTCATTCATGCCAACCTCGTCGGCGGCCAGGATGAGTTGGTGTTTGACGGTGCATCTTTTGCGATGAATCGCCAAGGAGAACTGACTCATCAACTGCAAGAATTTACCGAAACTGTCGGATTGGTCGACATTGAAGACAAGCAATTGATTTCCGGCAAGCTCGCCGCTTCGCAGCCTTCGATAGCCAGCATCTATCAAGCGTTATGCCTGGGTGTCCGGGATTATGTCCGGAAGAATAATTTTCCGGGGGTATTGCTGGGATTGTCCGGCGGCGTTGATTCGGCGCTGACACTCGCCATTGCAGTGGATGCAGTCGGTGCGGAAAACGTAAAGACCGTGATGATGCCTTCTCAATACACGGCTGACATCAGTGTGCAGGATGCGCAGCAGATGACTCAAACCATGAAGGTCACGCATTACGAATGTGATATTCAATCGTTATTCGCACTGTATTTGACAGAAATCGAAACGGCATTCGGCATTCCCGACAAGGTCATGGATAATGCCAGCACGATGCCCGAGAATTTACAGGCACGCATACGTGGCACAATGATGATGGCGCTTTCCAATCATTCCGGCTCACTCGTGCTGACGACAGGCAACAAATCCGAGCTGGCAGTCGGCTACTGCACGTTGTATGGCGATATGGCTGGGGGATTTGCAGTCCTTAAGGATGTCAGTAAAACCATGGTGTATCAGTTGTGCGAATACCGCAACCATATCAGTCCCATCATCCCTGAACGCATCATTCTGCGCCCTCCTTCTGCCGAATTGCGACCTGATCAGCTGGATCAGGATTCGTTGCCGCCGTACGAAGTACTGGACGGTATTATCGAAGCCTACGTTGAAAAAAATTATTCTCCTGCAGAAATCATCAATCTGAATTACAACGTCGACGATGTTACCAAGGTCATTCAGTTGATTCACAAGAACGAATACAAGCGCCGCCAGGCGCCACCCGGCATTCGTATCACCCACTGTGATTTTGGCACCGCCTGGTATTATCCCATTACCTCCAGTTATAAGGCGTGGTCACCCATTTGAGTTTCATGGCTCGGCTGGAACTAGATTCATTGTTCAATATCCTAAGATCATGATATTGATCCGCTTGATATTGATGCTATCGATCATGATGTCCATACCGGGCTATGCGCATGAACTACCCGAACTGGGTGACATATCTCAGGCTACGCTGACTCCTTATCAGGAGCGGCAATTGGGTTTGCAGATCATGCGTCAGATCCGGGCGGATCCGGGTTATCTGGATGATCCGGAGATTGCCAGTTATCTCAGTAATCTCGGTCACAAATTGATCGCCAATTCGAATGAGGCCGGTATCGATCAGACGTTTGAGTTCTTTGCCGTACAGGATCCCTCGATCAATGCCTTCGCCCTGCCGGGTGGATTCATGGGATTCAATAGCGGCCTCATCATTGCCGCTCAGAGCGAATCTGAACTGGCTGCCGTGATGTCACATGAAATAGCTCATGTCACGCAAAAGCATCTGGCGCGCATGATTGCCGAGCAGAAGTACGACTGGGTGAAATCGATTGCATCGCTTGCAGTAGCAATTCTCGCAGCGCGATCGAGTGCGCAGGCAAGCCAAGCGATTCTCGTTGCATCTCAGGCCAGTATCATCCAATCAAAACTCGATTTTACCCGCAAGCATGAAAAGGAAGCCGACCGAATCGGTCTGAATATTCTACTGGATGCTGGGTTTGACCCTCAGGGTATGCCTGCATTTTTTGAACGACTCCAAAAAGCCGGGCGTTTTCATGAAACCGGCGCACCTTCATATTTGCGCACGCATCCGCTGACGTTCGAGCGGATTGCAGATATTCAAAACCGGACCCGAGAAATGCCTTATCGCCAGGTTCCGGATAGCATCGATTTTTTATTGATACGCGCCAAGTTGCGAGCGTTGCAAGGGAAATCATACGATGCAGTCGCGCAATTCAAAGCGCGACTCGAAGAAAAACGCTATAACAACGAAGCCGTGGAGCGTTACGGTTACATTCAAGCGTTATTGCGCGACAAGAAAGCTCATCAGGCCAATACAGAATTGAACCGGTTGTATCAACTGCTTCATGACGATCCATCGGCGTCAGTTCTGAGAGATCACGTACTGGGAAAGCCGATACGGATCGAATATAAGCAGATCATTGCCGGAGCCATGATGGAAACGCTTTCAGCCGACGTGCTGCTCGCGAATGACAAAACTGCTGAAGCATTGAAAGCCTATCAACGAGGGGTGAAAATTTATCCCCAGCACCGTGCCCTGGTGCATGGTTATGCTCGCGCACTCATTCAGGATAAACAGCCTCAGGCTGCACTTGACTTCATCAATAAACAACTGCAATTCATCCAGAACGACGCGCAATTGTTTGGCCTGCAGGCGCAAAGTTACGAACTGTTAGGTGATAAAATGCTTGAACATCGCGCCCAAGCCGAAGTTTATTTTCTCAAAGGACATTATGGCGCTGCCATTGATCAACTAAAAACGGCATTGCAGCACGGCAATGGAAATTTTTACCAATTGTCCAGTATCGAAGCGCGCCTGAAACAGTTGCAGACTCTCAAATCAGACGAAGATAAATCAGAAAAATAAACCACGCATGATTACGATTAACCTCAAATATCTCGCCATTGTCGCCGGACTTATCTCGGTGACCACTTTATATTGGTTCAGTGCTGAAAAAAACGATGCCAAGTCCGCTCAGTTTAAAACCCGCACGATAGAACGGGGCGATATCGTGCAGAGCATTTCCGCCAATGGCACACTGACACCCGTTGTGCTTGTCAATGTTGGTACGCAGATTTCGGGAACCGTTGCCAAACTCTATGTCGATTTCAATGATCAGGTGGAAACCGGCCAGGTACTGGCAGAACTGGATCCGGCATTGCTGCGCGCGCAGTTGCAGCAATCCAGGGCAAATCTGCTCAATGCCCAGGTGGCGGTGAAGATTGCCGAAGCTAAACTGAAGCGCAACCGGTTATTGAAGGAAAAGGAATTCATTTCCCCTGAGGCATTGGAAATCGTTGAGCAGGAAGTTGAAGCCGCGCATGCGCAACGTGCAATCAGCAAGGCTCAGGTCGAGCGCGATCAAGCCAATCTCAATTACAGCGTCATCCGCTCTCCGATATCGGGTGTGGTGATTGCACGGGATGTCGATATTGGCCAGACAGTCGCGGCGAATTTTCAAACGCCCACACTGTTCCAAATCGCCAAGGATTTGCGTCAAATGCAGATCAATATCAGTGTTGCCGAGGCCGATATCGGTCAATTGCATATCGATCAGTCGATCAATTTCACGGTGGATGCCTTTCCGCAACGAAAATACGCCGGCACGGTCAAGCAGGTCCGGCTCAATCCAACCATCCAGGAAAACGTGGTCACCTATAATGTCGTCGCCATGGTGGATAATGAGGATGGGACCTTATTACCCGGCATGACTGCAAACATTCATTTTGTTGTCATGCAGAAAAACGATGTGCTGCGCGTATCCAATGCTGCACTCCGTTATCAGCCAAAGGATAACGACTCCAATCAGGGTATCAAGCCTGCAAAAGCTGCCGCACATTCCACAGTGTACCGCCTCTCCGGTAATCAACCAGTGGCTGTCAGTATCGTTACCGGCATTACCGATGGTAATTTCACTGAAATCATCAGCGGTGAAATCAGCGAAGGCGATAAAGTCATCATCAGTGAAGTGGTCGATAAAAAAGAATCGGAAAGTAAATTCAAATTGCGGGTATTCTGATGCCCACACAGCCAGCAACCCCTGACGCGCATGCACTGATTCGAATAGAACAGCTTTGCAAAAGCTATAGCTTGCAGGATGCTGCAGGCAACACGGTCACTAATCAAGTTTTGTTTGACATTCATCTGACTATTCATCAAGGGGAATTTGTCGCCATCATGGGTCATTCCGGCTCGGGCAAATCAACACTGATGAATATCCTCGGTTGTCTGGACACTCCGACCAGCGGGGCCTATTGGCTTGCCGAAAAAAATGTCGCAGCCCTCAGCAATGATGAGCTTGCTCGCATTCGCAATGAAAAAATCGGATTTGTCTTTCAGGGCTTCAATTTGCTCAAGCGCATGACTGCGCTGGACAATGTCGCAACGCCGTTGCTGTATGCTGGCATCAGCCGTTCGCTGAGTCGCAAGCGCGCCTTGGATATGTTGCGCCGCACAGGCTTGGAAAATTTCGCGATGCATCAACCCAATCAACTTTCCGGCGGGCAACAGCAACGCGTGGCCATCAGCCGCGCGCTCGTCAACCATCCTCCCCTGATCCTTGCCGATGAACCCACGGGCAATCTGGATACGCAAACTAGCCGGGAAATCATGTCATTGTTCGATCAGCTCAATCGCGAGCAAGGAATTACCATCGTATTGGTGACGCACGAAGACGATATTGCTGCCTATGCCCATCGTTTGATCCGACTAAAAGATGGGCGTATTGTTCTTGATGAAAAATATCACCGTGAAACGACACCTGACGGAGCGTTATCGTTGTCATCACCTCGATTACGACTGCCTGGTGTGGATCATGATACGGAGTCACCGTTGATACCATGAATCTGCTCTCAATCATTGGCGAAGCACTGCGCGCGTTACGTCAAAACCGGCTGCGCACAGGCCTGACCATGCTGGGCATGATCATTGGTGTTGCCGCTGTCGTGCTGATGCTATCGATCGGCCAGGGCGCCCGCACCAAAATCAATGAAACCATTGCCGCAATGGGCAGTAATCTATTTTTGGTGGTGCCAGGCGCAACATCGTCTGGCGGCTTCAGTTTTGGTAGCGGCACTGTCAGAACGCTGACCATCAATGATTCGCATGCCATCGCAGAACTCACTTCGATCAAAGCCACCGCACCTGTCACGACCGGGCCGGTGCAGCTCAATTATGGCGCCAAGAACTGGAGCACGATCATTACCGGGACTACGCCGAATTATTTTGAAGTCGGCAACTGGAAAATGGAGTCGGGCACAGCATTTACCGACTCTGATCTGCGCTCCGGCGCGCGCGTCGTGGTTCTCGGTTCCGTGACTGCCAGGAATTTATTCATCGAAGAAGATCCCATTGGAAAGACCATCCGTATCAGCAACCGTCCTTTTGTCGTGGTTGGCGTACTCATGGCCAAAGGTCAGAGCCTGACCGGCCGCGATCAGGATGATACCGTAATCATTCCCATCAGCACGAGCGAGCGTCAGATAACCGGCAGTCAGTTTCCAGGTTCGATCCGCTACATGCTGGTGCAAGGAAAGTCGTCCGATGACATGGATATCGCTGAGATTGAAATTACCCAGCTACTGCGTCAGCGCCATCGTATTCCAAAAGGCAAGGATAATGACTTCACGGTGCGCAATCTAACCGCTATTGCCGACGTTGCGACCGATGCGGCAAAAATCATGTCGATTGTACTCGGGGCAATTGCGTCTGTTTCACTGTTGGTAGGCGGTATCGGCATCATGAACATCATGCTGGTGTCGGTAACGGAGCGTACCCGTGAAATCGGCATACGGATGGCCATCGGTGCAAATCAACGCGCCATTCTGACGCAGTTTCTGCTCGAAGCCATGATGATCTGCCTCATGGGTGGCATCATCGGCTTGATGCTGGGTATCGGCGGCGCTTGGCTGGTCAGCCGCTTTGCCGATATGCTGATCGTCATAACCGCCGGTATGGTTGGACTGGCTTTCCTGTTTTCATCTGCAGTGGGTATTTTCTTTGGGTTTTACCCCGCCAAGAAAGCCGCTTCGCTGAAACCTGTGGATGCACTTCGTTACGAGTGATTGGTGAGTGGATTATGTCGTCAGAAGAGCCACGAGCCTCTGAAAGATTGCGAGACGAATTAGCCTCGTTATTCTGCCCTAATTATCGATTTAGGGACATTTTTTTGGACTGATAATATGTCAGAGAAAGAAAAAGGAAGACTACCGATGGCAATACAAGAGCGCCCCACGTCTGATTTTCTGGCCATTATCGTTTTGGAAAATCCGAACATGATCATGACAGTAGGCGAAATTAAAAATGCACTGCATGAACGCGGTTTTGGCATTCTGATGGCCATTGCGTCGATTCCGATTTGCCTGCCAATTCCCGTTCCTCCGGGTTACACGACGGTGTTTTCGATACCATTGTTCATCTTCTCGACGCAGATGGTATTGGGCATGCGCGCACCGTGGCTGCCAGCCTGGATAGAGAATAAAAACATACCGCGCCCGGTGCTGGAAAAAATCATACTGGCGATCACGCCGTGGCTGAAGAAACTTGAGAATCGGATGCATCCGCGCATGACTTATATTGCTGCCCATACATGGGAGCGCATCATCGGATTTTTTTCGTTTGTTTTTGCGCTGTCTATTTCTTTGCCCTTGCCATTGACGAATTTCCCTCCCGGTTGCGGAATATTGATCATGTCGTTGGGATTATTGAACCGGGACGGGTTTATGATCCTGATCGGCATGCTGATCGGTACGATCGGCATTGGCATCACCATGATCGTTCTCGTGATGATTTGGATGGGCATGTCATTTTCACTGTTTTATTGAATTGAACAGACAGCTCAAACCTGAACTGCGATCTTAAGAATGCCCGTCAAAGTTTATTACAACAGCGCCTGTCCCGTTTGCAAGACAGGAATCAACAGTCAAAGGCAGCGCATGCAACACTGTGGCATTGACGATATCGAATGGGTCGACGTGCATGATACGCCGGACGCGGTCAACGAATTGAACATTCCTCTTGAACAAGTAAGAGAGCGGTTGCATGTCAGTGATGCCGATGGAAAAGTTCATGTTGGCATCGATGCATTCGCCGATTTATTTGAACGCACACCTAGTCAGCGTCGTTGGGGAAAATTGCTGCGATTGCCGGTTATCAGATCGGTAGCGCCTATTCTGTATAATGGTTTTGCCCGTCTGCTCTATCGGTGGAATCGCATGCTGAAGCACTGGTAAGGCACAAATCGATCGCGGCGGATGGTTATGCCATTTTCCAGGATATTGTTTGTCCTGCGTACATCGGTATCAGCGCTCCACCCGGGAATTCCAGGCTTTGCGGGATCTGCCAATATTGTTTGTGCAGAGTGATCTTTTCGTCATTGCGCGGCAATTGATAAAAATCCGCTCCATGAAAACTGGCAAATGCTTCGAGCTTTTCTAGCGCGTTCACCTGCTCAAACGCCATAGCGTAGAGTTCCAGAGCAATATGTGCAGTAAAAATTCCGGCACAACCACATGCATTTTCTTTGGTGGCTTGCAAATGAGGTGCACTGTCGGTGCCCAGAAAGAATTTCGGATTGCCACTGGTGGCGGCGGCCAGCAATGCCTGTCGGTGTTCTTCTCGTTTCAGTATCGGCAAACAGTAATGATGCGGGCGAATGCCGCCATTGAACAGGCTGTTCCGGTTCAGCAGCAAATGGTGCGCTGTTATTGTTGCCGCCACGCAGGATGAAGATTGCATGACAAAATCGACTGCATCTCGCGTAGTTATATGCTCAAATATGATGCGCAACTCGGGAAAATAATGTGTCAGCGGCGCCAAAACCCGATCGATGAAGGTTCGCTCTCGATCAAACACGTCAATCCCCGGGTCCGTCACTTCGCCATGCACTAGCAACGGCAACTGATGCTTTTCCATGGCTTCCAGCGTGGCATAGCAATGAGCGATATCCGTGACTCCTGAATCTGAATTTGTTGTCGCGCCCGCCGGATAAAGTTTGATACCCTGCACCATCCCGCTTGCCTTTGCGCGGAGAATCTCACCGGGCGGCGTACTGTCCGTCAAATAGAGTACCATTAGGGGTTCAAACCGTGTTTTCAGTTCTTCCGGCAATGCAGTCAAAATACGTGCCCGATACGCTTGCGCCATCACAGTGGTCGTAATAGGAGGCTTCAGGTTAGGCATGATGATGGCGCGGGCGAATTGCTGAGCCGTATAGGGCAGCACAGCACGCATTGGGTCGCCATCGCGTACATGAACGTGCCAATCGTCAGGGCGGGTAATGGTTAAGCTATCCACAAATCGATCAGGAAGAGAAAATCGCATTATACTGTATGTGCATATCGAGTCCGAGACTCGCTTATTTCCGGAAAGAATCCCGTTGCTTAAGGAAACGCTGATTGATTCGCTGCACGAGGGAACCGCTTCATTGCTTGACACTCACTCCCTCGTTCAACGGGTTGATATGTGTCGGTTTCTGCATTCAGTGCGCCTTTCGCTTCATCTCGTGCGCCAAATTAATCAGTATTTCCCTTAGCATCATGGTTTTTTTTTATCTCTAATGCGAATTGATAGAGTGTATTCTTGTTTTCCGCGGTGATCTCTGCGGTGAGCTTGACAGCCTGCCTCAAGGGCAATTCCGCCAGCAGGCACTTCAGCGTATGTTGGGTCTGCTCACTCAGCAGTGTTTTTTCCTGTAATTCAGCCCCTTCCACCAATAACACGAATTCGCCCTTTTGTTGGTTGCTGTCCGACTGCAGCCAGATACTGATTTCTTCGAGCGGTGCGGTCTTAATTGTCTCAAATAACTTGGTCAATTCACGTGCTATGGTGACGATTCGATCGGATCCAAAAATGCTCAGCATGTCTGTGATACATTCAATGATACGATGGGGGGCTTCATGAAATATCAATGTATAAGGTAATGATTTCAATGCCGTCAATTCGCTTTTTCGCAAACTGGATCTGGCCGGCAAGAATCCATAAAATAAAAAATGCGGATCAGTGAAGCCACTGGCCGACAGTGCACAAATCGCCGCATTTGCACCTGGAATCGGAATCACCGTGAATCCCTGTGCTCTAACTTGATGCACCACAAGTGCACCCGGATCCGAGACACACGGTGTTCCGGCGTCAGTGATCAAGGCGACACTTCTGCCATCATTCAATAGGGAAAGGATGGTGTCAGTAGACGACCGCTCATTATGCTGATGCACATGAATCAATTGGGTCTTAATTCCATGTTTTGAAAGAAAGTTTCTGGAATTTTGTGTATGCTCGGCGGCCACGACATCAACATGAGCTAGTACATCCAGAGCACGTAAGCTAATATCATCCAAGTTTCCTATCGGAGTCGCAACCACATATAATGCATTTTTTTTAAGCATGATCTCTACTATGCAACGTTTTTATTTGCTCTTCTTGGCAAGTGGGCTGTTATTCGTGTCGTTATCTGCGAATGCCTTGGAATCTGAGGAAGCCGCTCAGCCACAAATGACATTTGAAGCGCCCATCATACGTCATATTGCCGTGATATTGCCGTTGGAATCACCGTCATTCGGTGAAGCCGCCACTGTGGTAAAAGAAGGTTTTGCCGCAGCGACGGTGCGTGAAAAGCAGCTTCCCTACGTGATCCGATTCTATTCAACGTCGGACGATCCATTAGATATCTTTGCTTCTCATCAACATGCGCTTGATGCCGGTGCAGTCTTTGTCGTCGGGCCATTGACCCGTGACGGGGTCTCAGCAATCGCATCGATGCAGCATCTCGACACACCAACCTTGGCGCTGAATACTGCCGATGGTGCAGTTGCGACGCCCTCAAAGTTATATTTGTTCGGCCTGCGCATGGAGACCGAGGCTAACCAGATTGCCAGATTAGCCCAGGCGAGCGGCAAAAGCCACGCCATTGTCATTGGAGATGACAGTGGACTTTCCAAACGTTTGCAAGCGGCCTTTATCGAACAATGGCAGAGTGAGTCTGGCAGAATGGCAGAAGCCATCCGTTATAGTGACGATCCGGCCAGACTGCCTCAATTACGAACGATCACCGCGGGTTCCGATCATTTGATTTTTATCGCACTGGATGCAGCGAAATCCCGTTTCATTCGATCCTATATTGATCCTGATGTGCCCGTATTTGCCACCTCACAAATTTTCAGCGATGCCGAGAATTTTCTAGTGAACAATGATTTGAATGGCATTGAATTCGTTGACATGCCTTGGTTATTGCAACCTGATCATCCGGCAGTGATGGCCTATGGTCAGCCTCACTCGAACAAAAGCGCGGATATGAAGCGTCTTTATGCGCTGGGGATCGATGCGTTTCGTTTGATGACGCATTTATTGCCCCCACTGTCGCAGCCAATTGAAGAAATTTCTTTTGATGGCGTCACAGGCCATATACGTTTCACACCTCCGAATCATTTTATGCGCGAACCCGTAGCTGCGCGGTTTGAACAGGGAAAAATCCAATTGATCGGATACCCACAAGAAGTCCTTCCCTATGAAAGGCAGTGATGCGGAATACAAGGCATTATCCTATCTGCAGCACCAGAATCTGAAGCTGGTGACGCAGAATTACCGTTGTCGCTTTGGCGAAATCGATTTGATCATGCGTGAAGGCACTACCTTGGTATTTGTCGAGGTACGTCAGCGCACCACCCCATTGTATGGAGGTGCAGCCGCCAGCATTACCGCTGCCAAACAATCCAGGCTTCTGCAAACAGCCCGACACTATTTGGCGGAAATCGGCCACGAGCCGGCTTGCCGGTTCGATGCGCTATTGCTTTCTGGTACTCATGGTGAAAATATCGAATGGATCAAAAATGCATTCGGCGAGTAAATACCCGCTTTCGCTGTAATTCGCTCAGATAAAATGGGATTACCTGCGTGCACGAGCGAATCCCTTCATTGGGTGGTACCCGCTCTCCCTTACCTATTTTGATGAAATTCCGGGTCGCTGCGCTCGGTAATCTAGCGCTTCTTCTCGTTTACGAGGCTATGGCTACACGATACTGGCGGGCCGCATTGAGCGAGCATTAGTTTTTGAAAGCTATGATCCAGCAGCAGGTGCATTGCATGTGCATTTGGACGGACGAGCAAGCTTGGCTTGGGATTTAATTTAACTACTGCGCTCAGTGTTGATGAGCAATTGATGGGTTGGGTACAAACGCGGAAATGGCGCAAGCGGGATTTTGAGGCAAATGAGGAAGGTACAGTTTTTCTCAGGCAGCAGCTTGCTCGGATCGTAGTTCAGAAGAGTTGGATTGCTGATGCTAAGGTTTAGCAGGTTATTCGGTGGTATGCAGGGGTATTGATCAAAAAAAATTATCCCATTTTTTAAACTATTTCCTCAGAAAAACACAATTAGTAACTATTTGGGTGTTTTTATAATCTCCAGTTTGTTTATTATGTCGAGACCTTTGCAAAATAGCGTAAATTTTTTTGGAGCGTAATTCCCCGATTTATTTGTAAGTTACCGGGGATTTTTTGGTCAATTTTCTCCACACGAACA
>WBZQ01001004.1_pt1 | contig 20413 bp, 18 predicted proteins | sample 5204251 | NCBI WGS metagenome assembly WBZQ01 (sample SAMN12412402, study PRJNA552823) | activated sludge metagenome | isolation source: activated sludge from nitrification reactor of wastewater treatment plant... | place: USA: Virginia | collected 2017-09
ATCTTCCAGATCACAGCCTTTTTTTCGTGCAGAGCGTGCCGCCAATTCCAGTTCAGCGGCAGAAATCACGCCATCAAAAACCAGATAATCATATTTTGATTTGGGTACTTGATCCGCTTTCCAACCTTGCTTAAGAATAGCAGCCATTACGCGGCAAACTTCAACTAAACCATCAACCGCAGTTGCTGTAAATGGCGTACCATTTTTATGGTTGATCACTTGAATCACACCCAATAGATCCCCAGTTTCGGCACCTAGAATTGGCGCAACAAGCATTTGTTTAGTACGATATCCGGTACGTTTATCTACTTCATGCGAAAAAGTGAGCGCAGAATCAATTTGCCGTAACTCGTTTTTGTTGTAGACATCCTCAATGTTTACAACTTTCTTTTTCAGGCTGACATAACCGGTAATAGTGGTTTCAAGTACAGGTAATTTTAGGTCTTGAATCGAATCAAATGCTGCTTTGACACGAGTTGTCAGAAATGACCGATTCTCGCTCAGGGTATAAATAATTAACCGGTCTGCATGAAACAAACTACAAAGATCTTTACTTCCATCCAGTATGATTTCATCAATATTTTTCGCCGCGCGCAACTTGCCGATAATCGATTGCAGGTTGGTAGAAAAATTTGCCGCACCATTACTATCCGCAATATCTTTCCGCATCAAGGATGTTGTGGCAGTTGTATTCATGACATACATTCCCTAAATTTTCTAAAACTCAAATAATTGACCATTCTCAAGCCTGCGTGGATTAAATTTCGCCATACTTTGCTGTATTTCATGCATAGTAATATCGGCTTCACCAGGCTTTAAATGAGAAATAAATATTTCCGCATCTCGCTCAAGATTTTCCAGCTCCTCCGCCAGCAAGCTAGGACAAAGATGCTTGGACCTCCCGGCAATATCTCTTTTCTGATTGCAAAAAGCGGACTCAATAATCAAATAGCGCAAATTCTCTATTTTGTTGATAACTGACCAAAATGGATAATTAGTTGTCGTATCTGCAGTAAACACCAGACTGCTTTGCCCCGAATCTAATTGAAAACCGACAGTTGGAATAACATGATTTGCAGGTATCGGTATAACCTTGCGCTCGTTCAGATTAATCACACAGCCCAATGACAAAGTTTCATAGCGCATATAAGGCGAGTTACTGTTGGGAATCTTGGTAAAATCGGGCCACAGATGCCAATTAAACAAATGGGTACGCAAAGTATCCAACGTAGCTTGTGTGGCATGAACGACTATCGGTTTGTTACGTTTAAAACCCACCGTATCGACTAAAAAAGGAATACAAGCCACATGATCCAAGTGTGCATGGGTGACAAAAACATGATCGATCTTGATCATCTCTTCCATGCTCAAATTCGTGACACCGGTTCCTGCATCGATCAAGATATCATCATCCAGCAGCATGGCGGTGGTATGCGCACCACTTCCTATTCCACCGCTACACCCAAGAATCCTGAGCTTCAATCGATTTACCTTAATAATTGATAGAAACTTACTTAACCAATAACACAGGAATGTTTGATAATTGCATAACTTTGTTTGTTACCGACCCCAGTAACAAGCCTTGAATATTTCCTTTACCCCGCGGTCCCATGACAATTTGATCATAATGCTTCTCCACAGCAAATCGAACGATCATTTCCGCTGGATCGCCAACAGTAATATGATATTGATATACAACACCTGCCTTATCGAGCAAATCACGACTACTTTGCAAGTTTTTTAGCCCTTCCTCTTGATGATACTGTTTAATATCCGCTTGATTAATAAACAAAGATACATTGCCATCCAAGGGATATTGCACATTCAACAAATGCAGCTCCGGTTTTTCCTTATACCAATCCAGCAGGCGAATAAAATTCGTGATTGCTTGACTGGAATTATTAGAACCATCTACGGGTAATAAGATTTTTAACATGATCAATCTCTCAATTATTTGCGATATAGATAAATAATTACTGCTTGGGAGTAGTATCGTCGTGAACCAGATCAATCACTGGCCTAAGCTTGGCTTGTTGCCGTGCGGCTAATACTTTACCCGTAACAATTACAACTAATGCAGCAACCACCGGCGCCATCCAATGTAAATACTTCGCTTGTGTATTAACCCATTCTTTGGTCGCCACATCGGTCACGACCATATCGCCAGCAATCCATCCCAGTAAGCCAGCACCAATGACGATAGTGATTGGATAGCGATCCATAACTCTCATCACTAATTGACTACCCCACACAATAATGGGCACACTGATCACCAAACCAAAAATTACCAACCCAATTTCATCTTTGGCCGCACCGGCAATGGCAATCACATTGTCAAGGCTCATTACAGCATCAGCGACAATGATGGTTTTAATGGCACCGATTAATGTCGTACTGGCATCAATCTCATGAGCACCTTCAGACTCTGGCTGTAGCAGTTTTATACCAATCCATAGTAAAAGTGCCGCTCCAACTATCTTCAAATAAGGTATTGCCAATAAACTCAAGGCAAAAAAGATCAACACCACGCGCAAAATAATTGCGCCGAAAACACCCCAAAAAATTCCAAGCTTTCGCTGATGCTCTGGTAACCGCCTACAGGCAAGCGCAATAACAACGGCATTATCACCACCCAACACGATATCGATTGCGATGATTTGCATGACTGCAATCCAGAATTGTGGATTATCGAATCCCATTTATTTTTCCCTACAAAAGTACCAATCAATCAGATAAAAATGTCACCATTGTTTCAATAACAACTCCGGCTCCTCGTCTTTAACACCGATAAACTTCAAAAGATCTTCTTTTTGCTGCAATGTATCGTTATAACCCAATGCTATGAGATCTTGGCAAAAAGGCGCTTCAAACAACACGTAGCTCAATAACGTCGAACCGTTCGGTCCCATTGCACCGATCGCACGATATAAGTAACGCATGATCCTCGGTAAAGTATGCGCATACTTTTGTGCAATTTCATTGATGCCCTCACTGGGAGCTATCATCATCGCTTCAACAGGGCGTAATGATATGTTTGTTTCTTTAAATATTTCATGAGGAATCAGTTTAAGCGTTTCATTAATCCGCAACAAACGCTCCAAATCAACATCCAAACTATCAACAAAAATACTGTTGAGTGCATGTCCGGCAATCTGTGCAAAGGGGGGATAACCCGTAGCGCTGACACGTTTAGGTTCATCGGTCACTGGTTTACGTACGCCGATAATGAGTACCTTGTCAGCACCAAGATGTAATGCTGGGCTAATGGGAGCAAGCTGGCGCATTGAACCATCACCAAAATATTCGCGATTCAACCTTACTGCAGGGAAAATAAACGGTATCGAAGAAGAAGCCATTAAATGCTCGATCCCAATATCAACCGGAATACCCAATCTTTGCGCTCTTTTCCAAGGCATTACTTCTCTTGCCGCTTGATAGAACGTTACTGATTGTCCCGAAGTATACCCCCAGGCGGTTAGTCCCAAAGCATGCAACGCACCCGAACGAATGCCATATTGAATGGAACGGAATGGAAAGCGTTTTTTTAGCAAAGCCTCTAACGGCGAATTATCTAATAATGAAATCGGATTATGTTGGCCATACTCACTTGATACCAATGACAATAAACAACGTAGTGTATTATGCAATACTCCCATAAAGTCTGATCGATAAATCTGATTAACATGGAAATTTGACCAGACAGTTTCAAGTTGCTGGATACCTTCAGCAAAGTTGTTAGCTGAAACTGCAATACTGGCAGCATTGATTGCACCCGCTGAAGTTCCACAAATTACAGGAAATGGGTTGCGTGTTTTATCGGGTAATAATTCGGCGATTGCTCGCAACACACCTACTTGATAGGCCGCACGAGCACCACCTCCGGTTAGGACAAGCCCTACCTTAGGCTTTGCTAGATTTGTTTTGTGTTCATGCACGGACCGAGAACTCAGTTTTTACTTTCTCCAGCGCATCTCGCAAAGTTTCCTCGGACAAACTATTCAATGAACTTGATAGTATCTTGGCCGCCTGACATGCACAATTCGGTAATAAAGTACTGTCTAGATTAGCCACAAAAACTGCCGCGGCACCTGCTGTACTCAACAAACTTTGACGCTCATGCATTAATATTTCCACCTCTTCCCTTAACATGGAAATCTCTTGTTCTTTCATTGTAATATGAGGCATATGATAATTCCTTATAGCGTTAAGACAATGTTTTTGTTTTACCCGCTAACCAATATATCAGAACTATAATTCATTAAAAATTTGAACTCTGTGCTGTTTGTCACCTTTTTCTATCATTTTTACCAAAATTTTACTCATTATGAGCAACTATTTGCCTACAGAGCTTTACCCGGAAATCGAACCCTATTGCAAAGGGACATTATCTTTAGACAGTTTGCACACCATGTATTGGGAAGAATCGGGCAATCCCTCGGGAGTACCTGTTGTATTTCTGCATGGCGGCCCCGGTGCTGGCGCAACATCAACACACCGGCGCTTTTTTGATCCTGCATATTATCGTATTGTCATTTACGATCAAAGAGGCGCCGGACGCTCTACGCCACTTGGCGAAATACGTGACAACACAACACCCCATTTAATTAATGACTTAGAACTACTCCGGCAACATTTATGCATTGACCGTTGGCTGGTATTTGGCGGTTCTTGGGGAAGTACGTTAGCACTTGCGTACGGCGAGGCTTACCCAGAACGTTGCTTGGGTTTCATTTTGCGGGGTATCTTTCTATGCCGCACGGAAGAAATTAAATGGTTTTTATATGGATTAAGGAATTTTTTTCCGGAAGCCTGGCACCAATTTACCGCACCGCTATCCCCATCGGAACGCACTGATATTCTTTCCGCGTACTATCGGCGCTTAATGGACCCAGATCCTGCCATCCACATGACTGCTGCACGCACTTGGAGCACTTATGAAGGCTCTTGTTCTACATTACTACCCAATCCCGCGACTGTCCGTTATTTTGCCAGTGATACTGTGGCACTCGGGCTGGCGCGCATGGAAGCTCACTACTTCAGTCACAATATATTTTTACCCGAGAATTCCCTACTCGATAACGTACACAAATTACATAATATCCCCGCCACTATCGTGCAAGGTCGCTATGATGCTGTCTGCCCAATTATCAGCGCAGATGATTTACATCACGCATGGCCACAAGCTGAATATATCATCATTGACGATGCCGGACATTCCGTATGGGAACCCGGCATACAGACTGCATTGATAAATGCAACAGATAAACTTAAAACGTGCAGCTAATAAAGCACCCCGCCGCAAGCAGCGAGGTATTAAAAGCGCTTTTCAGGCTGCTGGTTTTCAACCAGCCTTCGCCCCAAGGAGCGAGGAATTAAACCCGAAAGAGATTAAAGGTGCAAACCGCATTCGGTTTTAGGTTTTCCCATCCAGCGCCCGCTGCGGCCTTCGCCTTTTACCGTGCAATGTGTGCAACCAATGGAAGAATAACCCTCTCCCACGAGTGGATGAAAGGGTAAATTGTGCTCGCGAATATAGACATCACGCTCCTCCCGTGTCACATCAATCATGGGATTAAACTTGATAATACCGCGACGCTCTTCAAAAATATCCAGGCCTGCGCGGTGATCGGTCTGCCAACTCATCAGGCTTGATACCCAGATATCGTAATTGGGTTTGATCGCTTCCAATGGATTGATTTTATTTATCGTGCAGCAAAAATCCGGATCTGTTTCATAGAGTTTTTCTTTTTCGCTATATTGATGCTGATAATCGTCCGCTCGCAAATCTTCAACTTTGAGATGATAGAGTTTAGCTAGATAATTACGATACATCAAAGTTTCGGGAAAATGAAAACCTGTATCAATAAAAAAAATAATTTGCTCTGGCCTAATACGTGAAATTATATGTAGAAAATACGCCGAGGTTGCCGCAAAAGAAGAAGTCACCATGATTTTTTCAGGCTTGAAATCCCTATACAACCGGCGTAAACGTGCCTCAAAATTAATCGGGCGATAACGCTCATTTAGTTCACTAATTGCTTGCGCACTAAGTCCCGCGCTGTTGCTAGCGCTCTCTACTACTACCGCTACTTCAGACATAAAGAAATACTCACTTCAAAAAATATCCAGCATTTACACTGTGCAGGTTGTTTCAGAATTACTCAACATAACACCTATGACCGCGCTGACTCACAAAAAGATTTTATGGTCATAAGAAAATATGCGATCAATCATTGGCAAAACAAGACAAGAAGTCGTGCTGGTTGGAAAACACAAGACAATGCAATAATACCAATATCGGCTATACAACGAGAGCATTCAACAACACAGATTTCAAAAACATTAATCTTCTTACTTTCCAGCAATCTACCGAGTATCCCATTGATTGTCAAACCAGCCGGCTTACGCTATCAGTAGCTTATTATCCGGCTACCTGTTTCTTCAGCAGCACATTGATTCGCAAAAACTTAACATGATTGAAATACCCCTGACACTGGCATGTCATCAGTAGCTGATAGCATTCCTGACAGCATAAATCGAAGGTTGGACTTACGGCTTATGCACATTACAGTCGATGCGATGCACGAATAAATGCATTCTTAATGTAGTCGAGATGTATCGAATGACTGTGGTGTATTCGCGAAACTTAAACAACACTATTGGAGACACGTATGAAAATGCAAAAACTCTCATCAATGCTAGCAGTTGCTGTATTGTGTTTAATGAGCTTCAACGTCATGGCAGCCTGTGCACCACAAGTTCAAACGAAAGTAACACAAGCACCTTATGCAACCTTAAATGCCATTTTGACCCCTGCCAGAGTAACCAGCATCAAAAACAAATTGGATGCAGTCGCCAATCCAGCTACTTATAACATTTTACGCGCAGAAGCGGTTGCAACCGCAAATCTAATTGCTGATGGCCGTGTAGTGATAACGCTACCTGATGGAACTGTAGTTGTCGATACATCTAAAGGTGCGGCAAACACCTACGCCAACTTTCAGGCTAAAACAATCAATGAAAATCACAACACACGCGTAGCCATCCTGGATGCTCAAATTTATGACTGCGGTCTCGGTCTGGAAACAAAAACCAGCACATCAACGGGAGATGTGGAAGTCTACCTAGCCAAACGCCTTGGTGCTTATCTGGATAGCGCCGGAACAGTGAGGCTGTCACATAAATAATACTTAGAGGCTTCAATTAGTGGGCTGCCACTTGGCAGCTCACTTAATTTTTATACACTTACTGCTATCATTTTCATTTGCTCCATAAATTCCCTAAGTAGCCACCAACTTCCATCATCCAAGCAATGCCCAGATGCACCATCAACCCACCCACAATGGATTGTGTTTTATGCGCAATTATGCCCAGCAGCAGTCCCCCAAAAAAAGAGGAAATGCATTCAAGAATCGGTTTCCCAAAATGAATGCTGCAATAAAATGTGGCCATTGGCAAAATCGCTGCTACTCCCGCGTAACGTACAAATGCAAACACCAAGAATCCACGAAAAAATAACTCAATAGTAACAAAATCAATGCCATAACTAATTTCATAGAGTAATTGATACCCCAGCGGGTTGTCAGTATGGAATTCAATAAAAGCAACATGCTTTAGCCGTGGATAGGTATTTAAAAAATCCGCTTGTGTGCTCGCAAATATAATGAGTGGCAACATTGCTGCAAGCATCAGAAAATACGGCTGCCATTGCAATCCCTTAATTGTCATACCCCAAAAACTTTGCTGCTTGGGCAAGATCTTGTACATGACAACTAATGGAATCAATACAATCAGCAGCTTAAACGGTAACGTAGTGATGGCCGTAAAATAATTACCCCAAATTCCCTCGATTTTATTTTCCAGTGGATTGGCCGCACTGACCTTGAGTGCAAACAATGCGGGCGCAATGAGCAATAACAACCAAAATGTTGTGGAAGTCGTAATCAAATGTTGCCTAAACAGGATGACAAACAAATAGGGAATGATAAAAGCGCAGCAGTACATCATATAAAGTGCAAACCATTGTTCAATCCATGAATCCAGCTTTGCAATCAATTGATTTTCTATATTAAACTGATAGTTAAACCCCACCAGAATACTTATCCAAAGAATACTAAAAAGCATCAGCCCTTTATCAACAGCCAAAACGTACTCGCGCAAATAAAAAAGAATCTTTGTAAAAGACCACAAGTTTTTATAACGCGTTGTACATTCTACTTTTTTATTACCAATCAATCGATTTCTCTATTATTCTTTTCAAACGGGCGAGGAAATAATCACTTAATCCGTTTAATTTGCTCATAAGACACAATTTTCTTGTAACTGCTGTCTGAATAACCGGTCGGCATACAAATCAAGCAATCTTTTCAGACTGTATGTCATGGCAATTGACGCACTGGTTTCAACCACCAACAGCAAATCATTGACGTCAACCAGAGCGTGCTGCATGTAGCGGAATTCCGATTGGCCACCGTTATTAACCATGATAATGCGCTCCCATATTTGTAATTAATCTGCTCTAACAATCCGCCTCAGGCTTACGCCGCTGTCAACCGGTTTCTAGGACACAAAGGCTTTGCTTTATTCAATAAGTGACGGCATTTTGGGAGAAAGTAGCATATTCTCTATCAGTTTGAATCTCAGCTACTATACGTGTACGCGGTAAGACTTTTAAATGACAGCACCATCTGCTCTGATATCATTCCCGGATACGCTGCACATAGTAGTGTGATTCACAGTCAATCTGCTCAAACGCTATGGCATAGCGCGCTTCTATCTTTCGAGCCGTTTCACCATTAAGTTACTCAATTTCTTACGCAAGCAATCTCCCCAATTTTGCACCAGAAGAACTATGCGTATCTATCAAGCGCGATGATTGCTCTTGTTGACCTGTCCAGTTTTTATCTCTCATTTTAGGCTGCACCATGTCCCTACTGCAAGACCATGGAAAATTACAAATTTAATGAACGACCCCGCCCTGCAAAATGCGACGGATTAAATCGAGAAAAGAATTTTAAGTAGTTGACTAAATCAATCGGGTATTATATAGTTGACGAAATTAATCAAGTATTCGAGTGATTAACATTTAAACCAGTTCTATCTCATTCAAAAAAGGAACAGAATTATGCGATTAACAACAAAAGGTAGATTTGCAGTAACAGCATTACTCGATCTTGCTCTACAGCAAAGTAGCAACCCAGTAACCCTAGCAGACATTAGTCAACGTCAAAAAATTTCTTTATCGTATTTGGAGCAATTATTTGCAAAGTTGCGTCAATCCGAACTTGTCGATAGTGTACGCGGTCCTGGTGGCGGATATTGCCTTGCTAAAGATTTAGACAAAGTATCGATAGCAGACATTATACTTGCAGTAGATGAACCAATTGACGCAACACAATGTGGTGGCAAGGAAAATTGTCATAATGATGGAAAGTGCATGACCCACGATTTATGGGCAAAATTAAATGAGCTTATTTTTGAATATCTGGGGGCAGTGACATTGAAAGAGCTAGTTGATAATCAGATTAATCATCGACAAAATGAAATTGTACCGCTGATCGATATGCGTGAATCAACAGCTGCATAAGCTATCAATTGCATTTCTAGTAAGTGGTACTTTTTTTATATATAAAACATTCCGCTGCAAGCATCAGATTATTAGCTGCGCTTTCCAATCTACGGGTTTTCAACCGGCTTTCTCTGCCCAAAGAGGCGGGAAATTGAACCCGTAGAGATTAAATATTAAGATCACCATTTACCTTATGCGACAGATAAATTATCTTAGAACAATTAAGTTGGCGATACTGCCTAATTGAGTCGATGATGTAAATTAAATTTATTAAAAAAGAATATTCACGCTATTGCCATGTCAATTACATTAACTGAAAACGCTGCAAAATACATACAACAGCAATTTACAAAACGGGGTAAAGGGATTGCATTGCGAGTTGGCATTAAAAAATCAGGTTGCTCTGGTTTTTCTTATACTTTTGATTATGCCGATGAGATCAATTCAACCGATCAGTTATTTGAATCTCATAAAACTAAAATTGTTGTAGACTCGAACACTTTACCACTCTTAGATGGATCTCAAGTTGATTTTACCAAGGAAGGCCTTAATAGTTCTTTTAAACTTAATAATCCAAATATCGACAATACATGCGGTTGTGGCGATAGTTTTAGCGTCAAAGAATCTGCTAAAGTTTAATTATAAAAACTTACCTACACACACATAACATAAATATAAAGTAATCTAGTTGCAGGTATTCTAAGTTACCTGTTTCAAACTAAAGATACTAAATAAAGGAATAAAACCAAATGAGCGCATTGCAAAGTCTGGTTAATCAACCGTATAAACATGGCTTCGTTACTGAAATCGAGTCTGACATCGCACCTAAAGGACTCAATGAAAATATTATCCGACTAATCTCAGGCAAGAAGAACGAACCTGAATGGTTATTGTCATTTCGTCTGAAAGCATATCAGAAGTGGCTGACAATGACTGAACCGACATGGCAGAATGTCCACTATCCAAAAATCGATTTTCAGGCAATCAGCTATTATTCAGCGCCAAAGCCAAAGAAAAAATTGGCCAGCATGGATGAGGTCGACCCTGAATTATTACGCACATTTGAAAAGCTTGGCGTACCCATGCATGAGCGAGCTGCGCTTGCTGGTGTTGCAGTCGATGTGATATTTGATAGTGTTTCCGTAACCACCACTTATAAAGAAAAATTGGCAGAAGTAGGTATTATTTTCTGTTCAATTTCGGAAGCAGTACATACTCATCCGGAGTTGATTCAAAAATACCTCGGAACAGTGGTGCCAGTTGGTGATAACTTTTTCGCAGCCTTAAATTCCGCAGTATTCACTGATGGCTCATTTTGCTTTATTCCTAAAGGTGTTAAATGCCCAATGGACTTATCGACCTACTTCCGCATTAACACGGAAGGATCCGGGCAATTCGAACGAACGTTAATTATTGCCGAAGAAAATGCGTCTGTTTCTTATCTGGAAGGTTGCACCGCACCGAGATTTGATACCAATCAACTGCACGCAGCCGTTGTTGAACTGATTGCGCTGGATAATGCGGATATTAAATACTCAACGGTACAGAATTGGTATGCCGGAGATGAAAAAGGTGTCGGCGGCATATACAATTTTGTTACCAAACGTGGCCTAGCTAAAGGCGTTAACTCGCGAATTTCCTGGACTCAAGTGGAGACCGGTTCTGCTATTACGTGGAAATATCCCTCATGCATTTTGCGTGGTGATAACTCAGTTGGCGAATTTTATTCGGTAGCTGTTACGAATAATTATCAGCAAGCAGATACTGGCACAAAAATGATTCATCTGGGAAAAAATACGCGTAGCACCATTGTCAGCAAAGGTATTTCTGCCGGACATTCAAATAGCAGTTACCGTGGTCTTGTGCGTATCGCTCCGACAGCAGAAGGCGCACGCAATTATTCGCAATGCGATTCCATGCTGATTGGCGATCAATGTGGCGCGCATACTTTTCCCTATATTCAAGTACACAACGCCAGCGCAAAAGTTGAGCATGAGGCTTCCACTTCCAAGATCGGCGAAGACCAGCTCTTTTACTTTTCGCAGCGCGGCATTAACGCAGAAGAAGCGGTTTCGATGATTATCAATGGTTTTTGCAAAGATGTATTTCAACAATTACCGATGGAATTTGCTGTCGAAGCCACGAAACTTCTGAGCTTCAAATTGGAGGGAACTGTCGGATGATTATCGAAAATAGCCCCATCATTCTTTCCGTTCAAGGATTACGAGCCAGTATCAACGGCACGGAAATCCTGAAAGGTATTGATCTCACTGTTAAAAGGGGTGAAATACACGCCATTATGGGTTTAAATGGATCGGGCAAAAGTACTTTGGCCAAAGTGCTCGCCGGTCACTCCGCTTATGAAGTGACTGGCGGATTGGTTCAGTTTGAAGGTAATAATCTGCTGGAATTTCCCCCAGAAGAGCGTGCCCGTGCCGGGTTGTTTCTTGCTTTCCAGTATCCCATTGAAATTCCAGGAGTGGCCAATACACAGTTTCTTCGCCTCGCCTATAATACGGTACAAACACAACGCGGCAAGGAAGAACTGGATCCGCTCGAATTTGACGATTTTGTGCGTGAAAAAATGAAATTGCTGGATATGAAGCCGGATTTTCTTGATCGTAGTGTCAATGAAGGCTTTTCTGGTGGCGAAAAGAAGCGTAATGAAATTTTACAGATGGCATTATTGGAACCTAAACTGAGCATTCTAGATGAAACAGACTCAGGATTAGATATTGATGCACTTAAAATTGTTGCCAATGGCGTTAATCGTATCGCCAACAAAGATAACGCAATAGTTCTGGTAACTCATTATCAGCGCCTGTTAGACTATATCGTGCCTGATTATGTACATGTCATGCAAGCAGGGCGCATTGTCATGACTGGCGGCAAAGAATTGGCATTAGCGCTGGAAACACGTGGTTATGACTGGATCAGCGCAAACAAACAAACAGCAAGTGGAGTTAGTGCATGAGCGAAATGACCCATTCGGATTACTTTGCGTGTCTGCTCAAATCATGGTCAGCTAAATCAGATTCATCGCAATCCTGGGTGGGGCAATTGCGAGCTGAAGCATTTGATCATGTCAGTGCGCAACACTTACCAACTAAACGCGATGAAGATTGGCGTTTTACCGATATTTCGCCATTAGCACGTCTGCCCTACAAACCATCGCAACCGCAAGACAATCTGCAAGCTAAAGAGATTGAGCACTTGTGCTTAAGTGAAGCAAAAAACCGCCTGGTGTTCGTTGATGGTCATTATGCACCGCATTTATCGATCATTGCTGATTCCAAAGCACTTGCGATTGGTAATTTACCGGAATTTTTGTCGACTCAAGCGCCGGTTCTGCAATCACATTTAGCTCAATACGCCAAATTTGACAACAACGTTTTTGCGGCGTTGAATACCGCATTCCTGCGTGATGCTGCACTGATTTACGTACCCAAAGAGGTCACTATTGCCGAACCCATTCATCTGTTATTTATCGCCACGCAAAATGAAGTCACCAACTATCCGCGCTGCTTATTGATTGGTGAGACAGGCAGCCGGGTTACACTGATTGAGGATTATGTGGCATCCGAGCAAATAAAGTATGTCACCAATTCGGTAACAGAAATTAGCCTGGCGGCCAATGCACAAGCAAAGCATGTGCGCATTCAACGGGAAAGTGAAAAAGCATTTCATTTTGCAAATTGTGCCGTCTCACTGGCGCACGCCAGCAATTATCAGTCAGTCAGTATCTCATTAGGATCTCAGCTTTCCCGTTACAATCTCGACGTTCGGTTGATCGACGAAGCGGCGGAATGCACTATTGATGGGCTCACGCTGATTGCAAATCAGCAGTTGGCGGATACACATACCTGTATTGATCATGTCAAACCAAACGGTACCAGTCATCAGCAGCACAAATGTATTGTTAATGATGCAGCGCATGCCGTGTTCAATGGGAAAATCATCGTACGCCCTCATGCGCAGCGCACCAATTCATCACAATCGAGCCGTAATTTGCTATTGAGCAAAACAGCGCAAATTGACACTAAACCACAACTTGAAATTTTTGCAGATGATGTCAAGTGCGCACATGGCGCAACAGTGGGTCAATTAGATCACGAAGAGATTTTTTATCTACGCAGCCGTGGCTTATCAGAACAAAATGCCCGCAATTTATTGACTTATGCATTTGGTGCAGAAATCATTAATCGCATTCCCATTTCTTCGCTGCAGCAACAACTAGAACAAATTGTTCTCAGCCAGACGCAGAGTAATGAATTATGAAACCCGCGAATGTTTCTTTAAAAACTGAACCTTCTTTCGATAGCGATTGGGAAAAGGTTCGTGCTGATTTCCCGATTCTTAATCTTAAAATCGATGAGAAGCCGTTGGTTTATCTTGATAATGCCGCATCCAGTCAAATGCCGCGACAGGTCATTGATCGCCTGGTTCGTTATCAAACCACGCAACATGCGAATATCAATAGAGCCGTTCACTATCTATCGGAAATCGCTACGATGGAATATCACCGTGCACGTAGCACATTACAGCAATTCATTAATGCACGTGAAGACCGTGAAGTTATTTTCACCAGCGGCACAACCGATTCTATCAATCTGGTCATGCACGGTTATGGTCGTAAGTTTATCAACGCCGATGATGAAATTATTCTGACTACTTTGGAGCACCATTCCAATATTGTTCCCTGGCAGATGCTGGCCGAAGAGAAAGGTGCAAAAATCCGCGTTGTCCCGATTAATGACAAAGGCGAGCTGCAAATTGATGACTATGAAAAATTGTTTAACGCACGCACCAAATTTGTAGGCCTAATCCATGTATCCAATGCACTTGGTACGATTATTCCGATCAAGGGAATGATCGATTTTGCGCATCAACATGGCGTTCCTGTATTAATTGACGGTGCGCAGGCAGCACCGCATCTCCCCATTGATGTGCAAGCGCTCGGCTGTGATTTTTATGCATTCTCTGCACATAAACTTTGCGGTCCCACCGGGGTGGGGATACTTTATGGTAAAGCCGCTTTACTTGAAGCTATGCAGCCATTTAAAGGCGGTGGTGACATGATTGCTTCAGTCACTTTTGAAAAAACGATCTACAATACCATTCCTCATAAGTTCGAAGCAGGTACACCGCCTATTGCTGCCGCCATTGGCTTTGGCGCGGCTATTGATTATTTGACCGCAATAGGCATTGAACGCATTGCTGCGTACGAATCTACCTTGCTTGATTACGCAACTGATTGTCTGGGTGAAATACCAGGTGTCAAGATCATAGGTACAGCCGCAAACAAAACAGCCGTACTTTCCTTTACGATCGATGGAATTCATCCACATGATATCGGCACTATCCTGAACCAGGATGGCATTGCAGTTCGTACCGGACATCACTGCGCACAGCCTGTAATGCAGTATTTCAATATACCCGCTACTTCCCGCGCCTCTTTTGCTTTCTACAACAAGAAATCAGAAGTCGATGCTTTGGTTGCTGGTATTAAAACTGTTCAAAAGATTTTTTTATGATGCACACCAATTCGTTGTACCAGGAAGTGATCCTGGACCATAATAGGAAACCGCGCAATTATGGCAAGCTGGATCATGCCAGTCACCAGGCTGTAGGCCATAACCCGTTATGTGGCGATCGCTTGGACATTACGCTGCAACTTGAAAATGATCAGATCAATAACATTGCATTTCAGGGTGAATCCTGCGCAATATGCAAGGCATCCGCCTCAATGATGACTACTGCAGTAAAAGGAAAATCGCGTTTGGAGGCGGAAACACTTATTCATGAATTCCGTGAATTAGCGACAGGTAAGCTGGATATTAACCACCCGCATCATCTCGGGCGTTTAACAGTTTTTTCCGGTATACGTGATTTACCAACCAGGGTTAAGTGTGCAGTACTACCCTGGCATACATTGCACGCTGCATTAAATGCTATCACCAGCACATCGACTGAAACGAATGACGATCCGGTTCAAACAGTCGTATCAGGCAATTCCTAGTTTATGAAAAGTGGTATCCATGCTGGATTACATGCATCTATTAATTAATTCATTCGTTCACACTTACTTACAAATAATATTCTTGAATAACAATTTCATGATCCGGTATTGCTAAAAACCAAAATGCCAAAAATTGCTGATATTGAAGGAACGCCTAATAAAAATGCTTTGAAGTTTATCCTCAAAGAACCTTTGACTTGGGGAATCGCGCGATCATATGATAACGCTGAAGCCGCCAAAGATGATCCATTGGCTTCCGCCTTATTCGATATTGATCATGTCACCAATGTTTTTTATATTGATCACTGGATAACGGTTACGCAGGATGGAGAGGCCAACTGGCAAGACCTCGCACGGGAAATTGCCGATCCCATCCGCGCAGCGCCTGCTGCTTCAGCGCAATCTGCCGAAACAGTTGCAGCTGCAAATACTACACTCGCCAATTTAAGTCCGGAAGATCAATCACGCCTGGAAAGAATCAATATCTTACTTGATGAAGAAGTACGCCCCTATCTGCAACATGATGGCGGTGATCTCCATATCCTGGGACTCGAAGGCAACATCTTGCGAATACATTATCAAGGCGCCTGTGGCACGTGCCCTAGTTCAATATCAGGTACCTTGAGAGGAATTGAAAACATGCTAAAAACTATTGAACCTGATATACAAGTCATTGCAAGCTAACAACGACGGAAACAAACACTCAAGCAGCGGTTTTAGGAGATTGCATTTGAAATTTCCCGGATGGAAGAAAACAGCTTAGAGATCTTGTCATAACTATATTTTTTCAAGCGAGACTGATTATTCTCAGCCATTACGACTAAAACGTCACATTCCCCCCAACTAATCCAGTGGCATCATTGTGCGTAACCATACCGAGAACTTGGATATCCGATGCCGCAATCGTATCGTCACCGCCGGATCCTGCTGTATATAGCAGCAATGCAGCTTGTGTAGTGGAAAAATTAATGATGAACAGGTGTTCTTCATTCGTCGATAGATTCGAAAAATCGATTTCCTCTTCCAATTCTACTAGAATATTGGTTAGTCCAGCCGTCGTAAAGTCGGCCAGTACGAGCTCGATTTCGGCATCAGTCAACACGGTGGCCTCTTGATTAGTGCCACCGGTAATGGCCTGATTTCCCAAATCCGTACCGTTACTGGTTGAATAATCGAGTGAAGCGTCATTATCGTCGTTGAGCGCCGTTTTGAGCGATCCTGAAAATTTAATGAGATCATCGGTAGCGGTATTGGCATTCGCATCAAACTGAGCAATTGTGTCCGCTCCACTGTTTGCACCCGCTGCAGCACCGTCTGAAGCGGCACTGTAAATAACAGTCTGGCGGGTATTGTCATTGGCACTGGAACCCAACGTTATTGTATCGGCGCCGGTACCACCCGTAATGTTGTCTGTACCCGCGCCACTTGCCATGACGTCATTGCCCGCGCCGCCGCCAAGTGTATCGTTGCCTGTTCCACCCGAAACCGTATCATTACCGGAACCTCCGGTAATACTGTCATTGCCTGTGCCGCCAGTAATCGTAAGATTACTATCCGTTTCGGCGCTGCCGTCAAATGTCAGCACACCTGAGTTGGCAGCATTTGATAACGTCAAGGTAGCACCTGCCGCAACCAGAGAGTCTTGGGTAGTAATCGTAACAGCAGTAGCGGTATTGCCGAGAGTAATGGCTTCGATATTTTGGACATTATCAAAATAGGTGGATGCGGCAAAAGCCGTATTACCTGTTAACGCAACCGTGTCCGTTCCTGTTCCACCGTCTACCATATCCGCGTTCGTTAAACCGCTAACCGCAGCAAATCTAAGCGTATCATTACCGGCATCGCCGCTGAGTGTGTCACTGCCTAATCCCGCTGTCAGGCTGTCGTTACCGTTACTTCCGGCTAGCGTGTCATTACCCGCACCCCCGGTAATACTATCATTGGCTGATCCCCCGGTGATGTTAAAGGTGCCGTTGGTTTCGGCAGAGCCAATAAATGTCAGTATGCCGGTTGTCAAAGAAGTGGCTTGAAATGTCAGATTCGCGCCCGAAGCGACCAATGTATCCAGCGTGGTAATGGCGACATTGGTGGTTGTATTGGCAATCGTGATGGTTTCGATATTGCGGACATTATTAAAATTGGTTGCTGCAATGGCCGTATTGCCGGTCAACATAACGGTGTCAGCTTCGCTGTTGCCATCCACTACATCCGCACTAGTCAAACCCGTACCTGCGGCAAAAATGAACGTATCACTATCTGCACCGCCGGATAGGGTATCGTTGCCCAAACCCGCTGTCAGCATATCATTACCGGCACCACCGGTGAGCATATCGTTTCCCGAACCGCCGATGATTGTGTCATCCGCAATGCCACCGCTAATAACAAAAGCGCCGTTCGACTCGGCAGCGCCGTTGAATGTCAATATTCCCGAATTATCTGCATTAGATAAGGTTAACGTCGCGCCCGATGCGACCAAAGTATTCAGGGTGGTAATGGTAATTGCTGTATCGACCACATCTGCCAATGTAATGATTTCGATATTACTGACATTGTTGAATTGAGCCGCAGTAACTGCTGTAGTGCCGGTCAGAATGACGGTATCAACACCATTGCCGCCATTGACCGTATCCGAAATCAATCCCGTTCCGGCAGCAAATGTAAATATATCGTCTCCATTACCGCCATTGAGCGTGTTATTGGCCGAGCCGCTGATCATACTATCGTTACCCGAACCGCCGGTAATCGTGAAATTTCCATCCGTCTCGGCACTGCCATCAAAGGTCAATACACCTGAATTTGCTGCAGCCGATAGCGACAACGTAGCGCCAGCCGCCACCAAAGTATCTTGCGCCGTGATGGTTACGGCTGTATTGGTGTTACCTAACGTAATCGCCTCAATATTCTGGACATTGTCAAAATCATCAGCTGCAGTGAAAGCGGTATTGCCAGTCAAGACCACCGTATCTGTGCCCGTGCTGCCATCTACCAGATCGGCATTGCTTAGCCCTGTAACCGCAACAAACGTAAACGTGTCATTTCCTGCTCCGCCTGACAGGGTATCGGTGCCTAATCCCGCTACCAGGCTATCGTTACCATTGCCACCATTGAGTGTGTCATCTCCGGAGCTGCCGGTGATGCTGTCATTTGCGCCACCTCCCGTGATAGTGAAGGCGCCATCGGTCTCTGCGGCGCCATTGAATGTCAGTATTCCGCTGGTCAGTGTAGTTGCTTGCAGTGTCAAGATAGTGCCGTCTGCAACCAAAGTATCCTTGGCGGTAATGGCCACAGCGCCGGTGGTATTCGCAACGGTAATGATTTCGATATTGCTGACGTTATCCAAATTGGTAGCAGCAACGGCTGTATTACCCGTCAATGCAAGCGTATCTGTTCCGACCCCGCCATTTACGCTATCGGCGGAAGTCAAACCCGTACCCGCGGCAAAACTGATCGTATCATTATTATCACCAGCAGAAATGTTATCCATGCCGCTACCGCCGGTTATCGCATCAGCGCCACTGCCACCGGTAATCGTGTCATTGGAAGTACCGCTGCTGGTAATGTTGAATGCGCCATCCGTTTCCGCAGCACCGTTAAATGCCAACCCGCCGGTATTGGCTGTCGATAATGTCAAGATAGCACCCGCCGCCACCAAGGTATCTTGCGTCGTAATGGTAACGGCCGTATTGGTATTACCCAGGGTAATCACTTCAATGTTTTGCACGTTATCAAAATTGATTGCTGTGGTAAAAGCAGTATTACCCGTTAAAACAACTGTATCCGTACCGGCTCCGCCATCCACGCTATCGGCATTGGTTAAACCCGTAACTGTAGCAAATCTGAACGTATCATTATCGTCACCACCGTTCAGCGTGTCATTACCTAACCCGGCTGTCAGATTATCGTTACCGTTACCGCCATTCAAGGTATCACTTCCCGATCCGCCGGTAATTACATCATTAGCACTGCCGCCGCTAATAGCGAAGGCGCCATCGGTTTCTGCTGCGCCATTAAATGTCAATACCCCGGCATTAGCTGAATTTGATAATGTCAACGTTGCGCCTGCTGCAACCAAAGCATTGACCGTTGTAAGAGTAACGGCAGTATTGATCATATCCGGCAATACAATTGCTTCAATATTGCTGACATTATTGAACTGCGTTGCGGTAACCGCTGCGGTACCGGTCAGCACCACCGTATCGGTTCCCGTGCCGCCATTGACGGTATCCGTAGTTAATCCGGTTCCGGCAACAAAAGTAAATGTATCGTCGCCGCCACCGCCATTGAGCGTGTTATTGACAGAACCGCCGACAACATCGTCATTGCCCGAACCACCGGTAATAATGAAATTTCCATTCGTTTCCGCACGGCCATCAAATGTTAATACACCAGAATTGCCGGCATTCGATAAAGTCAAGGTGGCTCCCGCCGCGACCAGAGCATCCTGCGTAATAATGGTAACCGCGGTGTCGGTATTACCCAAAATAATCGTTTCAATATTTTGAACATTATCGAATTCGTCCGTTGCGCTAAATGCGATATTACCTGTCAAAACAACCGTATCCGTGCCGGCTCCGCCATCCACAATATCATCGCTGGTTAATCCGTTGACTACAGCAAACGTTAACGTATCATTGCCTGCGCCGCCAGACACTGTGTCAGCACCCATCTCTGCGGCAATACTGTCGTTGCCGTTGCCTCCGGCAAGCATGTCATTGCCTGAACCACCGGTAATGCTGTCATTAGCGGCGCCGCCGGTAATGTTGAATGCACCGTCGGCTTCAGCGGCGCCATTGAAGGTCAGCAACCCGCTATTAGCCGCATTGGAT
>WBZQ01001005.1_pt1 | contig 20412 bp, 21 predicted proteins | sample 5204251 | NCBI WGS metagenome assembly WBZQ01 (sample SAMN12412402, study PRJNA552823) | activated sludge metagenome | isolation source: activated sludge from nitrification reactor of wastewater treatment plant... | place: USA: Virginia | collected 2017-09
CCCGCACTCATCAGGCTCTTCTTCTCTCTGAACGTACGCCAGGGCTTCTCCTAGTCCTTCAATACGCAGAAAACCGTTATCCTCCACTCTACTGAGTGTGTCGTAGGGAGAACTTACAGACAACTCGCTAACGGGAGGGCAGGATATGTCGAAATTGTTCATCTATGTGTGCATGGTAGTGGCAGTGGTCGGAATGACGAGTCAGGTTGGAAGGGCCGACGAAGGCTCCCACAAAGGCTCCCCCAATAGTCACCACCAGGAGCTGCAAGGGGTGGTGGTGGAGAAGGGCGGCGCGCTTGCGGTGAAGGTTCCCAACGGCTCAACATATCAGCTCAATGAGAACCGCGCCGAGCGTCATGGTCATGCATTGCCGAAAGCCGGCGACGAAGTCACCGTGGTGATCGACGAGAACAACATGGTGCTGGAAGTGCATCCCAAGGGCACGGAAGGCAAACATCGGTTTGTCACGGGTGAAGTCGTGTCAATCGGCACGATGCAGAATGAGATCACATTAAAGACTGCAAAGGGTGAGCAGAAGTTTCCGCTGGAGAAACAAGTGCTCTCAGCCTCGATCAAGGATGGCGCACGGGTACGGGCCGAGTTGAACGAAGCCGGCCACATCATCGATGTGCATCCGGAAAAGTCCGGCGCGCATTGACGCGGGGGCAGAAATAGTGAAGGGGAAACCGGGCTGCGGGCAGCTGCAGCCCGGTTTTTCTGTGGAAACTGCTTAGCGGGTGGCGAGACTCCGCTGCTCTCCAAACGTGCCCGTTCCGCAGCCCAATCCTCCGTACATCATCCCGAAGAAGCCGCAGTAGGCACCGGCCTTGAACGCCCAGTCGGCGCGTGTGACCTTCTCGATCCGGCCGTCATGCATGAGAAACGATACGTATTGTGAACCGACCGGAAGCATGGCGGGGAGAGGGACAATGACGACAAAGAGAACGAGTCCGGACCATCGTAGGCCTTCGGTCTTATAGATCCATTCCTCCTTGCCGCCGTCAAGCGGTTCCACCCGATCTGGTTCGCCCCACTGTGCCCGGAGCTCGGTGGCCGTCTTCAGTGTCCCTTCTGGGTCGCCGTTCCGCACGTCGAGCACACCTCTCGTTCGATCAATTGTTGGATGGTCGCTGGATTCTGTGCGACTACCCAGCGTCCAGGCCCCGAAACCGACGCACCCCTGCAGCAGCAAGGCCCCGGCCATCCACATCACAACCTGTCGATACCTCCGCATACAGCCCTTTCTTTCTCGGTAGGACTCCAGGGTTCGCAGTTTCATTTTCCGCCGTAGCCTACTCAGACCTCGCCGGCAAAACAAGGAGAGTCACGGATCGAAATGTCCTCTCACCCTCCCAAGGTAGGATATCGGTTGCAGGGACGGCCTGAGTACCATCCGCCCACAGGGAGGATGTGATGGCACCTCGTCGGTACGTTCGAACCTACTACCGGTTTCCGCTCAACTACCCGGTCATTTTCGGCGGGGCGCCCTTTGTCGGAGAAGGTGTCCTGACGAATCTGTCGCTCAAGGGCTGTTCCGTTCTGTGCGATAGAGAAGTCCTCTGCGGCAGTGACGTGCGCGTGAGTGTGCTCCTCGACCATCAGCCGCCGGCACTCCCCATCGATCTCGGTACGATCAAATGGGTGAACGGGCATCAGTTCGGCGTGGAGTTTGTCCGTCTTCCCGTTGAAGCCCAACAACGCCTCAATCGCACGCTCCGCACTGAGCTCATTGAATGGTTGAAGAGCCGCCAGAGCAGCAGTGACCTGCCGGAAACTTCCACTCCGGACAACTGACCCGCGATCGTTTTTTCTCTTCTCGCGGCAGCCTGAGTCTCTCGTCAACGAAATCAAGCACTCTTGCCACTCGGCAGCGGCCTTGCGCTGATGGCCGCTCCTACTCCGACTAGCCAAACGGCTCTTGTGTTTCCAGCCTGATCGACCCATTGCTTCAAGTTATCAAGCCGATACACCGATGTAGGAACTGGACTGGCGGCGTCGTTCGACAGGCATATGAACATCCTTCACCTCGGCAATCCGTTTTTTCTGCAGGACTTCAGGCAGCTCGGCCATGATGTCAAATGGGCGGCCTACGATCGCACGGCCGATTTTGTCCTGAGCCCGTACGTAGAAAGCATGCATAGTCTTTCGGCGCAGTTTCCTGCGCGATGGTTTCCCGACTTGGTTGTGGTGGGGGACGACAGTGGGCCACCGAAGTTGTTGGGGTTGGAGGCGCTCGACGTGCCGTTGGTGTGGTATGCAATCGACTCCCATCTTCATGCACGGTGGCACCAAGCGTACGCGGCGGCGTTCGACGTCATCTGTGTGGCGCAACGAGACTGGGTTCCCCGGTATCGGGTCGATCCTGAACGGCAGATCGTCTCGTGGCAGCCCCTGTTCTGTCATGTGCCCGACGATGGTGACTCGGGTGGCTTACGGGATACGCCCGTCTCGTTCGTCGGAACACTCAACCGGCAGTGGAATCCGGAGCGTGTCGCGCTGATCGAAGGCTTGCAACGACGCTATCCCATTGCGGTGGGGAGCGGCGGGTACCGAGAACTTTTCAACCGTTCCCTGATGGTGCTGAATCAATCGGCCGCCAATGACGTGAATTTCCGCACCTTCCAGGCCATGGCTTGCGGGGCGCTCCTGGTCGGCGAACGAATCGGAAACGGTTTCAACGACTTGTTCCAGGATCGCACCCATTGTGCCCTCTATGAGAGGGGCAATGTTGAGCAGGTGATCGAGATCGTCGAACACTACTGCGGCCGTCCGGCCGAGCGGGATGCGGTGGCAAGGCAGGGATACGAGGCAGTGATGGCCGCCCACACCAGTTTGCACCGGGCCCAGGCCATTCTTCAGGTGGTGGGGGCGGCGCCGCTGCAACGCCAGATTCGGGTTCGCCGTTCGCGGCAACTCCAGATTCAATCGTCGCTCGTCCTGGTATACGAAAGCGCGGAACGCACGCACCTTCAGGCAGCCGAACGGACGCCGGAAGGAGCCAGGAAGCAGTATCTGCTCACTGTTGCCGGGCAGTATCGGTTTCTCGCCACGACCATTCGCACGCAACTCGGCCTCCAGGTCGCCTGTTAGCCCGGACTATTGATGAGTGCCTGTTACGTTGTCCGATCCTCTCACCCTGCGGGGGTTTGCTTGTTTGGCCTTCTTGCCGGACCGCCAGTACGCCTGCGTCGGCCCCATTGAGAGAAGCCCCGTCGGGCTTTACGTTCACCTCTGGTTTGGTGTGGCCATGCCGCCGCGTCCTGCCATTTCCGACCGGTCAGGCTCAACCCTCATGGCGGCCCCGGCGGGCTAGGTTTCTCCCTTCTAACTCCGGTATAATCCGCAATTCATTCCGTTCTAAGAGACTGGCCCCGGTCCAGTTCACGTTCGGTCAACTCAGCGCCGGCTGGTGCGTTGTCTCCCACGGCGTTCGATACAAGAAACGCTTCAGAGTCACGCTTCGATAAGGAGTTTGGAATGACTGAAAAAGACGAGAAAAAGCGCGCATTGGACCTGGCCCTGGCCCAAATCGAAAAGCAGTATGGGAAAGGCGCGGTGATGAAGCTCGGCGCCGACGACCGTCCCGCCGATGTCCCGGCGATTTCCAGCGGTTCGTTGGGGTTGGATATTGCCCTCGGTGTGGGTGGTTTCCCTCGCGGGCGGGTCATCGAAATCTTCGGTCCGGAGTCTTCTGGCAAAACGACATTGACCCTCCATGCCATTGCCGAGGCACAAAAGGCAGGCGGTGTGGCGGCCTTTATCGACGCGGAGCATGCGCTGGACCTGACCTACGCCAAGAAGCTCGGCGTTCAGACGGACGATCTCCTCGTCTCGCAGCCGGATACCGGCGAGCAGGCGCTTGAAATTGCGGAAACCCTGGTGCGCAGCGGCGCGATCGATGTGATTGTAGTCGATTCCGTGGCGGCGTTGGTGCCGCGGGCGGAAATCGAAGGCGAGATGGGTGATTCCCACATGGGACTGCAGGCACGATTGATGTCGCAGGCGCTTCGCAAACTGACGGCGGCGATCTCCAAGTCGCAGACGACCCTGATTTTTATCAACCAGATTCGTATGAAGATCGGTGTGATGTTCGGCAATCCCGAAACCACGACCGGCGGCAACGCGCTGAAGTTTTATTCCTCGGTGCGTCTCGACATCCGCCGCATTGAATCGATCAAGGACGGTCAGGATGTGACCGGTAGCCGCGTGCGGGTCAAGGTGGTCAAGAACAAGATGGCGCCGCCGTTTCGGCAGGCCGAGTTCGACATCATGTTTGCCGAAGGGATTTCGAAATCCGGCGAGCTCGTCGATATCGGCGTGGAGAAGCGTGTGGTGGAGAAAGCCGGCGCCTGGTACTCCTACAAAGGTGAACGATTGGGGCAGGGGCGTGAAGCCGTCCGCGATTTTCTCAAGACGAATCCCGCCATTGCGAAAGAGATCGAGGGCAAGGTGCGCGATCTCGCCGGGCTGCCTTCCCGCGGCACTGAGAAGAAGGTCGAGGCGAAGGAAGCCAAGGACGACAAGCCCGAACGGAAGCCCGAGGGGCGCCAGGACGATAAACGCGGTCACAGTGCCAGAGTCACGACCTAGGTGGTGGCAGTGCGGACAGCGCGCAGCACAGGGCGGCGTACGAAACCGACGCCGGATTATCTGGCGCTGGCGATCAGGTACCTCGCGCGAACCGATCGGACGGTGGCCCAGGTCGAGCGGTATGTGCAGGAAAAAGGTGCGAACCGGGCGGAGGGGCGTTTGGTCGTTCGTGAACTGGAGCGCAGAGGGTATCTGAACGATCAGGCCTATGCGACCCGATGGGCGGAAACGAGACTGTCGCGACACCCGATGGGCCGGGAACGGCTCAAGGCGGAACTGCTCAACCGTGGCTTTGAAGACAGTGTCGCCGAGCGGGCGTTGCGGCAAGCCTACCGTTCGATTTCCGAGCAGGAGTTAGCCTGCCAGGCGCTCGAAGGGCGGGCGAGCCGGACGCGTCCGGTGCAGTGGGTGCGGTTTCTACGGCAACGCGGGTTCGATGACGACACGATTCAGCAAGTCACTCAAGTAGATTTGGAGACGGGGTTGGACGAGATATGAGCCAAAGTGTAAACGATCTGCGACGAGCCTTCATCCAGTACTTCGAACAGCAGGGACATCGGGCGGTTCCGAGCGCTCCCTTGATTCCTCAGGCAGACCCGACGCTGCTGTTTACGAACGCCGGCATGAATCAATTCAAGCGGGTGTTCCTGGGCGAGGAGACGCGTGCGTATAACCGGGCGGTGACCGTGCAGAAATGTCTGCGCGCCGGCGGCAAGCACAACGATCTTGAAAACGTGGGGTACACGAGGCGGCATCACACCTTTTTCGAGATGCTCGGCAACTTCTCTTTCGGCGACTATTTCAAGGAAGAGGCCATCCGGTTCGGCTGGGAATTTCTGACCTCCGTCGTCGGGCTCTCGAAAGACCGGATGTGGATCACGATCTTCCGCGAGGACGACGAGGCAGACCGTCTGTGGCGAAAGATCGGCGTCTCCCCGAGCCGCATCGTGCGTTGCGGCGAGAAGGACAATTTCTGGCAGATGGCGGATACGGGCCCTTGCGGTCCCTGTTCCGAACTCCATTTCGATCAGGGCCCCTCCGTGCCGGGCGACGCGACGCCGAACGGTGAAGGCGACCGGGTCATCGAGATCTGGAACCTGGTGTTCATGCAGTTCAATCGCGACAGCGCGGGCACCCTGAATCCGCTTCCGAAACCGAGCATCGATACCGGTATGGGGTTGGAACGGTTGACGGCGGTCGCGCAGGGGCGGCTCAGCAACTACGACAGCGATTTGTTTGCGCCCTTGTTGGCGGCAATCGGGACCAGGGCCGGAGCGCAGTACGGTGCGGTGGAACAAGCGGATCGTTCCATGCGCGTCATCGCCGATCACTTGCGGGCCATTACGTTCCTCATGGCCGACGGGGTCTTGCCGTCGAACGAGGGGCGGGGTTATGTGCTCCGCCGGATTCTGCGACGTGCGGCCCGCCATGGCCGGTTGCTGGGTATTACCGAACCGTTTCTGCATGAACTGACGGCGACGGTCGTGGAGCAAATGGGCGAGGCCTATCACGAATTGCGTCCGGCAGCCGGTACGGTAGCGGAGGCGACTCGGGGCGAAGAAGAACGGTTTATCGCCACGCTCGACCAGGGGTTGCCGATTCTCAACGACATGCTGACCAAGGTGCGGGCCTCCGGTCAAAACATGCTCTCGGGTACCGAAATTTTTAAGTTGTACGACACCTATGGCTTTCCGATGGACCTCATTGCGGAAGCCTGCCGTGAGCAGGACATCCGACTTGATGAGACGGGATTTGAAGCGGCCATCGAAGAGCAGCGGACACGCGCCAGAAAGACGGGGGGCTTCGAGAGTGAGACGGCCCGTCCTGCGTTGAGTGAAGTGGCCGCTCGTGTCGGCACGACGGCGTTCGTCGGCTACGACCATCTGAATTCCGAAGGGGTCGTGCAGGCATTGCTCAAGGGCGATCGCCTGGTGAAGGAAGCGCGTGAGGGTGATGAGATCGAAGTCGTGTTGGATGTGACGCCGTTCTATGCGGAAGGCGGCGGGCAGGCCGGCGATCAGGGACTTCTGACTGGCCCGGATGGCCGTGTAGAGATTCGTGAAACCACCAGACCCGTACCGACCTTGATCGTGCACAAGGGTGTGGTGACCTCCGGTTCGATCCGTGAGGGGGAGCGGTTGCAGCTCTCCGTGAATCGTCGCACCCGGCAGGATGCGGCCCGCAATCATACGGCGACGCATTTGGTGCATGCTGCCCTGCGGGATCTGTTGGGGCCGCATGTGAAACAGTACGGGTCGCTGGTGGCCCCGAATCGGCTGCGGTTCGACTTCGCGCATTTCCGCTCCCTCGCGTCACGCGACATCGATGAGATCGAGTCGATCGTCAATGAGCAGGTGCGTCAGGATCAGCCGGTGCAAACCGATGTGATGGGAGTGCAGGAAGCGGTGGCGGGCGGAGCGCTGGCGTTTTTCGGCGATAAGTATGGCGATCAGGTTCGAGTGGTTCACATCGACACCTTCAGCAAGGAACTGTGCGGCGGCACGCATTGCCGGCGCACGGGCGAAATCGGCCTGTTCCGGATCGTGTCCGAATCGGGAGTGGCAGCGGGTGTGCGCCGCATCGAATGTCTCACCGGCAGCGGCGCGTTGGATTCGCTCAAGCGATTGGAGGCGGATGTTCGTGAGTTGTCCGACCTCCTGAAAGTGGCGCCGGGTGAAGTCGTCTCCCGCACCCGCAAGTTGAGCGAGCAACTGAAAGAAAAGGAACGGGAACTCGCGGAAGTGAAGCTCAAGATGGCGAGTACCTCGTCCGGCGACTCGCAGGCCCGCGAGATCAAAGGGGTGCAGGTTCACGCGCAACGCACGGACGGCCTCGATGTGAACGGCATGCGGGCGCTGGCCGATCAACTGCGCGACAAACTGCGCAGCGGCGTCGTGGCGCTCGGGGCGGCGAACGACGGCAAAGTGTCGCTGCTGGTCGTGGTGACGAAGGATCTGGTGGGCCGTCTGAAAGCGGGCGACCTCATTAAGGAGATGGCAACGGAAGTGGGCGGGACCGGGGGAGGGCGTCCTGAGATGGCGCAGGCCGGAGGAAAAAATCCCGAGGGACTCGGCACCGCGTTAGAAAAAGTTTTTGGGTTGGTCCAGAAGGCCCTCGAAGGGTAAACTGATGAAAGGCCAACGGATTCTCGCCATCGATCACGGCTCCAAGCGGATCGGGTTTGCCCTGAGTGATGAGCTCGGGTGGACGGCTCAGCCGCTGGAAACGTTTTACCGGCGAAATCCCGATGCCGATATCCGGCATATCCAGGACCTGGTTCGTGAACATGAAGTCGGGCAGGTGCTGGTCGGTATGCCGTTGCGGTTGGATGGCGAGATCGGTCCTGCGGCCAAAGTCGTCGCGGAGTTCATCCAGCTACTGGAGCCGGCACTGTCTGTCCCGGTGATCACCTGGGATGAACGGATGACCACCTGCGCGGCGGAGGACCTACTGATTGCGGCTGACGTCGGCCGCCGGAAGCGGAAGGGGATCGTCGACCGTATTGCCGCGGCGATTCTCCTGCAGAGTTATCTGGCGAGTTTGGAACAGCCGGCCACCAGCCAGGCGAACGATCTGAACGCACCCGTGGAGACCGATCCCTGGGATTTTGACGAACCCCGAGTCGATGATGCAGAAGAAAGCGATCATGGGCCTGGCTCTGGCGGCAGTGATGTTCGCGGCTCTCGCGGGGTATCTGGTACTGCGTTGGGCGCAGAGTCCCGTCGCGAGCGGACCTCCTAAACCTCCCTCCCACATTGTCCTCATCCCTGAAGGCAGCACCTTTCAGCAGGTGGCCGCACTTCTCAAAAACGAGCAGTTGATCCGCAGCCGGTCGGCCTTTTTATTGCTTGGCAAGACGCGGGCCATCGATCGCAAGATCCGCCCCGGTGAGTATGAGTTGGATGCCAGTATGTCGCCGCAGGACATTCTGACGAAGCTGCTGGCCGGTCGGGTGGTGCTCCATCCCGTCACGATCCCGGAAGGGTACAGCCTGACGCAGATTGCCGAGGTGCTGGCGGCGCAGCAGGTGACGGATACGAAGGAGTTCACGAAGCTGGTGCGCGATCGTGCGTTTATTTCGACCCTCGGCATCGAGGCCGATTCCCTCGAAGGGTATCTCTTTCCCGAAACCTATTCCTTTGCGAAGGGTACGAAGGCGCGGGAGGTGATCAGGGCGATGGTCGATGGTCTCCATCGAGTCTGGGGTACCGAGTTGCAGGAACAGGCGGCCCGCATGAAAATGTCCCTGCATCAGGTGCTGACCCTCGCCTCTGTCATCGAAAAGGAAACCGGAGCGAAGGATGAGCGGGAACTGATCGCGGCGGTGTTTCATAACCGATTGCGGAAAAAGATCCCGCTGCAGAGCGACCCGACGGTGATCTACGGGTTACCGGCGTTCGACGGGAACATTCATAAACGCGATCTCTCCGTCATGAGCCCCTACAATACGTATCGTGTGCAGGGTCTCCCGCCGGGACCGATCGCCAGCCCCGGGGCCCATTCATTGCGCGCGGCGCTCTTTCCCGCCCAGGCGTCGTACTTGTATTTTGTGTCGCGGAATGACGGGACTCATCAATTTTCCTCCACGCTGGCCGAGCACAATCAAGCGGTGGAGAAATATCAGAAACAGTACTTCCGCAAACGTACCAGGGGTAACCTTGTCGCCCACGGTGCGTGATCGTATCGAGAACCGGTCGCTACACGTCCTGTCTAATTTCCTCATCGATCGTAGAATGTGAAAGGGACATTCGTATGAGTGTGAAGTCGTGGAATGAATCGTTGCCGCTTTACCTGGACCATACGGTGCTGCGTCCGGAGGCTACCAAGGCCGATGTGTTACGCCTCTGCGCGGAAGCCAGGGAGCAGGGGTTCGTCGTGATTTTCGTGCCGCCCTGTTATGTGGATGAGGCGGTGGCTGCGGTTGCGGGAACCGATGTCCAGGTCGGCATTCCGATCGGCTTTCCCCTGGGCGGGCATTCGACGCACGCGAAGGTGACGGAAGCGATCGAGGCGGTGGCGCATGGCGCGCGGGTGCTCGATATGGTCATCAACATCAGCCGCTTGAAATCCGGCGACTACGATCTGGTACGGAGCGATATGGCCGCCGTCGTTCAGGCGACTCCGGGCGTGAACCACAAGGTGATTCTGGAAACCTGCCTGCTGACGCGAGAAGAAAAGATCACGGCCTGCCGTCTGGCCGTCGAGGCCGGAATGGACTATGTGAAGACCTCGACCGGATTCAATCAGGCCGGAGCCACAGTGGAAGACGTTCGCCTGATGAAAGAGGCCGTGGCCGGCCGGGCCAAGGTGAAGGCTTCGGGTGGAATCAGAGATTGGAAGACCACGCGCGAGTTGCTGGAGGCAGGCGCCGACCGGATCGGTACCAGCGCGAGCCTGAAGATTCTGAATGAATGGCGGGCCTCGCTGGTGGCGACGCGGTGAACCGCCATGCCGTGTGAAAGTCTTGCTCGTTCCGGTGGATTTGATATAGTGCGCCCATGATGACGCGAATCGTACTGCTGGTGCTGGATGGTTTCGGTATCGGTGCCTTGCCCGATGCCGACGTATATGGCGACGCCGGCTGCAACACCCTGCAGCGGCTAGCCGCCATTTCCAAGGGGCTCGCCCTGCCGAATTTTGAGCAACTCGGCCTCGGGCATCTGGGCCAGTTTCAAGGTATCCGCCCGATGGTGCAGCCGGAAGGCTGCTACGGAACTCTCGGGTTTTCGACCAAGGGGAAAAATTCTCTCTCCGGGCATTGGGAAATCGCCGGATACGTGATCGAAGAAGGCGAGCGTCTCTGCGAAACCTTCACGACCGAGCTGGCGAATGCGCTCGAGGCCGCACTGGGACAGAAGACCTTAGGCAATTGCCGTGCGGTCACGCAGGAGCCGATCGCCGAGTTCGGCGGACAGCATCAGAAATCGGGGATGCCCATCGCCTGGATCGATACGGCAGGGACTATTTTTCTGGCGGCGCACGAGCAGGTGGTGCCGCCCGAAGAGCTGCATCGCCTGGCCCGTGAAGCCCGAAAGTTGCTCAAGGGCATGGTGCCGATTGTGCGTGTGGTCGCCTGCCCCTTCGTCGGGCAATCAGGCAAGTTTAGTGCGACGGAGCGGCGGCGTGATTTTGCCGTGGAGCCACCGGGGCTGACGTTACTGGATCACTTGAGCCGGGCCAGCCAGCTCGTGATCGGGGTAGGAAAGGTCGGCGACCTGTTCAGCGGGCGGGGGGTGACGAGATCGGTGCCGCTGTTCCAGGCGGAAGCCGTGATGGATGAAGTGGTGGGCATGTTCAGCAAGGTGCCGCGCGGTCTGATTTACGCGAGCCTTCCGGTCATCAATCCCGATCTTCAGACCACGGTGTCTACATTGCAGCAGATCGATCGCCGGCTTCGGGATTTGCAGGAATCCCTCAAGGTCGGAGATGTGTTGATCATCACCGGCGATCACGGGTTCGACTGTGCCCGGCCTGATCCCGGTCATTCGCGCGAGTATGTGCCCTGTCTCGTGTCCGGCCCGCGGCTTGCGCGCGGCGTGAATCTTGGGACCAGATCGACCGCAGCGGACCTTGGCCAAACCATCGGCGAAGCGTTAGGTGCGACCAGACTGCCCTGGGGAGACAGCTTCCTGGATGCGCTGCAGTCCCGCTAGTGGGAAATCCTGAGGATCAGCAGGTCTTATGAGGTGGTGGGGCCGTCGCGGATAGCCATGAGGCTTCCGAATACAGACTCCCGATCCCTTTCCTCGATCCCGTCTTCCTCATCCCACCGACCAGTGTTTGTTCATGCAACACGCGCTAGGCCCGAGTTAGACATGGAAGACTTTCATCTTTCGCCGCGAGAGTATGAAAATATGCCTGGCTTTCTGGCAACCAGAGCTCCTGGGTTTGTTGAGTCCAAGGAGTATCAGGCGATCAGTCAAGCGGAGAGCATACCCGGTATCGTCATCGCGTTATTCGGCGAATATTTTCTAAGACTTCAGAAAACGCTGCTGTCCATTGATCGCGACCAAGCCGTCCAAGGCAAGGTGAAGGAGTGCTATAAGATCATCGAGTATATGGCGTCGAGCAAGGATCCAGAAGTGCGTAATGCTCTTATAACTGAAATATTCCACCAGCTCGACCCGACCGATCTACAACTACGAGAGGAGGTTAGTAAACATCTGCAAACTAACTCGCGGGTGCGCTATGAGAAATGGATGACCTGAGAGGAAGAAAAGGGGGGGATGATTTGGCCAGGGTGTTCTGGACACTAGGCAAAAGCGGGCGGAGCTCCTAATTCCAGTTCGTCGCGCGATACGTCGAGCCCAATGCGCGATGGGCTCAGCGCGTGAGGCGAGGGGAAGACCACTAGTGGGGCTGTGTTTGGTAGAGTGGCCAGACGATTCGGGGTTAGCCGCATGAATAGCCCAGAGGGTTACAAATAAGAACTTCCGCCTCTCTTGTGTGGACCGTCGTTCCCGGTGGAACCTCAAAGAGCTTCTAGACAAGCCATGCCCCTCCAGCCACTGCCTACAGCGTTTGTACTCAGAACTTTATTCAGATTTTGGCTGTCCACATGAAATTGCCCGCTTTGTTCGGTACATGCCACTTGAGGATGAATACGATCCACGGAAGCATTCAAAAGTCGAAAATGAGGGGCACATGCTGGAGCAGTGGCGAGATTACCTTATTGAAGCAGAAAAGAAGTTTGGTTTCGGTCAGGACTGAAGCCCGGTTTGGGGAAAATGGTGCCAGGCACAATCTCAGGCTCGTCTGAGCGGGAAGCGCGCTGCCGCGGTGATGTGGGCAGGCGCCGGGAGCGTTGCGAGTGGAGGGCGAATTCCAGCGTGGCTTCAGGAAAAACTGGTGCCAGGCGCCATTCACGATCACCGATCCGACAGGGCAAGTCACGACGCTGGCCTATAGCGGGGGCAAGGTGAGCAGCGTCACCGACCCGGCGGGGCGCGTGACGCAGTTGGAGTATGACGCCAGTGGAAATCTGCAGCGGGTGCGCGGCGCGGATGCCACGGCGGTGACATTTACCTACGACGCCCAGCACCGGCTGATTCGCCGCACCGATGCGCGCAATCAGGTCTTCCAGTACCGCTACGATGCCGCCGGCCGGTTTGCCGAGGCTACGTTGCCGGACGGGGCCACCCGAGCCCTGGCGTCGAGCCAGACCGTGGCCGTCCCCAATTTCACCACTGGCCAGGGCACGGCCGGCAATCCCGCGCCGCTGAGCGCGACCAGCCTGAATCGGGCGACCTTTACCGATGCCAAGGCGCAGGCGACGACGTTTGAACTGGATGCGTTGAGCCGGGTCACCAAGCAGACCGATGCGCTGAGCCGGGTGACCACCATCACGCGCAATGCCCAGGGGAATCCCACGCAGATCACGCGGCCCAACGGCGCTGTGACCGTGATGACCTATGATGCCAAGGGCAACCTGCTCACCGCGACGGAGCAGGCCATCAACGCGACGACGACGTTCACCTATGAGCCGACGTTCAATCAGGTGACCAGCATCCGCGATCCCAAGGGGAATCTCACTCAGATCGCCTATGATGCGAAAGGTAACCCGCTCACGATCACCGATGCGCTGAACCAGGTGACGACCTCCACGTACAACCCGCAGGGCCTGCTCCTCACGACGAAGGATGCGCTGAATCAGACCACCAGCTTTACCTATGATGCCCTCGGGCGATTGCTCACCACGACCGATCCGCTGGCCCGTACGACGACGTTGACCTATGACGCGGCGGGCAACGTGGCCACCAGCACCGATGCCCTCACTCGCGTGACGACATTCACCTATGATGTCAGGAACCGCCTCACCCAGCTGACCGACCCCAATGCGGGCATCACCCGCTACGCCTATGACGGCAATGGGAACCTTCTCACGGTCACGGATGTGAAGAACCAAGCCACCACCTTCGCTTACGACAGCCGCAACCGGTTGCTCAGCACCACCGATCCCTTGGGCAAAGTCGAGACCTACACCTACGACGGCAACGACAATTTGACCAAGCGCCACACGCCCAAGGGCGACGACATTCTCTTCGCCTACGATGCCGTGAACCAGCTCGTGAGCAAAACCCTGCCCGGCACCCAGGTCACCAGCTACGCCTACGATCTCGTCGGCAACTTGACCACTGTGGTCGATCCAGATAGCGTGCTGGCCATGAGCTATGACCAGGCGAATCGGCTGCTGAGTGTGAAGACCGACGGCTCGCCGAACCAACCGGCCGTGACGCTGGGCTATGGCTACGATCCCAACGGCAACCGGCTGACGCTGCCCGATCCGGTCCAGATCACCAGCTACTCGTACGATGCCGTCAATCGCCTCCAGTCCCTCACGCAGCCCCACGCCCGGCCACCCCGTTGCCCACGCTGCTGGCTGCATGGCTCGGCGACGGCAGCGCGATCGATCCCGTCGGAGGCCAACATGGCCCGCTCCAACTGGGGACCGCGTTCGACCGCGGTGTGCGCCATCAGGCCTTTGCCTTCGATGGGGTCGATGACTACGTGCTCATTCCCGATTCCGCGGTGCTGGATAGTCTCAGCACCACCGCGACCGTGGACGCCTGGATCAAGCCGGAGGTGCCGGTGGGGGCGGAGGGATGGATCTTCAGCCGGCGCGACCCGTTTGTCAGCGAAGGCTTCTCGGTGGCTCTGTTGCAAGACGGTACGCTGCAATTGACCGTACGGACCACGACCAGCCCCACGGTGTCGGGCTCCACCTTCCGCTCGACGGCCCCGGTGATCACGTTTGGTCAATGGCACCATGTCGCGGCCGCGGTGGATACCGTGGCCGGCACGGCGCAGCTCTGGGTCAATGGCCAGCCGCTGACCCTGACGACGGTCTTTGGGCCCGTCACCCTGAGTGGCACGCTGTCCAACGTGAACCAGCAGTACCTCGGACGGAGGCAGGACCCGAACACCGCGGGCGGCGGCGGGCATTTTAAGGGCGAGATCGACGAAGTGCGGCTCTATGGCCGAACGCTCACGCTGGCGGAGGTACAGAGCCGGGCACAGAACCAGCCGGTCGCCGCCTATGCGTACGACGCGCTCTCGCGCCGCACGAGTGTGACCCTGTCCAACGGGACGCAGAGCACCTACAGCTATGATCCCGCGTCTCAAGTCACCACCATCTTGCATCAACTCACGGCCACCAGTACGCCCATCAATCAGGCCGAGTATGTCTACAACCCCGTCGGCAATCGGACCGCACTCACCGACCGACGTGGCGCGCAGACCTTCGGCTACGATCAGCTGGATCGGCTGACCAGCGCGAGCCATCCGCTGCTGCTCGATCCACAAGCCTTTGCCTACGATGCGGTCGGCAATCGAACCACGAATGGCAGTGTGACGAATGCCGGCAATCAACTCACGGCCGACAGCAACTTTGCCTACCAGTATGACGAGAATGGCAATCTGACGCGCAAGACGCTGCTGGCGACGGGCAATTACACGCAGTACAGCTACGATGCGGAAAACCGGCTGGTGAAAGTCGATGAATTCGCCGCGGGGAATCCCAGCGCCATCACGATATCAACCTATCGCTACGATGGCCTGGGCAGACGGATCGAAAAGGTGGCCAATGGCCAGACCACCCGCTACGTCTACGATGGGGAAGATATCCTGCTGGAGTACAACGGCAGCAACGTGCTCCAGGCCACCTATACCCACGGCCCCGGCATCGATGAGCCGGTGAGTCGGACGCCAATGGTGCCAGGTCTCGGCAGCGGGCAAGTTGTGGTGCTCGCCTCCACGCCGGATGGCCTGCGCGGGCCGGTAGTGGATGATGGGATCAAGGTGAACGGCCAGCTGTCGGTGGGCTTTGTGTTTGTCTCGGGGATGCCGGCACCGGCGATCGGCCAACCGATCGACTCGACGGGGCTCGAACAGCCGGTGGCGCCGATCGACGTCACGGCCGCCGTGGCCACCGGGACGCTGGCGGTGGATCTGATCGATACGGGCGGCATCGGCGGGAACGCCCCGCTCTATCTCGTGACGCGGGACCAATCCACGAACCAGGTGCTCGAGAGCCGGCTCCTCTTTCCCGCCCGCGCGACCTTTGCCTCGACGACCCCGCTCGGTACGCCGCTGGTGGTGGCCTCGACCACCGTCCCCACGACCACGCCGGTGGCTAACGGCACGCTGTTCTACCACCAAGATGGGTTGGGATCGGTGACGGAGTTGACCGACAGCTCTGGCAGCGTGACGAAGGCCTACGCCTATGATGCGTATGGGAATATCCTCGAATCACCCGGCACGGTAAATCAGCCGTATACGTATACGGGGCGGGAACTCGATCAAGAGACGGGGCTCTATTATTACCGGGCGCGGTATTACGATCCCGCTACAGGGCGGTTCTTGCGGAAGGATCCATGGAGATTTGTCAACGGCACGAATCTCTATGTGTACACTAGGAACAACCCAACGAATTTTGCTGATCCACTCGGACTGTGGCGGAACCCGTCAGACATTTACGACGAGGCCATGAGGAGGGCGAAGAATAGTCCGTTCCCCGGTCCACATAATGGGCTGCAAGATGCTTATCGTCACTGCTTGGGGAGTTGTATGCTCACCCGAGAGAACTCCGAGTTTGAGGCTCGCATACTTGGTTGGATAAATGAAAAGCGCGGCGACTGGGCGCACAACCAGGAAGAAGGGGAGCGCGACATGGATGACGCCAACAATAAATGTGGAAGAGGGTTTGGAAAAACGGCGAATTCAACTGAAGATTGCGAACAATCCTGCGGCAACGCCGCGAGGAATGGCACGCTCCAGACGTATCAACAAGGATCAACGCCAGGTTATTGGGACTCCCTCTCGTCGTGGGTCCAGTCGTTGCCGTCGTGGTTGCCCTAGTATGTGGACATTGGCTCACATACGAATGGTTATTGGCTGCTCCCTCTTTGCGATGATGATCGCCGCCTGCGATCAAGATGTACTTTACGCCACCTCATTTACCGAGGTCGCCACCGAGCGGACGAAATTGATCGATGAAATTGAAAGCTACCAAAGCACGGAGGAGGCAAGACGACGATTTCAGAAGTGGGCAGTGATCGAAAGTAGCAATCTCGCTCCTGGAGACAAGCGGCCCCCGTTTAGCATCCACGTGGTTGCCATCGACAACTACATGCATCTTGGTCACTCTGGAGCGCTACACCTAAAATTCTTCAATAATCGGCTGGCTGAGGTGAGGTTCTATCCGAGCAGTTTCGAGCAGTATGTGGAGCGATTAAAGGAAGCCGATAAACTCGCCTTCAAGGTCACAGAGACCAGTGCAGGCTTACCCGAGGCATTCATATCGCCGCATACCCATGTCTGGATCTATAACCAGCCACATCTCGATTCAAGCGGGAAAGAGAAGTATGTGGGATGGAGAGACGTACGACTAGAAAAGGAAGAAACGCTTTGGATCAAACGCTATTCGTAGTCTGCCCGCCAATTGTGAGTGTGCCTGCTGTAGTACCGTCTCCAGCATCTCGCTGACGAACTTCTGCTTGGCCTTGTGCAAGCGGTTCAGGCGTTCGAGTTGCCGCTGCAACTTAGGCGTCGATTGCCGACTTCATCCGTGTGCTTGTAAACGTCTCCAGGGCTGCTAAAATCTCCTCCTATGTCCTTGCTCCTTGCCGGGTGTCTGCCACGGAACGCCTCTCAGGATTCGGCCTTAACCTACGACGAACTGGCGCAGGGGTTCTCCTATGATCCCGCTTCACAAGTGACCCAGATCCTCCATCAGCTGACGGCGACGAGTACGCCGATCAATAAGGCGGAGTATCTGTACAACGGCGTGGGCAACAGAACGTCGTTGACGGATCGGAGAGGGCCGCAGACGTTTGGGTATGACGCTCTCGACAGACTGACCAGCACGAGCCACCCCTTGCTGCTCGATCCGCAGGCTTTTGCCTACGATACGGTGGGGAACCGCACGACAGGCGGGAACGTGACCAACGCGGGCAATCAACTCACCGCCGATGCCACGCACAGCTATCAATATGACGACAATGGAAACCTCACCAGAAAAACTCTGTTAGCGACGGGCAACTACACCCAATACACGTACGATGCCGAGAATCGGCTGGTGAAGGTCGAAGAATTTGCCACCGGTAATCCTGCTGCTATTACGATATCAACCTATCGCTACGATGGGCTGGGGCGCCGGATTGAAAAAGTGGCCAATGGCCAGACCACCCGCTATATCTATGATGGGGAAGATATCTTGTTGGAGTACAACGGCAGCAACGTGCTCCAAGCCACCTATACCCACGGCCCCGGCATCGATGAGCCGGTGAGTCGGACGCCAATGGTGCCGGGCCTCGGCAGCGGGCAGGTTGTGTTGCTGGCCTCCACGCCGGATGGTCTGCGCGGGCCGGTGGTGGATGATGGGATTACGGTGAACGGCCAGCTGTCGGTGGGCTTCGTGTTTGTCTCGGGGATACCGGCACCGGCGATCGGCCAGTGTCCCGTCCACTTGGTCATCGTCGTATGTGGTTCCATTCGCCGTTGACTTCGGCCCGTTCGAGCTGATTCCTGAACCTGAAAGACTTATTCAGATTGATGTTTTCTCGGGCCGTCTTCTTGGTTGTCCCGTTGCATGGTTTGTCTTGTTCGGTTCAACACTCACCCCTCTGCACGGCACATTGGGGCAGAGACCAATGAACATGTGCATTCCCCTCAGAGGCGTTCAATTGTGGATTTGTTCTCATGAAGGCTCTTGTGCGTGCATTTAAGGCGTAGCCTATGCCTAGGATTGACAGCTGAAACGTCACGCTATACAGTCTCGTTTCATGATCAAGACGTTTCGGCACAAGGGACTGCAAGCCTTCTTTGAAACCGGCAGCAAGGCAGGCATCCAGCCGCATCATGCGGCTCGACTCAAACGGCAACTCGCCCGGTTGGATTTGGCCACAACGGCGGCGGATATGAATGTGCCAGGATGGGGGCTGCATGTATTGGCCGGCAATTTGGCTGGCCGCTATGCGGTCTCTGTGAACGGGAATTGGCGGCTGACGTTCGGGTTCGATGGCGGGGATGCAGTACTCATTGATTACCACGATTATCACTAGGAGAAAGACATCATGAGCCGAATGCACAATCCACCGCACCCCGGGGAGACCCTGCGAGAGGATATTTTGCCTGCCTTAGGCTTAAACGTGACGCAGGCCGCGAAGCAACTGGGGGTGACCCGAGCCGCACTATCACGCGTATTGAATGGCCGTGCAGCGATCTCTCCGGAAATGGCGTTGCGATTAGAGGGCTGGCTTGGAGTACAGCACGGAGGGCGTGCCGATGTGTGGGTGGCGCAGCAGGCCGCGTACGACCTGTGGCTAGCCCGCAAGGCTGGTGCGCCAAGAGTGCGGCGTGCTGTCTTGGTCGAAGCATAATCCCGATCTGCTATGGAAGCTGCATATCAGGAAGATGGTGGCAGGAACCGCTTCAGGCCCGTCTGATCTGGAAGCGCGCTAGCGCGGTGATGTGGGCAGGCGGCGGGAGCGTTGCGCGTGGAGGGCAAATTCCAGCGCGGCTTCGAGTCGAATGACGCGGGCGTTCAGATCTTCAATGTGGGACTGCTGCTTGGCCACCGTGGTGTTGAGTTGTTCCACTTTATCGTTCAGCTTGATGGTGTTGGCGAAGGCATCCCACACACGCTCGGTGAGTCCCATCGTCACCCTTTCTTGCGGGTCTTGGAGAGCGCCTGCATGCGCGCTTCCGACTCCGCCACGAGGGCGAGGGTTTTGTCTATTGCGCGAATGGTTTTCTTCGTCTCCCGGATGACTTGCTTGGCCATGTGATCCAAGAGTGTCGGATCATCAGCCGGAACGTACCGCTCGCCGCCCTCTCGAAGCAGTTGTGCCATAGTAAGGTTGGCGGCTTTCGCCTTTTGTGTCAGCCGGCGTTTCTGGCTGGGGCTCATGAGGATGGGGACTTGGACCATGGTGGATGCCATTGCGGGCCTCCCTCGGCTTGGATATATAGGCTATATATATCATAGGATTGGATTTGCTGTCGATGCGCCTGGAAAAAGAGGCGAGGTGGTTGGTGTCTTTTTCTCGCCGGTTTCTTTGCTGCATGCCTTACTGGCCTCACCTTGCTCAATGGCTCCTGAATGACGTATACGTACGGCTCGTGGTTCGGGATCTACCGCGTGCATGGAGAAATCGGACGGTTGATGCTCGCGTGCTTGGCTATCGGTTGAACGGTGAATAGGAAAGGGTCCTATTATGTCGATTGACGAGAAACTGACCAGCCTCGGTCTCACCCTCCCGGCTCCGCCGAAACCGGTCGCGAGTTATGTGCCCGCAGTCCTTGCCGGAGACCTGCTCTATCTCAGCGGTATCTTGCCGTTTCGAGACGGCCAGGTCGTCGTCACCGGGAAACTCGGCCAGGATGTCACGGTCGAGCGCGGGGCCGAAGCGGCGAGGCTGGCACTGCTGAACGCACTGGCGGTCGTGAAGCAGGAGCTCGGGTCATTGGATCGTGTGCAGCGGATCGTGCGTGTCGTAGGGCATGTGGCATCAGCCTCGGGGTTTGTGCAGCAGCCGGCTGTTATCAACGGCGCGTCCGATCTGTTGGTGCAGCTGTTCGGCGAGGCCGGACGCCATGCTCGCGTGGCGCTGGGTGCGGCTGAGTTGCCCTTGCACGCCGCCATCGAACTCGAATTACTGGTCCAGGTTCGACCATAAAACACTTTCGTGCGTCTCGTCCCTTCCTGTCGCGCCCGCTTGCCTTGACATCAAAAAAATCCGCTTGTTATAGTCCGTGAGCCCCTTCGTTCATTGCCGTACCCCCCATCCGGCCTCGCTGCCTCAGTTGCGTGGGGTTTCCGTG
>WBZQ01000976.1_pt1 | contig 20376 bp, 16 predicted proteins | sample 5204251 | NCBI WGS metagenome assembly WBZQ01 (sample SAMN12412402, study PRJNA552823) | activated sludge metagenome | isolation source: activated sludge from nitrification reactor of wastewater treatment plant... | place: USA: Virginia | collected 2017-09
GCATCCCCAGCGGTCGCAGCGCGAAAGAGCCCGCATGAGCCTCCGCCCTCCCGTCTATCTCGACTGCCATGCGACGACGCCCCTCGACCCGCGCGTCCTGGAGGCAATGCTGCCCTACCTGACCCACGATTTCGGGAACGCGGCCTCGCGAAGCCACGCGTTCGGATGGCGCGCCGAAGCCGCCGTGAAAGAGGCCCGCGATGAGCTCGCGGAGGCGATCGGCGCGAGTCCTTTGGAGATCGTCTTCACGTCCGGAGCCACGGAGTCCAACAACATGGCGATCCTAGGCGCCGCGCGCGGCTATCGATCCCGCGGCGACCACATTGTCACCTCCTCAATCGAGCATCGCGCGGTCCTGGATCCGTGCCGCGAGCTGGAACGCGAAGGCTTCCGCGTCACCTACGTTCCACCGGATCGACAGGGAGTCACCTCGGCAGAAGCGGTCGCGGCCGCCCTGACCGAGAAGACGATCCTGGTCTCGGTGATGGCGGCCAACAACGAGATCGGCACGCTGAATCCGATCGCCGCGATCTCAAGGCTCGTGAAGTCGCGGGGAATCCTCTTTCACACCGACGCCGTTCAGCTCTTCGGGAAGTCTCCGATCGATGTCGACGAATGGCGGGTCGATCTGATGTCCCTGACCGCTCACAAGCTCTACGGTCCAAAGGGCATTGGCGCGCTTTACGTCCGGGGCTCGCCACGCGTCCGTCTGCTTCCGATCCTGTTCGGCGGTGGGCACGAACGCGGGATGCGGTCGGGAACCCTGAACGTCCCGGGGATCGTCGGGTTCGCGCGCGCGGCACGCATCGCGCAAGACGAGCTCGAACCCGAGGCCGAACGGCTGCGGGAGCTACGGGACCGTCTCCATCAGGCCATCTCGTCCCGCGTCACGGGGGTCTCTCGAAACGGGCACCCCATCGAGAGCTTGGCCGGCAACCTCAACCTTTCCTTTTCCGGCGTGGACGGAGAGGCTCTCCTCCTGGAGGTCCGGGATATCGCGGTGTCGTCCGGGTCGGCGTGTACCTCCGCCTCGATTGAACCGAGCCACGTGTTGCGAGGCATCGGGGTCCCCGACGATCTTGCGCACGCCACCCTTCGCTTTGGCCTCGGGCGCTACACGACCAGGGAGGAAGTGGACTTCGCGGTCGAGGTCGTTTCGAAGGCGGTGGGAAAGCTCCGTGCGATGCCCGCCGGCCTTCCCTCATAGAATTTCGGCCCCCGACATGGGAACTCTCAGATGACTTCGAGGCGCTCGCTCGGCCGAACCCAGATCGGTCTCCTGTTTCTCGGAACGGTCCTGCTCGGGGCGTCGTCTCCAACCAAGGTGCCTCCACCCCCACCCGGATCGCTTCGGGTGCTGGTCCTCCTGACCTCAGGGGGAAAGAAGCCCACGCCGGTTTCCGGCGCGGTCGTCTGGATCCCGGGATCCTCCGCGCCCACGCAAGCGACTGCGCCGGCTCCTCGCATCGCCTCGAAAGACAAGCGCTTCGATCCGCGCATTGCCGCGGTCCCGGCGGGAACGACCGTCGAGTTCCCAAACTTCGACCGAATTCACCACAACGTCTTCAGCCTCACGCAGACCGCGGCCTTCGACCTCGGGCTCTACAAGAACGGAGCCTCCCGGGCGTGGAAGTTCGAGAGGCCGGGCCTCGTCCGCATCTACTGCAACATCCACCCTCAAATGGCGGCCTTGCTCATGGTCGTCAACGGGGCCCTCTATGCCCAAACCGGCGGCGACGGGGTCGGGCTCGTCTCCGGGATCCCTCCCGGACGATATGGCGTTCAGGTCTGGGAGGAAAAGGGCGGCGATTGGTCCGGCAACGTCGAAATCACGTCCGGGACGACCACGGCCCTCAACGTCACGCTGGACAGCACGTCATGGCGCGAGCTTCCCCACAAGAACAAGTACGGCAAGGATTACCCGCCTCCGGACGACGACGACAACCGCTATTGAGCGGGCTCTACGGGCGCGACGCCATTCGCGTCGTCTGTGGCCTCGGAGACCGCCTCCATAAGGATTGGAATCAGGCACGCGACCGGGATCAAGCCGAGCCGGTCCCAGGACCAAACGACGTGCCACTCCACGTCGAGCCGCGAAAACCCAAACGACAGGAGCATCGCGGAGAGGAAGAGACCGAGGGCGATCAGCTCCGCGCGCCTGCGCCGACGGGTCGAGGCCGCCAAGGCCAGAACACAAGCCGCCCCCAGGACCCAAGCCAGGTTGGGAACAAGGGCGACCCGAAAGACCGCACTCGCCGCTTCCAACAACTTGCCAAGACTGGCCGCCGAAAGCGCGAAGGTCGCGCGCGGCTCTTGCGTCTGGAGCGCGTGACGCAGCAGATACCACGGCAGAAACGAGAACGCCGACACAGCCGCAAGAGTCTCGAATCCCAGCCGTCTTCGCCGCGTGGCGATGAGCGCGGCGGCGAACCCAGCCGCCATCACAAGGCCTTCGAGCTTGGTCCAACCGGCCAGGATCCAACAGGCCTCGAACCGGAGGCGGCCAGCGATATCGGCGGGGCCTCCCAGACGCAGCTCTGAGAACGCGCCCAGCACAAACACAAGAAGAAGGGCCTCCGAGTACCCCACATAGAGAGGTGTCCGAAAGTAGGGAAGGAGCGAAAGCGCGGCGGCGGCCAGTAGCCGCAAGGGCCAGGGCGCGGAGGTCGCTCGGAAGGCCAGCGCCACCGCGATCGCGAGCAACAGAGGACGCAACAGCGAAAGCTCAAGCTCGTCGAATCGACCCACAAGACGAGCCGCTCCCGCGAGGGTCAAGGGCCAGAGCGGCGGGTACTCGGGGTGCGAGAAATCTCCCGCCGGGTCGACGCGAAAGACCGACGCAAGCTCGCCCGATCGGTACAACGCTCGGGCCTTCAAGCCCCAGATCGCGATGTAATCGCCGTGTCCGAGCGGCTGGCGAACCGCGATCAACGTAGCCGTGAGAAACCCAAACGCGAGGAGCGCTAAGGCAACCCAACCCGCGACCAGGCGCGCGTTCACGGCCCCCTCGTGAGGAGCTCGACGTCGAAGTCCCGCCGTTTGTCCAAACGCACAAGAACCCGTCGCGGGGCGAGGAGGTAGGCCGCCATTCGTCGCCTCGCCTCGCGCACGGCCTCCGGAGCGGACTCCGGAACAGCGAGAACCACGTCCCGGTCGGGCGGCCACTCCCGGTCGAGCTTCCACAACCGCTCGCCAAACTCGCGATCCTCGCGAACAAGAGGCGAGTTGTACATGCGGGTCGCCGCGTTTGCCTTCCAGAACTTGCCCGCGAGCTCGATCGACGCCCCAAAGGGCCTCGTCTCGCGCGCCGCACGCACGGCCAGCACCGCGAAAGCAGACGCCGCGAGAGCCCAGGCAGCGGCGCTTCTCGCGCGTCTCAGCGGTGGTTCCATCGGCCTTTGGAACCCAGCCGCTTGCGGACCTCCTCCAGCCGCTCTTGGAACACGGTCGCGTCGCCCAGCGAGCCCCACACCGCGGCCGTCTCCCGGGCGAGGCCTTCGAAGACCGCCGCGGCGTGGGGATTGGCCAGCTGGATAGCGCGCGTCAGCTCCGGATCCTGCTCAAGAACCGGCGCCACAAGATCCCAAAGCCGCCGGGCGGAGGTCGACACGCGTCCGGCAAGCGCTTTGGCAGAGACACCTTCCCGGGCAAGAACGGAGCCCGCGATCAGCGCAAGAAGGTGCGCCAAGCCCATGGTCTTGGCGATCCACGTGTCGTGCTCCGCGGCGGACATCAATCGGACTGTGAGCCCGCTTCCCGCGAAGAGCGCCCGGACCCGGCGCGTGGACACGAGATCGCCCACGTCACAAATCAAGAGGTTCCTCGCTTCCGTGAGCCGAGTCGAGGGCCCGAAGAGCGGGTGAATGGACGTGATCCTGGCGCCCTCTCTGAGCGCGCGCTCAAAGCTCACCAGAAGCGGCGTCTTGAGGCTCGCGAGGTCAAACACGACACCCCTCGGCCGGAGGGCCAGGACCCGATCCGCAACGTGCGCGACGCTTGAGAGCGGCACCGCGAGGGCCACGAAGTCCGCCTCGCGCGCCGCCTCAAACGGGGCTTCCCGAAAGCCGCGCGGCGCCCCCTTTGGGTCGTGGACCAGAACCTGCAACCCAGGTCGACGCAGGACACCACAGAGCCAGCGCCCCATCGCGCCGTGTCCGCCGATCACGAGCGCGGTCCGGACGGCCGCCTTTCTCATCTTCTCCTTAGGCCAAGAGGACAGCCGTCACGCGCACAAAGCGGCGTCCCACCCGGACGTAACGCGTGCCATCCGGGCCGAACCCGACAGGCTCCGATGAGTTTTCGACGCGCCGCCAGCCGACTCCGTCGTCCGAGACCTCGACCGCGCCCTCCCGGATCTTCTGTCGCGCCAGGTTCTTGCTGGGCACGAGCGCGAGGGCGACTAGGAGCCCCGCCATGCCGTCGGGCAGCGGATCGGGCGCGGCAACGCTCTCGGCCTCGACCGGCCCCGAGGCCCGTGCGAAGCGCCTCTCGAACTCGGCCTCGGCGGCGGCAGCGGCCTCGGTTCCGTGGAAGTCCGCGACGAGACTCCTCGCCAGGTCCATCTTGACGCGCTTGGGATGCCGCCTCCCCTCCGCCACGTCGCGTTTGAGTTCGTCGATCTCGGCCGGCCGCTTGTCCGTCAGCAGCGTTTGGTATGTCCACATGGCTTCGTCCGAGATCGACATCGCCTTGCCAAACATCTCGCCGGGCGGCTCGGTGATCCCAATGGCATTGCCGAGCGATTTGGACATCTTCTCCACGCCGTCGAGCCCCACAAGAAGCGGCAGCGTCATCACGATCTGGGGTTCCTGACCCGACTCCTTCATCAGGTCGCGACCGATCAGGAGGTTGAAGAGCTGGTCCGTTCCGCCCATCTCGACGTCCGCCGAGAGCGCCACCGAGTCATAGCCCTGGCAAAGCGGGTACAAAAGCTCGTGGAGCGCGATCGGCTTGCCGGCCTTGAAGCGCTTTGAGAAGTCGTCGCGCTCCAGGAGCTGCGCGACCGTGGCCTTGGCCGAGAGGCGGATCACATCCGCCGCGTTCATGGCTCCCAACCAGCGCGAGTTGAAGTCCGTGCGGGTTGCCAAGGGATCGAGAATCCGCGAGACCTGCGATCGGTAGGTCTCGGCGTTCGCACGGACCTCCTCTTCGGAAAGCTGAGGACGCGTGACCTTCTTGCCGGTGGGGTCTCCGATGCGGGCCGTGAAATCGCCGATCAGGAAGATCACCTCGTGGCCGAGCTCCTGGAAGTGCCGCATCTTTCGAAGGACCACGGTGTGCCCAAGATGAAGATCCGGGGCCGAGGGATCGAAACCAACCTTGACCCGCAGCGGAACCCCCGTCTTTCGCGCGCGGGTGACCTTGCGTTCCAGCTCGTCCGCCTGAACACAATGCTCGATGCCCTTGAGCAGGAGCTCCATCTGCTCGGCGACCGGCGTGCGAAGGGGTTCTGACACAGGGCGGGGATTGTAGGTGCGCGGATTCGCGGCTTTCCGCACGTAGACTCTCCCGCACGTGAATCCGTAGAGGACACCCGCGTGGACACCGACGATCTGAACCGCCTGATCCGTTCTCTGAATTCCACGGTTCCAGACCGCGGCGACTCCAACCCGCTCGTGGAGCTGGTTCGCGGCGAGGAGACGCCGGCCGCGGTTTCGACGGCCCCCGCCACGCTGTCCCTCGAGGCCGGGGTTCCCCCTCGGCTCTCCGCGCTCCTGTCCGAGACCGTGCGCCGCGGAGGCACGGACCTGCTTCTCGTGCCCGGCTCGGTCCCGATCCTCCGCCTCCACGGAAGGCTGGAGCCGATCGGATCCACGGAGTCCCTCACCGGGTCGGAGGCGCACGACCTTCTCTCGGGCTGCCTTTCCGGCGATCGCCGGAAAAGGTATCTGGAGACGGGCGCCTGCGACCTGTCCCTCCACATCGCGCACCTCGGCCGCTTTCGCGTGAACCTCCACCGCACAAGGCGAGGCTCGGCCGCCGCGATACGGGTTCTTCCCAAGCGCATCCCGACCCTGACCGAGCTCGGGCTGCCCGAGTCGCTTTACGAGATCGTGCGCGCGAACCGCGGGCTCGTCCTCGTGACCGGCGCGACCGGCTCGGGAAAGACCACCACGCTCGCGGCGCTCATCGATCGCATCAACAGGGCCGAAAAGCGCCATGTCGTGACCATTGAGGACCCTGTCGAGTACGAGCACGCGCACGCGCGGTCCGTGGTCGAGCAGATCGAGGTCGGCGTAGACGCCGCGAGCTTCTCCTCGGCCCTGACCGCGGCGCTCCGCCAGGATCCGGACGTGATCCTGGTTGGCGAGATGAGGGACTTAGAGACCGCTCGGACGACCCTCACGGCCGCCGAGACCGGTCACATGGTGCTGACGACGCTTCACACCAACGACGTGCCGCAGACCGTCAACCGGATCCTCGACATGTTCCCGGCTGAACAGCAGGGACAGGTACGCCAGCAGCTTTCGCTCGCGCTTCTCGCGATCGTGAGCCAGCAGCTCATCCCCACACGGGACGGCACCTCGCGCGCGGCCGCGGTGGAGATCCTGCTGGCGAACGATTCCATCCGGGCTCACATTCGTCGCGGCTCGTTCCACCAGCTCCACTCGGAGCTCACGCTTGGGAGGCGGTTCGGGATGGTCACCATGGAGGAGTCGCTCGCGACCCTGGTCAAGGCCGGAACCGTGGCAGAGTCCGAGGCTCGGCTTCGCGCCTCGCACCCCGAGGACCTCACGGCCTACCTGAAATAGAAGGACATCGCGCCGATCAGTGAAGGATCTTCTCGAGGCGAGCGAACAGGAACTCCAGGGCCACCGTGTTCTCCCCGCCCTCGGGGATGATGAGATCCGCGTAGCGCTTCGAAGGCTCGACGAACTCCAGGTGCATCGGGCGAACCGTGTTCACGTATTGCTCGACCACGCTCTCCAAGGAGCGTCCCCGCTCGGCAATGTCTCTCTTGATGCGCCGGATCAGCCGGACGTCGGCGTCGGTGTCCACGAAGATCCGGACATCGAACAGGCGGCGCAGCTCGGGCTCGGCGAAGATCAGGATTCCATCGACCAGGATGACCTTCCGCGGCTCCACCCGGCGGGTCTCCTTGAGGCGGCGGTGGACCCGGAAGTCGTAGATCGGTACCTCGACCGACGCGCCTTCCTTCAAGGCCTTGACGTGCCGAATCAAAAGGTCGGTTTCCAGGGAGTCCGGGTGGTCGAAGTTGCGGCGGTCGAGGATGTCCTTCGGGAGATCGACGAAGTCCCGGTAGTAGAAATCGTGGGGAAGCACCGCCATCCGCTCGGCGCCGATGCGCGCGGCGATCGCGTTGGTTACGGTGGTCTTTCCCGAGCCCGTCCCACCCGCGAGCCCGATCACGAACGGCGCCGTCACAGGCGCCGCATCACTTGAAGGCATCCAGCATTTCCTTGGCGGCCGAGGCCTCCTTGCCTTTGGGGTCGAGGCGGAGGTATTCGTTGAGGTGCTTTTTCATCTCGGCAATCTTGTTCAGGTTCATGCTCGACATGCCCAACAGGAAGTGCGCGTTGGCGAAGTCCGGCTTGTTTTCCACAACCTTTTTCAGCAGCGGCTCGGCCGCCTTGAAGTTGCCCTCGTTGTAGGCCGCCACGGCCTGGTTGTAGACGACCTCGGGCTGCTCGGGGTTCGCGGAGGCGAACTTCTTCTGATATTCGGCGGACTTGGCGTTGTTTCCCTTGTTGCGGTAGGCCTCGGCGAGCGGTCCGTACAGCCCGGAATTATCCGCATCGAGCGCCAAGGATTTCTCACCGTACTCGATCACCTTGTCCCAGTTCTTCGCCTTGAACGCAATCTTCGCGGCAAGGTCGAAGCCGATCGGCTTGTCCGGCCCGGCCGTGAGAGCCTCTTCGACCTTGGCCGTCGCGCCGGGGAGGTCGTCCACGCGGAAGAGGTCGATCGCCGCATTGTAGGCGACCGTGAACGGGTCGATGACCTCCTTCGGCGCGGCTTGAGCCGCGACCTGCTTCAAGTCGAGGAGCTGGATGTCCAGGGTCTCGGTCGAGCCCACCGGAACCTTCTTCTCCTGTTCAGCCGCGCCGTACCCTTCCTTTTCGAAGCGATACCGATACGAAAACGTCGAGTCGTTGAGAATCGTGCCCCACTTGCCGTCCTTATCCGTCATGACCGTGACCTTGAATTTCAGGATCGACGAGGTCGTGACCGTGACCTTAACCGCCTCAAGGGGCTTGCCGGCGGCGTCCGTCACCTTGCCGATGATGCGGCCCTGAGCCCCGGCCTCGACGACCAGCGCGCCTAAGGCAAGGGAGATCGCGAGAGGCAAGGCGAAGAGAAGCGCTTTCCGAGTCGACTTGACGGTTCGATTTCGCATGGCTTTCCTCCAAATTCGTCTGCTAGCGGGTTCGAGTCATCGCAAGGTAGCTGCCATCGGACGTTCGGGAGCCGGCGGTGGCTCCGTCGTTCGCGACCCCGTAAACAACATAGTCAGAAGCTCCACCCAGCGGCCGTATGCGGGCAAAGGCGTTCGTCAGATTCACCCCGGTTCCCTCGAGCCATTGCGCGAGCGATCGCTGCTCCCATTGGCCGCCGCTCAGGGAGATGTTTCGGGTGACAACGGGCGCGGCGCCGTCTCCCAGCGCGTCGAAGATCTCGACCGCATACACCACGCTTGTGGAGTTGCCGACCCGGGCGTCCGCGATCGCCAGGTTCGAGCGGCTCTCTCCGTTCTGAACAAGCCCATAGACCCAAGCCTCGTTGCGGGCACGGCTGGCCGGGGCCAGAGCCGGATAGGAGAACCCAAACGTGCCCCCCACAGCGGCGTCCGGGTTGCGATTGAAGGTGCGGGCGTAGGCAAGCGCTCCCGTAACGAGGAGGGTCCCGCCCTGGTTGGCCGAGCCTGGGAGAAGAGGCAACCCGTGCTCGTCGCGCAGGAACGCGATCACATCGGGGATGCGGAGCTGGCGCCCTCCGGCCAGGGCAAACGTCGTCGCGCCCGCCGCGCCGCCGCCCAGACGAGGCGACGGCGTGTACGTCAGCGTGACCTCCGAGGTCGCGGTCCCCGGGTTTGTCAGCACAAGCTCGGTCATGAAGGTGACCGCTCCGGATGCAACGTTCAGAACGATCGGCACGAGGCCCGCCGAAGCGTCGGCAAGGATGAAGCTGCCATCGGAGGTTCCACCACTCGCCGAGGTCGCCGCCCCGTCGTTCACGACGCCGTAGGCAAGGAAGCGGCTTCCTGTGCCGCTGGTCTTGGTCACGCGGGCATAGCCGTTCCGAAGCCCCAAAGCGTTCCGGTTCAGGATCGAACCAAACTGCCTCCACTCACCCCGGCCCAGTGTCTCGATGAAAGCGTCACCCGCAGGCTGGCCCGTGTCGCCGTCGAAGAGCTGTATTGCGAACGTGGAGCTCCCGCTTCCACCAAAGGCGGGCGGCACATCCACAAGCGCCAGGTTGGACCGAAACGCCGAGTCCTCCCGCAGGCCGTAGATCGTGAGCGAGCCCCCGGTCGACGCGGTGACGGGCGCCGGAGGCTCGACCGGGACCGCCGGGGCGAAAAAGCCATAGCTTCCGCCCACGGCGCCGTTCGGATTGGGTGTCGCGGTGCGGGCACCCGCGTAGACCAGCCCGGTGTCGCCCACATCCTCGAACGTGAGGCGAAGGGTTCCGACGACCGTGGGTCCCGGCGCCGGAATCGAGTAACCGTTGCTCCTCAGGTACTCCACCACGTTCACGATGCGGAGCTCCCGCCCCGCGCCTACGACATTCGCGATCCGCGGACCTCCCGCACCCGGAGTCCCCGCCGCCGGGAGGTATTCGATGGAGAGCCGTGTCGAGGCCGTGCCTTGGTTCACGGCCACGAGCTCCGACGTGAAGTGGGTTGGCGGGACTCCAAACACGTCCAGCACGACAGGGACCTGCAAGACCGCCGGGTTCGCGACTCCGGGCGTGATCGTCACCATTCGCAGGGCGAGGCTGGAGCCAAAGGCATTGGTCACGGTGAGCGTGACCGGATAGGTTCCCGGCTGCGCATAGGCGTGCCGCGGATTGCGCTCGTTCGAAACGGGGGTGGCATCGCCGAAGTCCCACCGCCACCCCGTCGGAGAGCCGGCGGAGCGATCGGTGAACGCGATGCTCTGCCCCGGCGCCGGGGGCGCGGGCGCATATGAGAGGTTCGCGCTGGGCTTGAGTCCGACGGGCGAACCCGGAGCCGCGATCCGGTACACGCCCCGCCCATAGGTCGCCGCGAAGAGATCCCCGGCCGGGTGGAACACGAGGTCCGTGACCGTCGCGTTCGGGAGGCCCTGGTTGAAGGATGTCCAGGCGGCGGCTCCGTTGACGCTTCGGAACACCCCGACGTCCGTTCCGACGAACAGGTCGTTTGGATCGGTGGGATCGATCGCGATGGTCGAGACCGGGACATCCGGCAGGTTTCCGGAGACGTTTGTCCACGTGAGACCGCCATCAAGGGTGCGGAACACGTGCCGGGACGGGAGGCCGGAAAACCCGCCGAGGGTCGCGTACGCGGTGAGGCCGTCGGCAGACACGGCCTTTACTCTCGAGACGATCGGCGTCGGGGACGAAGGGAGGCCGTCGCTTCGCGGGCGCCAAGTCGCTCCACCGTCTGTCGAGAGGTAGACGCCCCTACCCGGCGTTCCAACCCATATGACCCCGCGGCCGTCTCCAACGACCTCGAGCGAAACCGCGCAGCCCGCTCGCGTCTGGTCGGTGCAGGAGTCGTTGATCGGCGCCTCGGAGCGGGGCGTCCAGGTGGAACCAGGTGCGCCAAACCCCGCGTTTGAGAACACGCGATCGGCTCCCAGAAAGACCGTAAATGGCGCGAGCGGCGCGGCGACCGCGGGCGGATAGAAGACCATCGGCACGCGCGGATCGCCGTCCGAGGTCATCAGGGCGTCGAAGTCTGTCACGTCCCGGAATGTCTCGCCGCCGTTTGTCGAGTAGTTCATGTACGCGAAGTAGTTGGCGGACAGGATCTCGAACGGGTTATCCCGGCGGATCAGGTTGAACCCCCCGTCGCTTCCCGTGCGGTCCGACCAGACCATCGAGCCATTGAACCTCTGGTTTCCGTTGTCCTGCGTTCCCCCCATCGCAAAGAGAGGGTTGGTCGGATGCAGAGCGACCCCGTTGAACTGCGAGAGGTTCAACGACGCGTTGAGGTTCTGAAATGTCTGTCCCCCGTCGGTGGTCTTGTTGAGGCCACCGTCGTTCGCAAAGAACACCGTGGCCGGGTTGCTCTGCGACACCAGAATCGCATGGTGGTCGACGTGGACGGTTCCGCAGCCGCAGCGATAGACGTCGGTCAATTTCTTCCACGTCTGAGCGCCATCCGTCGACTTGTAGAGATCCACGGCCCCGAAATACAGCGTGTCCGGCGCCCGCGGGTTCGGCACGATGGCGTGGTTGTAGGAGCACTGCGCGCCGCACATTTGCGTGTGGACGTTGCGCTTGATCCAGGTCAGCCCGGCGTCCGTCGAGCGGAAGATCCCGCCGCCCGCGTGGGCGTCGTCCGTGTCGAGAACCGACGCGTAGAGTACGGTCGGTCTGGTTCCCGAAACCCCGATCTTGATATTGCCGGTCGGGCTCGAGAACGTGGCCGGCGAGGCCACCAGCGAGGGAGCCCAGGTCTGGCCGAAATCGGTCGACCGGTAGACGCCGCTCGAGTCCGCGCAGCTTGTACAACCATTCGTGACTCCGAACGCCGCGTAGACGAGGTTGGAGTCGTTGGGATCGCGCGCGAGGTCGCTCGCGGCATGCGTGAACGTGCGTGAGAAGTGCACGCCACCGTCGGTGGAGCGGTACAGGCCCCCCACACGCGAGCTATCCCCTTCCTGGTAGACGTAGACGCCAACCAAGACCTGCGACGGGTCGTTGGAATGAACCGCGACCCGCGAGACGATGGCGTTGCGAGGCAGGTCCACGTCGATGCGAATCCAGGTGTCCCCCGCATCCACGGACTTGAGCACCCCCGCGCCGAGGTACGTACCAAGCGATCGCGAGGGGCGGAACTCCAGATCCGCGCTGTCGACCTCTCCGGTGGCGGCGTAGACGATGTTGGGGCTCGACGCCGCGAACGCGATCCCGCTGATCGCGAGGGCCGGCGCCGTGTCGGAGACGGGCCGCCAGTAATCGCCACCATCCGTGCTCTTCCAGATCCCGGAGGTGGCGCCGCCTAAGAGCATGATCGACGGGTTCGATGGATGCGCGGCGAGCGCGGTGATGCGCCCGGACGCGTCGCCGAAGTCGAAGCCGCCTCTGGCATTCGAGCGCATGGGAAGAGGGCCGACGGATTCCCACAGGACCCCTGTGAATGTCTCGGGATCGAGAGGCGAGACGGGCGCCGAGGGTCCCACATCCGAGCGCGAGAAGGTCCCCGCGGGACTCTCCCGCATGGACGGATCGAGCGGCATCTCGCAGGCGTGGCGAAGAGCCCGGAGCCGGTTCTCGGGGAGGATCCGCCCGCGAGGGTCCCGGCGGAAAAGGGCGTTCCACTCCGCGCGCTCCTTGGGCAGGTCCCTTCGACCCGCCGGCTCGGCCTCCTCGGCGGGTGCCCCAGGCGCCACCAAAAAAAGAAGAAACACCGCCGGGCCTAAGAACCTACCTGGCAACATGGCGCCTCCACGGGATCCGAGCTTACCGGCCGCAAAACGAACGGCACGGCGATCCCTTCCGGGTCCGCCTCCGTATGATGAAACAACCAAATTTCAACCGCCGCACCGGAGAAGCTTCGAACAAGGAGGTCTCATGCAGCCGCTACCGGTCTTCGACGATCTCGAAGGGCGCCACGCCCGGTTGGCCGCCGCCTACAACAGGCTGGATCCCTCGGCACGCGTCGAGACACAGGCCATGGGCCGACGCTACGCGATTGGCTGTGTCGCGGTGGAGATCACCCAGCGATGCAACCTCGACTGCACTCTTTGTTACCTGTCGGAATCCTCCGAGAAGGTCAAAGACATCCCAATTCAAGCGGTCTTCGAACGTCTTTCCGCGGTGCGCGAGACCTACGGAGACGGGGTCGGCGTTCAGATCACGGGGGGCGATCCCACGCTTCGAAAGCGCGATGAGCTCGTGGCCATCGTCCGCGAGGCGGCGCGGCTCGGGCTGGAACCCTCCCTGATGACCAACGGGATCAAGCTCACGCGCGACCTCGCCATCGAGCTCAAGGACGCCGGCCTGACCGACGTCGCGATTCACGTGGACCTGACCCAGGAGCGAAAGGGCTATGCGACCGAAGAGGCTCTCCATGCGATCCGACGCGAGTACATCGAGCGCGTCCGCGGTCTGGGCCTCCACGTGATCTTCAACACCACGATCTTCGACGGCAACTTCGATGAGATCCCTGAGCTGATCCGCTTCTTTCGTGACAACTCGGACGTCGTGAGCCTGGTGTCGTTCCAGATTCAGGCCACGACCGGCCGGGGGGTTCAGACCGACCGCTCGAGCCAGATCACGCTCCCAAACGTGCGCCAGAAGATCGCCGACGCCTGTGGAATCCCGCTCTCGTGGGACAACATTCGCGTCGGCCACCCGGACTGCAATTCGCTCGCGTTCACGCTCGTCGCCAAGGACCGCATCCTGGAGCTGAACCGCGACCCCAAGCTCCTGGCGGCGATCATTCGCGAGACCAGCGACTTCAAGCTCGGACGGGTGGACGCGATCGGAACCGCCCTCAGGGTCTTCCTGTGGTCGCTGGGAAAGCCCCGCCTCCTCGCGCTCTTCCTCAGGCATCTCGTGGTCTTCTCGCTGAAGAACGCGATGACGCTTCTCGCGGCGAAGGGCAAGACGCGAAAGCTCACGTTGATCATTCACAACTTCATGGACGCCAAGGGCCTCGTGGCCGAGCGCATCGCCTCGTGCAGCTTCATGGTCGCCACCGATCGCGGCTTCGTGTCCATGTGCGCGCACAACGCGGCGAGAGAGAGCTTCATCAGACGACCCGTCGAGATTGCGACCGCGGAAGGCCAGAAGGTCTGGAATCCGTTGACCGGTCAGCTGCTCCCAAGCCTCAAGACGCCCACGGAGGCTCCGAGCTCCGCCGGCTTCCCGTCCGCTGGACCAGCGCTTCCCGTGTTTGCGACCACGCTTCCAACGGCGTCGGCATGAAAGCCCTCGGCTCCTAGACCCCCTAGACTCCTAGACTCTGCCCGTGTTCGGGCTCTTCCGGCGAAAGAAGGACGCGCGTCGCGCCGCGCCGTCTCCGGTCCTGACGTCGCCGATTCCCCGGGATCGCGAGCGTCTGGGCCCCGCGCCCCCGCCACCCCGCACGGCCGCCGCGCCCCGTGTTTCGGTCCACGCGCTTTCGTCGTTTCAGGATTCGGCGGTGCTGTCTTCCCCCTCGCGGACGCGCCCCGGCGCGACCCGCGTTTGTCGCGCTCTTGAAAACGAGGTCCTGACGCTCCCTACGACGCCCGCTGGAGAGCGTCTTGCGGCCATGGTCTTGGAGGGAGAGCTGCTCCCCATCGAGATCGCTTCGCCTTCTTCGGCTCGCATCGAGGCCGGCGACGTTCTCCTGGGCTCGCCCGCGTCTGGCCTTCGGGCGGGCACCTCCAACCTTGGGAAGGCGCTCCTCCTCATCGACACCACAGGCCCGATCCTTACCGCGGCCGAAGGCGAGCGCATCGATTCCGTTTCGCGCGTGATTCGACTCGACGATCTGGTGGGGCGCGGCATTCCCGGAATCACTGGCCTCCGCGTTCTCGAAAGGAGCGCATACGGCACGACCCTGCGGCTCGGACCTCCTCCGGGGGCCCGCTGGGTGGTCGTGGGGCTACGGGTCGTGGTGGTCCACACCGGTACGCTGCAGCTCGTGGATGGGGACGAGACCCTGATGGTTCGGGCCGGACAGCTCGCGGTGGTGGGGGACCCTTCGGCGACCCTCTACCTTCAGGCTGGAAACGACGCGGCGCTCGCCACCGGCTTCGCGAGATCGCAACTCGTGGCGGCCCTCGCCTAGCCCCTACGAGTGCGAGCCGTCGCTCACGCGATAGAGCCGGCCAAAGTGCTTGCCGAGCGAATCGGCGCTGGAGCGAAACGCGATCTCGATGCGGTCGATCTCGTCGGCTGTGAACCAGCCAACCTCCAGGGTCTCGTCTGCGGGAAACGGCTCGGCGCTCTCCGGCAACAGGTGAGCGCGAAACACCGCGATCACGACCGGCCGGCCTGGGTACGAATAGACACCGAGGAGGTCGTCGAGACCCACCAGGGCACCACATTCTTCGAGGGTCTCGCGCCGCGCGGCCTCTTCAATCGTCTCGCCTCGATCGACGTGTCCACCGGGGAAGACCCAACGCCCGTACCCGGGCTCGATTCCGCGCTTGACGAGAAGCACACGGTCCTCCCGTACCACGAGACACCCCGCGGCGATCTTCGGATCGATCCAATGCACCGCGCCGCATGCCGGGCACGTCGGCACGAGCTTTCCGGAGATGCCCGTGGGGCGGTCCTCCAGCCGCACCGCGCATTGGGTACAGAAGATGGGCCGCTCGTACACGCGGAAAGGCTACCGCGCCCCGCGGTCTTTCTTGACGCGACCGGGCCTCGTGACGAGAATCCACCGCCCATCAGGCCGCCTCGCGCCCAAGGTGACGGAAGCCTGGTAACGGATGGCCTGTTCGGAGGAAGTCTCATGACCAAGGAATGGACGGACGCCGAGATCCAGTGGCTCGAGGCAAACCACGAGCGGATGGACATTCAGACGCTCTCCCACGGGCTCACGACCCCGCTCGCGGACGTCGAGAAGAAGATCCTCGAGCTCCGGGCCGCGCGGCTCCTGAAGCCCAAGGCCAAGGCCCCGGCGTCGGTCAAGGAGGCTGTCAACGATTTCTCGGCGGCGCAGAAGGAATATCGCGAAGCGATCGAGGTCTTTCGCCAGCGCGACCTCGAGCGAGCCGCGAAGCTCTTTCGCGAGTTGATGGAGCGGCATCCGTTCGAGAAGGAGATCCTCGACCGGTCCCGCATGTACCTCAATGCGTGCCGAAACGGGCAATCGGGCGACGGCGAGATGCCGAAGTCCGCCGAGGAGCTCTACCGGACGGCCGTTTTCGAGAAGAACCGTGGAAATCCCGGCCGGGCTCTCGAGCTGTTGAGATCCGCGACCGACGGCGGGGATACGGACGGACGTCTGCACTACCTCGCGGCCTGCTGCCACGCGCTTTCGGGCCATACCGACCAGGCCCTGAGCCACCTGCAGAACGCGATTGCGCGGAACCGAGTGCATCGAATCCAGGCCAGGATCGAGAGCGACCTGGCCTCACTCCGGGGGCGGCAACGCTTCTCCGAGCTCGTCGCGGGGGCCTGATCCACTCGTGACGAAAGGCCTGGCCGTGGTGATCCTCGCCGGCGGCCGAGGAACCCGGATGAAGTCCCGCGTGCCCAAGGTCCTTCACTCGATCGCGGGTCGACCTCTCATCGACCGCGTTCTCACGACCGCTCGCGCCCTGTGCGAAGAGAGAACCGGTTCACGCCTGGTCGTCGTCGTCGGAGCGGGCCGCGATGAGGTGGAGAAGCACCTGGAAAAGACCGCGCCCGATGCGGAGCGGGCCTTTCAAGATCCGCCCCTCGGAACCGGGGACGCCGTGCGCGTCGCCGCGACCCATTTCGGAAACGCCGATCGCGTGCTGGTGCTTTCGGGCGACGTCCCTCTGCTCCGAAAGGAGACGTTGGAGTCCCTCCTTGCTGCGCTCGATCGCGAACCCTCGGCAGCGGTCGCGCTCGCCACGACGCGGCTCCCGGATGGCGGGAGCTACGGCCGCGTCGTCCGGAATTCGGGGGGTCGCGTGGATCGCATCGTCGAGGCCAAAGACGCGTCGATCGAGGAACGGGCGATTCAGGAGATCAACGCCGGCGTGTACGTGTTCGACCGGAGCTTCCTCGACGAGGCCATCGGGTCGCTCTCCCCGGACAACGCGGCGGGCGAGTACTACCTCACCGACACGCTCGGCTATGCGACGAGACAGTCGCGGCCAGTCACCGGCGTGGCCGTCGAGGACCCGGACGAGGTTCTCGGGGTCAACTCGCGGGCCGACCTCGCTCATCTCGAGGGGATCCTGAGAGCGAGGATCGCCAGGGCCGTTATGGAGGCCGGCGTCACTCTCATCCGGCCCGAAACGGTCACGCTCGATGAGAGCGTCGTTCTCGAGGAGGACGTCACTTTGGGACCCTTCGTGTCGCTGACCGGCGCGACCCGTGTGGGCCGCGGGTCGCGAATCGAGCAGGGTTCCGTGCTCTCCTCGTGCGAGATCGGCCGTGAGGTTCTCATCCGCCCTTACAGCGTGTTGGATCTCTCATTCGTTGGCGACGCCTGCGTGGTCGGGCCATTCGCACGCCTCCGCGAGGGCACCGTCCTCGCCGAGCACGTCCACGTTGGGAACTTCGTCGAGACCAAGAAGGCCCGGCTCGCGAGCGGCGTGAAAGCGAACCACCTGAGCTATTTGGGCGACACGACCGTCGGCGAGAGGACCAACGTGGGAGCGGGCGTCATCACCTGCAACTACGACGGCTTCGCCAAGCACACGACCACGATCGGCGCGGACGTGTTCGTCGGCTCGGATTCGCAGCTGGTCGCGCCGGTCACGGTCGGCGACCGCGCGATCATCGGAGCGGGAACCACGGTCACCGAGGACGTGCCCGAGAACGCCTTGACCACCTCGCGAACCCGGCAGGAGAACCGCCGGGAGGCCGCGGATCGCTTCCGGGACCGGCGCAAGAGGGAACCTCGGTCCGACCGGACCTGAATCATGTGCGGCATCGTCGGTTACGTCGGAGCGCGTGAGGCGACCCCGATCCTCGCGGAGGGGCTCGCCCGGCTCGAATACCGCGGATACGACTCCGCGGGTCTCGCGGTGCTCGGCGACGACGGAATCATCAGGGTCGCCCGCAGCGAGGGGAAGCTGGGGAACCTCACGCGGAAGCTGGCTCACGAGCCTTTGCCGGGACGCTTCGGGGTGGGGCACACCCGCTGGGCCACTCACGGGAGGCCCTCCGAGGAAAACGCCCATCCCCACCGTGACGCAACCGGCCGCGTGGTCGTGATTCACAACGGGATCATCGAGAACTTCCTGCCGATCAAGGAGCGCCTGGTCTCTCACGGCGTGAGGTTCCTGTCCGAGACCGACACCGAGGCCGTCGCGCAGGAGCTCGGTGTACGAAGGGGGGAGGACCGGGAGGCGCCGTTCCGCTCGATCGTGGAGCGGGTGCTGTCGAGCCTCTCGGGGATGTTCGCTCTGGTTCTCTTTTCCGCCGATGAGCCTCGGGTTCTCTATGCCGCCAAGTTCGGCCCGCCGATCGTGCTCGGGAAGGGCGAGGGCGAGAACTTCGTGGCATCCGACGCGATGGCGCTCTTGCCGCACACGCGGGAGCTGATCTTCCTCGAGGACGGCGATCTGGCCCGCGTGACCGAATCGACGATCGAGATCACGGACTTCCACGGCGCCCCCCGCGTTCGCGCGGTCCGCCGAGCTACCTGGGATGCCGTCTCCGCGGAGAAGGGCGGCTACCCGCATTTCATGGCGAAGGAGATCGCCGAGCAGCCCGTCGTGGTCGTTGAAACCATCGGGAACAAGCTGTCGCTTGCGACCGGTGCCTTCTCCGAGGAGGCCATGGGGATCTCCCCGTCGCTCCTTCACGAGATCGAGAGGATCCACATCGTCGCGTGCGGCACCAGCTGGCATGCCGGGCTCGTCGGCAAGTTCCTGATCGAGGAGATCTCCCGCATTCCCGCCGAGGTGGATTACGCGTCCGAGTTCCGCTACCGGGCGCCCCTCGTCGACGCCAAGACCCTTGTCCTCGGGATTTCGCAGTCGGGCGAGACGGCCGACACGGTCGCGGCGCTTCAAGAGGCCCGAAGGCTCGGGGCGCGCACGATCGGGGTCGTGAACGTACCGGGGTCGGCCATCGCGCGCCTCGTCGACGGCGTTCTCGCGACCCACGCCGGGCCCGAGATCGGCGTGGCCTCCACGAAGGCCTTCACGACGCAGCTCGTGGCTCTCGCGCTGTTCGCCCACTACGCGCGCGTCGAGAGGACCGGTCGGCCGCTGTCGCCTGGGGATCCCTTCCTCACGGCTCTCGCTCACCTGCCTTCCGCGATGTCCAGGACTCTGGCCGTGGAGGGCGAAGTCGAGCGGCTTTCGGCGCGCCTCAATGGCACGCGAAGCGCGCTGTTTCTAGGACGCGGGGCCCACTACCCAGTCGCGCTGGAGGGCGCGCTGAAGCTCAAAGAGATCTCCTACATCCATGCCGAGGGATACCCTGCCGGCGAGATGAAGCACGGCCCCATCGCACTCATTGATGCCTCGTTGCCGGTGATCGCACTCGCTCCGCGCGATGCCCTGTACGAGAAGGTGGCGTCCAACCTCCGCGAGGTCAAGGCGCGGGACGGCCAGCTTCTGGCCTTCGTCACCCAAGGAGATCGGGAGGTGCGGGACTTCGCGGACGCGGTCGTCGAGATACCGTCGATTCACCCCGCGCTCCAGCCGATCCTCTCGGTGATCCCGCTTCAGCTCCTCGCCTATCACGAGGCCAAAAGCCGCGGTTGCGACATCGACCAGCCGCGGAACCTCGCCAAGTCGGTCACGGTTGAGTAACCAAACGCTTCTCTCGGGCCTGAATCCCGAGCAAGCGGCGGCCGTTTCGCACGGGGAGGGTCCGCTTCTCGTTCTGGCGGGTGCCGGCTCGGGCAAGACCCGCGTCTTGACCCGGCGACTGGCCTGGGTCGTGGCCAACGGCGTTCCCCAGGAAGGCATCGTCGCGCTGACCTTCACGAACAAGGCCGCGGGCGAGATGAAGGACCGGGTCGCGCAGCTTCTGGCCGGTGGAAGGCCCCGCTCATTCGTCGGGACCTTCCACTCGTTCGGCGTGAGGCTCTTGCGCCGCTTCGCGGCCGAGGCCGGCCTGCCGCGCAGCTTCGTGATCCTCGACGCCGACGATCAGCTGACAGTCGTCAAGCGCGCCCTGAAGTCCCTGGCGATCGACGACTCCACCCTGTCCCCCCGCGGCGCGCTGTCGCTCCTCTCGAACGCCAAGAACGCCGGAACCCCGAGCTCTCAGTTCCCGAAGCTCCATGGCGATTACGTTGGGAATCTTCTCGTCGACGTCCACCACGCCTATGAGAAGGCGTTGAAGGACGCGGGCGCTCTCGACTTCGACGACCTCCTCGTCCGCACCGTGCGCCTCTTCGACGAGAGCCCCGAGGTTCTTTCGCAGCTCAAGCGCGTCGTCCGCCATGTCCTCGTCGACGAGTACCAGGACACGAACCGCGTGCAGGCGCGGCTCGTGAAGGCGCTCGGGGGCGCGCAGGGCAACATCTTCGCGGTCGGGGACGAGGACCAGTCGATCTACAGATGGCGGGGCGCGGATGTCGCCAACATCCTGCAATTC
>WBZQ01001007.1_pt1 | contig 20368 bp, 15 predicted proteins | sample 5204251 | NCBI WGS metagenome assembly WBZQ01 (sample SAMN12412402, study PRJNA552823) | activated sludge metagenome | isolation source: activated sludge from nitrification reactor of wastewater treatment plant... | place: USA: Virginia | collected 2017-09
GGCCGGGCCTTGTGCCCGCGCCCAATCGGCGCGGTAGAAGCGCTCGAAGACGTGCTTCATCTCAGCCTCGAGGATTCCGGGTCCGGAGTCGATGACGCTCAGTCGTATCCAGTTCTCCTCCTCGACAACAACGACGCGGACCTCCGGGGCACAGTCGGGCTGTGGGGCCGCCGCCGTGAACTTCATGGCGTTCTCGAGGAGGTTGAACACAAGTTGGCGGAGCCATCGCTCGTCTCCGAGGACGATCCCGCGCGCCTCTGCTCCGGCGGTGAGCCGGACGCCGGAGGCGGACGCCCGCTCGGCGAGGGAGTCGACAATGTCGCGAGCGAGGATATCGAGTCGCACGGGCTCGCGATCCAGGTTCAGACGACGCGCATCCGCGCGCGCGAGCACCAGCAGGTCCTCGACGATCCGCCTCAATCGCTCGACGTCCTCCCCGACGCTCCGGAGCGCCGCCTGGTACTCGCCTTCGTCGCGCGGCCGGCTGAGGGCGACCTCGACGGTTCCCTTCAGATTGGCAAGTGGGCTGCGGAGCTCATGCGAGGCGTCGGCCGTGAACCGCTTCATCCCCTCGAAGGAGGCCTCAAGCCGTCCGATCATCTGGTTGAACGTCTCGACGAGCCTCCCGATCTCGTCGTGAACCGGCGGGATGGGAAGCCTCCTGCTGAGCTGGCTCGCCTCGATCTCGCGAGCGAGCGCCGTGATCTCGTCGACCGGGGCGAGCGCGCGCCCGGCGAGCCAATAGCCCCCGAGCGAAGAGGCCGCTATCGCGAGCGGCGCGAGGACAAGGAGCGCCAGGCGCAGGTTCGCGAGGGTGAGGTTCACGTCCCCGATCCCCTCCAGCACGCGGATCAGGCCTTGACGGCCGGCTTGCGAGCGGTACGGCTTCGTATAGACACGGAGAAAGCCCCGATTCCCTAGGTAAGTCTTGAAGGCGGCCCTCTCATTGAGAAAGCCCGGCGTAGCGGTCAGCTCCCGGAAAGTGAGGGATTCGAGGTCGGGCGAGCGGTAGAAGCTGCGCGTGTCGCCGTCAATCGAATGAAAGAGGACGAGCTTGGAGTATCCGTTGAGCTCGCTCACCTGCTCGGGACTCAGGTGCTCGCAGTCCGCGCGCTGGGAGAGGACACGCTCGACGGCCTTCGCGGTGTCCGTGAGCTCCGCGTCATGGTGCCGAAGCAGCTGGACCCTCACGACGGCATAAAGGCTGAGTCCGAAGCCCAGGAGCACAATGCCGAGAGCACCGGAGTACCAGAGCGTGAGCCGTACCCGGAGCGACTCGGGACGCAGCCTCACGAGGGCTCCCGGAGCACGTACCCTCCGCCGCGCACGGTTTGGATGAGCTTCGGCTCGAAGTCCTGGTCGACCTTTCGTCGAAGGTAGCTGATGTAGACCTCCACGATGTTGGAACCGCCGTCATAGTCGAGGTCCCACACGCGATCCAGGATCATCCCGCGCGTCACCACGACGCCCTTCTTCCTCAAGAGGAGCTCGAGGAGCGAGAACTCCTTGGCCGTGAGGTCGATGCGTCGGCCACCTCGGCGTACCTCGCGGCGCGCGATGTCCAGCTCCAGATCCGCGGCCGCGAGTGTGGTCTTGGGCTCGGCGCTCGGCCGTCGCGTGATGGCCCGGAGGCGCGCGAGGAGCTCCTGGAAGCTGAATGGCTTGGCGAGGTAGTCGTCCGCACCGAGATCGAGGCCGCGGATCCGGTCCTCGACCGCCGAGCGGGCGCTCAGGATGAGGACGGGGGCCACCCGGTGGCGCGATCGGAGCGCCTTCAGCAGGTCGAGGCCGCCGAGCCCGGGCAGCATCAGATCGAGAACGATCGCGTCGTAGTCGGTTTCGAGCGCGAGCTCGAGTCCCAGCTTGCCGTCGGTCGCCGTGTCGACGGCGAACCCATTTTCCTTCAGGCCCTGACGCAGCACATGGACCAGCTTCTGATCGTCCTCGACCACGAGGATTCTCACCTTGAAGACCTCCGGTGCCTCATGCGGCGACCCTCCTGCGAGCCTTGGCCTCTGGTCGAAAGCGGCCGGGGTTCATATGTGTCGATAGCGCCCGGGGCCGCTCTGAAAGCTCTCGGCGCACGCGTCAGCGCAGAAGTAGTAGACGGTGCCCTCATGTTCGCGTCGAGCGCGGACCATCGAGGCGCTCAAGGACATTCCGCAGACCGGGTCGACGTGGCACAGCCCATCGGCCAGCGACATGACGGTTGGACCGGGCCCATTCCACGAGAGGCGTGGCTCGACGAATTGCCACACGGCGTTCGGCACGACGGTGCCGCAGGCCTCCGCAACACGGGCAGCGGCGTCCACGGCCGCCTGCAAGGAGTTGCGATTGGCCTCGAGGTGCTGACGCGCCGCCCGCAGCTCCGCGTCGAGTGTGGCGAGGAGGCGCGACTCGAGATCCGGCGGGCGCCACATCCAGCACTCCAGGGCGGCGGCGAAGAGCTGCCCGCGCACCCCGGCCGCGACGCCACGGAGCGCCGTCTGTTGCCAGAGGTAGCACCCCGGTGGCGGATAGCGGTATTTCCAGGCGGGCACCTCGCCGCACACCAGGCCGGATAGCCGCCGCGCGCCGGCGGTGAGGAAGTCCTTCCGCGTCTCCTCGCGTTCCTGAAGTATGGCGACTCGCAGCTCGTCAGCCGAACGGTTCCGGTCGAGGCCGTCGGGAGTGGGCCACGGCACCCCGCAGCCGGCCATGAGCTCAAGAGTGCGGTCCCAGGCACGCTCACCGGTGCGCCGCGAAAGGACCCCCAGGACAGAGCCCTCGACTTGCTGCTCGATCGACGCGCCCGGCTTCGCGAACGAGTCCGGGTCGTGGGCCGCGAGCAGGAGGCGAAGTCGCGGGAGCGCCTCTCGAACGATCCCGGTTCCGAGGCTGGAGTGGAGCTCGACGATCTCGTCCTCGAGGCGAGCGCGAAGCGCTTCGCGCTCGAGAATCCAGGCCCTCTGACGCGCCGTTGTACGCGCGACCTCCGAGAGTCCTTCACCGTCGGTTCCGTTGGCGGCGCTCCCCTCGGCGTTCCTGAGGGCGGCTTCCCGCTTTCGAGCCTCGGCTTCGAAGGCGACCATCTCGAGTTCGCTCTCGACGTCGTGCAGGGTCCGCGGTGGGGTCTGGGCCGCCTCGGTCCGGGGCGCGTCGGCCAAGAGCTGGCGAAAGAGAGGGGCGAACAGGGTGCTTGTCCTCATCGGTTCGAGTTACGGCGCCGGGTGCGGCACCGCCTCCTACCTCGCGCAAACGTAGGCCGGGAGGATTAGAGGCTCGTTAGAGAAAGGGCTCATCGAAGTAATGCATCGGCGCTACGCTTGTCTAATCCGTCCCTAATCTTCGCTACCCATCCTTTGGGGGTGTGCAAGAGACCCGTCCTCAGGGTGATTCCCGGGTGCGTTTTCCTGCTTTTCTCCGTATCCGCCTCCGCGCAGCCCGCATTTGAAGGCGGCGGCCCAACCGAGCTGGAGCGACTCATCGCCGAGGCGGTCTCACGTAACGGCGATGTCCTTGAGGCCCGCGAGCTTGCGGAAGCGGCGCGACAGCGCGTGCGCCCGACTTCGGCCCTGCCGGACCCGATGCTCTCGCTCGGCTACGAGAACGACGGTCCGCAGCCGTCGCTCGGCACGCAGGAGATGACGCGCCTTCAGTTCATGGCCCAACAGGCGTTTCCGTTTCCGGGCAAGCAAGCGCTCGCGGGCCGGATCGCGGCGACCGAGGCCGACGAGGCGACGACCCGTACCGCCCGAGCTCGTCTCGCGGTCGAGGCGGCCGTGCGCCGGGCCTACGCCGACATCCTCCTTTCGCGGGTGAACCTCGGCGTCGTCGAAGAGCAGATCGACACGTGGAAAGACATCGAGGAGGTCACGCGCAGCCGCTACTCCGCCGGCATGGGGAGCCAGCAGGACGTGCTCCGTGCCCAGAGCGAAAACACGCGGCTCCTGCAGCAGCGCTTGCGAGATGAGGCCGCCGAAGAGAAGGCCCGTACCGCGCTCGCGCGTGTGCTGCAGCGCCCCGTCGCCGCCGCGGAGATCGGAGGCACTCGCTTCGCGCCCCCACCCGCGGACGGCGAGCCGCTCTCTCGCGAGGAGGCGCTGCGGCTCGCCGAGGAAGTCAGCCCCGAGCTGAAGGAGGTTTCCCTGGCGAAGGAGCGGGCGAAGCTCGGTGTCGACCTGGCTCGCCGGAATCTGAGGCCGGACTTCGTCGTGTCCGCGGCCTACATGAACCGGGGCGGGCTCCCCCTGATGTGGTCCGTCGGTCTTGGGGTCTCGGTCCCGCTGTGGGCCGCGCGCAAGCAAACGCCCCTGATCGTGGAGGCCGAGAGCCGAGTCCGTGCCGCGACGGCCGCCGAGGCCTCGATTCGCAGCCGTTTGAAGGCCAGCACGGACGAGCGGCTCATCAGGCTTCGCCAACTGGCCCGCGAGGCGGCGCTCGACGCGGACGGCATCCTCGTCCAGGACCAACTGTCCCTGGACTCGGCGCTTGCCAGCTATCGGACTGGGGGTGTCCCGTTCGTGACCGTCCTCGAGGCGCTGAGCACGCTCTTCACGGATCGGAGGGCCGCCGCGGCGCGTCTCGCCGAATACATGAAGGCCGAGGCCGACCTGAGAGAGTTCTCTCTGGAGAGTGGCCGTGCGGCCTCGATGACAGCCCCGGGCTCCTCCCCGTCCGCCAAGAGCATGTGAGGAACGCACTCATGAAGCCTTCGAGACTCGCGACCTTTCTCTTCCTCGCTCTCCCCGTCCTCGGGGTCGCCGGCGGCGCCACGCTTCTCTCGGCAGGTTGTGCCCGCCGGGCGGACGAGAAGACAGATCACGCCGGAAGGTGGCAGTGCCCGATGCACCCGGACGTGATCAAGGACAAGCCAGGAGACTGCCCGATCTGCAACATGAAGCTGGTGCCGGTCGAAACGACCCCGGCTCCCCGCGCCGCGATGAAAGGGGAACGGAGGCTCCTCTTCTACCGCTCTCCCATGGATCCCAGTCAGACGTCCCCTTCGCCGCGGAAGGACGAAATGGGCATGGACTTCGTCCCGGTCTACGAAGGTGAGGCCATGCCGGATAGCGGGATCCCTGGCTTTGCCACGGTCGGGCTCGACGCTCGCAAGCTGCAGCTCCTGGGCGTGAGAACAGGGGAGGTGAAACGCGGACCCCTCTCGACGTCCATCCGAACCGTCGGGCGGGTCGCCTACGACGAGCGCCGCGTCCACCACGTCCACACCCGCTTCGAGGCGTACGTCGAGCACATCGCGGCCGACTTCACGGGCAAGTTCGTGAAGAAGGGCGAAGAGCTCGCGCGGGTCTACAGCCCCGAGCTCTACGCCACGCAGCAGGAATACCTCCTGGCGTTCCGGGCATCGCAATCGCTTGGGAAGTCGGGCGTGACGTCCGTCTCGCGAAGCGGCGGGCAGCTCCTGGAGGCGGCCCGGCAACGGCTGCTGCTCTGGCGGATCAGCCCCGAGGACATCAAGAGGATCGAAGAGAAAGGTGAGGCGATCAGGAGCTTGCCTGTCTACGCGCCGATCTCGGGATACGTCACCGGGAGGACGGCCTACCACGGCATGAAAGTGATGCCCGCCGACTCGCTCTTCGACATCGTCGACCTCACACAGCTCTGGGTCCTTGCCGACGTCTACGAGTACGAACTGGCCCGCCTCGGGCTGGGGCAGAAGGCGGAGATGACCCTCTCGTACTGGCCGGGCCGCTCGTGGAAGGGGACGGTGGCCTACATCTACCCCTCCGTTGACGACAAGACGCGAACCGTGAAGGTCCGCATCGAGGTTCTAAACCCACGGGGTGAGCTGAAGCCGGAGATGTTCGCCGACGTCAGGCTCCTGGGAAGGACACGCAACGTCCTTCAGGTGCCCGAGGACGCGGTGATCGACAGCGGCACGCGCAAGGTCGTCTTCGTGTCGCTGGGCGACGGGATGTTCTCGCCGCGCGACGTGTCCCTCGGCGACCACGGTGACGCGGGCGTCGAGGTGCTCGCGGGCCTCCACGAGGGGGAGGCCGTCGTACTGGGCGCGAGTTTCCTTGTCGATTCGGAGTCGCGGCTGAAGGCCGCCCTCGGCGCGATGACCTCGAAAGGTGCCGTCGCGACCCGCAAGGCCGGCAAGCCGACCGCGACTCCGCCGGCCGGCCACGCGCACTGAGGAGGATGCAATGGCCGCGAGCAGCAGAGGTGAGACGGGTTTCATTAAGCGGGTCATCCGCTTCTCCGCCGAGAACAAGTACCTCGTCGTCGCCCTCTACATCATCGCGATCGTTCTCGCGGTCAGGGTGATCAAGCAGATTCCGCTCGATGCCATCCCGGATCTTTCCGACACCCAGGTCATCATCTACTCCCGCTGGGATCGGAGTCCCGACATCATTGAGGACCAGGTCACGTATCCGACCGTGACCTCGCTCCTCGGCGCGCCGAAAGTAAAGACGATCCGCGGCTTCTCGGATTTCGGGTTCTCTTACGTCTACGTGATCTTCGAGGACGGGACCGACCTTTACTGGGCGCGTTCCCGGGTCCTCGAGTACATGTCGAAGTTGCAGGGAAAGCTGCCGCAAGGCGTCAAGACGGAGCTGGGTCCCGACGCCACCAGCGTCGGGTGGGTGTTCCAGTACGCGCTCGTGGACGAGACGGGGAAGAACTCCACCGAGGCCCTCCGCTCCTACCAGGACTGGTTTCTGCGCTATGCCGTGCAGTCCGTGCCGGGCGTCGCGGAAGTGGCGACTGTGGGGGGCTTCCAGCGGCAGTATCAGGTGACCGTCTCGCCGAATACCCTCGTCGCCTACGGTCTGAGCATCGAGAGCGTTCGCGAGGCCGTGAGGAAGAGCAATGAGGAGATCGGGGGCCGCCTGATCGAGTTCTCGGGCCGCGAGTACATGGTGCGCGGCCGTGGCTACCTAAGAAGCGTCGCCGACATCGAGAAGATCGTCCTGAAGACGAACGAACGCGGAACTCCGGTCACGGTGAAGGACGTCGGCCGCGTCGCCCTTGGACCCGAGATCCGGCGCGGCATCACCGACCTCGACGGCAAGGGCGACGCCGTGGGCGGGATCGTCGTGATGCGAAGCGGCGAAAACGCCCTGAACGTCATTGAACGGGTCAAGAAGAAGCTGAAGGAGATCGAACCGTCGCTGCCCGAGGGTGTGAAGGTCGTGACGACCTACGACCGGTCCGACCTGATCGAGCGCTCCGTGGACAACCTCAAGGAAAAGCTGATCGAGGAAATACTCATCGTCTCCCTGGTCATCCTGATCTTCCTATGGCACATCCCGAGCGCCATCGTCCCGATCGTGACGATCCCGATCTCCGTAGTCCTCGCGTTCATACCGTTCCAGCTCCTCGGGCTGAACATCAACATCATGTCGCTGGGCGGCATCGCGATCTCCATAGGCATCCTCGTCGACGGCGCGATCGTGGAGGTGGAGAACGCCTACAAGAAGCTCCAGCTGTGGGACGGCGGCGGCCGCAAGGGCGATTTCCACGAGGTGCGTCTTCACGCTTTGATGGAGGTCGGCCCGTCGGTCTTCTTCTCGCTTCTCGTCATCGCGGTCGCCTTCCTGCCGGTCTTCACGCTGGTCGACCAGGAAGGACGGCTCTTCAAGCCACTCGCCTACTCGAAGAACCTGGCCATGGCGATCGCGGCGTTCCTCGCCATCACGCTCGACCCTGCCATCCGAATGATGTTCGCCCGTATGGACGGCTTCACCTTTCGCCCTCGGTGGCTCGCGTGGATCGTCAATCAGGCCACGGTCGGCAAGTACTACCCGGAGGAGAAGCACCCCATCAGCAAGCTGATTCACCGCCTCTATGAGCCGCCGTGCCGCGCCGTGCTTCGACACCCCAGGATCACCATCCTGATCGCGCTCCTCGCGATGGCCTCTACGGTCCCGGTGGCGCTCAAGCTTGGATCGGAGTTCATGCCGGCGCTGTACGAGGGCTCGATCCTGTACATGCCGACGACTCTTCCTGGCATTTCCGTGACCGAGGCCGAGCGCCTCCTCCAGACCCAGGACAGAATCCTGCGCTCCTTTCCCGAGGTCGAGAGGGTGTTCGGAAAGGCCGGCCGCGCCGAGACGTCGACGGACCCCGCGCCGTTTTCGATGATGGAAACGACCGTCATCCTGAAGCCCGAGTCCGAGTGGCGACCGAAGGAGCGGTGGTACTCGGCGTGGGCACCCGGTTGGGCGGCCTCCGTCCTCCGCCACGTCTGGCGCGACCGGATCTCGCACGAGGAGCTCATCGACGAGATGGACCGGTCGCTCAAGATCCCCGGCACCACGAACGCCTGGACGATGCCCATCAAGGCCCGGATCGACATGCTCTCGACCGGCATCAGGACGCCGATTGGCATCAAGATCTTCGGATCGGATCTGAAAGAGATCGAGCGGATCGGCTCCGAAGTGGAGGCCGCGGTGAAGACGGTGGCCGCGACCCGCTCGGCCTTCGCGGAGAGGGTCGCCGGCGGGTACTTCCTCGACTTCGAGCTCAACCGCGACGCGCTCGCGCGCTACGGCCTCACCGTCGCAGACGCGAACGCGGTCGTGATGTCGGCCATCGGCGGCGAGAACGTCACGACAATGATCAAGGGGCGCGAGCGGTACAGCGTGAACGTGCGCTACCCGCGTGAGCTGAGAGAAGACTTCGCCCGTCTGGAACGGGTTCTGGTACCGACGATGACCGGGGCGCAGATTCCTCTCGGACAGATCGCCGCCATCCGGCTCGTGGACGGACCCGCGATGATCCGCAACGAGAACGGCCTTCTCTCCGGCTACGTCTACGTCGACTTCGACACCGGCAAGAAGGACGTCGGGAGCTACGTGGAGGAGGCGAAGAGGGCTGTCGCTTCGCACGTGAAGTTACCGCCGGGCTCGACTCTGGCCTGGAGCGGTCAGTACGAGAACATGATCCGCGTTCGGGAGCGGATGAAGGTCGTCATCCCCGTGACGCTCGTGCTGATCTGGCTCCTCATGTACGCGAACACGAAGTCCGCGATGAAGACGATGATTGTCCTTCTCGCGGTCCCGTTCTCGATCATTGGCGCGGTGTGGTTCATGTACATCCTGGGCTACAACGTCTCCATCGCCGTCTGGGTGGGCGTGATCGCCCTTATGGGACTCGACGCCGAGACCGGCATCTTCATGCTCCTTTTTCTCGATCTCGCGCACGACGACGCCAAGGCCAAAGGGCTCCTCAGGAACCGACTCGACCTGGTCGAGGCGATCATCCACGGCGCGGTAAAGCGCGTTCGCCCGAAGGCCATGACCGTCTGCGCGGCGTTCATGGGACTCCTCCCCATCATGTGGTCGACCGGGGCCGGAGCGGACGTGATGAAGAGAATCGCGTCTCCGATGGTGGGTGGGCTCATCACGTCGTTCGCGCTCGAGCTCCTCGTCTACCCCGCCATCTACATCCTTTGGAAGGAGCGTGAGCTCCCTCCGGGTGACACGGCCCCGACGCCGTCGCTCGCAATCGAACCCGTCGCCGTCTGAAGACGACTTATCGGAAGGAGGCACCCATGAAACGGATCCGATTCGTATGGAAAAGGACGCTCGTCACCGCCGTCGTCATCGTGGCCGGAGTCTCGGGCCTTGCCCTGACCATCGACGCCGAGACCGCCGTGGCGCAGCGGAACAGGCGCCCGGTGTTCAGCGACGTCCGCGCGCAGGCAAAGGAGTTCATCGGCTACGCGGACTCCATCTCGCTCACACCCGAGCAGCAGAAGGTCAAGGGGGCCGTCCTCTTCGCCATCCCGGCTCCGTGCTGCAAGAAGTTCTCGGCGGCCACGTGCTGCTGCCCCTGCAACATGGCGAAGTCGATCTGGGGGCTCTCGAACTTCATGCTCGCGCGGCACAACGCGAGCGCGGCGGAGCTTCGAACGGCGGTCGAGGAGTGGATCCGGGTGATCAACCCGGCGGGGTTCAGCGGCGACGCCTGCTTCAACCGGGGATGCGACCGCCCCTTCGCGAAGAACGGCTGCGCCGGGATGGACCGCGGGCATCTGGTTTTCTGAGGGCCGGGGTGAAGGCACCCCCCATCGCCTTCGAAAAAGGACAACGCAAGGTAGCTGTCATGAAAAAAGCCGAGAACCACGAAACGCCGAGTTTGTTGAGCACGCCGCGCCGGCCGTGTATCGCCGGGCTCGTGATCGCCTTGCTGAACTCTCTCCCTCTCTCAGCCGGCACACCCCCTCCGTTGACGGAGGAAGAACGGCGCGTGTCGCTCGTGGAACAGCTTGAGCGATCGGTGGTGCTCGTCTTCGCGGAGGGCCGAGGAGTCACGCACGCGAGAGAGCGCCTGTCGCTCGAACCAACGAAGTCGCTCGGGACCGGACTCGTCATCAGCGCCGACGGTCTCGTCCTGACGGCGGCGCATGTCGTTGAAGAGGCGCAGAGGCTGAAGGTCAAGCTGGGGGACGGGGAACCGGTGCCGGCACGAACCGTCTTCGCCGACGAGGAGGCAGACATTGCCTTGCTCCGGCTCGAGACGGCGGCTCCTGGGCTCCAGCCGGCCACGCTGGGGGATTCCGACCGAGTACGGAAGGGTGAGGCGGTCTACGTGATCGGGAACCCTGTCGGCATCGAACGCTCGCTTTCGGTCGGTGTCGTGAGCGGACGGCACCCGTTCCGGCACGTCTTCGGCGGCAACATCCAGGTGGAGCTGATCCAAACCGATGCCGCGATCAACTCCGGAAACTCCGGCGGGCCCATCTTCAACAGCCGTGGCGAGGTCATCGCCATCGCGCAGCGGATCCTGACGGAGGGGGGAGGCTCGGAAGGCCTCGGCTTCGGACTGGCCATCAACGTCGTGAAGAAGATCCTGGCGCTCGATCCGTGTACCTGGCTCGGGTTCTCCGCTATTCCCCTGGACGAGCCATGGTCGCGCGTATTCAACACGCCGCGGCAAGGGGGCGTGCTGCTGCAGCGCGTCGCACCGGGCGGACCCGCTTTTCGCGCCGGCCTTCGGGGAGGCGACGTGCCCATCCAGGTCGGCAACCAGCACTTCCTCGTCGGAGGAGACATCGTGCTGACCGTGGACGGGGAGCCCGCGGTCGATTGGGTGAGGCGAGCCTCCACGACATCGAAAAAGCCGGGTGATTTGCGAGAGTTCAATCTGAAGGTCTACCGGGCGGGGCAAACGGTCGACGTCCCCGTCGCGACGGTCCATCGGTCGGGTTGGTGACGGTTGCCGCCGTCAGGACCCTCGCGTTCTGACGTCTGGCGCTCCGACCGGAACGCGGGCCCCGCTTCTCAGGACTTCCTAATGAAGCGGTTCTACGTTTGCCGCTGGTCGCATGGACGGCCGTCCAGGAGGTTCCGATGACTTCATCGCCGCTCGCTCGTCTCACTCGCGGACTGCTTCTGATCGCTTCGATCGTGACAATCCCCGGCCCGCTGCTGGCTCACGAAACCAAGTGCCCGTTTTGCCGCAAGCCCGTTCTCCAGGACACGGCGGATCTCGACAACGAGGTGGCGCTGAAGTTCGGCAAGAAACGAATCGAGTACCGCTGCGTCCTCTGCGCGATCGCGGAGGCGAAGACGGCCTACACCGGGGATCTGACGATTGTGGCTCCGACCGAGACCAAAGGCCGGCCCGTCACGATCACGCGCAAGGACGGGAAGTGGTCGATGACCCCGGAGACGGCGGTGTTCATCGGGCACAAGGTGAACCATCGGATCTGCAACCTCGGCTACCGAGCGGTGACGGACCCCGCGGCCTTCGACGCCTGGGTCGCCAAGCACAAAGACGATCTCGAGGGCGCCAAGCCCCTCTCGCTCGACGAGATCGTCAAGCTGGCGTACGCGGCCGAATCCGGCAACTGAGGGGCGAAACCGTGACGCTTCCCGCGCTTCTTCTGGCGCTCGGCATGGCCGGCCCTCGGGTTCCGCTTCCACCCGTGCCCGCGGATCTTCCCGCGTGGATGGCGGACGTCTCACCCAACAAGGTGTTCTACCGGCGCGGCCCATACAACTTCGACATTTACAACCTCGCGCCGTTGGCGCGGGACCTGAACGCTGTCGCGGTCGGGCACGCGATGGCGTACGAGGATCTCGTCACCGGCCGCGCCGCGACGCTTGAGACCCTGACCTTCGAACGGATCGACTGGGTCCTGAAGCACCCGCCGCGCTTCATGCCCGACGAGGCGGTGATCAGCCCGACCTTCGGACGGCGATATGGCTTCCTCGAGCAGGTCTTCGACTGGGCGCACCTGCTGCACGCTCAAACCGTGGACGTGCTCGCGAGCACGCAGCTGGCGCACGAAGAGAAGGAGCGGGAGATCGAGGCGCTGTACCGCTTTTACCGCGAGGGGGCCCCGTACGTCATCACGCCGCTCCCGATGAACATGGCGTACCTCGACTCGCAGCCCTACAGCATGGCGTTCCGGCGGATGTACCCGAAGGTCAACGGCCTCTTTTGGGGCTATCACTGGCTCCAGGGCGCGATGTACGACGTGCTCTACGGCCAGTCGCTCCCGCAGCAGCGCCGCGCGTACGAAGTTCTCGGCGGGCGCTACCACGAGGTCGAGCTCTACCGGACCGACCGCGCTTTCATGCCAATGAATGCCGAGGTCAGCCCGCGTTTCGCCCTCCGCTTCCCCGAGCTGGCCAACACCTTCGACAACCTCCACATGCTCCACGACCTCGTGAACGACATCCTGGCAATGCCCGGGCTCAACGACGCGGAACGCGACGGTCAGATCCGGCGGGCGATCTGGATGGTGCTGGACTCGACGCACGGCGGCGAAACGACGAACCGAATGGTCTCCGCGGGCCTTCACGACCACCGCCATCCGGAAGGCATGCCGGGCATGGGCATGATGAAGGGAGCGACCCAGGAGCTGATGTTCATGCCGGACATGGGCTGGATGTCGATGGCCGAGTGCGGCCATTGCTCCATGCCGCTGCCGGACGGTGACGACGCCTGGCGCGCTCCGACGGTGACCGCCCAAGGCTGGACCATGCGCGTGAGGTGCCCTCTCTGCGCGCGCGACATGGCGGCGCAGGTGAAGGGCCGCGCCATCCTGCGGGTCCCGACGGACGACCCGCTCCGGCCGCTGGTGCTCATCTCGAACGAGCGCGGCGAGCTCGAGACCGATACGCCTCAGGCCCTCTTCCTCGAAGAGGAGGGGGGACACGCCAAGTGCGATCAGTGGTCGCGAGCCGTGACCTCACGAGAGGCGTTTGACCGCTATCTCGCCGAGCACCCGCGGTACGCCCATGGGGCTCCCCTCACGCTCAAGGAATGGAGCGAAAGGGAGGGGAAGAAGCCCGACACGTACGTGAAGCCAAGGGGTCCGGTCGAGAACCCGTACGCCGCGGATGCACAAGGTCTGGAGCGCTGAAGGATGCGGCGCCATAAACCTCGAAGGCTGCTCGCGGTCTTCGCGGTCATCTGCCTCTGCCAGCCGGCCAGGGCGGTCGACCACAACAACCTGGACGCCGGGAGACCCCTCTCGTTCGACGATGCGGAGTCGATCGCCTTCCGCGAGCACGCGGCGGAGGGAGGGATCTTCCTGCGGCGGCCAAACGGCGGCTCGGAGGGGTTCGGTCTCGACCTCTCCTACCTCTACGGCGTCGCCCTGAATACGCACCTGAGTGCCGAGCTCTCGGCGTCGGGAGGTGGGCGCGCCGGCTCCGATGAGACCCGCGCTGGTCTCGACAAGCTCGAGATTGGTGTCTTCCATTCGTTTCGGCGCGAGCGCGGTGGGGCACCCGCGTTCGCTGTCCGCGCGGACATCTCGCTTCCGGTGAGCCGGGAGGCCAGCGGGGTCTCCATGCGCGCACGGGGCATCCTGTCGAAGACGGTCGGGGCGCGTGACCGGCTGCACGTCAATGTCGAGCTGGAGGTCGAGCCGAACCGGCGCGAGAGGGAACGGGCCGTGCGACCGGCGCTGGCGCTCGGGTGGTCACGCCCGCTCGGCTACCCGCGCTCGTTCCACACGACTGGCCTCGGTGAGCTGCGGTTGGTTTCCGGGCGAACCTCGGGGCAGAGCCCGATTCTCTCGGCAGGTGTGGGCGTCCGGCGACAGATCTCCGTCCGAAGCGTCCTGGATGTCGGTGTCTCGTCCGAGTTCGCCGGGGGCTCAGGAGAACGCAACCGCCTGCGAGTCACCGCCGGTATGTCGGCAGGCTTCTGACGATGAGAAAGATCTTCGTGTACGCCGCCGGCCTCCTGACGACACCCATCCTGGGTGCACTCGGCGCATGGGTGTACTTCGCGCGGGGCCGATTCGACATCGCCGCCACGGCGCCCGCGAGCGAATGGGAGGAGCGCGCGGCGATCTTCGTGCGCGAGCGCTCCCTCGCTTGGCGGGCTCCGAACGAACGCAATCCGACCCCGACGACCGCGGAGACGCTGGCCGGGGGCCTCATCCACTACCGCGCGAACTGCTTGCCGTGCCACGGCGCGCCCGGGCTTCCGCAGCCCGCCATCGGCCAGGGCCTGAATCCATCGGCGCCGAACCTCGCGCTGTCCGATACGCAGAGCCGCACGGACGGACAGCTGTTCTGGATCACGAGCCACGGCTTCCGGATGACCGGCATGCCCGGCTTCGCAACCACGCACGAGCCAGAGGACGTCTGGAAGATCGTGTCCTTTGTCCGGCACCTGCCGAGGCTGACGGACAGCGAGCGCGAGCGACTTCGTGCCGGCCTTGCCCGCGAGGACGATGAACCTGAGACACACGCTCATACGAAGGAGGGGAAATAGGACGATGAGCACGATCCCCCGTGACCGCCGGCAAGGCTACGTACCGGCGTTGGGGTTTCATTGGCTCACCCCGTATTACGACGCGGTGGTCGGCACGACCACGCGAGAGCAGACTTTCAAGAGGGCGCTCATCGAGCAGGCGCGCCTGGAAGCGGGACACCGGATCCTCGATCTTGCCTGCGGCACGGGAACCCTCGCTCTGTGGGCGAAGCTGAGCCAGCCGGAAGCTGACATCACGGGTGTGGACGGTGACTCGGCCATCCTGTCGCTCGCGGCCCGCAAGGCACAGCGGGCGAGCGTGGCCGTGCGCTTCGACCAGGCGCTGTCCCACGACCTGCCCTACCCGGAGGCACACTTCGACCGGGTCGTCTCCAGCCTGTTCTTTCACCACCTGTCGTGGGAAGACAAGCAGCGCACGGCCCGCGAGCTGTTTCGAGTTCTCAAGCCAGGGGCGGAGCTGCACATCGCGGACTGGGGGCCCCCCGCCAACCACCTGATGAGAGGACTATTCGTGTTCGTGCAGCTGTTGGACGGCTTCGGAAACACGCGGGACAACGCGATGGGCAAGCTCGTTCCACTGTTCGCGAAAGCCGGGTTTGCTCAAGTCTCACAGCGAACGAGCTTCAGCACCATGTTCGGGACAATGGCTCTTTACAGCGCGGTGAAACCTAGCCACGGAGCGTCCGCGACCGACGCTCCTGTGCCTAGGCCGAGCGCGCGACCCGCCTCAGCGACTGCTTGCGTCATCGGCGCCGCGCTCGCACTCCTCTCTGGGATCGCCGGCGCCCACGACACGTGGCTCATGCCCAGCGCCTGGGCGGCCGCGACCTCGAGGGGCTCCACGCTGGAGCTGACGAGCGCCGGGAGCTTCCCCAAGGCGGAGCACGCCGTCAGTCGCGACCGGCTCGTGCAGATCAAGGTGCGGTCGGGTGGAAAGACGCAGGACATCACGGACATCAGGGAGGGGAAGAGCTCGCTCGAAGTCCGCCTGCCAGAGGCTCCGTCTGGGGTCGCGACGATCTGGATGGAATCGAAGCCGCGCCCGATCAAGCTCACCCCCGATCAGGTCGCGCACTACCTGGAGGAGATCGGAGCTCGGGAGTCGATCGGCAAGGAGTGGCTGAAGCAGCCCGAGCCCCGGAAGTGGCGCGAGAGCTACCGGAAGCTCGCGAAGACGTACGTCCTTCTCGGGAAGACTGCTGACGAAAGCTGGTCCGAGCCCGTCGGGCTCTCGCTGGAGCTGATCCCGGAGTCGGATCCGACCTCGCTCGACGTCGGGGATCGGCTCGTCGTTCGGGTTCTCCGCAACGGTGCGCCGCTCGCCGGTCTCGCCGTCTTCTCGCAGGCGGCGGGCGAGAAGCCGTCGTCTCCTGGGATGAGCGATTCGCGGGGTCGCGTCACCCTCACGCTCGGAAAAGCAGGCAGCTGGCTCGTTCGCGGAACGCTCATCACGCGTTCCACCGCCACGGACGAGACCTGGCAGACGGAGATGGCGACGCTGACGTTCGGGGTCGGTCCGAGGAAGTAGAGCAGGGTGATCCATTCCTTCGAGGGAAGCGTGAGGAGGCTGTAGATGCGTCGAACCCTTACACAGGCAGCGCTGGTGGTTCTGCTGGCTGGCGGCTCGCTGAGCGCGCGCGGGGCTGATGCGCCCGCGGACACTGCGATCACGCAGGTACTCGATCGCGAGGCCGAGGCATTTCGGAAGGGAGACCTTGCCGGCGTCACCGCCTGCTGGGAGACTGAGGACACGTCGAGCGTCATCGAGTCGGGCCATGCGAATTGGGGTTGGGCGGACTACCGCGACCACCACCTGAAACACGAGCTCGCGGGGATGAAGATCACGGACCACAAGCGCACGAACCTCCGCGTTGTGGCGGGCGCCGACATGGCGCTGGCCACCTTCGAGTTCCGGATCCAGGGGACGTACGAGGAGCGTGCGTTCGACGTGGCTGGGATGGAGAGCGTCGTGCTTCGTCGCCGGGACGGGGTCTGGCGCATCGTCCACGTTCACGCGAGCGCTCCGCCGAAGAAGCCCGAGACGCCCGGCAAGAACGAGCAGAAGCGGTGAAACCGTCAGACGAGTCGGCGGCCGTGCGGCTCCAGGAGCTCGATCCGGTCTGTGGGATGACGGTGACGCCGACGACGCCGCACCACGTGGAGCACGGCGGCAGGACGTGGAGGTTCTGTAGCGCGGGGTGCCGGGCGAAGTTCCTCGCGGATCCGGAGCGCTTCGTTCCGAAGCGGAATGACGAACTCCCCCCTGCCCCGCTTCAATCTGGAGCCTGGACCTGCCCGATGCACCTCGAAATCATTCGCAGCGAGCCGGGCACCTGCCCGATATGCGGCATGGCGTTGGAGCCGCGCGAGGTCGCGCGACTTGACGCGCCAAACCCCGAGCTCCTCGACATGACGCGGCGGTTCTGGGTCAGCCTCGGCTTCACGGCCCCGACCTTTGCGCTCGCCATGTCGGACCTTCTCCCAGGGCGTCCTTTGGAACGCCTCGTGTCGGCCGTTGCGATGACCTGGATCCAGTTGGTGCTCGCTTCGCCGGTCGTCCTCTGGGGAGGCTGGCCCTTCTTCAAACGTGGTTGGGCCTCGATCGTCAACCGGCGCCTGAACATGTTCACACTGATTGCCATGGGAACGGGCGCTGCCTACGTTTACAGTCTCGGCGCGACGTTCGTGCCCGGGATCATTCCGCGCGCTTTCCGTGCGAACGGTGGACCGGTCCCGGTCTACTTCGAGGCGGCCGCGGTCATCACCACGCTGGTTCTCCTCGGCCAGGTCTTGGAGCTCCGGGCGCGGAGCCAGACGGGCCGAGCGATCCGGGCGCTCCTCGACCTCGCGCCGAAAACGGCCCGCGTCGTCCTGCCCGACGGCCGCGAGGAGGACGTGCCGCTCGAACGCGTCGTCCCGGGTACCCGGGTGCGCGTGCGGCCCGGGGAGAGGGTGCCGGTCGATGGCGTCGTCCTCGACGGCCGGAGCGCCGTCGACGAGTCGATGGTCACCGGGGAGCCGATCCCGGTGGAGAAGACCGTGGGTGGCCGGGTGATCGGCGGCACGGTGAACGGCACCGGTGGGTTCCTCATGCGCGCCGAACACGTCGGCGCGGAGTCGCTGCTGGGCCAAATCGTGCGGATGGTCGGCGAGGCGCAGCGTAGCCGAGCGCCGATCCAGCGCCTTGCCGACACGGTGTCGGGCTGGTTCGTTCCGGCCGTGGTCGCGATCTCCGTCGTGACGTTCGTTGTCTGGGGCATCTGGGGCCCGGAGCCGCGCCTGGCGCATGCGCTCGTGAACGCGGTGGCGGTTCTCATCATCGCGTGTCCGTGCGCCCTCGGGCTCGCGACGCCCATGTCGATCATGGTCGGAACGGGGCGCGGGGCGCAGGCGGGTGTCCTCTTCAAGAACGCCGAAGCGCTGGAAACGCTCGAGAAGGTCGACACGCTTGTCCTGGACAAGACCGGGACGCTCACGGAGGGGAGGCCGATCCTGGTGCACGTGGTCCCGGTCGAGGGCGGCATGCCCGAAGCCGAAGTGCTGCGGCTCGCGGCGGCGCTCGAGCGTGGCAGCGAGCACCCGCTCGCAGAGGCCGTCCTTGCGGGGGCTGACGCGAGAGGGCTCGACGCGCCGGCAGCGCAGGATTTCAGATCCATAAGCGGCAAAGGCGTCACCGGGACCGTGGACAAGCGCGCGGTGGCGCTTGGAAACGCCGCACTGCTTGATGGGCTGCGTATCTCATCGGCGCCCCTCGCGGCGCGGGCGGAGCAGCTGCGGCTCGCGGGCGAGACCGTCATGTTCGTAACTGTTGACGGTACGCTCGCGGGCCTTCTCGGCGTAGCAGATCCCGTCAAGCCTTCCGCTGTCGCGGCTCTCAACAGCTTGCACGAGGAGGGCATGCGGGTCGTCATGCTGACCGGCGACAACCAGACCACGGCCGAGGCGGTCGCGAAGAAGCTCGGCATCGACAAGGTCATCGCTGGGGTCCTCCCCGAGGCGAAAGCAGAGGCGATCGCGAAGCTCCAGCAGGAAGGTCACGTCTTGGCGATGGCGGGCGACGGAGTGAACGACGCGCCGGCGCTCGCACAGGCGAACGTCGGCATCGCGATGGGGACCGGGACCGACGTGGCGATCGAGAGCGCCGGGGTGACGCTGGTCAAAGGCGACCTCGGCGGCATTGCCCGCGCGCGGACGCTGAGCCGCGCGACGATGCGGAACATCCGCCAGAACCTCGTGCTTGCGTTCGTCTACAACGTTCTCGGCGTGCCGATCGCGGCGGGCGTCCTGTACCCATGGTTCGGGCTGCTGCTCAGTCCGATGATCGCGAGCGCCGCGATGAGCCTGAGTTCGGTGTCGGTCATCGCGAACGCGCTAAGGCTGCGGCGGACGTCGCTGTAGCGCGGCGGGTGCGGCGCGGCCTTCCGGGAGATCGGAGGAAAGAATGCGGTGCACCGCGCCCTCCTGTCGAACGACCTCGGTGCCGTGGCGGGGCTCCTCTTCGATATCGGGACGGGGCGCTACGCGGCCCCTCTCGGTCTCATCGCGTCGCTGAAACGGTGTAGGCGGCCGTGTACTTCGACGTCCCGTAGCCGGTCGCCGACTCGATTCGCGCCGAGCGAAAGCCCGCCTCCGTTAGCTTTGCCAGGTAGGACCTACCTGGTAGCGCGCCCGCGATTCACGTCGACCACGCATCCTTGTCCGCGAGGATCTCCTCGGGGATGGCCGCGTCCAGGAGAAGGTCGGCTGCCACGAACGTTCCGCCGGGAGCCAACACGCGGTGGAGCTCCCGGAAGGCCGCGTCCTTGTCCGGAACGAGGTTGAGCACACCGTTCGAGATCACGACGTCGAACGAGCCGTCTTCGAACGGCAGGCGCTCGACCGACGCCTCCGAGAATTCGATGTTTCGAAGCGGCCAACCCGGACACGCCTTTCTGCCGACATGCAGCATCTCCGGCGTGAGGTCCACTCCCGAAACGCGCCCTCGCGCGCCGACGAGATGGGACGCCACGAAGCTGTCGAACCCGCATCCACATCCCGCGTCGAGCACCCGCTCCCCCTCGTCAGGCCGGCGTACGGAGAAGGGGTTCCCGACCCCGACGAAGCGCTCGACCACCTCGGACGGCATCCGGTCCAGCCAATCACGCTCGTAGCCGAGCTGCAGCGCGCTCTCCTGACCGACCGGGTACGCGAAGAGGCCGGAGGCCTTCTTCGACACGTTTCGGTACCTTTCTCGGATCGCCGCCCGGATCTCGCTTGCTTGCTGCTCGCTGAGGTTCTCGTGTCGCATGAGACATGGCCTCCTCTCACACCGGCGGCGACAGCGCTTCGACCGGTTGTGGATCTTCTCTTGGTGGATGTGTTTCCACGATACGCCCGTCCCGCAGGCGGACGATCCGATCGGCGGATCGAGCCAGCTCTTCGTTGTGCGTGACCATGAGGGTGGTCAGGCCCGCGGCGTTCAGCTCCCGGAAGATGCCCATGATCGCTTCTGCGTTCCTCGAGTCGAGGTTCCCGGTCGGCTCGTCGGCGAGGAGGATCTTCGGATCGTTGATGAGGGCGCGAGCGATCGCGACCCGCTGCATCTCCCCGCCGGAGAGCTGCGCGGGCACGTGATCCGAGCGCCCCGCGAGATGGACGCGCGAAAGGAGCTCGGCGGCGCGCTCCCGCCTCCCGG
>WBZQ01000398.1_pt1 | contig 20333 bp, 23 predicted proteins | sample 5204251 | NCBI WGS metagenome assembly WBZQ01 (sample SAMN12412402, study PRJNA552823) | activated sludge metagenome | isolation source: activated sludge from nitrification reactor of wastewater treatment plant... | place: USA: Virginia | collected 2017-09
TCCAAGATAATTCGAATTGAGACAGGCAGACGGGAAATTCTGCCAATGCCATTTTTTTCGAGGGATGGTAATGAATAATATTTCAATTGACTTGATTTATTATTTGGTAATTCGCTCAATGTGTTGAATAAATTATGATGATTCATCGAAAATTCCTGCAGAAAAACATGAAAAGTCACTTAAGTATGTATGTGATGATATATTTTTGAACAGACAAAGTCACGTTAAGTACCATTGGTTAATATTTAATAAGGAGGATTTCATTGTTCAGTGCTGGTTACCGGAAAATAGCTGCCCTGCTTAATAGCAGTGCCGATTTGTTGCCGCCCTTCATATTACGGTTAATTTTGGCCTATGAGTTTTGGGATGCTGGTTTTATGAAACTCAATAGCGAAGGTTGGTTTGATCAGCTCAAATTTCCCTATCCTTTTAATCTAGTTTCTGACGATAACTTGTGGATCATGAGTACTTGGCTTGAGATTGTCGGTGCGATTGGTTTGCTGTTGGGCTTAGGTACTCGATTCTTCACCGTAGCGTTGATGGTGTTGACCGTTGTAGCAATTTACACGGTACACTGGCCTATCGAATGGCATACTCTGACAGATCTTAGTAAAGGTTTTGTGATCACGGATAAAGGTTTCGGGAATTTTAAGCTGCCTGTTATGTACCTTGCTATGTTCATGCCATTACTATTTGGTGGAGCTGGAAGATTGAGCATGGATTACGTTATTAATACCTATTTACGGAAAAGGAAATAAAGAATCAGTGGGCTAGGTTTTGAAAAGGCACAAACATTTTTAAAGCGTAATTTCCGTTTTTTCATTGAACAACGTAGCCCAGAAGCCTTGGGTAACTGCCGCATGAATGGGTTTTTTTATTCGTGGTATAGAAAAGCCCATTAATATAGGCCACTGTATGTGTATTCCGAGATTTATTGCGCTTAGGTAAGATTTCTCCCTTCCAGATCTGGGTAGTATTTTTCTTGGATTCGATCAACATAATCAATCAAATTCTGCTTTGACAATGCATATTCTTTCAATGGCGATTCAATTGGGCAGCGAAGAATGTTGATCAGATGGCCGAAAGCTGATGCATCGAGTGTTGTTGGTTGACTTCCTAGGAAATATTGCTTATTGCCGAGAGCTATTGATAGTGCATCGATATCTTGTTTGCCGAGTGTGAAAATCTCCTCGGTTTGGTGTCTGCCGGTGCCGTGCCCATGAATTTGCTGTTTTATTTTTTGCCGCCACACATTGGCAGCGATATCTCGAATAATGGGCGGGAGCCCCCCAAAAATTGCTTTCTTATTGATTTGCCAATTGATATCAGTGTATTGCCAGCGTGTATACATTATGGTCCAGAATAAATGCTCGTCGAGCAAACGTTGCAAAGCTAGCGATATTGCCCGTTCTGTATCATTGAGTGTTTTGTCCAAATCTTGATAGGTTGATTTGAGATAAGCAATGATAAAGCGGGAATCACCCAAAGCTTCATCGTTATCTTCTATAAAAGGTAATTTGCCTTTGGGCGCGCTGAAAGGTAATGTTGGTTTGATGTCATATTCGATACCAGCCATCCGCAAATACGTTTCTATTTTGCAGCAAAAAGGACTCAAATTTGGAATGCCCCAAGTACGATCAAATTGGTAGAGTTTTATCATGTTGTTGATCCTTATCGTTGTATTATTAATTATCTAATGTTAATTGCATAATGCAAGTTAATATACTTTACATACTTGTTAATTGCAAGCTATCATGTTGCAATAGACTAAATGCTTTATTTTTTGAAGGTATATTTCTTTATGACACATGATCCGGACAGACCAATTTTCGAGCGATCATGTTGTCCGATTGCTTGTGCACTTGATCTACTAGGGGATAAATGGACATTGTTGATTATCCGTGACTTGCTACTGGGTAAAAAACGCTATCAAGAATTTCTGGAATCGCCAGAACGGATTGCCACGAATATATTGGCCGATAGATTGAAGAAAATAGAATCCGCTGGGCTTGTGATTCATCAAGCTTATCAACAAAAGCCAGTTCGTTATGAATATGCTTTGACAAAAAAGGGAGAAGATCTGAAGCCGATACTTCAGGCTTTAGTGAAATGGGGGAAAACACATTATCCTGATACCGAAGTTTTTGAATCCGTTAAAAAATAATTTACCGGATAAATCCGGTTCTTGTTGTATTCAATCTTCATCGGAAATATCAAAAAATAATCTGCACTATTTCCTTACTGTATTGGAGTTGAAACAGACTGCACTTGATGTATAGTAACTATTACTCATCTATTTATTTCCATAGAATTCGCGGTGATACTGGCGGATATGATGGATGGAAATAAATTTTATTCCTGTAGATTCATGGCTGATCATTCACAATCCTCGAAATCCCGTCGTTGGCTCGATATCAAAATGGCGGCTAAATTTGTTGCGCCCTATAAACGTCAAGTGATCTACAGTCTATTGGCATTGTTATTTACAGCAACAATCATGCTATCGATTGGACAAGGTATTCGTTTGTTGATTGATCAAGGATTGGCTACGCAATCAAAAGATATGCTGAGTCAATATGTGGGGATATTTCTGATGCTGGTAGCAGCTTTGGCTTTCGGAACATTTACCCGTTATTACTGGGTTACTTGGTTGGGTGAGCGAGTTATTGCGGATATCCGCCAGGTGGTATTCAATCATTTGATCCAACTGCATCCGGGTTTTTTTGAGGAAAACCGCAGCCTTGAAATTCAATCCCGTCTTACCGCCGATATGACCTTATTGCAAACGGTGATTGGATCTTCCATCTCGTTTGCATTGCGGAATTTTATCATGATGCTTGGTGGCATGATCTGGCTATTTATCACGAATCCAAAACTGACCGGATTAGTATTGATTTGTGTGCCGCTAGTCGTGATTCCTATCACGATCTATGGCCGCCGGGTTCGGCGGCTTTCGCGTGAGAGTCAAGATAAAATTGCGGATGTAGGTGCTTATGTAGGGGAAGTGCTTGGTCAAATTAAAACAGTACAAGCCTACAATCACCAATCAATTGATCAGCAAAAATTTCATGATCAGGTAGAAGCAGCTTTTGCAATCGCCAAGCGGCGCACTATGCAACGTGCTTTGCTGATTACTATTGTTATTTTGTTGGTGTTGAGTGCTGTGGGTATGATGTTATGGGTAGGTGGCATCGATGTGATTGAAGGCCGGATCAGTGCAGGGGAGTTGGCCGCTTTTGTTTTTTATAGTGTCATTGTAGGATCGGCCGTTGCCGCGATTTCAGAAATCATCGGCGAATTGCAGCGTGCGGCTGGTGCGGCCGAACGAACAATGGAGTTGTTACAAGCGCCTAACTTGATTCAATCTCCAATCAAACCCGATATATTGTCGAAAGTTTCTGGAAATATTGAGATTGATCGTTTGTGTTTTGCTTATCCAGCGCGTCCTGAGGTGCTTGCCATCGACAATTTGACCTTACATATTAAAGCGGGGGAAACTTTTGCATTAGTGGGTCCTTCTGGCGCGGGAAAATCAACATTGTTTGATCTGCTACTGCGTTTTTTTGAAGGTCAATCCGGTTGTATTCGGCTTGAAGGTGTTGACATCCATAATCTGGACCTTTTTGCTTTACGTCGATGCTTTGCGTTGGTGTCGCAGAATCCAGTGCTATTTTATGGCACGATTATCGATAATCTGCGATACGCATGCCCCGATGCTGATGAAATGGATGTGCAAGCAGCAGCGGAAGCGGCTTATGCGCATGATTTTATTTGCAAGCTGCCGCAAGGTTATCAAACGCATCTGGGCGATTTGGGATTGGGTTTGTCAGGTGGTCAGAAACAACGCTTAGCCATTGCTCGTGCGCTTTTAGCAGATGCACCTATTCTGTTATTGGATGAGGCCACCAGCGCGCTGGATGCGCAAAGCGAGTATTGGGTGCAACAAGCACTACAACGACTGATGCGCGACCGAACCACGCTGGTCATTGCCCATCGGTTAACTACAGTACAGTCTGCAGATCGAATCGCCGTGCTGGATCATGGTCGTTTGGATGCGCTCGGTACACATGCCGAGTTACTTCAATCAAGTGAGCTATATGCACGCTTAGCGGCTTTACAACTGCAGAGATAGCTCGAGTAATGCAAACCCTCAATTTGTGCTATTTTCTAGAAAAAACTTCTTCCCTGCAATAAGAAACGGAGCCAAAAGGCTCCATTTCTTATGTGATGAACGAGGTGAAAGTTAGTTTTCTGTAGCTGTGACATTGATTTTCTTGGGCTGCACTGCCTCACGTTTTGGTATCACCACTTCTAACACGCCATGTTTCGATGCAGCGGAAATTGCATCGGCATTGGCTGTGTCCGGTAAGCTAAAGCGTCGGTAGAATGAACCATACGTACGTTCTACACGTTTATAGCCGGCATTCTCGGTCTTGGCCTCGGTTTTTTTCTCACCTTTGATGGTCAGTACACCATCGTGCATACTGATATCAATATCTTCTGGTTTGACGCCAGGAATATCGGCGTGAATCACAAACTTGTCCGTTTCTTCCTTGATATCCACAGCAGGCGCCCATTCTGCCGTTGCCGTAGATCCCTCGGCGACATTTCTTTCCATTTCTCTTTGTAATTGATTTAACAAACCCCAGGGTTCATAACGCATAATAGACATAATGAATTTCTCCTTGTCATTAACTGTAGTTGATACAATTTACAACTTGCGCGTAGCGGCTTTTCAGTTCATTGTGAATTGAAGCAACGCGCTTTCAGTACTGTATATAAGGATCATTCAGTGTTTTTCAAGTATGAGGAGATTCTTTTTGAGTGCTGCGGTAGCGGCGGTGCCATTGAAAGATTGCAGCAAGCAGTAGAAATACTAATATTGCTATCCATAAACCATTGCGTTTGAGCCACTCGGACCGGTTCGCTTGTACTAAAAAATTTGCTTCGGCGAGGTCGAGAATTTTACTATCCAGTCGTGAACCATCTTGTGTCAAGAGATGCAACTGCAAGGTTAATTCTTGTTGACCAGAAGATTCAGGGGTAACACGCCAGCGCCAATTTGACGACCCTTGATATGAAGACGTGGGTTCTTGTGCACCTTCACGATCGATCAACCAATTTTTACCGACTATCTCCGCTTTCATATTGCTCGATACCGCCCCTACAATACCCTGATATGACGTGCCTTCCGATGCGTTCGAAATAATTTCATTGAGAAATTTAGCAAGCTGCAGGGTTTCCAGGTTAAGCCCTACTTCAAAAGATTCATATTGTTTGACGTTCGATGGAGCGGTGACTGCGGTGCTGTCCACCGGAATCTTCATAATCACAGGAGAGGCTTGTCGTTGAGATGACAATAAGTGCAATAATGCATTAATCGAAAAAGGTACAATTAACAGCACTACTAGCAATGCAATGGGTACTGTCAGATTTAGATTTAACCCCGATTCTGTTTCTGAATCACGCACTTTGTCTCCTTTAGATCCATTCATTCCGGTGGATGAATATTACGAGTTATTTTTTCTTGGGTTCTATTTTCTTAGTTTCGACTTTCTTCGTTACGATTTTTTTACTTTCTAGGATGAAAGTCACTTGAAGGTTAACACGATACTCAACAATCTTGCCGTTTTTAATTTCTAGTTTCTGTTCTTTGACCCATGCGCCACAAACGTTATTAATGGTTTCGCAAGCGCGCGCGATGCCTTCATTAATAGCATGTTCAAAACTTTTGTTACTGCTTGCGCTGATTTCGATCACTTTTGCTACGGTCATGAGCCATCTCCTTGAAAAGTTACATCGTTATTTTAACGATAGATTGGTGCAAGACTATGATTTCCTGCACTGATATGAAGGTACTGAATGTTAATGGGATTTGTCAAGTCGTGAATGCTTTTTATTGTGGAGCCGTGTGAAAAATGAATCGCTTTATCGTAAGGACAGCTTGTTAAGCTCTTTTCTGGCTGACAAATAATCCGCATAGGCATCCTCGACCAGTGCCCAAAATGCCTGAGAGTGGTTCATTTCAATCAAATGACATAATTCATGCGCAATCACATAATCAACCAAACGTAACGGCAATTGAATCAAACGCCAATTCAAATGGATGACGCCACGATTGGTACAACTTCCCCAGTTCGTTTTGGCTCGCGACAAGCGAAAAATAGGCTTGGGGAGGTGCAATTTCTGCGCGTAGTATTGGATTCTTTCGTTAAAACAAGCAGTGGCTTGTTGGTAATACCAATGCATTACGATTTTTTCAATTTGCTCTGCATGCAATGCATGTATGGAAGGATGAAAACTCTGTTCAGTGGCCTTACGCACCATTACGAATTCTCCAAATTGTGCTGATGAGAGAACCCAGGGTTCACTGAGCAAAGGGTATTCATTGTCTGCTGTCCAGTTCGATAAGAGTTTCTGTTTGTTATCCCATAGTTTGAGTTTTTGGGTAATCCAATCAGCTTTTTCTTGTAAAACAGTTTCAATATGCGTTAAAGGTACTTGCTGTGGGATGTTGATGCTTAAGCCACGATGATCAATTTTCAATCCGATGGATTGGCGGCGGTTACTGCGTTTTAAGGTGTAGCGGATAGTTTGCCCATTTAGGACGGTTTCATTATGGATCTTCAAGTCCGTGATTGATTGCGAGTACTGATGCGTTGCGTTTCCGCTTCGATCCAATTTTCGATTTGCACATTCAAGTCATTCGCTTCCATGCCGGTTGGATCAATGGGTTTGCCAATGCTGACAGTAATCTTTCCGGCTCGTTTAACGAATGAATTTCTACCCCAGAATTCGCCGGCATTATGCGCAACAGGGACTATCTCTACATCGGTATGGGTAGCCAGCCAAGCGCCGCCGATTTTGTATTTTCCCCGTTTTCCCGGTGCAATACGTGTGCCTTCTGGAAATATGACAACCCAAAATCCTTGCTGCAAGCGGTCTTTACCTTGTTCGACAATTTGTTCCAATGCTTTTTTGCCGGATTTGCGGTCGATGGCAATCGGATTGGTCATGGCAAGCCCCCAGCCAAAAAAGGGGATCAACAGTAATTCTTTTTTCAGCACCCATACCTGCGGTGGAAAAATTTCTTGAAATGCCAGTGTTTCCCAAGCCGATTGATGTTTGGACAGTACAATACTCGGGGATTTAGGGATATTTTCAGCGCCTAAAATCTGATAATGCAACCCACATACATATCGCAGCAGAAACAACATGGTTTTCGTCCAGCTTGAAGTGACACGATAGCGTTGCATGGGCGATAATGGAAAACATAACAGCGTAGCCAATGCGAAGGGTGGTGTAATAATGATTTGCAGTAGCATGTATAAGGTAGATCGCAAGGCCGCCATAACTATCCTTTCCCCACCAGTGCGTCGACAGCAGTCCCTAGGTTGGCAAAAATCTGTGTATTGGCAGGAATTTCTTCATGATCGTAAGTTTCCTGTCCTTTGCCGGTCAATACGAGTATTGGCATTGCACCGGCAGTGATGGCGGCTTGTAAATCGCGCATGGAATCGCCGATTGCTGGCACATTTTTTAAATTCACGCCGTAACGCTGTATGATTTCTGCAAACAGCCCTGCCGCTGGCTTACGACACGAACATTGATCAATGCTGGCGTGCGGGCAGAAAAAAATCGCATCGATGCGGCCACCACTCTGGATAACAGACTGGTGCATTTTTTGATTGATCGCATTATAGGTTGCCATGTCCATCAATCCGCGGCCAATACCCGATTGATTGGTTGCGATCACAACGCGATAGCCGGCGTGTGTTAAACGGGCAATTGCTTCCAGGCTGCCTGGAATGGGAATCCATTCATCCGGTGTTTTGATGGAAGTATCGCTACATTCGTTGATCACGCCTGCTTCGTCGAGGATAATGAGTTTCATGTCAGGAGGCGAGTTTCGATAAATCGGCAACTTGATTCATTGTTTTGTACAATAAATCCAACAATGTGAGTCGATTGGCTCGCAGATCTTCATTGTCTGCATACACCATCACTTGATCAAAGAATGCATCAATAGGATTCTTGAGCTCAGCTAGCAGTTGTAATGATTGTGTGTAATATCCTGCCCTTACTGCGGTGTCAACTCTTGGTTTTATGTTGCTTAAAGCTTGGTATAGAGCTATTTCAGCCGATTCTGTCAAAATACCTTCGTCAATATCACGATTTCTGATCGATCCCACACCCGATACAGGCCCTTTATCCATATCTTTTTTTAGAATGTTGTGTACTCGTTTATAGGTTGACGCTAAGCTTGCCGATTCTGGCAGATTGGCAAAAGCGCGCACGGCTTCAAGCCTCTTGGGAATCTCAAATAAAAAATCCGGAAGGTAGCTTAGTACGGCTTCTATTTCCTGTACTTTGTATTCTTGTTCACGAAGATTGTGATTGAGCCGATCATAGATAAAAAGCCTGAGATTCACGAAGGTATCGTTTTCTTGTGATGGAAAATTTTCTGGTGAATTGAAAGCTTCTCTAGATTGTTTTAACAATTCTTTTAGAGATAATGGTAATTCCTTCTCGATTAACAATCGAATCACACCTAGAGCGTGACGGCGAAGCGCAAAGGGATCTTTGTCACCAGTGGGGATTTGTTGAATGCCGTATAAGCCTGTTAAGGTTTCCAATTTGTCTGCTAATGCAACACAAATACCTGCTAAGTTTCTAGGTAATACATCGCCGGCAAAGCGCGGTTTATAGTGATCTTCAATTGCATGAGCGATGATTTCGCTAAGGCCGTCATGATGTGCGTAGTAATTACCCATAATACCCTGTAGTTCTGGGAATTCACCAACCATTTCCGTAAGTAAATCGGCTTTTGCCAGATTGGCAACTTTTGCTGCTTGCCTAGATAATTCTTCTCCGCCGAGTTGAGAGCCGATGGCTTTTGCAATTGTACAGACTCTTTGAGTGCGGTCACCTTGTGTGCCTAGTTTATTGTGATAAACCACTTTGTTAAGCTCTGGTATACGCGACTCCAGCGTTTTTTTGCGATCCTGGTCAAAGAAAAATTGCGCATCGGCCAAGCGTGAACGGACCACACGTTCATTCCCTGCGATGATCAAACTCGGATCAGCCGGTTTGATATTGGCAACCAGTAGGAATTTATTGGCCAGTCTTCCTTGTGTATCCAGCAGCGGAAAATACTTCTGGTTTGTTTTCATGGTGAGAATTAAACATTCCTGGGGCACTTGCAAAAATGCTGGATCGAATGTGCCGACCAGCACATTGGGATGTTCAACCAACGCCGTCACTTCATCTAATAATGCGGCATCTTCTATGGGAGTAAGATTTTCATGCTGTGCGGCGGCGGTCATTTGACGAACAATCTCATCTTGTCGCTCGGCAAAGCTGGCAATGACAGCGCCCTCTACCGCCAATTGCTGCGCATAGCTATCGGCTTCCTTGACAGTGATTGGCTGTACTGTAGCTTCAAATCGGTGTCCTTGAGTTTCCCGACCGGATTGTAGGCCTAAGATATTGACCGAAATGACATCTGCGCCATGCAGCGCAATCAGCGCATGCACGGGGCGGACAAAATCGACGCTTTGCCAACCATCCACTAACTGGTAAGTCATTACTTTGGGAATCGGTAATTGACCAATCGCTTCCTGTAATGCTTTTTGCAAGCCGGCGGCCAATGAAGTTCCTTTGATAATGCTATCCCAAAAAAGGGTTTCCGTTTTACCTTCCATTGCACGTTTGAGTCGGGGTATGACCGATGCATCTGCTCCCGAACTCGCCAATTTTTTAAGTAGCGGTGGTGTCGCCAGACCTTGTGCATCCAGGCCAACCGTGACGGGCATTAATTTCTGCGTAACCGCTCTATCAGGCGCTTGTGCAGCAACGTTGGTAATATGCACTGCCAAACGGCGAGGAGAGGCATAGGCTGTGACGCGCGCTTCCGTTGCCACAAGGTCTTGTGCTTTCAGACTGGCAGCTAATAATTCGGCAAAGCTATGCCCCAGTTGTTTCAGTGACTTGGGGGGTAATTCTTCGACCAATAATTCAACAAGCAGATTTTGGGTCATGATGCAGATTCCGAAACATCCGCCATTTGCGCGACCCATTCGCGCGGCGCCATAGGAAAGTCCAAGTTCTTGCGACTATCATAATAGGCTTTGGCAACTTGTCGAGATAAATTGCGAATGCGACCGATATAAGCCGCACGTTCCGTGACCGAGATGGCACCGCGTGCATCCAGTAAATTAAACGTATGCGCCGCTTTTAACACTTGCTCATAGGCAGGTAGGGCCAGTTGCTGGACAATTAAATGATCAGCTTGCGCTTCGTGCTTGCCGAAGGCCAGAAACAGGAATTCAGTGTCACTTTGTTCAAAGTTATACTTCGATTGCTCGACTTCGTTTTGATGATACACATCATGATATGTTAGGCCTTGAGTCCAAGTCAGATCAAAGACGCTTTCCACATTTTGTAGATACATCGCTAGACGCTCTAAACCATAGGTAATTTCACCGGTTGCAGGCTTGCAATCAATGCCACCGACTTGCTGAAAATAAGTAAATTGCGTGATTTCCATACCATTTAGCCAAGCTTCCCAACCCAAGCCCCAGGCACCTAAGGTAGGATTTTCCCAGTCATCTTCCACCAAGCGAACATCATTTTGTGTGAGGTCTAATCCCAGTTCGCGAAGCGAAGCAAAATAGAGATCTAGAATGTTTCTTGGCGCAGGTTTCAGCACTACTTGGAATTGATAGTAATGTTGTAAACGATTAGGGTTGTCGCCATAGCGCCCGTCTTTGGGGCGGCGAGAAGGTTGTACATAGGCAACTTTCCAGGGTTCTGGGCCGAGTGCGCGCAAAAAGGTCGCTGTGTGACTGGTTCCTGCGCCGACTTCCATGTCATAGGGTTGCAATATCGCGCAACCTTGCTTGGCCCAGAAACGTTGCAAAGTAAAAATAATATCTTGAAATGATTGTGTTGTTGGTTGTGTGATTGCCATGCGTCGATTAAATTCGGTCAGGATAGCCAATAAATACAGTGCGAATTCTACAGGTTTTTTTTACGGATTTTTTGGTTTTGCCCGCGGTAAGGCAAGTGCGATGATGCATAATAATCCAGCCAATAGCAGCACCGGATAATTACCGCCACGTACGTACGGTGTGGTTCCGGTGAAACCTTGCACAGTACTATGCAGCGCTGCGGTGGTGAAAATTTCTATGCTTTGCAGCACTTGTCCGCGCTCATCAATGATTGCGGTAACGCCGGTGTTCGTTGCACGAAGCATATATCGCCCGGTTTCCAATGCGCGCATTTGCGAAATTTGTAAATGTTGCTGTGGCCCGATTGAGCGACCAAACCATGCATCATTGCTGACGTTGACTAGCAGGGTTGCATCTGGGAGTTGCTTGATGATTTCTTCACCAAATACGTCTTCATAGCAGATATTAATGGCAATCCTTTGCCCGGCCAGATACATTGGTTTTTGATCGAGACTGCCGCGCGAAAAATCGGACAGAGGAATTTGTAGTATATGGATGATCCATCCAAAAACAGCTTTCAAGGGAATATATTCACCAAAAGGTACCAGATGATATTTCCGATAGCTTTGCTCAGGCGCAGAACCAAAACTGAACATGGTATTGTAATATTCCCCTTGATTACTTCCATGTTCGGCTAGGCCAATTAATACATCGCCTTCGTTGTTACGGGCATGCTCGGCTAGCTGTGCTATATATTTTGCAGGTACGACATTGCTAAATAGTGGAATGGAAATTTCCGGAGTGACGATTAACTGACTTGGGCTTTCTAGAATCAGTTTTTTATAAATCTCCATGGTGTTTTCAATATGATCATCCCGCCATTTTAAGTCCTGCGAGATATTGCCTTGTAGTAAGCTCACTGTTATTGGCTCTCCGTGCGGTTTGGTCCAATCAATCATTTGCAAAACGAAACCGCCCAACCAAACCAAAACGAGTAAAGCTCCATAACGCCATGCTTTTAGCCTGCTTTCGATGTAAAGAAAAAGTAACGCAGCGCTCAATACTAATAAAAAGGAAATACCATACATGCCAATAATCGGTGCAAACCCTACCAAAGGACTTGAGGGTGCTTGCGAATAACCTACCGCAAGCCATGGAAACCCCGTAAATAAAGTACCACGCAACCACTCAAATAGCATCCACAGGGCAGCAGCAACACATGACCATAGCAAAGTGGATGAAATATGAAGACGAGCTAGGATGTACAGACTCAATGCCGGAAATAATGACATATAAGCGCATAGTATCATTAATACAACAATTGCAATGTGCGTTGGCATTGCACCGAAATCATGCAAACTGACATAAAGCCAAGTGACTCCTGCTAAGAATAATCCCATGCCAAAGCTGAAGCCTAGTAAGCTTGTTTGCCATGTGGATTGGCTGCTTCGGCTGAATTTCAGCAGTAACGCAAGTGTTACAACTGGGATGGGGAAAAGGTAAAATGGTGCGAAACCCAAAACAGTAACTGCACCCAATATAGCAGCAGCGATTAATTTTATGCGATAAAATTCCGTCAATTAGACCTACTTATCTATGTTATTTGCGTTGTTATAATTCAAAAAGGTAATCAACATAAAACCACATTAAGTTCTTCAATTTTTCTATTATTTATATTCTTGAGCTTTTATGACTTTAATGCGTTATTACCGGTAGAACTCATATGTAATACATGTAATTTTATCGGGTCGTATCCTTGTTCGTTATCAATTTTTATTAAATTGATTTATACATAGCCTAAATAACAATTTATTCACTTTATTGTCAATATAGAAATAGGATATGCTGATACTTAAATATATTCGTTTATTGGTAATTGATGAATAGATTCTGAAGCATATGCGATACGCAGGATATTTTTCTAACTTGTACAGTCACTCGATTTCCCATGAAATTTAAAAATTTATTCTTGTTGTTCTTGTTTGGATTACTTTATGCCTGTGCTCATACTCCGGCGACTAAAAAGGAGGAAGTAGAAGAAACTAAGGAGGTTGCTGAACAGGAAGAAATTAACCAAAAAAATTTGCCCAATCAAGAATTGACTGCACACATTTTGTTTGATTTTTTAGTGGGTGAAACTGCATTGCAGCGTGGTAATTTGGATATTGCACTGAACCGCTATCTTAAACTGGCCAAATCAACTCGAGACTTACGTCTTGCTAAGCGCGCCAGCGAAATTGCTCTGCATACGGGCGATCCGACAGCAGCTGTACAGGCGACTTCTTTATGGGTTGAGCTTGATCCTGAATCGATTGATGCTCGTCAGACTATGGCTGCCCTGATGGTTAATTTGGGAAATCTAGATGCTGCTCGCCCACACCTTGAGAAACTGTTGCAGACAGAAAAAGAAAAAAGTGGCATCGCCAATGCGTTCTTACAACTGAATCAGATATTTGCACGCAACCCGAATAAAATTGCGACTTATCAATTATTGCAGCAACTTGCATATCCTTACAAAGACTTGCCAGAAGCACATTTCGCGGTTTCTCAAGCCGCATGGCTTGCTAATCAACGCCAAGAAGCTCTTAATGAAATGGAAGAAGCGTTGAAGCTTCGGCCGGATTGGGAAATTGCCGCGATTCATAAAGGCAGGATATTACAGCGAACCAGTAGTCCAGAAAGTGTCCATCAATTTTATCTGGAATACTTATCCAAATATCCCAATGCTAACGAAGTCAGAATTGCTTACGCTCGTACATTGATTACTGATGGTCGTAATGAATTGGCCGATGAGCAACTGCAGCTATTGATCAGTAAAAATCCAACCGATCCCGAAATTATGCTGGCGATTGGATTGTTGGCTACTGAAATGGGTGATTTTGATATGACTGAAAAAAGCCTGAATAAAGCGTTGGAGCTAGGTTATAAAGATCCGGATGCGGTACATTTTCACATGGCGCAGGTATATGAAGAATTGAAGCACAATGATAAAGCCATGGAATCTTACCAATTGGTAAAGAGTGGTTCGCGTTATTTACCTGCACAAATTCGTTATGCTGATTTATGGGCATCGAAAGGTAATATTAGTGATGCGCGTGAATATTTAAAAAATTTACCTGCAACCAGTGATCAGCAGGCTGCCCATTTGATTCTTGCAGAGGCACAAATACTCAGAAGATCAAAATCTTATCAAGAAATCTATGAGGTGCTTAGTGACGGTTTGAAAAAATTACCTGATTACCCCGAATTGTTATATGACCGCGCTTTGATAGCGGATAAACTGGGGAAATTTAATGTTCTTGAAAAAGATTTGCGGAAACTCATACAAATCAAACCAGACAATGCTCATGCTTATAATGCCCTGGGTTATAGTTTTGCTGAGCGGCGTATTCAGTTGCCGGAAGCATTGAAGCTGATTAAGAGAGCTGTGGAGCTCGCTCCGGATGATCCTTTCATTATGGATAGTTTAGGATGGATTCATTATCGTATGGGTAATCTGTCAGAAGGATTGAATTACTTAAATCTGGCATTCGCCGCACGTCCTGATCCGGAAATCGCAGCGCATCTGGGAGAGGTGTTGTGGGTACAGGGTGCAAAAGAAAATGCTAGAGATATATGGCGCTCGGCATTAGAAAAAGAACCGGACAACGAAGTTTTACTCGAAACGATTGAACGTCTTACGAAAAATAAACGCCTTATTAATCGTTAATCAAAATAGCTTCTTCTGCGAATTAATGAGTTTGGAATATTCTGTGTTGCTGATACATCTAGAAGAATTTTCCAACGGAGGTTTCTAGCAAAAAAGTTATTGCCCCACCATTTGGTGTTTGCGCAATAATGATGCGCCCATTATAAAATTGGTATAGCATCGCTCATATTCCATATAATCGATTTGAGTCGCTTGAAATAATTCTTTATCTTTTAACATGCCCAATAACTTGCCAGTTCTTGAATTCAAAAGTAGTACGTTCTTTGCGCCCATTTTGATTTTATTCAATAATGATATTGTCGGTATTGAAGAAGCTCTCGAGAAAAAAGTTAAATTGGCACCTGAGTTTTTCAAAGATTCGCCGCTGATTATCGATTTAAGCGAAATAAATAAACACAGTAAAGAAATTGATTTTGTTCAAATCACGCAATTATTACGCCGTGTGGGCTTTTTCCCAGTTGGAATTCGGGGTGGAAATGAACAGCAAAATCAACAAGCCAGAGAACTTTTTATTCCCATCGATACTGTCAGAGAATTGACCAATCTGATTATCACCGATGAAAAAAATAAACCAGAGGTTGCGCAAAAAAGTGATTCTCAAGCTATGCCCGCAACTAAGCAAGAAGCAATACATGCTATTCCGCCAAGACCCGTGTATGTGGCAGCAACCTTGATTACTCAACCCGTACGGTCTGGTCAGCGTATTTATGCATCCGGTGATTTGGTGGTCATGTCTCAAGTGAGTGCCGGAGCGGAAATTATGGCTGAGGGAAATATTCATGTTTATAATACCTTAAGAGGGCGTGCATTAGCGGGGGTGCATGGCAACACCGCTGCTAGGATTTTTTGTTTCGACATGCAAGCAGAGCTCATTTCTATCGCCGGAGATTACAAAACCAGCGAGGATTTAAATAAGCAAACTTATCGGAATCCAGTACAGATTTATTTACAAAATCATGCTTTGATCATTACAGAGATCGTTTAAGACTTTATCTAGCAAAGGAGACTCAATTGGCAAGAATTATCGTTGTGACATCAGGCAAAGGTGGCGTCGGAAAAACGACAACCAGTGCAGCAATCGCTATGGGGTTAGCAAAAAAAGGTCACAAAACCGCTGTAATCGATTTTGATGTGGGTCTACGTAACCTGGATTTGATTTTAGGGTGTGAACGTCGCGTAGTTTATGATTTCATTAATGTAATCAATGGTGAAGCTAGCTTGAATCAAGCGTTGATACGGGATAAGAACTGTAACCTGCTATATATTCTTCCTGCCTCTCAAACACGTGATAAAGAAGCATTGACGCAAGAAGGGGTAGGCAAAGTGCTGGATGAATTATCCAAGGATTTTGAATACATTGTTTGTGATTCTCCCGCAGGTATTGAAAAAGGTGCCAACTTGGCCTTATATTTTGCAGACGATGCCTTTGTCGTGACAAACCCGGAAATTTCTTCGGTACGAGACTCCGACCGTATGCTCGGTATTTTATCCAGTAAATCCAGACGTGCTGAACGAGGTGAAGAGCCGATCAAGGAATACTTGTTATTGACACGTTATGATCCTGACCGTGTTAAAAATGGCGAAATGTTGAGCTTAGATGATGTGCAGGAAATATTGTCGTTGCAATTGTTGGGAATTATTCCTGAGTCGAAATCTGTTTTGACCGCCTCTAACGCTGGAGTACCGGTTATTTTAGATGAAAAAAGTGAGGCAGGCCAAGCTTATGCAGATATTGTGTCCCGGTACTTAGGGGAAGATCGTCCGCATCGGTTTATTGAATCAAAAAAAGGCTTTTTCAGCAAGTTGTTTGGAGGTAAAAAATGAGCTTACTGGATTACTTTCGACTATCTAAACCTAAAACAGCGCCACTTGCTAAGGAGCGGCTGCAAATTCTTGTGGCACATGAACGTAGCTATCGCAATCAGCCTTCCTATTTGCCACAATTACAACAAGAGTTGTTGGAAGTTATTCGCAAATATGTCAATGTGGAACAGAATGCCATCTCTGTAAATTTCGAGCAGGACGAAAATCAAGAAACATTAGAAGTCAATATCGTACTGCCTGAGCGACATTCTCCAACGGATAAAGGCGTGACAGTTAATGAATAGTTTTTCGTGGCTATGATTGTGTTGTGCATGGTGTACTGAATTTAGCGAAAATGCACTATCGAATCCTAATATATTTTTTTGTGATAGTTTTGACTGGATGCGCTACTACACCGCAGCAATCGACGGTTATTAAGCCAGTAAAAACAGTTATTATTGAAGCCATTGCAAAAGAGCAAGCGATTGATACAGATCGCTTTAATATCTTGGGAAGGATAGCTGTTCAGGATCGAAGCCAAAGTTCGTCCGGTAGTTTTCGTTGGAAGCATTGGCTTGCAAATGATGAAATTATTTTATTTACACCTCTAGGCCAAGTAGTCGCTGAGATTTCTCGAAACCCGCAAGGTGTACGTTTGATTACCTCCAAATTGGAGGCTTTTTATGCTGAAGATGTGGAAGGCTTGACGCAAGAGGTTTTAGGGTGGCGTTTGCCGCTAAGTAATTTGCAATATTGGATCCAAGGTACTCATTCTCCACTTACCCGAGCAGAAAAAGATTTTAACGAGAAAGATCAGGTCATTACAATTCGTCAGGATGGTTGGGAAATCCACTACAGCGGTTATATGGCCACACAAGCAAATCAACCTAATCTTCCTAGGCGATTGGATCTAACCTATGATTCCTTGCGTATTAAATTGATTGTTGACGAGTGGAAGGCAGAGTAAAAGGTTTCCGAAGTTTATTTTTGTTTAATACATGCATACGTTTCCCGCACCAGCAAAACTGAATCTGTTTCTCCATGTCGTTGGACGCAGAAGTGATGGTTATCATCTTTTGCAAACAGTTTTCCGATTTCTTGATTTTTCTGATGAAATTACTTTCAAAGTACGTGATGATGGCATCATCAAACTGCATAATCCGTTAATCGGCGTACCTGAAGAAAAAGATTTATGTGTCCGCGCAGCCAAGCTTTTGCAGAAAATCACTGGAAGCAATCAGGGGATAGATATCTATCTGGAAAAGAAAATTCCAATGGGAGGGGGATTAGGAGGGGGCAGCTCAGATGCTGCAACAACGCTCTTAGCACTTAATCAATTATGGTCATTGCACCTTAGCCAAAAACAATTACTTGAATTGGGATTGCAGTTGGGTGCTGATGTTCCAATTTTTATTTTTGGACAAAATGCTTTTGCCGAAGGTGTGGGCGAGGAATTGACCGCGCTTACCTTATCACCCGCTTGGTATTTAGTGCTTATTCCATCTGTGCAGATTTCTACAGCAGAAATTTTTGCAAGCAAGGAATTGACACGTAACACGATACCTATCAAAATACCGCCCTTTTCTGTCTATCAAGGGCGTAATGATCTGGAGTCTGTTGTTTGTCAGAATTACCCTGAAGTAGCGAGATGTTTACAGTGGCTAAAGCAACTAGAAAATACTACAATAGCAGCTATGAGTGGTTCAGGTTCTTGTGTTTTTGCGGAATTTTCAACGCTAACGGCTGCACAAAAAGCTTTTGAACAAATTCCTGAAGATATGGCAGGATTTTTAGCAAAAGGGTTAGAGTGTCATCCCATGTATAATGCAATGGGGTAAAATTTGGGGAGTCGCCAAGCGGTAAGGCACCGGATTTTGATTCCGGCATTCGTAGGTTCGATCCCTACCTCCCCAGCCAACTTCATTGTTCTAAACCGTAGATAAATTTACCCTTTTTAAATTAAAAAATGAGTGGTTTTGAAAGGTAATTTCAAGCGCTCTGAATGAATTTATACAAAAATGAAATTAACGCCGCGTTAAATGGGCTTCCTCAAAGAAAATTGATGTTATGTCTTACGATAGCTTAATGGTTTTTACCGGCACAGCGCATCCAAGGTTAGCCCAGGATGTCGTCAAACATCTCAATATCCATCTCGGACGGGCCAATGTTGGGCGTTTTAGTGATGGCGAAGTGATGGTCGAAATCCTTGAAAACGTTCGAGGGAAAGATGTTTTTGTATTGCAGTCTACCTGTGCTCCGACCAATGATAGCTTAATGGAAATATTGGTTATGGTGGATGCGCTTAGACGTGCATCGGCAGGGCGAATAACCGCCGCAATACCTTATTTTGGTTATGCTCGCCAAGACAGAAGGCCGCGCTCGGTTCGAGTTCCGATTACTGCCAAAGTGGTTGCTAATATGCTGACTACGGTACGCATCGATCGGTTGTTAACAATGGATCTGCATTCCGACCAAATCCAAGGTTTTTTTGATATTCCTGTTGATAATATCTATGGCATGCCTATTCTACTGGGCGATGTCTGGAAACATAATTACCAGAATCTAGTGGTCGTATCACCTGACGTGGGCGGTGTGGTTCGTGCCCGGCATATGGCGAAACGCTTAGAGTGCGATCTGGCGATTATTGATAAAAGACGCCCAAAACCAAACGAAGCCAAAGTAATGAATATCATTGGTGAGGTTAAAGATCGGACGTGCGTTATTATTGATGACTTGGTTGATACCGCCAATACGCTATGTGAAGCAGCCTTGGCTTTAAAACAGTATGGTGCGAAATCAGTGTTGGCTTACTCGACACACGCTGTATTATCAGGAAGCGCAGTACAGCGTATTGAAAACTCGGTGCTGGATAAATTGGTTGTAACGGATACCATTCCACTGCGTGAGGATGCACTTGCTTGTGATCGCATTTGTCAACTGAGTATTGCCAATTTACTGGCGGAAACGATGTTACGCATTAGCAACGAGAGCTCATTGAGTTCGTTATTTATGGAATAAAAAAGATTTGCATGTTTTTTAACCGGACTTGCTTTGGTCGCGAACAAGTCATTTATTTAGGAGTGGAACATTATGAAAATAGAAGTTAGTGCTGAAAAGCGCTTATTGCAGGGAAAAGGTGCGAGCCGCCGCCTGCGTAGATCCGGCAAAGTACCTGCAGTTGTGTATGGTGGGGATCAAGCGGCAGAATCAATAGAGATGGATCATAATGATTTATTCTATAAATTAAAAATGGAAGCGTTTCATGCATCAATTTTATCCTTGAATATTTCTGGGAAATCGGAGCAAGTATTACTGCGCGATACGCAATGGCATCCATTCAAACAGCAAATATTACATATTGATTTTCAACGCGTTGATAAAAATAAGAAAATACATATGAAAGTGCCATTGCACTTTGTCAATGCTGAAATCTCTCCAGGGGTAAAAGTTTCTGGTGGTATCGTTTCACATATTTTGACGGAAGTAGATATCAGTTGTTTGCCGAAAGATTTACCCGAGTATATTTCGGTTGATTTGGCCGAGATGACAGCCGGACATTCTTTGCATCTAAGTGATCTGGTATTGCCGAAAGGCATTGAGATTGTTGCCCTGACAAAAGGAGATAATTCTCCCGTGGCTACCATCGTGATTCCGCGGTCGGTACTTTCTGAAGAAGATGCTGCTGCTGCAGTTGAGAAGAAAGCTGAATAAATACATCACAACCTTGGTCTTATTGAGAGAGCTGCCGCCATTTGAACGAATGCCGGCAGTTTTTGTTTTGATTGCATAGAATACTTCGTGTGTACTGTCTTGTATGAAACTGATTGTTGGTTTGGGTAATCCTGGTAAAGAATATGCCGGAACGCGCC
>WBZQ01001009.1_pt1 | contig 20312 bp, 14 predicted proteins | sample 5204251 | NCBI WGS metagenome assembly WBZQ01 (sample SAMN12412402, study PRJNA552823) | activated sludge metagenome | isolation source: activated sludge from nitrification reactor of wastewater treatment plant... | place: USA: Virginia | collected 2017-09
AATCCTCAGGCAACGATGCTTGTAGCTTCATAATTTCCATAGAAACGGGGTGCTTTATTTGCAATGTATGTGCATGCAAAAACATTCGGGAAATATTGTCTTGCCCATTTCCTTTCGCAAGCTGTTTATTAAGTTCGAAATCGCCGTATTTGTCGTCACCAATTATTGGAAATCCAAGATGAGCAAGATGAACACGAATTTGATGTGTACGGCCTGTTTTTAATTCAGCATCAAGCAAACTGAAATTTCTCCATAATTTTTGCAATCTAAATACAGTATGCGCCTCCAATGGTTTGTTATTTTTGTTTCCATTCCTTGCTATCGCAACGCGCCGCTCACCTGTAGCAGTAATAAATTTATTCAATGCTAGCTTTACATGTTGTGTAGTCTTGTGCCATTTTCCATAAACCATGACTAAATAATGCTTCTTCATCAAACCTTCACGAATTTGCCGATGAAGCTCAACGAGTGCACTACGTTTCTTCGCAAGTAACAATATACCAGACGTTTCTCTATCGAGACGATGCACCAATTCGAGGAATTTCCATGATGGATTTTGCGCGCGTAATTGCTCGATTACACCAAAACTAATACCACTGCCGCCATGAACTGCCATACCGTTAGGTTTGTCAATAACAAGTAATACATCGTCCTCAAATAAAGTATTAAAAGCAAATAAGTTGGATGGTTTAACTGAAGTTTTCTGCAAAGTACTTTCTTTTCCAACTTTAATAGGCGGAATTCTTATATTATCACCCAATTGCAAATGATAGCTGACATCTGTTCGTTTTCCATTTATACGTACCTGACCACTCCTGACGAGTCGATAGATATGGCTCTTAGGAACCATTCGATAGCATCGAAATAAAAAATTATCTACTCGTTGATTTTCTTCTTTCACTCCGACACACAAATTTTTCACTGACATATCCCTTGCCAATGCATTTTTTTTATGCGCACTTTCAGTTTTACTCATTTGTTTCAAAAGATACTTAAATTTTATTAAAAAGGGCTCTAACGTATGTCTTTTTGGAATACTTGTTGTAAAATTAAACGAGTACTTAAATTTATTCTTATTTTATAATTCTTAAAGATCTATTACTAAAAATAAGAAAATCAGGAAGGGGTAAGCATAGCACTCTGATTGGAACTTTATGTAAAATCTGTTACCTTACGCACAATTAGCAAGAGACTGAAGAAACAAAACTTGCTTTGATGTGTTGATTACACATTTACCTAGAGAAACAAAAAATTAGTATATTAATATCAAAGAAATATATAATTGATTAACAAACATTACATTAAAACTATTATTAAACCGAAATCTCGTCATTACAACTGCGTATATCACAATAATCTATTCAGCAAATTAATAGAGAAATTTATAAATAAAACACGTAAGGCTTGTAAATGAAACGAATGTTATTCAATGCGACGCAGCCTGAAGAGCTGCGTGTCGCTATAGTCAATGGACAAACACTTGTCGATCTTGACATCGAGTCCGTAAGTAAGGAACAACGCAAAAGTAATATCTACAAAGCTATAATCACAAGGATAGAACCTAGCCTAGAAGCAGCCTTTGTTGATTATGGCTGTGAGCGGCATGGCTTTCTGCCCTTCAAAGAAATTTCCACGTCCTGTTTTGAAGAAGACATTAACACTACGAACAATCGTATTCAAGATCTTATTCATGAAGGACAAGAATTAATTGTTCAAGTTGACAAAGATGAACGTGGAAATAAAGGTGCCGCGCTTACTACATACATTTCTCTCGCAGGTCGATACTTGGTTTTAATACCTAACAATCCTAATAGTGGAGGAGTATCACGCCGAATAACTGGCGAAGAACGCAATGATTTGCGTGAAGTTATTGCAAAGCTTGATGTTCCAGAAGGAATGAGTATTATCGCTCGAACTGCCGGAATTGGCCGAAGTGCAGAAGAATTACAATGGGATTTAAATTACTTAACGCAGCTCTGGCATGCCATTGAAGAAGCAGCTAATAATCAGGACGGCGTATTTCTGATTTATCAAGAAAGTAGCTTAGTTATTCGCGCAATTCGCGATTACTTTAACCAAGAAATCGGTGAAATTCTGATTGATAGTCGCGATATCTTTGAACAAGCTAGCCAGTTTATGGCGCATGTGATGCCTGCGAATGTCGGTCGCCTCAAATTTTATCATGACGATGTACCATTATTTTCACGTTTTCAAATTGAGCATCAAATAGAAACCGCTTATTCGCGGCAAGTCTCGTTGCCGTCGGGTGGAGCTATTGTTATTGATCATACGGAAGCTCTAGTGTCTGTTGATGTCAATTCTGCACGTGCTATTCGGGGATCAGATATTGAACATACCGCACTCAATACCAATCTTGAAGCAGCGGATGAAATCGCACGCCAACTGAGATTACGCGACTTAGGTGGATTAATCGTCATTGATTTTATTGATATGGACGTCCAGCGTAATCAGCGGGAAGTTGAAGCCAGATTGCACGAAGCACTACGGCAAGATCGTGCTCGTATCCAAGTAGGAAAAATTTCGCGTTTCGGCTTATTAGAATTATCACGACAACGATTGCGCCCCTCATTGGGAGAAAGTAACTATATTCCATGTACTCGTTGTAATGGAACAGGATTTATTCGTGGTACGGACTCATCGGCATTACATGTGCTAAGAATCATTCAAGAAGAAGCTATGAAAGAAAATACTAGCGCTTTACATGTTCAGCTTCCTGTTGATGTCGCCACCTATTTGCTTAATGAAAAACGTGCAGAAATCTTCGATATTGAAATGCGACAAAGGATAAATGTTATTTTGATTCCTAATATTCACATCGAAACACCTAATTACAACATTACACGATTACGACATGAAGATATAAAACCGAATGAAATTGTTGCCAGCTACAAAATGGTTGAAAAAACCGTTGAGGAAAATGATTTAGTATTTACCAAGCAGAAAATCAAGCCTACACGTCCTCAAGCGGCAGTCCAGGGCATAACGCCCGCACAACCGGCACCAATACGAGAAGATAAATTACGTGACACATCCTTATTAGATAAGTTCTTTAGTTGGTTTAAACCCGCCGCTAACACGGAAGAGGCAAAAATCGATAGCGGTGAAGATGCAAAACAATCTATCGACAAACTCAAAACAACCCACGAACGCAGCGGGCGTCTACGTGGACGTCGTGGTGGTGGGCGCAACCGGAATGAACGTAACAAAGAAATAGTAAATAAACCAGCTAAAGTGGATAATCTCATTAACGCGGATAGTTATGATATTTCGACTTCCGAACAATCTAATCATTTATCTGGTAGCGCAGAAGAAATAGGTACAGTAAATAAATCTATCCAGGAATCAGACTCAAATTATATCGCCGCTACTACACTGACTGAAGATTTATTGATAGCAAAGAAAGAGAATTCCTCCCCGCAAGATAATTCAATAAAGATAGGCGAACATAAACGTTCACGAAGACACCGCAGTAATAATAGAAATAGGGAACAAGTTACTCGTGATAAGGATTTGATTGCAAATGTAGACGTAGTGGCAATTGAGCACACATCAACCATAACGACTGATTCTGAAAAAAATCCGTTAAACCCTTTATCAAGCACAGAAAAATCATTATCTGTGCTTGAGCCTAATGAGCAAATCTTGGATACAAAAAGTGCTGAAAATCTCACAGAAATTATTATAGTTCCAGATGTAGGTAATAAAACCAGCAGTGAAACCCCAGTAGACGTTGATAATCATTTTATTTCTGCTGATAAAACAACTCCAGAAATTTCCGAATTACCGCTACCTGGATCCACTCGTACTAAAGAACACCAAAGTTTAAAGGAAAGCGGACTCGTTATGATCGAAACTCCTCCTGAAAAGGTCGAAGTAGCGACGGAAGAAATTATTATGCCTAAACGACCCAGAAGAAAAATAAAAAATATAGTGGCTACTGAAACCGGTCCATTAATGCAAGTTGAAACACGAGAATAATCAATCCATATGAAACAAGCACCTAAATTGTTTTAGCAATCGAATTCAAGATCTTCTTCGTTCTTTGAAAGTACCATTCATTAATTGAAGATTTATCAACTGATTGATGTCATTGAATTTTTATGAAGTAACAGTCAAAGAATTACTATCAGCCATTGTGGAAGTACTAAAAATGCTGTGCGTCATTCCTTAATCATTAAATTTCTAGAAGTGGCAAATGAATAAGACGTTACATTTCAATAACAATTTGTGTCCGTGGTAGCCATTCGCCAGCCTTTTCAAGAGAAGTCGCACACACGTGCATGATTTTGTGTTTCGTCTATCTCAACTAATGAAGGTAAAGCATTACTCCGTAACATTGGTGAGATAAGAGATGCCGTTTTATAAACTGCAATACTAGCGTTTTGCAGGGGCAACTCTCTTTTTAGAAGGCGGATTCGCCACTTCGGGCGTCGATGACCCGCAAAACCTATGCAAGTACAGCAAGGCACGTTTTCTTGCTCAGAAATCGACGACAAAAAAGAAATCCGACTCCGGCTGCTAAAGAGCGGGCTAAGACTTCCTTGGGCCAAGTTGCTTGGATGCTGAACGCTGAATAAGTCCAAGTGCTTGAATATTATGATTGCGGAGAATGTGATCATTCATAAATATTTTCCATGCACACATCAACCAACACGGCAATTGGATTGCACAGGCAATTAATCAGTGCTTCTTTAATGTCCTGCGTATAATCTATCCACTTCCTTTTGATACTTCTCGAGTACTTTTCCCCGTTTCAACTTCAAAGTCGGGGTCATCAAGCCATTCTCAACGGTCCAGGGTTCTTGAATGATTGCAACGCGGCGTATTTTTGCGTAACCCGGGAACTCGCTCGTTTGCTGAGTAATTTTTTCCAGCAAAATTTCTTCAATTTGCTGCCGCTGCTGCTCATTTGTCAAATCTCCATCCAAGCCATAATGCGCCATGAATTCTTGCCACCGACCAAAATTCAGTACGGTTAATACACTCAAATAGGAACGCGATTCCCCGATCAATATGACTTGCTCAAACAACGGATCGCGCATTATGGCTGCCTCCATATCCGCAGGTGGTATTTTTTCGCCAGTGGATAATACAATGATTTCTTTCAACCGCCCGGTGATAGTGATATGCCCTTGCGCATCTATCGATGCGATATCACCGGAATTCAGCCAACCATCCGGCGAGATGACTGCTTGAGTGGCTTGCGGATTATTCCAGTAGCCCAGCATCACATTCGGACCACGGATCAACAATGCATTATCCTCTCCCAACTTGACTTCCACACCCGGAATCGGCAAACCGACACTGGCTGGCGCATTATCAGTCAGGCGGTTGGCACATACCACCGGACTGCTCTCGGTCATGCCGTATCCTTGTAGAATAGGCAACCCCAATCCTATGAAAATGCGTGAAACTTCAGCCGATAATGCAGCACCGCCGCTCATGACAAAGCGTAACCGGCCACCCAGTTTACCCAGCACTTTATCGGCGACCAATTTCTTCAATAACGGCCAAAACATATGCGAGAACCGCCAGCTCTCTCTTTTCTGCTGATGTTCAAAACGGCTGTAACCCACGGCAACTGCTGAATCGAACAACCATCGCGCCAATGCAGAACCTTCGGCAAGTTTCGTACGAATTCCAGCGTATACACGTTCATAGATACGCGGCACAGAAATCAATAGCGTAGGCTGGATGGTCAACAAATCTTCTTGTAACTGTGGAATCGACCGCGCATATGCAATCGTGGCTCCGGCCATCATCGGTACATAGTAACCCGAGGTACGCTCAAAGGTATGCGACAACGGCAAAAAGGATAACAACAAATCGTCGGGTAAGACAGGTACCACCTGCAAGCAACTGTATGCGTTACTGAGTATATTGTGATGACTGAGCATCACTCCTTTGGGGCGACCCGATGTACCTGATGTATAAATGATTGTAGCAAGACTGTGCGGATCAGTTGGAACATGATGAACTTCACCAAAATGCGCAGGCAACCATTCCCAAGCTGATATGACAACATCTTCACGTAAATTCATATCACTTTGCTCAAAAGATTTAAGCAGAACGACGCGTTGCAATCCCCGTACATGCTCACGTATCGCAACAAACTGCTGCCATTGATGCGACCCCTCCAGCAACAGCAATTTAACATTCGCATCATTGATTACATAGGCTGCATTTTCAACCCTGTCATCCGTGTATAAAGGAATTACAACCAAACCAAGACCTAACGCCGCTTGCTCGAACATGACCCATTCCGGACAATTCTTCATCATCACCGCAACACGATCACCAGGAGCCAACGATTCTTTCATCAGCGCCGCCTGCCAGCGGGCAATGAACTGGTACATTTGTTGCCACGTATAATCGCTCCATTCCTCGCAGGTCGAATTGAAATAGCGATAAGCCACTTTTTGCGCTGAACGTTGCACCCGTTCCTTAAAGAGGCCATCCAGCGTTTTTGCAGTTTCTGCCGAGATTACGCCGGATTCCATTTCATCTTGCTGACTTGACATAATTTTCCTTTTTATAACAGTACGTCATTGCGTACCCAACTTAAGTAATGCTATTCCACGGCTTCCAAATTTTGGTCCAATGTCTTGATGCTCTCGGCACTCTGTGAAGAATTATTGTTTCCTTTAGCTGCCGGTTTTGCTTCACTACCGAAATCTGGCGCAAAATCATCAACCTTAATGACTCGGCTGCGCAATTCCCGCAACTTTCTCAACAATTCAGCCTCTGCAGCAGAAATCACATTGAGCTGCAGGGCTTGTGCGATTTTCTCCTCACCTTTCGCAGTAATTTGATGCGATTTGACTGCTTCGCGCAGTTTAGCTTCTGCTGCGCCACTATCGATGGCACATTGTAGCGCTTGTTCAAGATCCGCGAGTGGCTCGCCTCCTGCAATAGGCACATAAATTCCGGCTGTTAAACGATCGCGTACAGCCCCCGGCTGCATCATTAACTTAGCTACTTCGTGCGTCAATCCATCAGCCGGCGGTTTGCAGCGTTTACCAAGCGGGAAAACCAACGCTCTAAGTAGCCACACCACTGTAAAATGCCCGGGAAAGTTCGTAAGAAATTCATCAAACGCTTGTTGCATGCGATACATGGCATCCTGCATCGACCAATGCAACAACGGCAAATCGGAATTGGGACGACCATCGTCCTCATAGCGTTTAAGCACGGCTGAACATAAATACAGCATGCTTAGAATATCACCCAAACGAGCGGATAATCTTTCCTTGCGTTTGAGCGAACCACCCAAGCGCATGAGGGCGATATCCGCAATGCATGCAAAACTGGCGGAGAAACGCGCCAATTGACGGTAATAAACGGCCGTTTCCAATGCAATGTTGGACGGCGCATTATCTTTTATGTAATGACCGAATAATGCATAAAACAAACTGTTTGCGGTATTGCGCAGTGTGAATTTGGCATGCCCGACCAGCGCTTCATCAAATGCCAGCGAGGCACGATCTTGATTACGGTCATGCGCCGCATTCACTTCTTTTAATAAATAGGGATGACAACGCATCGCACCCTGACCAAAAATAATCATATTGCGCGTGAGGATATTGGCACCTTCAACGGTAATACTAACCGGAATTTGCTGATACATGCGTCCCAAATAATTTCTTGGGCCAATGCATATGCCCTTGCCACCATGAATATCCATCGCATCATTCACCGCTTGCCGCCCTCGTTCGGTAAGATGGTACTTGACGATTGCAGATGATACCGAAGGCTTTTCACCCAGATCGACGGCACCCGCAGTCATAACACGGGCAGCATCCATCATGTAAGTGTTGCCGCCGATACGTCCCAGTGCTTCTTCAATTCCCTCAAAATAACCGATTGGCACTTTGAATTGCACACGTACTCTGCTGTAAGCACCGCTGGTACGCGCAGACAATTTAGCCGCACCCACGCTGGTCGCGGGCAACGAAATGGAGCGTCCTGCCGCCAAGCAATTCATCAGCATACGCCAACCCTGCCCGATGCCTTCTTGACCGCCAATGATCCAGTCCATGGGAATGAACACGCCTTTACCGGAGTTCGGGCCATTTTGAAACGCGCCGTTAAGCGGATAATGCCGCCGCCCGATATTGACGCCCGGCGTATGGGTAGGAATCAATGCCAATGTAATGCCGAGATCTTCTTCTTTACCGAGCAAGCGGTCGGGATCGTAGAGTTTGAAAGCAAGCCCCAAAATGGTCGCAACCGGACCCAGTGTAATGTAGCGCTTTTCCCAGGTTACCCGCATACCCAATACATCGGGATTACCGTCGAATTCACTGCGGCATACAATGGCAAAATCGGGCATCGCACCCGCATCCGATCCGGCTTCCGGCGATGTCAGCGCAAAACAAGGCACTTCCAACCCTTTAGCTAGGCGTGGCAAGTAGTATTCTTTCTGTTTTTCGGTACCGTAATGCAATAACAATTCAGCCGGTCCCAGTGAATTCGGCACCATCACCGTCACCGCTGCCGTGCCGCTGCGCGAACCTATTTTCATTACTACTTCGGAATGCGCGAGCGCCGAAAATCCATATCCGCCGTATTGCTTCGGTATAATCAAACCAAAAAATCCTTTGTCTTTTATAAACTGCCAAACTCCCGGCGGCAAATCCTTCAATTCATGCGTAATCTTCCATTCATCGAGCATCGCGCAGAGTTGTTCCACCGGGCCATCCAAGAATGCTTGTTCTTCGGCAGTTAACTGTGGTTTTGGGTAAGCCAGCAGTTTTTCCCAATCCGGCTTGCCGCTGAATAAATCACCTTCCCACCACACCGTACCCGCATCCAGCGCCTCTTGTTCTGTCTGCGAAATTTGCGGCAGCATTTTGCGGAAAATTTTCAGTATTTGATTGGAAACCAGCAGACGCCGCAGAAACGGCACGACCAGGATCAAACCGATAGTGACTACTACAAAAAGGATCAGATAAAAGAGAAACAGGAGCATGGCAATTTTCCTCGTAATGAGTTAAGTCCGGTCAAGTTTGCACTGGCATCAACTATGCAAGACTTGCAGCAGACGTGTAGAATTCAGCATCTGTTCAATAGGATTACAGCTTCAAATTTACATGATTATCGCTCAAATCCCTACATTATCTGCGAAGATTTATGAAAAAATTGTTGTTTAAATCATACACTGATTAATCAAAACCATTTATCTTTAAACATTCAGGAAAATTTCATGTCCCAAAACACACTTGATTTAGCGCAAACACTGATTGCCTGCCGCTCGCTGACACCAGCCGATAGCGGCTGTCAGGAAATTTTGATTAATCGCCTGGATAAACTGGGTTTTCGTATCGAAAAATTGCGCTTTGGTGATGTCGATAATTTCTGGGCACGCCGGGGCGATACGGCGCCTGTGCTGTGTTTTGCCGGCCATACCGATGTTGTGCCGGCCGGGCCTTTGGAGCAGTGGGACAGCGATCCGTTTACCCCTACCATTCGCGATGGGCGGCTATACGGACGCGGCGCCGCCGATATGAAATCCTCACTCGCCGCCTTTATTACTGCCATTGAAGCCTTCGTGGCCAAGCATGCTAATCATCAAGGATCGATTGCGCTCCTGATCACTTCGGACGAAGAAGGCGTTGCTGCCGATGGCACGGTTAAAGTGGTCGAAACCCTCAAAGCGCGGGGCGAATTGCTTGATTATTGCATTGTCGGCGAACCAACTTGTACAGAAATATTAGGTGACACCATCAAAAACGGCCGGCGCGGCTCGCTTTCAGGAAATCTGATCATACAGGGCGTCCAAGGTCATATCGCTTATCCGCATCTGGCCCAAAATCCGATTCATATCGCTGCACCAGTCATTGCAGAATTGACGAACACCGAATGGGATCAAGGCAATGAATATTTTCCACCTACTACATGGCATATTTCCAATATTCATGCTGGTACCGGCGCCACAAACGTTATCCCGGGCAGCTTAAATTTATTGTTCAATTTCCGGTTTTCTACCGCCAGCACCGCCGAATCGCTTAAAAACCGGGTGCATGAAATTCTGGACCGGCACGGCTTAAGCTATACCCTGCAATGGGAACTCTCTGGCAATCCTTTTCTTACTCCCAAAGCCGAATTAGCCGACGCAATGCGCGATGCCATTGTCAAAATTACCGAGATTGAACCGCAACTCTCCACTTCCGGTGGTACCTCGGATGGACGATTCATTAAGGATATCTGCGCCCAAGTGATTGAATTTGGCCCGTGTAACGACACCATTCACAAGCTAAATGAGCATGTGGAAGTTGCGGATCTTGATCGACTGTCGGCTATTTATTTATTGACGATGGAAAATCTACTGCCATCCAAAACTGCAGTAACGAATACCGATGGCTTTTTTGCAGCCTTGAAGAAATACTTTTTCTCGTGATAGTACAATTTCTACATTTTGTATGACTCGAGAGGGTGCAAATTGTATTTTGCTTTGACTTCATTCATCAGACATCCGTTATTCACACGCGCTTTTATAACCCGGGGAGCTTTAATCGGATTATTTCTCTTGCTCAGCAGTTGCAGCATGCTGCGCATGAGCTACAATCAAGGGCCGCATCTTCTCTGGTGGTGGTTGGATAGTTATGTCGATTTCACCCATGAGCAAACGCCGCATGTCAAAAAAGCAATCCGCGATTGGTTTGATTGGCACCGTAGCATGCAGTTACCTGAATATGCCGCCTGGCTCACTGCACTGAGCAGTGAAATCGGCGATTCCGTCACACCTGACCAAGTGTGCCGTTGGTCTGAGAAAATCCGCAGCACCGTTGCGCCCGCCCTTGATTATTCTCTGCTGCTTGCAGCACCGTTAGTACCAAGCTTAAGTGAACAACAATTGATCCATATCGGGCAGCGCTACGCCAAGGGTAACGAGGAATTTCGCAGTGATTATCTGCAACCGGCTGCTGAAGAGCGCTTGCAGGCATCGGTTCAACGCACGGTCAAACGCGTCGAAAACTTATACGGAAAAATCAATGAAACGCAACGCCGTCTGATTACTGATAACCTCATCGCTTCGCCTTTTGACCCCGAAGCCTGGTTAGCCGAACGCCAGCGCCGTCAGAATGAAACACTCTCGATACTGCGCCAGCTTATTGCAAAACCGGTTGAAACTGAGCACACGATCAATTCACTACGCACTATAGTGGAACACATCGAACGTTCCAGTGACACCAATTACCGTATCTATCAAATTAAATTAACCGAGTACAACTGCGCTTTTATTGCACACGTTCACAACAGCACCAGCGAAAAGCAGCGTCAACACGCGTACAAAAAGTTAAAAGGATGGGAAGCCGATTTACTCATACTCGCAAACGATACGCCTTAACTGTCTGGCAGTTCTACTGCTGCTAAGTTTTCTGTACGATATGATTGATTTCATCAATCATGGTTTGATGATTACGGTAATCGATACTGATCGGCATTACGGCGTTATCATGCATAAGCCGTAACGACGGATAAGAATTAACACTCATATTACGCGCTTGCTGGATTTCTTGCTGCAACGCTTGCGCTATCGCGGCGCTGACGAAGTCTTCCGCAAAGCTTTTCACATCCAATCCGATTTCTTCGGCACAATCCAGCAAGGTTGCCGACAATGATGGATTTTTTGCTCGTTGATAATAGGCTGCCTGAATGGCTTGCACCATTTTTTGCTCGCTTTCTGCGCACTGCTTTCTGGCGGCCAACACTGCCCGGCACGCCGGATAAGTTGAACGAATCGGTGTATTACGCGACCAGAATTCCCAGTTAAACCGCACCCCCGGAACAGATTGTTCAATACGTTGCCAGGCTTGCTGGATAGTTTTTTGCAGCGCGATCGGCATCGGCTCAGTGGTATCCGGCGCCAATCCACCCAATAAATAAACCACTTCGATGCAATCAGGCAAATCCTGTAGCAATGCATCCCAGCTTCGGCCAAAGGCATAGCACCAACTGCACATCGGATCATGGATATAAAATAGACGTGACATAGGCAATAGGCAATCACTAAGAAATTTAAAATAATACGTACAAGATGTGATTATTACTAGTAGTGCTTTCATCTTTCAGCATCTGCACACTTAGCTCAGCGCTTCGTTTGGCATTTAGCTTATAATAATTACTAACCAATTGATATTATTTATAAAATTTTATGTCTCTTGACTCAGCTCAGACTGTCAGATCGACTTGCCCATCTTCGAGTAACAAACAAATCTTATTGCGAATCCTGAAAACTAGATTCTGTCAAAATATAAAGAGCCAATGGCAATGACATCATTGACTGTGAAATAAGCTTTTTACCTAATCAAAAATAGGTACAATATTGATAGTAGTGAAAGGTGTAGAAGGCGGGATAATCGGCACATTCGCAAATCACAAAATTTAGTGAAGGCTGTATTTTAAGCAGTACTGACTTAATACTCGTGTCAATATTTCAAATAGTCTTTACTAATACAGACAATCACAACATTCAATCGATACACGATGTTTTAATGATTATTTTTAAAGTGCTTAATTTTAAAAGTGCTGAGTATAAGATTCAAGTTGATTTCTCAGGCTATTCGATTAATTCATGTTAGATTCCGAGCAATTATGAAAATGACAGCCACTTGCGACCCAAAAGAAAATCATATTTTAAACGCTCTTCAGAAAACCGAGTTTGATCTTATTGAACCGCACCTTGAATTAATGTCAATGTCTCGCGCTGAAGTTTTGTTTGAAGCTTACGACAAACTGCAGTACATTTATTTTCCTGTCACCGCTACCACATCTTTACTGTGTGGCTTAGAAGATGGAGTGTCAGTAGAAGTGGCCATGGTTGGTAATGAAGGCATTCTCGGGGTTTCGGCATTATTGGGAAGAGATGAGGGCTTGACACAAGCAGTTATCAACATACCTGGACACTGTTATCGTATCTCACTCAATTCATTACACGACGTCTTGGCTCGGAGTGGAGGCCGACGTACTGGAACACTACAAAAATTAATACTACGTTATTCCCAAACTCTTTTTTTGCAAATGTCACAAGCAATTGCTTGTAATCGCCGCCATAATTTAGAACAACAATTGTGTTACTGGTTACTCGCAAGTTCCGACCGTAGTCGTTCAAGTCATTTGTTAATGACTCAAGAATCAATTGCTTATATACTCGGTGTGCGCCGGGAAAGCATCACTGAAACCGCGAAAAAATTACAAGAGGCTGAATTAATCGAATACAGCCGAGGCCAGATAGAGCTTAAGGATCGAGAAAAATTAGAGACTACTGCCTGTGAATGTTACAGCGTAATGAAGGAAGAATCGATCCGCCTCATTCAAGATCTACAAACTTCCTTACTAGATCACTGATTAATAAGTAATTATTTATTCTCAACAAGAGAAATTTTATGCTTAATTTAAAATAGGCAATGAAGACGATTGTTCTGAAGATTTACCCGATTCTGCCATTTTTCCTATCACATGATTCCAAGCGACTCCAAGCATATCTACCCATTCCTCACCTTCATTGATTTCAGGTAAGTCATTACTTTCAACTGGAACTAAATGGTTATGGCATCTGCAAATAAACTGTAAGGCTCTCTCATAAGTTTGCGGTGTTTGATTCCCTAAGGAATAACAGCAAAGAAGAGAAAACTCCAGTTTCTGAGTTAAATTCACCCAGAAATCTTCAAGCTGCATAGCAGCATCGTACTCGCCAGTATTCCAAAGTGAAGCAACCATTCCGCCAAAAACTCGAACTTTTCCATATTTTAAGTGGGCGGCTTCAATTTGAGTACCTACGTATTCCTGAAAAGCCTGTTCTTCAAAAATACTATCCATCCGCATACTCGATATTAAAAATTCAGCGTCAAAGAATTTGATTTGACCCTCATTTTTAAAAGTCTGCACATCTAATCCTCGCGCAGTCATTTTAGCAATAACAGCTTTCCTTAATGCAAGTTTAGCAAAAACAACAACTGCTTCACTCTTCAGTAAACCCTCAATTAGAAAACGACTAACTGCTTCTGCTTGTGAAACATCGTTGTGACAAACTTCTACAATATGATTACCCGCTGTATTCGTTAAATGCCAGGTACGCTTTGTGTCCATAGGTTAGCTCCTCACTCGCTACTATCCTTTAACCAAAAATATCTTAGAACACGCAATAAGAAAAACATATGCTACTTATAGTACCGTAATTTTTTTCAATTTTACAAGAAATAATGCTATTTTCTAATTAACAAAAACTCAATAATAAAATACATCTCGCTGCGTGTTTCAAAATATTGATGCACTTAAAATGCTTTTTTGTTTCGACAAAATAATCTATTTTGTCATCTTTCTTAATATCAAAATATTAATCAATCACTTAAATTACACTACCGTGAAGCGCATCCCGAATCTCGTCAAAAAACTGTTTTTCATTGTCACTAAAGCGTTCGCCTCCAAATCCTAGAAAACTGCCCTCTGTTGTTGCCATTGCCACATTTTCAGCAATAGACATTGCCCATTGCTTATACTCATCCGCTTCCTGTTGGGAAGATTTAGCAGATAGGAGATAAGCAACTGCTTTAACGTCCTCTATAGCAGCATTTCTATAGGTTTCAACAGAATTTACACCTTTAGCTTTCAAACGATCACGCCCCCAATCCCGGATAACTTTAATTTTTTCCATGGCTCCTGACACACCTTCTGTCATATTGGGTAAGATTGCTTGAATTAATGCATTATTAGGATACTCCTTAATACCAGACATGATCGACTTGTTACTCATGAACATTTCTTTGCCCGTACCAAAAAATCCGCTACTACCAACAAATGCCATCGCAGAACCGATAAGGTGGGGAGTATGCGCTAATAAATTCATCTCCTCCTCTGTATATCGTGAATTCAAATCCATCTTGCTATCTCCTTTCTTTTTTCAAGCGGTTAATTTTTCATGTGCACCAAAAAACTCAATTTTTATCAATCACTTCAGTTATATATACAGTGTGATCCCGATTTTAAAATGATCACTCATTCATAAATGACTTGTAAAAATTAAGAACGCAACGATCGAGTTACTGCGGCATGCTCTCTCAAAAAAACTATTTTTGTATAAATAGTTCATGGAAAAATAGCATATAACAATCTGTTTCATAAAAATAAATTTAATATTGAGAATTAGTAAAGCCTACACTTATTCTGCAATCAACATAAAAAAAAAGAAACGACAAGAATATTTACCTGTCGTTTCGTTATCTATACATGAAGCTGTAAATTTATTGAACAGTTTGCTTAAAATACTCGACAGCAGCTTTTTCTGCCCTCTTGCCTGTATTGGCATGACTTTTAGCATCATCTAAATATTTAGTAACATATATCTCTTGTCTTCAGCATTCGCCACAGCTTGAACACTTTAAATTGTTTGATTCAAATAGGCATCTGCTGCAATTGCATTCGATAGAAATCGAAATAACCCCAACATCACAATAACCACAGAAAATCGTATAACCAGCATGTTTATCAAATTGTTACTATTAAAAAATATAATCCTATTAATTAATAGCCTGAGCTTGATGGCATCCCTGAGGCAGGCTGACCTGCTCCACCAGGAGTATTCAAATTTGGTGTAGCTGGATTGTTAGCACTGTCAACAGGCGATGTATTGTTTGGATCCTTTTTAATAGAATCTATTTGTGTTTGCTTAGCCTTTTCATCAGAATAGCCATGAGATTTTTCAGAATCAGAACCATGATTTTCAGAAACACCTTTATCTTTTTCTTGAAGCAATGCGGGGTTATGTGATTGCACGATATTCACTGCTTTCTTATCAATATTAGCTTGGGATGCGTAAGCATTTGCAAAAATGGATAAACTCGGTAATAAAAATAAAGCAAAACCCAAGAGGGGCCATAATAAGTTATTATTTCGTATCATAATTTTATTCCTATTGTAGAAATAGTAGAATGGTAGCCGACGTTTGAGCGCAACTTTAGTTAATCTTTTTCTAATTCAATTAATGAGCCATTCTCATCAACTTTGAATTCAATTTCTGTACCATCAGATTTCTTCACTTCAACCTCATAAACAGTAACTTCTCTTTTTACCTTTTCTTGCTCAATACTCTCTATCGTTCCGCCTTGTGCATTCAGCTTTATTGTTTCCTGAACCTTTGGCGGCAATGTTGATAATTCAACTTTTTTATCTAAAAGGCCTGCGAGGCTAAGTGGCGAAAAAAATAATCCTGCCACGATTGATGCTGCTACAAATACTGTAGTGATAAATAATCTAATCTGCATGTTAATCTCCATTACTTACTGTTGTAGTAATCTTCAGCGCGATTCATATGCTAACTATATTAAAAAGAAAAGAAATTAACTTAGGTTAATATTTGAGGGAATTACTGAGGAAGAGCAACCAGTTTTTAGCAGATTTACATCAATCTACTCATTTTGGTACGGGTTTTATTTGTCTGAGGAATCTTGTTGCCAAAATAGTATTTGGGCGACAAAAAAGAGCATGCGCGGAAAAACTGGGTTTGCGTGTGGCCACCAATTCATCTCGAACCGGAATTGCTGGTTTACAGAAAACGCAGAAGGCTTTGTGGGTGATGCCATTTTACTGAACGATAGGCACGACATATCGGATATAAAATAATCAATACTAATAAAGTGATCCAATAGGTTTGTTCAAGATCTCCACGTCCGATTACAAATCGCAATGCTGCCAATACACAAAAGTGGGCCAGATAAAAAAATAAAGCAGTTTGTCCAAAGACCAAAATAGGTCCGTTAAGGTTAATCATATTTTTAGCTGCTTCCCAACGCATCAACAACGCAAGAATCATGACCATTAAGCCTAGTTCCAATAAGATATAGGCTATGCTGGGTGGATATTTACTGACATGTAACCACTGTACTAAAGTATTTCCTTGCAGTGCCATAAACATGTTGCCATAGCCATCCAAACCACGAATGATCACAAATAAAGCCAACATAAACCAACCGATGGTAACTAGCAATCTTATTGCTACATTCGGATCAATCTGCTTTGACATAAATTGCTCGCCAAAAACCCAACCCAACATCATGATCGCCAACCAAGGCAATACCGGATACAATACAGTGAAGGTTTCACCGAATATGGGGACAAAACTTAATCCTAGCCATACTGGAACCACATCATCTGGTTGCCACAAAGCCATTAATAAACATTCACTTCCAATGATGACTATTATAGCCAGCAAAAATACCATGTAGATACCGAGGCGCTGCAAATAAACCATTAGCATCATACTAACCCCTATAGCATAAAGCACTTGCAAAACCATTTCTCCAGAAACCAAAGAAAAAATACAGATATCAAGCAACGCAATAAAAGCACCGCGTAGCAGCAATTCACGATCGATGACAGCATCGCTGATATCTTGCTGACGGCGCTGGAAATTACTGATTGCAATCGAAGTACCGGCGAGAAAAACAAAAGTGGGCGCGCAGATATGTGTGATCCAGCGGGTGAAGAACTGATCGACTGCAAATTGAACTTCGGGTTCGTACAGTAGCACCGAATCGGCAAAAATACGCTGCTCATTGAAAAACCACGAGGTATGATCAAGCGCCATTAGAATCATTACGATCCCACGCAGCCAGTCGATGGCTGCGATGCGTTGCGCGTTTTTATCAAATAGCATAATTACAGGATCTTGCAAAATTACAGCAGAACCAGATTATTCCTGTGAATCAGTTCCGGTTCATCAACATAACCCAGTATCGCTTCGATTTCACTGCTGGCTTGCTTGAGAATTTTTTGCGTTTCAATCGCACTGTAATTGATGAGGCCGCGAGCAATTTCTCTGCCCCCCTCATCTAGGCAGGACACGGCTTCACCACGTTCAAATTCACCATCAACGCTGATAACGCCAATCGGTAGCAAGCTTTTTCCGTCAGCAGAAAGTGCCTTTACAGCACCTTGATCAAGCATCACATAACCGCGCACTTGCAAATAATCAGCCAGCCATTGCTTACGCGCTGCCAATACGGGGATTTTGGCCAAAAAGCGCGTACCGATCAGCTCATCCTGACTCAAGCGAATCAACACATTGTTTTCGTGACCGGAAGCAATGATAGTATCGGCACCGCTACGTGCAGCACGTTTTGCCGCAATCACTTTTGTTTGCATGCCACCGCGACTGATACTGCTGCCAACACCACCCGCCATTTTTTCAAGCATGGGATCACCAGCATGTACTTCGCTTAACAACTTCGCATCCGGATTGCTACGCGGGTCACCAGTAAATAATCCGGCCTGATCTGTCAATATCACCAATACATCAGCTTCAATTAAATTGGTAACCAATGCCGCGAGCGTATCATTATCACCAAAACGAATTTCATCTGTTGCTACCGTATCATTTTCATTAATAATTGGAATGACATTGAGCTTAAGCAATGTCATAAGTGTAGAACGTGCATTGAGATAACGTTTCCGATTGGAAAGATCTTCATGAGTAAGCAGTACCTGGGCAGTTTGTAAGCCATGCTGTGAAAAACCCGATGCGTAGGCTTGCGCCAGCCCCATCTGCCCAACTGCAGCCGCAGCTTGCAATTCGTAGAGTGCAGTAGGCCTACTGTCCCAGTTTAAGCGTTGCATACCTTCTGCAATCGCGCCTGAAGAAACTAAAATGACGTCTTTGTTCATTTGCTTGAGCGCAGCAATTTGTGCGGCCCAACAGGTCAACGCCGAATGATCGAGTCCTTTCCCTTGATTGGTAACGAGACTGCTTCCAACTTTGATGACGATGCGTCGCGCTTGCTTTAGCATGAATCTTGCCACTCATTGACGGAAACTGAACAATCAGTTTGTGGCAGCATATTTTGTTCCAAATAATCCATAATGGCATAAGTTAAAAGCTTACAACCCTCTCCCGTTAATGCCGAAATAATAAAGTACTTGCCTTTCCATTCCAATTTCTCAATGAATTGACGGCACAATTCAGCGCGTTTTTCTTCGGGCATCATGTCAGTCTTGTTGAGTACTAACCATCGCGGTTTCTGAAAAAGGGATTCATCGTATTTCTGCAGTTCCTTCACTAACGCATGAGCCTCATGAACCAGATCCTTATCCTCATCCATTGGCATCATATCAATGACATGGAGTAATAATCGCGTGCGTGTTAAATGTTTTAAAAACCGATGTCCTAATCCTACGCCTTCTGCAGCACCTTCGATTAATCCAGGTATATCTGCCATTACAAAACTACGATTATGATCAACACGTACCATTCCCAAATTCGGATATAAAGTTGTGAACGGATAATCTGCTACTTTTGGACGTGCTGCAGACACTGCACGAATAAGTGTAGATTTTCCAGCATTTGGCATCCCTAGCAACCCTACATCCGCTAGAATTTTGAGCTCCAATTTTAGTTCAAATTCCTGACCCATCTCACCATAAGTAAATTGGCGCGGCGCACGGTTAATACTTGATTTAAAGTGCAGATTGCCAAGTCCACCTCCCCCTCCCTTTGCCAGAAGGACCCTTTGCTGATCATGTACCAAATCCGCAATTATTTGATCTGTATGCGCATCTTTAATTAAAGTTCCCACCGGCATACGCAGGACAATATCTTCAGCACTTCTACCGTAACGATCAGAACCTTGACCATTCTGACCATTTTTAGCCCGATAAATACGTGAAAAACGATAGTCTATTAATGTATTGATATTACGGTCCGCTATTGCAAAAATACTGCCACCACGACCTCCATCGCCACCATCCGGCCCACCTCTGGGTATATATTTCTCCCGCCGGAAACTGGCAACGCCATCGCCACCTTTTCCTGCAATCACTTGAATTATCGCTTCATCGATAAACTTCATAGACTTTGTCTATTTCCTGGTAATTATGGTAGGAATTCACAAACAAAAAAGCCCTATCGATCAAGACAGGGCTTCTTAAAAGTTATAAATTAATTATATTTATATTTTATACTGATAGATAGTATCAAGCGGGTATCACACTTGCTATTTTTCGCTTTAATGCACCCTTCACACTAAAATGAACTTTTCCTGCAATTTTAGCAAATAAAGTATGATCTTTACCTATACCAACATTTTCTCCTGGATGCACACGTGTGCCGCGCTGCCTGATAATTATTGATCCTGCTGAAATTAATTCGCCACCGTAACGTTTCACTCCAAGGCGTTTAGAGTGTGAATCACGGCCATTTCTCGAGCTTCCACCTGCTTTTTTATGTGCCATTTGATAACCCTTTAAGCTGAAATACCGGTGATTTGTATTTCCGTGTAGTTCTGCCGATGCCCCTGATG
>WBZQ01001010.1_pt1 | contig 20308 bp, 16 predicted proteins | sample 5204251 | NCBI WGS metagenome assembly WBZQ01 (sample SAMN12412402, study PRJNA552823) | activated sludge metagenome | isolation source: activated sludge from nitrification reactor of wastewater treatment plant... | place: USA: Virginia | collected 2017-09
CGCGAGTGGAAGCCAACCGGCTTGCCTCTCCTGTTGATCTCACCCTCGAAGATGTGGGTTTCGTTGATCGACGGGTCGGTGTCGCTCCACTTGGTCGCGAGGAGCGGACCACCCAGAACGAGCGCGATCGAAAGGAAGAGGCGGGTCGCGGTGCGGAGCCTGGGATGCCGATGGTGGCTCATGGATCCTCCAAGTCTTCGCGTTTCGTGGGGAGCAAATCAAGAAAACGCGCCGGTGTCAACACAAACGTATGAAGCGAGCGGGAAATCTAATGCACGTGGCTCATGGTTGCGGGACTGCCCGCTGGGCATATTGCGTGCCGGGGGCGTTATGACAGCAATCCGCAACATTCTCTGTCCGGTCGATTTCTCGATGTTCTCGGCTCCTTCGTTGGAGCACGCGATTGTGCTTGCCAAGTGGTTCGGCTCGGAGATCACGGGGATGTTCGTGGTTCCGGTGGGTGTGCCGGTCGTCGTGGACGGCATCGGGCCAGCGGTCCCACCGCCGCCGGCCGAGGATCGCGATCAGCTCACACAGGCACTCGACAAGCTCTTAGAGCCTGCCGCCCGCGTCGGCGTGCGGGTCCATGCGGAGGTTATGGACGGCGAGCCCGTGAAGCGCATCCTCCAGAGGGCCGAGGCGATTCCGGCGGACATGATCGTGATGGGGACGCATGGCCATGGCGGCTTCGAGCGGCTCGTCCTCGGGTCCGTGACCGAGAAGGTCCTTCGCAAGGCGACCTGTCCGGTGCTGACGGTTCCGAATCCGGGAAGCGGCACGCTCTCGCCGCGAGAGCTGTTGTTTGGGACGATCGTCTGCCCGGTCGATTTCTCTGAGGCCTCTCTCTCGGCGCTCACTTTCGCGATCGCGCTCGCGAAGGAGAGCCATGGGCATCTCCTGGTCGTCCATGTGCTCGAGCAGATCCCCGACGATCCGCGGGCCCTGATGCACTTCAACATGCCCAACTACCGCTCGTTCCTGGAGCTCGACGTCGCCGAGCGCCTGAAGAAGGCGATCCCCGAGGCCGATCGGGAACGGGCCGGCATTGAGGATGTGATCCTGACCGGAAAGGCCCACGGGGAGATCCAAAGGCTCGCGAAAGAGCGAGGTGCGGGTCTGATCGTGATGGGCGTGACCGGCCGCTCCGCCCTCGACATGGCGCTGTTCGGCTCGACCACCAACCAGCTGGTCCGAACCGCGACCTGTCCGGTCCTGACGATTCGCTCGAGCCTGGGATGAGGTTGGAGTGCGCCGGGGGAACCCGAAGCCTGGCGGGTTCCCCCCGAGGGATCAGGAGAGATGACGAAACGGCACGCCGGGGCGCGGCTGCGGAGGGGGTTCGGGGGAACCCGAAGCCTGGCGGGTTCCCCCGAGGAACTACAGCCAACCGCGGCGGAAGGCGACCGAAACCGCCTCGACCTGGCTGTGGACGTCCAGTTTGCGGAGGATGTTCTGGATGTGGTTTCGGACGGTCGCGTGTGAGAGGTTGAGGCGCGCGGCGATGTTGAGCGCCAGGTAGCCGTTTGAAAGGAGGGTGACAATCTCCCGTTCGCGTTGGGTCAGCGGCGAGACCGAGATCGCCTGCGGCGGATCGGGCAGCGGCGCCGGGGCGTCCCCATGAAAGAGCGTGCGGCAGCGGCCGATAAGCGCGTCGATCTCGGCGCCGTTCCCGCTTTCGATGAAGTGCATCAGGCACGTAAAGCGAGGGCCGGGACCGGGAAGCGGAACCGCGCGAACCAACAGGTTCTCGGGCAGGCCGTTCTTCTTGGTGACCTGCATGACATACGGATGAATGATCTCGCCCTGGGCGACGCCGGTCATGATCGGGCAGTCGCGGCTGCAGTAGACGTTTCCGAAGGAGTCCCTCCCCTTGAGGGCATCGAAGCAGAACGTTCCCACGACGTCCGCGGCCTTCCATCCCAGGATGGCCTCCGCGCCCGCGTTCCAGTAGATGAGCCGGTCGTTGCGATCCACGGCGAACGCGGCCGCCGACGACTCCCCGATCAGCGAGAGCGGGTCATCGGCGAACGTGTTTTCGGAGGGCACGCCCTATTCTGGCACGCGACAACAGGAGCCCTGGAAAGGGCGTGCGTTTGAACGGGGGAGCCATGTTCTGGAAGACATTCTCGACAGTTCTGGTCACGGTCTTTCTGGCGGAGATCGGCGACAAGACCCAGCTTGCGACCATGCTTTTTTCAACGGACGCCGCCCGCGGCAAGTGGGCGGTCTTCGCGGGTTCGGCCACGGCGCTTGTGCTGGCGTCCGGACTGGGGGTCCTCGCGGGCTCGCAGATCGAGCGATACGTCTCGCCCTCGGCCCTCAAGATCGCGGCGGGCGTCGGCTTCCTCGGGGTTGGGATTTGGACGCTTTTTTCAAAATGACGGAACCAAATGAAATCAACGAATCGCGCGATCCCGGCAATCCGGTCGATCGCGTCTTTCCGGGGCTCTCGGCCTACCTTGCGAAGCGCTTCGGCGCGGAGGCGGCGGCGGCCACGGCGCGCCCGCTCGGCGGAGCCTCGGGCGGGGTCAAGAGCGGCGGTTACGGGGTTCCGACGCTGGTCGAGTGGGCGTCCCCATCGGGCCGCCTTACGAGGCTCGTTCTCGAGACCGTGCGGACCGGTGGCTTCGGACACGAGGATCGCGCGGACCGCGCTCGCGAGGTGATCCGGGCCGGAGACGATTACGGAACGCTTCCCCGGCATGTGCGTGCGGTCGACTTCGGCGTGTTTCGTGAGGACGGCGCCGCGCTCGGGCTCGCGCACACCGGCGAGTTCTTCTTTCTCACCGAGCTTGCGACCGGCGAGCCCTACGCGCGGGACTTCGCGGCGATTTCCGAACGCGGGCGGCTCCTGCCGCTCGATCTCGAACGCGCCGACGCGTTGGCGAGTTACCTCGCGGAGCTGCACCGCGAGCCGGTTTCGCACCCGACCTACTACCGGCGTCGCCTCCGCGATCTCACGGGCTCTGGAGAGTGCCTCGCGGGCGTCCTGGATTCCTACCCGAACGACGGTTTCCTCTCTCCGGGCGATCTTCTTGGAATCGAGTTGCGCGCGCTCGCCTGGAGGTACTTCCTGAGGGACCGCACCGAGCGCCTGCGCGTGATTCACGGCGACTTCCACCCCTGGAACATCCTGTTTCGCGAGGGTGTGGACTTCACGCTTCTCGACCGGAGCCGTGGCCCGTACGGCGATCCCGCGGACGACGTCGCGGCACTCCTCGTGAACTACCTCTTCTTCGCGCTTCGCACGGAGGGCTCGTGGAGAGGTCCCTTCTCCGAGCTCTTCTCGCGGTTCTGGGAACGCTACCTCGCGCTGTCCTCGGATCGCGAGCTCGCGGCGGTTCTCGCGCCGCACCTTGCCTTTCGGCTGGCCGTGGTCGCAAACCCGCTGTGGTATCCCAACGAGTCCGAAGGGACCCGACGCGGCCTGATTCGCGTCCTCGACATGGTCTTGGGGGACGGCTCCTCAGGCTTCCCGCTGTTCGAGCCCACGAGGCTGAAAGAGGCGCTGTCTTGAGCTGGGTCCTCTGGCTGACCGGCCCGCCCGCGTGCGGCAAGACGACCCTCTCGGCCGCGGTCCGCCGGATGGCCGCGCCGAAGGGTGTGCGCTTCGTGGTGCTGGAGTCGGACGCCATGAGGCGGGTCCTAACGCCTCGCCCCACCTTCGAGCCCTCGGAGAGGGAACGCTTCTACGGCCAGCTCGTGGACCTCGCGGCGCTGATCGCGCTTCAGGGCTTTCCGGTCCTGATCGACGCGACGGCCTCGCGCCGCGCGTTTCGCGAGAAGGCCCGCCGCGAGATCGACCGCTTTCTGGAGGTGACCGTGCGGGTTCCTTTGGAGATCCGGGAGGCGCGAGATCCCAAGGGCCTGTATCGGAGGGCTCGCGAGGGCACGGCGCCGAACCTGCCGGGCGCGGGCCTGCTGGAGCCGTATGAGGAATCCCCGGACTCCGACCTTTTCGTTTCGGGCGAGACTTCGCCCGACATCAATGCCGCGCTGGTCCTGAAGCTGGCGAAAGAGCGGGGGTATTTGTGATCACACTTCCACCGGCGACATGGCGGGAACGTTGGGGGCACAAGCTGGTCTCGGCCTCGGAGGCGGTCCAGGCCCTTCCCGCGGGAAAGAGGCTTCTCATCGGGTCGGGAGCGGCCGAGCCGAGCCGCCTCGTCGAGGCCATGGTGAAGGACGCGACACACCTTCTCGACAACGAGATCGTGCACCTCCTGACGCTTGGCCCGGCGCCGTACGTGCGTCCCGAGATGGCGGCGCGCTTTCGCCACACGGCGTTCTTCATCGGCGGCAACGTGCGGGAGGCCGTGCACGCCGGGCGCGCGGACTTCATGCCCGTCTTCCTGTCGGAGATCCCGGAGCTCATCTCTTCGCGGCGGGTTCCGATCGAGGCCGTGCTCATTCAGGTGAGCCCGCCCGACCGCCACGGCTACGTGAGCCTGGGCGTCTCCGTCGACATCGTCCGGACCGCGGTCGACTGTGCGCCGCTCGTCCTCGCGGAAGTGAACCCGAACATGCCGAGGACCCATGGCGATTCGTTCCTCCACGTCGATCGCATCGCGCGCCTGGTCCCGGTCGAGGAGCCGCTTCCCGAGCTCTCGTCCGGGCCGCTCGACGAGGTCTCGCAGGAGATCGGACGAAACGTCGCCAAGCTCATCGAGAACGGTGCGACCCTACAGATGGGGATCGGGAAGATTCCCGACGCGGTCCTCGCGGCACTCTTTGACCATGTGGACCTGGGCGTCCACACCGAGATGTTCTCGGACGGCGTGATGCGCCTCGTGGACGCGGGCGTGATCACGGGGCGCAAGAAGACGTTTCTGCCCGGCAAGGTCGTGACGTCGTTCGTGATGGGAAGCCGCGCGCTGTACGAGTGGATGCACGACAACCCGGTCGTCGAGATGCGGGGGAGCCGCTTCACGAACGATCCGTTCACGATCGCGCGGAACGACCACATGGTCGCGATCAACGCGGCGTTGGCGGTCGATCTGACCGGTCAGGTCGCGGCCGACACGCTGATGGGCCGGTTCTTCTCCGGGATCGGCGGGCAGGTCGACTTCATTCGCGGGGCCGCGAGGAGCCGGGGCGGGCGGCCGATCATCGCGCTTCCCTCGACGGCCAAAGACGGCGCGGTGAGTCGCATTCAGCCCGCTCTGGGAGAGGGCGCGGGGGTCGTGACGAGCCGCGGCGATGTGCACTACGTGGTCACCGAGTACGGCGTCGCGGACCTCTGGGGAAAGCCGATCCGCGAAAGAGCGAAGGCGTTGATCGCGATCGCGCACCCGGACGCGAAGGGCGAGCTCCTCGCGGCGGCCAAGGAGAGGCGCTACGTGTTTGTGGCGTGAAGCCTTCGCTCGGCGGCGCGCCGCGCGCGCTCAGCGAGCGCTCGCGATGGTCTCGATCCGGCGCACGACCTCCTCCGAAAGCTCGAAGCCATCGAGCGCGGCCAGGTCGTCTTGCATGTGGTCGGGGTCTGTGGTCCCGGTCAGAGGCTGCATGAAGACCGCGCGGGCGAACCGAAACACGATCTCGGTGGGGCTCTTCCCGACCCGCGCCACGAGCCTTCGGAATGCCGGGCTCTGAATCTCGGCGACGTTTGCGGTCAGAAGCGAAAAGCCCTGGTACACGAGGCCGTTCGCGAGGCAAAACGCGCGCACGTCGCGGTCCCAGCCGAATCGCGCGTAGCAGCGGTTCTGCACGAACGCGGGCGGCACCGTTGCGAGCGCCACGAGCGCCTGTAGCTGCTCCAGGGTCACGTTGCTAACGCCGAGGAAGCGGATCCGTTCGCTCCGGTAAAGCTCCTCCATGGTCCGCCAGACCTCCCGGTCCACCGTGGCGAGGCCGCGTCCCGTCGAGGGCCCGTGAAGAACGTACGAATCGATGCGATCGACTCCCAAGTGCGCGAGCGAGCTCGCGAACGACTGCCTCACCTGAGTGGGGGCGTCGGCGTGCGGGTCGTACGGCAGGCGGTGATCCTGCCCGCCCCGGTACGTGAACTTGGTCTGGAGAAAGAGCTCGTCGCGCCTCACGAGGCCATCCGCCATGGCCTTCTGGATCGCCGTGCCGACGCCCGCTTCAAAGTAGTGACGGCGCTGGTTCGCGGTGTCGATCCCCCGGAAGCCGGTCTCGAGGGCGAGGCGGGTCAGGCGTTCGGTCTCGTCCTCCTTCCAAGCGGTCCCATAGAGAAATGCCGGAACCTCGTGTCCTTGAATGGTGATCGTGCTGGGTTTCTTCACCGGTCGATTAGAGGGGCTCCCTACCGGCAGGTCAACACGCGCCCGCGCGCCAGGAGCGGCCGAGCGGCGCCGCTGGGAATCCTCACGGCCATACAGCTTGGGCTTCCTTCACAAACGGCCGGCCGGCAGACCGTTACGAGGTCTTGAAATTCCGGCGCGCGTGAGTAGCCACGATCTGCTTCATCATCCACGTCTCAGCCTCTTCATGGTTGCGGAATCGGAAGACACCCCGCGGAACGAGGGCTTGCCCACGTAGGCGGTTCAACGTGCGCTGCAGGACCGCGACGTCGGACAAGACATCTTCACCAAGTGGACGGCGCGAGACGACCTTCATAGCGGAGTAGCTTGCTCAGATCACCCCTCGTTTCCAGGCGCGGCCCATGGTCGGGGGGACGTCTCGCTTGCCGCGGCCGGGCTTATCGCCCAAGAGCTTGTGCATCTCCTTGACGATGCTTGCCAAGATGGCCGAGGTCTCGGTCTTCCACGCGTGTCAAGCCTTCCGGAGGGCTATGGGCGTGAGCATCCATCGGTACCAGACCGAGATCCGGCTGCGACACGCCTTAGCCATGGTCCTGGACACGCGGAGGCCGCTCGTGGACATCGCCCTGAGCGTGGGGTTTGCCAATCAAGGGCACTTCGGCAATGTGTTCCGAAGCCGGTTTGGGGTCACGCCCACGGGTCCGGAGGACGGGCTTGGGCGGTTGAAGGATAGGACCTTCGAGGATAACGACCTCAAGGTGGCGATTTGCATCGAGTTTGGGTGCCCGCCTACTCGAAGTACCCGTTCACATCGAGGATCACGTGCGTTGTTCCGGGGGCCCCCAGCCGCGCGAGGATGCCAAAGCTGCCGGTTGGCGAGAGCCCAATGATCGTGTTGGCCGCGCGGGTCTGGCTCGCGCCGAATTGCACGACGATGGTGTTTGGTGCGGAGACGCCGGCTGGATACGTCACGAGGGTTCCGGCCGCCGTGGCCTGGGTGGACGTGAGGTTTACGGCCAGGGCGCGGGCCGTCGCGGGGATTCCGCAGACCCCGGCGGGCGTGTAGGTTCGCGGGGCCCCGTTTGAGAAGACAGGACCTCCAAATGGCGTTCCGGCGCCCGGGCGGGTATCGAGGACGCGGCACGGCGTGATGGTGTAGAGGCGTTGGCCCGCGGGCGCGCCGCCCGGAAGCGGCAGAACCGCGAGGGTCGCCGAGCGGGCCGGCAGGCCGAGCGAAACGGCGCCGGCCGTGACTGTCGCGGTTCCGGCCGAGCCCAGGCGGTTCGCACTGTCGAATCGGTAGAGGCTCGCCGTTCCCGTTGGGTTTCCGGCAATCTGAACGTTCGCGGTGGTCGCGGCGGTGTCCTTGTTGAAAAGGAGGACGTAGAGCGGTCCCGTGGGACCCGCGCCGCGTTGCGCGTAGGCGCCCACGGCATCGACGTTGGTGCTGGTGGCGCGTGCGTTCTCGCCCGCGACCTTCGCTCCGGCGCCGTTGTAGTTCATGTAGAGGCTGAAGGCGTCTTCGACGAGCGTGTCCTCGTTCGGCGCCGTCCAGCGCATGGCCATGTCGACGCCCTCGCGCGCGAAGATCGCGAGGATCTCGGCTTGCGCGAGGGCGCTGGAGATCCCACCGTCGCCCCAGTTGTATTCGCCGACCGCAAGCTTGGTTCCCGGGTAGTACGTGTTGATCCAGCTCTTGAGAGTTGGGATCACGGCTTGGTTGGCGAGCTCGGGCACGCCCTGCTCGGCCAGCCACGACTCGTCTGTGTAGGTGGGATCGTAGAGGCTCTTGATCGAGCGAAGGCGCAGGGCGGACGTCGCGGCGCTTTCATCCGGAGGGTCTGTGAAGATGAGATTGGTGCCCTGCGGGTAGTAGTGGACGGTGAGGTAGTCGAGGAGGCGCACGCCGTTCATGGCCTCGTATTGCTGTGCCTTTTGAAGGTACCACTGCAGGAACGGACGGCTGCCGTGATTTGCCCAATCCGCGCCCTGATGGCAGCCGTCGCTGTCCGCGGCCGAGAAGTAGTACGCGCAGATGTTCCAATCGCAGGGACCCAGGATCTCAATATTCGGGTCGGTCGCTTTCATCGCGGAAGCGTAGTCGGACGTTCTCTGCCACAGCGCGACGGCGCCCAGGCGGTTTGGGTGGACGTCGCGGTGGCTCGAATGCCAGAGGAAGGGCTCGTTGTCGAGACCGAAGTACTTGACGCCGCCCGCGCCCGCTCGTCCGGTGCGCGTTGCGATGTGGTCCATCCAGCGCGTCGCGAAATTGGTGCTCACGGCCATGGATGTATCCAAGGGGTCGTTGCCGACCACGTTCGCGCCGCCGACGAGAACGCCGTTGCCCATGTCGGGGTTGCAGGACGGGTTCATGGGATAGTCGATGCACTCGGTATGCTCTTGGGCACCGTACTTCGCGACCGAGAAGGCCCAACGGTAGTTGCGGTCCGGAGGTACCCAGCCAAGAATCGGGACGGCCACCAGCGGCTGCGAACCGGCCGCCCGCGCCTCGTCGATGAACACGTCGGCCGAGGAGCCGTTCGGAAGGGTTCCGGGGTCGGGCTTGGGAAAGTTGCCGAAGTAGTAGTCGTCGCCCGAGTTGTCGATGTCGAGCTCCCAGTTGTATCGGGAAGAGGGCGTTCCACCCCAACGGCGGATGGGGAACTTCATGCGCGAGAGTTGCGCGCTGCCGCCGAAGTTGACGCCGTAGATCATGGGACTGACGGGGTGGCGATCCGCCGAAGGATCGACCCCGACGCTGACGGGCGGCGCGGATCGCGCGGATGGGGCGGCTCCCGTCAGAATGGTCAAGGACAGAAACGCGGCGGCGCCGCGGAGCAGGCTCGGGCGCGAAGACACCGACCCCGGAGACAGCTTCGAGCGCGTGCTTGCTCTTGTCCTAATCATGGCCAGTAACATGGCCCGCTCTCAAGCCCGTGTCAAGCGCTCTTCGGCCTGGAGTCGTCGTGCCGAGATGGCGATGACGGTGACCAACCCGATCAGGGTGATCGCGGCGCAAGCTAAGCCCCAGGGGAAGGACGCTGGACAATAGACGAGCGCGATGCGGTGCCGGCCCCCTTCCACTTTGAAAGCCAAGAACGCGTTGTTGGCAAAGTAGAGCGGGTACCTCACGCGTCCTTCCATCGCGTTCCAACCGCGCCAGGCGGTTTGTGACACCACGATCCAGGAAGGCGCCGCAGCGTCGATGTCGAGAAGGAAGTTGTCACCCACGGCGGTCGTCGTCACGCTTGCGGGGCCGTTCTGCTCCTCGTAGGCCGTGCCCGCCCGGGCTCCACCCTCGATTGCGACCGGTTCCAGCCAGGCAAGAGCCTCAAAGTCGTCCTGGGCCTTCATCTCCGCGATCGTACGGGCGCGGTCGCCGCTGAAGCGGATGCGCTTCGGCGCGAAGGCACGGGGCAGGGCCCGAGGATTGAAAAGCACGGCGCAGTTGTTTCCACGCAGGACCTCGGCCCATTGGGACGGCGTCTTCGCGTCGGGAGGGGCGATCGCGAATCGGGCATTGAGAAATGCCAGGAAGGGCGCGTTGGCGTCGTCAATTCTCTGAAACCACGAGCTGGCGTCCGCGAAAAGCGGATAGGTTTCCAGGAGGCGGGCGTTGGACATGACCGGGATGCGCCTGGGGTCCTGAAGTCCGTAGAAGACCGAGGTCATGGGCAGGAGTGTTCCGCCGAGGCCGAAGGTCCGGAAGGGCTCGCCGCCTCGCGGGAGCGCCCGAAGTTCCTCGACTTCGGGATAGACGAGCGCCTCGCGAAAGGTCCGGTAGAGCCTGGGAAACGTGCCGAGCTGCGGCAGGAGGAAAAGCGCCGTCGCGAGGCTTGCCAGAAACGGTCGGGAGGGTCGCGGGAAGCGCCATTCCAGATGGCGGAGCCGCGCCGCGGCAGCCCAGAGCAGGAGAGGGAGAACAAGAAAGGCGATCTCCCAATCGAACCGGCGAGCGTGGCTTGTGTGCGCAACCCGCGTTCTGAGAATGAGCCCGGCTCCAAGAAGGACGGCCCCGAGGGCCAGAAAGAAAAAAGAGCGTCGCCCGCGGAAATCCTCAAGGGCGAGTTCGAGGCCGAAGGCGGAAAGCGCAGCCAGACACAGGACCGAGACACCGGAGAGCCGTTGATTGAACGCGGAGTCAAACAGGGGAAACCACGCGAGCGCGTCGGCGAACCCGGGCGAGCCGAGCGCGACCACGAAGGCCACAAACCCAAGGATCGCAAAGGGCCGGGCCTCGGGCCTTCGCGACGTGGATCCGAGGAGCGCAAGCCCCAACGCGAGGCCTCCGATGAACGCTCCGGTCGCATCGTCAAAACGCGGCGGATGAACGACCCCCGGATCCCACCAGACGGGGCCGTAGAGCCCCGGAAAGACCGCAGCGACCGCGGATCCGAGGACGTCCGCAAGCGGCAGCGACTTGGTCGCCTTGGTGTACAAATTGTGGCGAACCTGGAAGTCGAGCGTCTGCGGGAGGGCTTCTAGAAACGGGAACAGGTTCGGTGCGGACAGGCCGACCGCAACAAGGCCCGCGGCGGTGGCCGACCCGACGACACGCAGGACTCCAAGGCGCTCGTCACGCGAGCCGGCCCGACGGAATCTTCGAAGAACCGCCGTGAGAAAAAGCACCGCGGACGCCACGACCGTGTGCAAGGTCGACTCCGGATGCCCGCCGAGCAGCGCGAGGAGAAATCCAAGGAGAGTCAGCGCAAAGCCATGGGCACGACGCCGAACGAGCCGCTCGAGGCCGTTGAGAACACCGTGGCCATCGTCCAGCCATTCCAAAAGAGGAGAAACGTCGAGAGCCCGTACACCGATCCGCCGAAGAGCGCAATCTCCTCCCGAACGCCGAGCTCCCGCAGAAGCAGAAACGTGAAGAGGATCGCGAAGAAGAATTTGAGCGTCAAGGCGAGCGTCCAGCTTTGCGCGGCGGACAACGGAAGCGCGAGAAGCGTGAACAGATGAAATGGAACGGCCTCCTGTGCGGCCAGAAGCAGTTCTCCCATGCCGTTCGCGTGGTTGAGGAAGGGCACGCGACCCGCACGGAGCGCCTCTCGGGACACCTGCCACGAGGGGAACATCAGCGTGGTCACGTCGTGGAGGTTGCCGTTTTGATATCCGGTCTCCTCGAGCCTCCAGGATTGTGCCAAGAGCGGTGGGGTGCTGTAGGTGGCGTTCAGGGCTCCGTGGAATCCGCCGGTGACAAGAGAGCGCCCGGTTGGGAGGAGTGGGATCAGGACGAGCGCGGAGGCGATGAAGATCGACAGTCGACATAGAAGGCGGTGAACCAGGAGAAGCAAGAAAACGCAAAGCAGCAGGTAATAACCCGTCGTGAGGAGCCCACCTGACATTGAGCAGAATGCTATACGGAATCGCGGCCGCGAATGGCGCGATTGTCCTCTTGAGCTCGAACCCGCGCCTCTTGGTTCCCCCCACGACGAGAGGATCCGGGCCGGGGCTCAGGAGCGGACCGGTGGCGCGCTCAGGCTCAGCCCCGGCACGCTCTACCGCACAATTCAGCGTCTCCTCGAGGGCGGGCTCATTGAGGAGCTGCGGCGGCGCCCGTCTTCACCCGGCGAAGATCCTCGTCGAAGGTACTACCGCATCACCCGGCTCGGCACCGCGGTAGCGCGGGCCGAGACGCACCGGCTCGCCAATCTCCTAAGGCTCGCCCCGCCGGCCTGGCGTACCGCGAGCCCATAGTCATGACGCGGTTCTATCGGGCGCTCCTGCGGCTCTATCCCTCGTCGTTTCGGGCCGAATACGGCGACGAGATGTGCGCGATCTTCGAGCGGACCTATGCCCAGGCGACGCGGGCCGGGAGGGTCGGCTTCGTGTTCACCGCCCTGCTCGACGAGCCGCGGCATGCGCTGGCCGCCCACGGAGCGATCCTGCGACAGGGCGTGCGCTTCGCGGGGCCAGGATCGCCGAGAGCGCGTCCGCCTCTCGCTGACGCTGGTGTCGGCGGAAGTGTTGCCGCTGCTCGGCGTCGATCCGGGCTTTGCGCCCGACGGCGTTCTCACCCTGAGGACGGCGTTGGCGCGCCCGAAATACGACAGTCCGGTTCGCCGTGGGGAGTTCTACGACCGCGTGCTGACGGCGGTTCGCGCCCTCCCGGGCGTCGAGTCCGCCGCGTTCACGAGCGGCCTTCCGATGATGGTGACCGGCTTGGTCACCGGCGTCGAGGTCCCTGGCCAGGAGCCGGCGAGGCGGCGCGACGCGGTCAGTCACCGGTGGGTGACGCCGCAATATTTCCGGGCGATGGGGATCGGTCTCCTCGGCGGAAGGGACGTCGAGGACGCCGACGTGGAGGCGCGCGAGTGGGTCGCGGTGATCAGCAAGTCCTTCGCCGAGCGCTATTGGCCGGGCCAGGACCCGATCGGCCGCGTGTTCCGCCACGGCGATCGGACGCGGACCGTGGTCGGCGTCGTGCGCGACATCCGCGTCCGCGGCCTGGAACGGAGGAGCGAGCCTCAACTGTACCTGCCGGCACGGCAAGCGTTCGACCGCAGCCCGGGGCTGTTCGACCCCAAGGATCTGGTGGTGCGTCACGTCGGCCCGAACGAGCCTTTGATCGCGGCGATTCGCCAGATCGTGCGGGCGGCCAACCCCGATCAGCCGATTTCCGACGTACGCACGCTGGGCGACGTGCTGGCCGGGGAAACCGAGTCGCGACGCGGTCAGCTTCGGATCTTGGGGCTCGTGGCGATTGTCGCCCTCGTGCTCGCGGGAGTCGGGCTTTACGGGCTGCTCGCGTACGCCGTGACCCAGCGATCCTCGGAAATCAGCGTGCGGCTGGCGCTCGGCGCCGAGCCGGCGCAAGTGGGTCGGATGATCTTCGCCGACGGGATGCGGCTGTCGCTGGTCGGCGTCGCGTGCGGAGGCCTGGTCGCCTACCTCGCGGTGCGCAGCCTCAGCTCCCTGCTCTTCGGCATCTCGCCGGGCGATCTCGCCTCGTTCGGCGTCGCGATCGGTCTGGTGCTCTTGATCGGCGGCGCGGGTGCGCTCGTGCCCGCGCTCCGCGCGGTCCGCGTGCCGCCAGTCGCGGCCCTCCGAGCCGAATAGCGCCGCCGCCATGTGAAGCCTCGCCGGTGGTTCCCGCGCGGACCTTCACAGCGGCTCGATGTCGTCGAGCAGCTTAGAGGCCGCGACGGCCCTGATCCTCGGAGAGAGCGGAAACGTGTCCTTCCCCGCGTGCACCACGTCGAGCGTCTGAAGCTTGAGGTCCTCAAGCGCGGACCTCATGGACGGGGTCACGGAAGGCGCGGTCGTCCTCTTGAACTCGAATCCGCGCCTCGTGACTCCTCTCACGACGAGAAGGTCCAGCTCGGCGCCCGCGTGCGTGCGCCAGAAGAAACACTCCTCGGGACGTGCCCGAAGCCGCGTCGCGACCTCGTTCATCAAAAAGCCCTCCCACGCGGCACCGAGCTTCGGATGGCGCTCGACCGCCGTCGCGGTCTCCAAGCCAAGCATGGTGTTGAGGAGGCCCGTGTCGGCGATGTAGACCTTGGGAGACTTGACTTGGCGCTTGCCGAGGTTCGCGTGCCAAGGCTGGAGGATGCGGACGACGAAGGTCGAGGCCAGAAGGTCGAGATAGCGGCGAACGGTGGTGTCCGCGACTCCAAAGGACTGGGCGAATGCGGTGGACGTCCAGAGGTCGGCGTGGACGTGCGCCAGCATCGACCAGAAGCGGCGAAGCGTCGCCGCGGGAATCGTCACGCCGAGCTGGGCGAGGTCGCGCTCGAGAAAGGTCGCGACAAACCCGCGGCGCCACTCGGCGCTCTCCTTGAGCGAGCGGGCAAGGTAGGAGCGCGGAAAGCCGCCGCGCAGAAAGAGCTTGCCCATCTGTCGCGAGCTCACCTCGTCCAGGGAGAAGCCCGAGAGCGGGTAAAAGACGAGCCGTCCCGCGAGGGACTCGGAGCTCTGCTTGAGAAGGTCGGGAGAGGCGCTTCCCAGGAGGAGGACGCGAGGGGCGCGGGGACGGTCGAGGAGCACACGCAGAACCGGGAACAGCTCCGGCCGCCGCTGAACCTCGTCGATCACGACGAGGCCGCTCAGGGATTGAAGCGCGAGAAGCGGCTCGGCCAGACGCGCGAGGTCGGCCGGATCCTCGAGGTCGAGGAATGTGGTCGGTCCGTCGAACCGGGCGGCCACGCGGCGGGCCAGCGTGGTCTTGCCGATTTGGCGGGCGCCGAGGATCGCGACCGCGCGGTGCCGCCGCAAGAGACCCGTGAGCTCCTGGGTGTGATGGGGGCGTTGCATCGAGTCATCTTACCTTGAAATCTCTGCGGTCATCGCCGATATTTCAAGGTGACCGATCAGGCAATGTCCGCTTTCTATGAGGCTTCTGCGCCCGTCGTCGAACTCTGTCGGCGACGGAGCGATTGCATCGAGAATCCAGTCCTTCGGGCCTGCGCGGGCGCGTACAGGTATTTCAGGGCGGGGCCGACACGCGCCGCCCAGGCGAGCTCGTTGTGCTCTCCGCCCTTGGCCTCCAGGTATTGAAGGTCGCGGCCCTTACGCCAGCCCTTCCTCATCAGCGCGGCTCTCAGCCGCCGCGCTCGCAGGTGCGAGCTGGCTCCCTCGTGGGTCCCGGTATCGAGCCAGATCTTCAGATCGGGCTTTCCCGGGAGGTCGTCCACGCTTCGCACGATCGCCTCGCCGTCCCACCAGACAGAGGGCGAGAGAACCGCGAGCCGCGAGAAGACGTCGGGATGTCTAAGGCCGAGGTGGAGCGTCACCAGGCCACCGAGGGAGGAGCCGCCCATCCCAGTGTTCTCGCGGCCCGGGCGCGTGCGGTATTGCCAATCCACGAACGGCTTGAGCTCTTCGACGAGGAAGAGGCCGTAGGCGTCCGCCCTCCCTCCCGCGTTCTTTCGAGCGTCGCGGGTCGGGGTGTACTCGTGGATGCGGTCGACGCCCGCGTTCTCGACCGCCACGATCAGGAGAGGCTCGATGGCGGAGGCGGAGACGAGCGCCTCGACCGTCTCGCCGAGCCGCCAGTCGTGCCCCGGAATGAAGGCCGTTCGCGGGTCGAAGAGGTTCTGGCCGTCGTGCATGTAGAGGACGGGAAAGCGCGCGTCGGGCGCGGCCTCGTACTCGGGAGGCCGGTAGATGAGGACATCGCGCGGAACGTTCAGGAACCGCGACCGCATCTTGGGAAGCCGGTCGAGGCGTCCGCGAAACGTGTGGCGGATGCGTGGCGGGAGCGGAACCTTCCGTGTCCTTCGCTTTCTGTTGAGAAGGTCGCCCAAGGAACGCAACAGCTCTCCGAGGCGGCCGTCCGCCGCGCGGTTCACCGGATCTTCCATGGAGGTTGGATCGAGCGAGGGCGCCTTAGTGGCGGCTACCAGCCCAGCCTTTCGACGTAGTAGGGCAGCATCTTTCTCCACCAGGGCCAGTCGTGGTTCACGTCGTGTCCCCAGATGTCGAGGTTGTGGGGGATGCCCCTCGTCGAGAGGATCTCGGAGAGCCCGCGCGAGGCGTCCGGCGCCTCGTAGGCACCCTGCCCCGTGATGATGTTGATCGACGAAGCGTGCCGCAGGAGATCCAGGTAATAGCCCGAGATCCCCGGCAGGTACCAGGCCGGGTTGTTATAGAAGCAGTTGTCGTCCGAATAGCCGTGGAAGTAGTCGTGAGAGAGGTCGTAGAAGCCGCTCATCGCGATCGTGGCGTCGAAGAGATCGGGCCTGCGAAACAGCGTGTTGGCGGCATGGAAGGCCCCGAAGCTCGCTCCGGTCGTCGCGATCCTCACCGACGAGCTTCCGCAGACGGCGCGGATGTACGGGACGACCTCGTTCTCGACGTAGGCCGAATAGAGCGCCTGGCGCCGGGCCTGCTCGGGCACAGGCAGGTTCTTGTCCATCCAGGCCTGCCGGTTGATGCTGTCGATCGAGAAGAGTCGGACCTTTCCCTCGAAGATGGCCGGCTCGACGGCCTTAACGAGGAAGAACCGCTCGTTCTCCAGGAAGTCCGCGGCCGCGGTCGGAAACAGCAGGAGCGGCCGGCCACGGTCGCCGTAGGTGACGATCGGCATGCGCTGGCCCAGGATCGGACTGTGCCATCCGTCGATCCGGCGGGGCAGATGGTCGTCGACATACTTGAAGTCCATCGCGTTACTCCTTCGCTGCGCTTCCTTAAGACTGCTTGGCTCCGCGGCTTGAGGGCGCGAAGTCTAAGGCACGGCGGGAGCCTCCGGCTTGCTTCCGAGGCCGTACTTTTCGAGCCGCGAGTAGAGCTGGGCGCGGGTGAGGCCGAGGAGCCTGGCGGCGCGCGTTCGATTGTGCGAGGTGCGTAAGAGAGCCTCTTCCACGAGCGTCCGTTCCAGGCTCTCGAGATCGACGCCTTCGGCCGGCAGGGCGAAGGCTCCGGCCGGGCGGCCGGCAGCGGCTTGCCCGGCGGAGAGAGCGGGGTTCGGCGTTGCGGCCGCGACCCCAACGGCACCTTCGCCGATCGAGATCGGCAGGTGCTCGGCCGCGATGAGGCCGCCCTCGCAGAGGATCAACGCGCGCTCGATCGCGTTGCGAAGCTCACGCACATTCCCAGGCCACGGGTACGAGAGAAGGCGCTCCAGGGCTTCCTTGGAGACGCCCGGGGAGCTCCGCCCGATGACGCGACCGATGTCCTCCAGGAATCGTTCGGTGAGCGGCAGGATGTCCTCGACCCTCTCGCGAAGCGGAGGGAGCGCGATCTCAAAGACGTGGAGCCGGTAGTAGAGGTCCTCGCGGAAGGCGCCCCTCCGGATCGCGTCCTTGAGGTCCCGGTTCGTGGCCGCGATCACTCGCACGTCGGTCTTGAGCGTGCGCGTGCCGCCGAGCCGCTGAAACTCACGCTCTTCAAGAACTCTCAGGAACTTGGCCTGAACCATCGGGCTCATCTCGCCGACCTCGTCGAGAAAGAGGACACCCGACGCCGCCTGCTCGATGCGGCCCGGCTTGGTCTGCGCGGCGCCCGTGAAGGCGCCGCGCTCGTAGCCGAAGAGCTCGGATTCCAGGAGCTGGTCCGGCAGGGCCGCGCAGTTGATCGCGACGAAGGGCCCCTCCGCGCGCGGCGAGGCGCGGTGGAGCGCCCGTGCGATGACCTCCTTGCCGGTTCCGGACTCGCCGGTCAGAAGGACGGTTGTGTCGGTGCCCGCGACCTTGGTCGCCTGGACCAGCACGTCGCGCCATTTCCGGGACTTTCCGATGACCCGGTGGAAGCCGTCGCGCGATTCGAGCTCCGCGGTGAGCCGCGCCACCCGCGCGGTCAGCCGCTCGGCGGTCTCTTTGGCCTCATCGGCGCGCCGGGCCTCCTCCGCGAGGCGCTGGTGCGAGAGCGCGAGCGCGATCTCGTCCGCGACCCGGCGCGCGATCTCGACGTCGCGCTCGTGGTATCGGGAGACCGCGCGGGAGTGGAACACGAGGCCGCCCGCGACGACCCGGCCCGGCATGCGGATCGGGACCCTTAGCGCCGAGCGGATTCCGGCGAGCTTCATCAGCCGGTAGCGCTCCGAGGTCTTGTCTAGGTCCTTCTCGACGTCTCCGATGATGTGGAAGTCCCAGTCGAGCTGCGGGCGCTCTTCGGGCAGAAGCTCGAAGGATTCGGGAAGGCCGGGGATCACGTCGCCGCTGTACGCGTAGAGCCTCACCGCGGTGCGCGCCTCGTTCAGGAGCCCGAGGACCAGCCGGTCGTGAGGCAGGACCTCGCGGGCGATTGAGGAGAGCTGGCCGAAGACATCTCTCACGTCGAGCGCCTGGGCGAGGATTCCGGGGAGCGCGTCGAGGAGCTGATAGCGACGGCGTCTCTCCCGCTCCAGGGTCGAGAGCCGCTCGTGCTCTAGGGCGATAACCAGCATGTTCGCGATCGCCGCCAGGGTCTCTTCGTCCTTCTTTCGGAACGCGGAGGGCTTGGCGGCGGTGAACCAGACGCTGCCCAGGAGGGCGTCTCCCCTTCGAAGCGGGCCGAAGAGAATCGATCGCCAGCCCCGCTCGACGATCTGCCGGTCGAGCGGGAACGTCAGATCGAGCTCGAGGGGTGCGTCGGCGATCCGAACCGCTCCGCCCGGACCGAAATCCTCGGGCCACAAGACCCGCGAGATCTCGTCCCGCTGAATCGGCGTGCCGCTCTCTTCGCCGCGATCGGCGCCGGCGACCGCGTGCAGCACGATGGAGCCGTCGGCTCCGATGCGGGTCACGCCGATCGCGCCGAAATCGAGGACTCGCCGGGTGGCCTCGGCCACGCGCGAGAACACCTCGCGGAGCTCCAGCGCGGAGGCCACCGCGCCGGCGATCTCGGAGAGGGCGCGCGCCATCTCGTCGCCGCGCTCCTCGGAGGGCCGGGCCCACCCGTCCGGGAGAGCTTCCGTTTCGGCGAGGTCGGCGACTGTCGCGCCGCTTGACGGCATTCGGGGATTGTAGGAATCGAGCCACCGGGCTAGCCGGGCCAAACGCACGAGACGTACTGGGCCTCGCGACTCGCCCTTGAAGTCCGTCGCCGGATTCTTATAGTGGCGCGCCATTAACTTCAGAGAGCCGTTCGGAGAGCCGTTAGGAGACTCGATGCCGGAAAGAAGACCGGACGCCCCAACGATGATGAAGCGCTTTTCGCGGAGAACCGCGGCCCTGTTCGTATCCACCACCCTCATCCCTCTCGTCGGCCTCTCCCAGGCGGCGCATGCGGCCGGCACGGTCATCTCGTCGTGGGCTCCACCCCCCGACATCTCGCAGGACGGACACCGCGTGACGTTCCTGTTCTGGTACACCACGATTCTCTGCATCGTGGCGTTCGCGCTGGTGACGTTCGCGCTCGTCTACTTCTCTTTTCGCTACCGGGCGCGGCCGGGGCACCGGGCGGTCTACGACCACGGGACCAGCCGCAAGGACTTCTGGGGGACGATGATTCTCGCGACCCTGGTCTTCGTTCTGATCGACATGAACCTCGTGTGGCAGTCCCAGAAGAACATCGACGAGTACCTCTACAACTACCCGACCGGAAAGGACACGGTTCGGATCCAGGTGATGGCGCAGCAGTGGGCCTGGAACTTCCGCTACCCGGGCGCGGACGGCAAGTTCAACACCCCGGACGACGTCCTGACATTCAACGAGATGCGCATCCCCGCGGATCGTCCGGTCATGCTGAACCTCAGGGCTAAGGACGTCATCCACTCGTTCTACGTCCCCAACTTCCGCGTCAAGCACGACGCCAACCCCGGCTACACGACCCGGATGTGGTTTCAGGCCAAGAGCACGGGCGACTTCGAGATCGCCTGCTCGCAGATGTGCGGCTGGGCGCACTACAAGATGAGGGGCGATCTCAAGGTCACGAGCCCTGCCGAGTTCGATCGCTGGTACAGAGAGGCGCAGGGCGACGCCCAGAGGCGCTTCGATCCCGCCGATGCCGAGGGCCAGTGGGGTTGGGAATGGCAGCAATGAGACACGAAACACCCGTTCAGATGGAGAACAAGCGGTGAGTCACGACCGACACGAAGCCGAACACGGACACGGACATGAGGCCGAAGAGCAGCCGATTCACGCGGCTCCGACGGGGTTCCTTGCGAAGTACGTCTTCTCGCACGACCACAAGGTGATTGCGCAGCAGTTCCTCTGGTACGGGCTCTTCTTCCTGGGCGTCGGCGGCGTGATGGCCATGATGATCCGCTGGCAGATCGCCCACCCGGGAACCGCGTTTCCGGTCCTTGGGCATCTCTTCTTCCCCTACAACAACGGGGTCCTTCCGCCTGCCAGCTACGCCGCGTTCTTCACGATGCACGGCACCATCATGATCTTCTTCGCGATCACGCCGATCCTGATCGGCGCGTTCGGAAACTTCTGCATCCCGCTGATGATCGGCGCGCGCGACATGGCGTTCCCGACGCTGAACATGCTGTCCTTCTGGACCATGGTGGCCTCGGGCGCGGTCCTCTTCGGCTCGCTCTTCCTTCCGATGGGCGCCGCGGCCGGGGGTTGGCAGGCCTATCCCACGCTGTCCACGGCGCTCGGCTCCCCGGGGCCCGGCCAAACGTTCTGGATCCTCTCGGTCTTTCTCGCGGGCTCGGCGTCGATCATGGGCGCGGTCAACTACATCACCACCGTGATCCGCCTGAGGGC
>WBZQ01001012.1_pt1 | contig 20305 bp, 18 predicted proteins | sample 5204251 | NCBI WGS metagenome assembly WBZQ01 (sample SAMN12412402, study PRJNA552823) | activated sludge metagenome | isolation source: activated sludge from nitrification reactor of wastewater treatment plant... | place: USA: Virginia | collected 2017-09
CGCTCATCGGCGCGAGGATAATGCACGCGTGAACACGTTCCTCTCCGGCCAGACGCTTGTCATCGGTCACCGGGGATCTCCTCAGAGGGCGGCCGAGAACACGTTCGAGAGCTTCGATCAAGCTGAGGCCGATGGCGCGGATGGAATCGAGCTCGATGTCCGGCTGTCGGCGGATGGCGAGCCCGTGGTCCTTCACGATCCGGATCTCAGCTGGCGCGAACGGAAGGCCGCCATCGGTGCGCTGACGATGCCGGAGCTCTCCGAGATCGTGGTCGAGAGGGGTTCCTTTTCCGGCCGGATTCCGACCCTGCGCGATGTCTTCCTGCGGTACGGGGGCTCACTCGCGTACCTTGTCGAGCTCAAGACCGGGCCGTCCCCGCGCCCGGGCCTTCTCGAGTTCCGGGTCGTGGCACTCTTGACCCAGCTGCATCTTCTTGAGCGCGCGATCGTCCTCTCGTTCTCGGCCGAGGCCCTCCGCCGGGTGAGGGACGTTCAGCCCGCGATTCAGACCTGTCTCGTCTTCGATGGGACCGCGTATCGCCACGAGGGCGCGCTTTGGCCGGACCTGCCGGCGGGCTGCCGAGCGATCGCTCCCCAACATCCGCTCGCGACCGACCGGCTTCTCGCGGCGGCCCAAGAGGCCGGGCTGGGAGTGCATGTCTGGACGGTCAACGAGCCGTCTTTCGCGAAGACACTGGCGGAGCGCGGCGCCGCGAGCGTGGTGACCGACGTGCCGCACGAAGTGAGCCCCGCGGTCCGCGAGGTTACGGGGCGAAGCTCGGCGATGAGCCTCATGAGGAGTGCTTGACGGCCGTCCGGGAATTGGTCGGGGCGGGCAGAATCGAACTGCCGACCTGTTGCTCCCAAAGCAACCGCGCTACCAACTGCGCTACGCCCCGAATGTCGGCATTCTCCGGTCCTGGGAGCCTGGCCGCAAGTCCTTGTGACCTCCCGGTTCGCGCGGGAGACTGACGAAGTGCCGAGCGCGCGACAGCGTCTTGTGTTTCTGCATGGGCTTGGCGGGTCGGCCTCCGATTGGGAGGAGCTGATCCGGTCGATGCCGCGCGGGCTTTCCTGGGACGCGCTCGATTTCCCGGGAATGGGCCGGACTCCCGCCGCAGGCGATGACTATCGGCCCTCCGCGCTCGCGGCCTGGGTGGCAAAGGCCATTCAACCAAGGATGGACGCGGGCGAACGAGTGGTCTTGGTGGGGCATTCCCTCGGGGCGCGCGTGGCCGGCGAGCTCGCGGGAAAGGCCCTTGCCGGCCTCGTTCTGATCGCGCCGCTTGGCTCCGCGAGCTACGGGTTTTCCGACCGGCTGAAATGGAAGGCGATGTCCCGTCGCGCCGTGCTCCGAAGCGTTCCTCAGGATTCCATGAGGGGCGCGCTTTCCCACGGCTTTGTCTCTCAGGGCGAAGCTAGTCGGGGCTTCGTCGAACGGGCGCTCGCGGCTCGCACCGGCCCACAGTCGGCCACGGTCACGGAGGCCATCGAGAGGAGCGTGGATGGGGTCTTGGACGCGCCGCCGCTTTCCGAAAGGCTCCGTGGGAGCCGGGTTCCGCTCCTCGTGGTCGCGGGGGCCGAGGATCCGCTCGCGCCGCCCTTGGAGATCGCGGCGATTGCGAGAGCTCGGTCCGACGCGCGTGTCCTCACGCTGTCCGGTCAGGGGCACTACCCGATGCTCGAGGATCCCGTGCGCGTTTCGCGCGCGATCGCCGACTTTCTCGCCTAGGAGCGCGCTCCCTATCGAAGCGCGTATCGTGAGGAACCTTCGGGGCGAGAAGCCTGGATGCCTTAGGAGACGTCTGAGACGTCGCGCGTGAGGAGCGGGGATGGTGTTACGACGCCGCGCCGTGCCACGGGCCGGGACGCTTCGCGGGGTCGCCCTCGGGAGCGCTCTGGCGCTTTCGGGGACGTGCTGTTCGCCCGCCGAGGCGCCCGCGGGACCCGCGACAGATCGCACGTGCGTGATCGCCCAGCTGACGACAACGGTCACGCTGGACCCACACATGCACGATCAGGAGCTCTCGCGCTCGGTTCATTCGCACTTTTTCAATGCCCTAGTGGGTTTCAATCCCGAGATGGAGGTCGAACCCCAGCTCGCGGTTTCCTGGAATAACCCGACCGACACGCTTTGGCGGTTTCATCTGCGCAAGGGAGTGTTTTTCCACGACGGTCGGCCCTTCGGCGCCGCCGATGTGGTCACGAGCCTCAAGCGCGCCGTCGAGCTTCCGGGTTCGAAGGTCCGCTATTACCTCCAGGCGATGGAGGGCGTGCGCGCGGTCGATGAATCGACGGTCGAGGTCACGACGCGGACCCCGAGCGCTGTGTTTCTAAACAAGCTGGTGTTCATCGACATCGTGCCGCGCGACACGGGCCATAAACCGATAGAGCGCCCGATCGGAACCGGACCCTATCGGTTCGTGTCCGGCTCGGTCGACGGCACGATCGAGGGCGAGCGCAACGAGCGTTTCTGGGGGGAGAAGCCCGAATTCTCACGCGTGCGCATCGTCGGCATTCCGAACGACCGCGAGCGTCTGGAGGCCGTCCTCTCGAAACGCGCGGACATCGCCGGCCGCCTCTCGCCGGAGGACTGGGAGTGGGGCCGAGCACAGACCGGGCTTCGGATGGTCTCCCGCGAGGGGCTTGGGGTTGTGATGCTCTCGTTCTCGTTCGCTCCGGGAAGCCCCTTCACGGACCGGCGGCTGAGACGCGCCTTCCGGTTCGCCCTCGATCGCACGGCGCTCGCGGGCCATCGGCGCTCCGAGACGCTGGCGATTCCCATGGAGCAGATTGTTCCGCCAGGCGTCTTCGGCTACGCGCGGGACATGCCCACGGAACCCATCGACGTCCCGGCGGCACGCGCCTTGGTCGAGGAAGCGCGTGGCTCAAAGGGGCTTGAGACGAGCCTTCTCATCGCGGAGGCCGATCAGAGTCTCGCCCGCGAGATCGCCGCGCAGGCGGCCGCGGTGGGAATTCACATCCGGATCGTCGCGTTGCCAAGCGTGGCCTTCTATCAGAGGCAGGACCTCGGCCAGGATCCGCTATGTCTCTTTCGTTGGGCGGCGGCGACCGGGGACGCCTCCGATATCCTGGACGCGGTGATCCACACGCGCCGCGACGGCTACGGCGGCTCGAACTTCTTTCACTACTCGAATCCCAAGCTCGACCGCGAGATTGAGGCGCTGAACCGGACGTTGAACGCTTCTGAGCGCTCGGAACGCATCGCGAACGCGATGAGCCTTCTGCGTGAAGACGTCCCGGTCTTGCCGCTCTTCGTTCCGCACGCCCTTTATGCCGTTCGCCCGGAGGTCGATTGGATGCCGAGGAGGGACCGCAAGATTCGGGCGTTCGATCTTCGCCTGCGGGCGACCGGAGGCGCCTCTTGAAACGAACCGGCCCCATGCGGACGCTGCGCTTGCGGCGTTGGACGTCGGCGCTCGCGACGCTTGCGATCCTCCCCGTGCTGGCGGGTTGCGGGCGCTCGTCGGAGCTCACGATCGTCTGGCAGAGCGACATCCTGACCTTGGATCCAAACGAGAAGTTCGAGGCCGCGACCGATACGTACGCGATGAACGTTTTTGAACCGCTGCTCCGGGTGGGACGGGAAGGTTATGTCCCGGTCCTTGCGCAGCGGTGGGAGACCCACGAGGGGAACACTTGGAGGTTCTATCTGCGGGAGGGCGTTCTGTTTCACGACGGGACGCCTCTCTCCGCGCACGATGTGGTGTTCTCGATCGAGAGAATCCGCGAGAGACCGGAATCCGAGCTACACCCGTTTCTGGAGAGCGTTCGGAGCGCGCGCGCCCTCGACGACCGCACGGTCGAGGTGATCTCCGAGCGCCCCGCGTCGCTCTTGCCGGTGCTCTCTTTTGTCTATGTGCTGCCCAAGAAGGCCGTTCAGGCAAGACCGAAGGAGTTCTTCGACTCGCCGATCGGTTCCGGCGCCTATCGCTTCGTCTCCTGGCGCCCTGCGGGAACGCTGGAGCTTTCGCGATGGAAAGGGCATTGGGCTCCGGCGCCGCATTTCAGCCGGGCCCGTTTCGTTCATGTGGAGGACGACGATGCCCTGTGGACCACGGCTCGCGAGCGCCGGCCGGCGATTCTGATCGGCGCGTCCCGCCGGGGCTGGGAGAGTCGCAAGGGCGACAGCCGGTTCCGGTTGGTCTCGCGGTTGGGCATGTCCGTCTCGGCTCTCGCTCTCAACACGATTCGCGAGCGCGACAACCCGCTTCGAGATCTTCGCGTGAGACAGGCCCTCCGGGCCGCGCTCGATGTGGAGGGCTATGTCAAACGCGTGACCGGCGGGCAGGGCTTTGCCGCCACGCAGTACGTGACCCCGGACATCGTTGGCTACGACCCAACCCTGGTCGCGCCGCCGCATCGCCCGGGAGCCGCGCGTTCGGCTCTGAAAGACGCGGGCTATCCCATGGGCCTCAACCTGACACTCAACGTCCAGGAAGGGAACAGGTCGATACAGGATCTCCTGGATCAGCTCTTGGCCGAGGGAATCCGCGTCACCCCACAATGGGCGCCTCCACAGGTCTTTTACGAGAGGCTCCTCAAATGCGAGGGGGATCTCCACGTAGTCTCGTACATCTGCTCCACGGGAGACGCGGCTGAGCTCCTGGAGGGCGTGTTCTATCGCGGCGGGAGGCTCCAGGGGAAGACGAACTTCCTGGGCTGCGGCTACGAGAACCGGGACTTCGATTTGCTCGTAGATCGCGCGGCGCGCGCTTTGGATCCCGCGGAAAGGCAGCAGTTGATGCAGGCGGCGATGCGCAAGGTGGTTTCGGACCTTCCGTGGATTCCGATCGCGACTCCCTACGACCGCTATGCGACGACGCCCGGCGTGGTCTGGGAGCCGAGGCCGGACGGGGAGGTCTTCATTCCCGACGTCCGCTACGAATAGCGCCGGCGTTCGTCGACAAGGGAGCATTCACGTGAGCCTCTTCTTCCGCGGTCGGCACAAGCCGTCGCTTTCCTTGGACGGTTTCCTGGACTCTTTGCTTCAGAAGTTTGAGAACTGCCGCGCCGCGCTTCCCGACGCGCTCCTTCGCGCGCCCGCTTCGGGCGGCGATGACGCGTTGCCGTTCTTTCGCGATCTCTACGAGAACGAGATTCCCCGGCTGAGGGACACGATTCGGGTTTTGGAGCCGCACCTCTCGGCCGCGGCGCACGAGGAGTACTTCCGCAAGGTCGACGAGCTCGTGCGGAAGGTGGTTCTCCCGGCCTATGTCAGGCTCTCGGTCCGCTTCACGGCGCGTGAGCGCAACGGCTTCTACCTTCTTGACGAGCCGCTTCACGGCCTTGAACGGGCGCTCTCGTGCCTCGCCGGGCTCGCCCTCGGCCTCTTTGTGGTGTGGGCGCCGTTCATACCGCTCTGGTCGAAGGAGTGGGCTCTGCCGTTCGCGTTGGGGGGATTGGTCTTTCCAGAGCTCCGAAGGTGGCTGTCTCTCAGGTCCTACGAACGGGAGCTGAACACGATGGTCGAGCGGGCGGACCACGAGGTGACCCGCATCGATCTTGCGTATCTGACAAGTCCCGAAAGCCTGTCCGAGCGTAGTGAGGAGGACCGCTTTTCGGGGCCTCGTGCCTCGGCCACGGCGACGATGGAAAGGGGTACCTAGATGGTTCAGATTGCCAGCAGGTTTGAAGCGCTCGATCGGCTGAAGAGCTCCCTTCGGAGAACGTTCGCTCTCGGGGTCCTCGGCGTCCTCGGGCTTGGCGCTCTCTATCTCTTTTTCACAGCACGCGTTCTGCCGAACGAGCTCGGCGTCGAGCAGCGCAAGTTTGGGTTCAAGACCGGCATCGTGGAGAAGACCTACGGCCCCGGCCTCTACTTTGTGGCGCCCGGCGCCACGATGCGCACGTTCCCGCGCGAGATCCACATTCTCGAAGCCTCGAACGATCGCGAGACGTCCCGTGCCCGGGCTCGCTCGGGGGATGTCGTCGAAAAGGTCGAGAAGTACTTTGAGGCGCGTGACCACGCGCTGGGCCGCGCGACGCACAAGGTCATTGAGGCCCTCAACGTCCAGACATCGGATGGCTATGCGGTGACCGCGGACGTCACGCTGCTCTACTCGATCGTGGACCCGGTGAGGATCGCGCGCGACTTCGGCTGGGGCTCGCTCTACGTCGAGTCCTTTGTCATCAACACGTTCCGGAACGGCGTCCTCGCGACACTTGGAAAGATGAACGCGGAATCGTTCTACGACGAGGCGGTCCGCATCAAGGCTGTGGAGGAAGCGCAGGTCTTTCTCACCGCGCGCTTCGCGGAACGGGGATTCAAGGTCGAGCGGCTCCTTCTCCGCAACTACTCCTATGCCCCCAACTATGAGAAGTCGCTGCATGACAAGAAGGTTGCCGTCCAGCTTGCCGAGAAGAACCGCAAGGAGAGCCTCGTCAACGAGGAGAAGGCAAAGCTGAAGCAGATCGAATCGAAGGGCAACGCGAGCATCACGATCGCGGAGTCCGAGGTCGCGGCGAAGATCGCGAGGGTCAAGGCAGAGGCGGAGCTCTACTCGGCGCAAGTCCGTGCGAAGGGCGACAAGGAGGTCAACGTGGCCGCCGCGGAGGCCAAGCGTCTCAAGGCGGATGCGCTGACGCAGGCGGGCGGCCGCTATGTGGTCGCGCTCGAGACCGCCAAAATGTTCGACAACATCGAAGGAGCCGTGATGACCCCGGAGCAATACATCGCGTTCATCCGAAACGCGTGGTCGGTCATCGGCCTCAACCCGGGCTCCGGACCGGCCGCAGGGGAGCGTTCCAAGTGAGAAAGCAAACGAAAGGGACCGCCCTCTTGGCTCTAGCCGCCGGCTTGACCACGGGTTGTGGAGCCACGACCTCGACCGAGGTGGGGGTTCGCACCAGCCTCTTCGGCATCTTCGAGGGGCGCGGGCGCCAGCAGCTCTATCAGCCGGGAGGCGTCTACTTCTTCCTGCCCATCGTCAACAGCTGGAACACGCTCCCAATCTCGCAGCAAAACCTCCTGATGAACGCCAACCCAACCGAGGGCGACCGGCCGATACCGGATGACGTGACGTTCAAGACCCGGGACGGCAACAACGTCTACATCGACGTGAACGTGATGTGGAGGATCGACCCGCAGAAGGCCGGGAGCATCGTCGCGAACGTCGGCCAGACCATTCCCGAGATCAAGGAGCGCGTGGTGCGCCCGATCTCGCGTTCCGTGATCCGCGACGTCTTCAACGAGATCACCAGCGAGGAGTACTACCAGGTCACGGTCAAGAACCGGATGGCCGCGAAGGCGAAAGAGCAGCTCGCGACAGAGCTTGCGCCCTTTGGAATCCTCGTCGATATGCTGCAGGTCCAACAGCACCGGTTCGATGCCGAGTACCAGGCGGCGATCAACGCGCAAAAGCAGGCGGAGGCCGACGTGCAAACGCTGGCCGAGCAGCAGAAGAACATGGTCGTCTTCAAGCAAAGCGAGCTCGAAGCCAAGCGCTCCGAATGGAACAAGCGCCTCGAGGACGCTCTCGGCGAAGCCGGGCGTGTGCGCAACGAGGCCGACGGCTACTACCAGACGAGGACCAACCAGGCGAAGGCCACGATCGCGGTCGCGCAGGCGGAGGCCGAAGGCATGAGGAAGGAAGCCGACGCGCTCGGCAAGCTCGGCGGGGATGCCTACGTCAAGATGCAGGTCGCCAAGCAGTTCGCGGGCAAGAAGATCCTGATCGTGCCCGGGTCGAACGTCTCGACGCTCGATGTGAACCAGATCGTGGGCTACATGATGTCGCGACGACCGGCCGAGGTTGTGGCTCCGCCCGAGCCCACGCCCGCGCCGGCCAAGGCAGAGTGACTGGAGCCTCGGGGCGCCGCTCTTCCGGCGGCGCCGACCATTTCGAGGAGGTCTTCGAGCGCGGCGATCCTTTCCCCTGAGGGTTCCCCGGAGAACCGGTAACCCACGAAACGCACCCCGGCCCGCCGGGCGGCCTCGGCGTCGAAGCGCGAGTCTCCGACAAAGAGGACCTCCGCAGGCGAGACGTCAAGACGCGCGGACGCAAGAAAGAGCACCGCGGGATCCGGCTTGCCCGCGCCGGCCTCGTCCGCAGCGGCAATCGCGTCGAACCTCTCGAAGAGGCCACAGAGCGCGAGGATCCTCCCGGCGAGGGGGCGGTTCGTGTTCGTCGCGACGCCGGTCCTGAGGCCTCTCCTTCGAAGCTCGTCGAGCACCCTCGGAGCCTCGCGATTCGGCCGTATCGCGGAGAGGTGGTTCTCGAAGAACCGGCCATAGGCTGCGTCGATCTCCGCGACCGTTCGCTCGGGCATGTAGGTCTCGCGGTCGGCCTCCGTGCCGTTGCCGTAGATCGCGTCGAAGGAGCCGCGCGTGACCGGGCGATGTCCGAAATGCAACAACGTCTCGTTGTAAACCGCGAACCAGGCGTCCTCAGAGAACACGAGCACGCCGTCCATATCGAAGACCACGGCCTGTAAGGCGCCCTCCTGGGGGCGTGAACCCGAAGCCAAGTTCACCGTTCGGGCTACGGCGCGAGCTGCTGGGCGAGGTAGTTCTCGACCCCGATGTCCTTGATGACCTGAAGCTGCGCCTCGAGCCAATCGACGTGCTCTTCCTCGGCGACGAGAATCTTCTCGAGAAGCGCTCTTGTGCCGTTGTCGCCCTTGACCCGGCAGACCTCGATGCCGTTGTTGAGCCGCTCCACGGCCTGCATCTCGAGAGCCAGATCGAACGCGTGCTGCTCGGGAACGGAGGCGCCCACGTTGATCTTCATGTACTTCTGCATGTTCGGCACGCCGTCGAGATAGAGGATGCGCTCGATGACCTCCTGCGCGTGCTGCATCTCCTCGATCGACTCTTTGCGCGTGTGGTCCGCGAGCTTCTGGTAGCGCCAGTTGGCGCACATCATCGCGTGGATGAAGTACTGGTTGATGCCGGTCAGCTCGGCGCACAGCACCTCGTTCAAAACTGCAAGGACGTCTTCGTTCCCTTTCACATGGCCTCCCCGAGCCGCCGGAGCCGCTCGCCGCGCGGATCTTGGCACAGCGCTTGAGGATTGGTCCGGATCGCACCGGCGAGATACGAGAGGAGGTCGGGAACGCAGGCCGTGCAGAGCTGACCGCAGCCGGTCTCGCAGCCGATCTCTTCGAGGGATCCGCTTGGTCCGGCCCGTTGAGCGATCTGTGCGATCTCCTCGAACGTCACGCCCGCGCACTCGCAGCGTGTCATGGAAAGGGCTCGAGAGCGCCCCGCGGGCCCGAAGTCGAATGCCACGCCCCGAGCTTAGCTGAGATTGATACTGAATCTCAATAAGGGTCAGGGGCCTCGCGTTGCAGAAGCTCGGACAGGCGGTCGAATCCCTCCGTCCAGCCCGTGTGACGGTCCCGCGCCGTCGCGCTTTGGAAGCCTTCATGAACCAGGAGGACAAGCGTGAGGTCGCGGGCCCTTCGGAACGAGAGGTCTACCCGCGTCTCGCCCCGATCCAGGGGCCCGGCCTCCCATCGCCACGTGTAAACCAGCCGCGAAGGCGGCCTGACGACCTCAAACACTCCGGCATGTATGTAGGAAATGCCCTCCGGGGAAACGAGCTCCACCCGATAGGACCGCCCAGGCTCCGGCCTGAAATCCGCGCTCACGAGTCGAAACCCTCGGGGACCCCACCATTCCCGGAGCCTCGCGGCGTCCGTGAACGCGCGATAGACCGCTTCCCGCGGCGCAGGGAAGAGGCGCGAAAGGCGCAGGGCCTCGATTCCAAAGGTCCGGCTCGCGAGATTCCGGCTAAGAACTGCGGTCACGGTTGGCGCCTCTTGGTACGGCTCGCGTTTCGAGTCCGCGAGCGCAGAAGCCGGTCGACGGTTAGAAAGCGGGTCTCCCAAAGCTCTCGGACGTTCTCGAGCCACTCGGCGGTGCCTCGGAGAGGAGCCGGATCCAACGCGCTTCGGAGGATCCGCCCGTCGCGCTGTCGCCGGACGAGCCCCGCCCTCTCCAAGACCTTGATGTGTTTGGAGATGGTCGGGGGCGCGAGGTCGAAGGGGGCCGAGAGCTCACCCACGCTGGCCTCACCGCGAGCGAGTCTTGACAGCATGGCTCGGCGGGTCGGATCGGAGAGGGCGAAGAACGTCCGGTTGAGGCGCTCGACGGTATCCATCTCGCCAAATGGACGCCCGAGGGCGGTACTTGTCAAGGGTCGGCGGCAATCGTGGGTGTCATGGGTGTCTTGAGGAGCGCGGCTCCGAGGGCCACATAGCTGATGCCAAACACGACACACCCGGCCGCCCGCACGGGGAGCGGCATCAGAGGGCTGAGGCCGAGAATCGGGACGCTCGCGATCAGGGCCATGAGGGGCGTCCGCAAGAGCAGCCCACGCCTCAGGACAAGACACGCGACACCCATGTTCCCAGCGGCGAAGAGCAGGCCCGCGGAGGCGAAGACGGCCGCGAGGGGACCCTTCAGGAAGGGGCCGTCGATAGCCAGCAAATGACGGGTCGCCGCATCCCGCGCGAGCACGGGAGCCACGAACCCGGTGAACGTACCGGCCGCCAGGAAGAGGCCGTTCCCCGCGGTGCCCGCGACGGTCCACACGAGGCCCCACGGTCCGAGGCGGTCGGCAAAGCGCGAATAGAGGCCCAAGAGCCCGAACAGGCAGGCGAGGATGATGACTAGAAAGCCGCGCGTGACGATCGAATACGAGAACGTGCCCATGGCCTCGAAGTAGGCGATGCCCTGGACAGCGCGCGGATCCGCCGCGGCGGGATGGAGGAACCAATACGGAGTCGTCAAGAGCCCGGCCGTGACCAAGGCCGCTCCACCGCCCCTCGAGTGCATCTCGCGAATCGACATGAAGTACCTCCTTTAATTCGCCGTTCGGCGAAGTATAAGGAGTGCGGCTCTCGCAGATCGAAGGAGTTCGTTACGAGCGCCTCGTCATAATCGGGCCCATGCGGCGCGCGGTCGTCGGAACGGCGGGACACATCGATCACGGCAAGAGCGCGCTTGTGAAGCGGCTCACGGGGACCGATCCGGACCGGCTTCCCGAGGAAAAGGCGCGCGGGATCACGATCGATCTGGGCTTCGCACATACGGTCGTCGAGGAGGTCGCGCTGGCGTTTGTCGACGTGCCGGGGCACGAGCGCTTCGTACGGACCATGGTGGCCGGGACCAGCGGGATCGACATCGCGCTTCTCGTAGTCGCCTCGGACGACAGCGTGATGCCGCAAACCCGGGAGCACCTCGCGATCCTGAAGCTCCTCGACGTCGGGGCGCGACCCGCGGCCGGCGTGATCGCACGGAGCAAGTGCGACCTCGTCGATGGCGAGACCGGCCGGCTCGTCGAGGAGGAGATCCAGGAGCTCGTCGCTGGCAGCTTTCTCGAAGGCGCTCCGACGGTCGCCGTGTCGGCCGTGACCGGCGAGGGAATCGGCGAGCTCAAGCTGGCTTTGGCCGCCGTCGCGCGGGCGCTCCCTCCGCGATCCGTGGCCCGCGGCATTCCACGGCTCTTTGTGGATCGCGCCTTTCCGATGAAGGGCTTTGGACCCGTCGTCACCGGAACGCTCGACGGGGGGTCGATCTCGGTCGAGGACCGGCTTCTTCTCCTCCCCCAAGAACGCGAGGTGCGGGTCCGACGGATCGAGGTCCACGGCGAGGAAAGGCAATCCGCGGACGCGGGCGAAAGGACGAGCCTGAACCTCGCCGGCTGCGAGATGGGCGACCTCTCGCGGGGCCAGACGCTCGTTCTCCCGAACACGCTCAAGCCCTCCGCCATCTGGACCGTCGAGCTCTGCCTTCTCCCCACGATTGCCAAGCCGCTTGTCGACGGCGCGCGGGTGCGCGTTCATCTCGGCACCGCCGAGGCCGGCGCCAAGCTCGTGTTGCTCGATGAGCCGGGCCCCGAGGGGAGGCGGCTCGCCCCTGGCGCGACCGCGATGGCGCGGCTTCACCTAGAAAGAGCGCTGCCCGTGCTTCGAACGGATCGCTTCATCGCGCGTCGCCCCTCGCCCGTCGAGACGCTGGGCGGGGGAAGGGTCCTCGAAACCACGGGAGATCTGCTGGCGCCGGGACGCGGGCGAAGCGTGCCGGCCGGCGTCGAGCGTGTCTTGCGGACCGGTTCGGATCGCGACGTCGCGGAGCTCTTCCTGCGGAATGTGGGAGCGGCCGGCCTCGAGGCGACTCATCTTGCGTGGAGGTTGGGGCAGTCCCCGGCGCTCTCCGGTGCGCTCCTTGACGCCCTGGTAAAGGAAGGCGCCGCCTTGCGTCTCAACGGGCCACAAGGCCTCGCGGTGTCTTCCGAAAGCGCGCTCGAGATGACCCGTCGCGCGGATGAGACGCTGGTAGCGTGGAGAAAGGGCGGCGCGCCGTCTCCGTTCGTCCCCAAGCGTGAGTTTCTCGAACGGTTCGCGCCGCGCCTTTCGACCACCGTGGCAGAGAGCTGGCTCTCCTTCTTGGCGACGGCGTCGCGCCTGACAGTCGATGGCGACCGCGTGGGACCCAAGGGCGCCCGCTCCGGCGATGTTGTCGACTCGTCGTCGGGCTTCGTGGGCGAGGTCGCGAGGCGATACAAGGAGGCCGGCTTCGACCCGCCGAAAGCCTTCGACATCGCCAAACACCTCGGCACCAAGCCACCCGTGGTCGAGGGCCTTGCGACCCATCTCCTCAAGACCGGAGAGCTGGTGCGTCTTTCGCCCGATCTCGTGGTTCACCGGGCGACGCTCGAAGCCGTCCTCGGGAAGCTGGCTCCGCTCAAGGGCCAGACTCTCTCCGTGGGCGGCTTTCGCGACCTCCTTGGGCTCTCCCGCAAGACCCTGATCCCGCTTCTTGAGTACCTTGATCAGAAGCGAAGGACCCGGCGGGTTGGGGACGCTCGCGTCGTCGAATGAGTCTGGTTTGAAGGAACGGCTTCTTCCAAAGTCGGTCGTGTGCGCTCGCGAGGGATACACCCGCGAGGGCGCTCTGCGCGATGTGATCGCCGGGGTCGTGGTCGGCGTCGTGGCGCTGCCGCTCGCGCTGGCCTTCGCGATCGCCTCCGGCGTGCCTCCCGAGCGCGGGCTCTACACGGCGGTCGTGGCGGGCTTTCTGATCTCCGCGCTGGGAGGAAGTCGCGTGCAGATTGGGGGACCCACGGGAGCCTTCGTGGTCATCGTCTATGGCGTGGTTGCCAAGCACGGCTACGACGGGCTCGTCATCGCGACTCTTCTCGCGGGCGTGATGCTGATCGCACTGGGGTTGGCGCGGCTTGGGACCCTGATCAAGTTCATCCCGTATCCGGTCGTCACGGGCTTCACCTCCGGCATCGCGGTGGTGATCTTCTCCTCTCAGGTGAAGGATCTCCTGGGTCTCAGGATGGGTGCCATGTCCCCGCACTTTCTGGAGAAGTGGGAGGAGTACGCGAGAAACCTGCATACGCTGAACCGCGCGAGCGTCGCCGTCGCGGCCGGTTCGCTCATCGTCATCGTGCTTTGGCCACGGGTCTCGCGGCGGGTTCCAGGCCCATTTGTCGCGATGGTTCTCGCAACCCTCGCCGTGCAGGTCTTCTCCCTCAACGTCGACACGATCGGATCGCGCTTCGGCGCGGTTCCGTCCTCCCTTCCAATGCCTCATCTTCCCGGCCTCACGCTTGCGCACCTTCGAGAGCTGATCTCTCCGGCCGTCACGATCGCGCTCCTCGCGGCCATCGAATCCCTGCTTTCGGCCGTGGTTGCGGACGGGATGATCGGGACCCGACACAAGTCCAACACCGAGCTCGTCGCCCAGGGAGTTGCCAACATGGCGAGCGCGGTCTTCGGCGGGATCCCCGCGACCGGAGCGATCGCGAGGACCGCGACCAACATCAAGACCGGCGGGCGGACGCCGCTTGCGGGAATGACGCACGCGGTCACGCTGCTTCTGGTGCTGCTCCTTCTCGGGCGCTGGGCCGCGATGATTCCGCTCTCCGCGCTCTCGGCGATCCTCGTCGTGGTCTCCTACAACATGAGCGAGTGGCGTTCGTTCCGGGGCCTACTCACGGCGCCCAAGAGCGACATCGCGGTCCTGGTTCTCACGTTCTTTCTCACGGTGTTTGTCGACCTGACCGTGGCGGTTCAGGTCGGTGTGGTGGCGTCGGCGCTTCTCTTCATGAAGCGCATGGCCGAGGTGACCTACGTCGAAGGCATCACGGACGATCTGCGGGGGCAGGCCGAAGATCCGCGCGAGATCACGGGTTTGAGCGGGGAGCGTCCCGTGGTCGGGAACGAGCCGATTCCAGAGGGGGTCGAGGTCTTCGAGGTGAACGGCCCGTTCTTCTTCGGCGCGGCGGACAAGCTCAAGGACGTTCTGACGCAGGTCTCGAAGCCGCCGCGGGTCTTCATCCTCAGGATGCGCCACGTGCCCGCGATCGACGCGACCGGCATCCACTCGCTCGAGCAGTTCTGCTTGAAGTGCCGAAAACAGGGGACGGCGCTCTTGATCACCGAGATCCAGCGCCAGCCGCGTCGCGCGATCATCCGGGCTGGAAAGCTCCCGGTCTTGGGCCGTCAGAACTTTCTCCGGGACATGCACGCCGCGGTGGCAAGGGCCCGGGTTCTGGTCGCGGCGCCGTTGTCGGGTGTGCACCGACTCCAAGGGCCGGTCGCTTCGGGTCCATAGACCTATAGGCTGACGATCCGGCCCTCGCGAAGGACGCCTTCCTCCGCATCGAAACGCGGTGGGTCGCCGTATTCCTGGGCCTTTCCGGTCGCCCACAGATACGCCGCGAAGGCCGCGGCCGCCGCGTCCAGCTGATCGTGTGTGATCGCGTCGGGCCCAAGGGGCAGCTCGACACCCAAGCCCAAGAGGAGGTCGTACCGCGCCCGCCGGCCGGAAATGAGAGTCTTCCTGGGAATGCGCCGGCCCGCCCATTTGGGCCAGAGATCTCCCGGATATACCTCGAGAAGCGAGGTCTCCTCGTACGGGACCTCCCCAAGGACCCCGAGACCCGCGCCGCGGAGGGCCGCGAACAGGGCCACGCTTCCCGCGATGAGACCCGCGTACGGATGCGTTCCCGGGGCCTTGAGCTCGGATCCCGATTTCCCAGCCGCGCGGAGCAGACGCTCGGACTCGCGCAGGGTGCGGCCCGTGGCGGCCAAGCCCTGAGGACCGTCGATGGCGAGCACGAACCCGTCGCCCGCCAAGTCCTCGGGCAAGAGGTAGCGAAGCGTGAGATCGAACGTCCAGGTCCGCAGACGCACCCGCCGCCAACGGTCCATGGTCGCGATCGAAACCGGACGGGGCTCCCGCGCGAAGGGATCGGTGAGATCGACGCCCAAGAAGAACGCCCGTCCGCCGGGAGCCACGCGGACGGGCGAAGGGCTGGCAGGCTCGGATCGCGGCTCGGATCGTGGCGACGAAGCTCCCGCCGCCGGCGCGGGCGTGTCTGCCGTGGGCCGCCCGATCTCGAGAGGTGCCCCTCCCGCCCGGTGGGAAAGCCGCTGAAGGCCGTCGTAGGCCGCGTACTTGAAGCACTCCGAAAGCGTCGGAAAGTTGAAGACCGCCTGGATGAATGCGTCGAGCGTGCCGCCCTGCGCCATCACCATCTGCGGAATGTGCACGAGCTCGGTCGCCCCACCGCCGATCAAGTGCGCCCCGAGGAGCTTGCGTGTCGCCGGGTCGAAGATCAGCTTGATGAAGCCGTCGGGATCGCCCGTGATCTGGCCGCGCGGGTTGTTCTCGTAGCGTGAGCGGCCGACCTCGAACGAAATCGCCTTGCCCAAAAGCTCCTCTTCGGTTGCGCCAATCATCGAGATCTCGGGGATCGTGTAGATGCCGAACGGAAACAGGCTCGCGACCGAGGTCTTGAACGGGATGCCAAAGGCCCGGCAGACTGCGACGCGGCCCTGCTCCATGGAGGTCGCGGTGAGCGCGGGAAAGCCGATCACGTCTCCCGCCGCGTAGATTCCCGGCGCGGTCGTCTGGAAGTTCTCGTCGACCGCGATCTTGCCGCGCTCATCGTGAAGGACCCCGACCGTGGAGAGCCCGAGGCCCTCGGTGTTGCCGCGTCGGCCTGCCGAGAAGAGGACCTTGTCGGCCTTGAGCACTCGGCCGGACTTCAACTGGAGGCGCAGCGCGTTCGAAGAGAGCCCCGACTCGCGGTGCAGCTCGTCCACCGCGTCGCCCAGGATGACCTCGCCACCCATGCGTTCGAAGGCGACACGCAGCGCCGCCGAGAGCTCCGCGTCGAGGAACCCGAGCAGGCGATCGCGGCCTTCGATCAGGGTCACGCGGGTTCCCAGGGCCGCGAAGATCGAGGCGTACTCGCACCCGATCACGCCGCCCCCCACGACGGCCAGGGACCGGGGGATGCGGTCGAGGTCGAGGATGCGGTCCGAGTCCTCGACGTCGGGGTCGTCGAACGTGAGGCCCTTGGGAGCGAGCGGCGACGAGCCGACCGCGATCAGCACAACGTCGGCGGTGAGCCGCGCGGTCTCGACGCCCGAAGGGTCGTAGACGCCGACGGTGCGTGGGTCGAGGAAGCGCGCGGCGCCCGGAAAACTCTGAATGCGGTGGCGCTCCAGGTTCCGGCCGATCTGCCGGGTCTGGCGCTCGGTCACGTCCTTCAGCCGGCCCACGAGTTGCCGCAGGCTCTTCTTGCGATCGAGCCGCAACGACATACCGTAAAGCTCGCGGCGCCTGAAGCCGGTCAAATAGAGCGCCGCCTCGCGGAGGGTCTTGGAAGGAAGGGTTCCCTTGTGCACCGAGACCCCACCCGGCTGCGGATCCCGTTCGATGAGCGCCACGCTCTTGCCAAAGTAGGCCGCTTGGGCGGCCCCCTTCTCTCCGGCAGGCCCCGAGCCGATCACCACAAGGTCGAAGTGCGTCGTGTTCATCGCGGGCGACTGTGGTTGAGGATAGGTCACGGTCAAGACTCCGGTTTCCGGGAACCGACCGCGTTCGAGCCGGGTCTTCCTTCGCGTTTCCGCCCAACGTCGAACGAAGGAGGACGCCATGTTCGCCATTGCCATTGCCCGCCCTCGCCGTGGAGCCGCGCTCTTGATCTCGATCGCCATGCACTTCGCCATCGCGGGAGGTCTCTCCGTGGGGTCCCTCTTCGCGATGCCCGCGGAACCCGACTGGCCCGAGATTGTCAAGATCGTCGAATGGTGGATGCCGTCGGACCGGATTCCCGTCCGGATCGTGAAAGAGCCCGAGAGCCGGCGCGACTCCGCGCCGCCGCCCAAGCGCTTGGGAACTCCCGGAGCACCGCGCGTTGCCAGGCAGGCGGCCGCGGTTCTCCAAGTTCCCGCGGCGCTCCAAACGACGCCTCCGGCAAGCCCGGACTCCTCGTCAATTGCGAACGACCAATCCGCCGAAAATCCAGGTGCTGCTGCGGACGGCCCTTGGGAAAAAGGTGGCGACGGAGGCCATCCGAACGGGGATCCGAAGGGATCGGACCAAGGTGAAGTTGGCGGCCATGGTCCGATTCACACGATTGGGACACTCGGTGTCGAGCCGCCCATCCCGGTCACGACTCCCGACCCTCACTATCCCGAGGCCGCGCGTCGGGCGCGTCTGGAGGGCGTGGTGATCCTTGAGGCGGTCATCGGCTCCGAAGGCGCTGTCCACGACGTCCGGGTCCTTCAGGCTGCCCATCCCCTGCTCGATCGCGCGGCGATGGAGGCGGTGCGAGCCTGGACGTACAAGCCCGCCCGTATCGGGACGCGACCCGTGGCGGTCTATCTCGCGGTCCGTGTGAAGTTCGCCCTCCGCTGACGGTGGGGCAAGGGCTGGAGAGCTAGGCCCCGACGGCCTCAAGATCCAGGACGAACGCCTGGGAAAGACTCCGATTCAAGAGGCGCGCGAAGGCCGCGCGATCCAGGTCGGCGATGCGGGCGGCCTCCTCTTCGTTGACCCGGCCGGTCTCATACCAATGGAGCGCGGCGGCGACCCGCATTTCCCGGGCAAACTGGGCAGGGCTCTTCCCGAGGCTTGCCAACAGGGTCTTGGGAATATCGAGAGTCAGGGTGGTGTTCATCAATGCAACCCCTGCGCAAACGCAGTGCCGGCTGGAGCCGATGGAACCGAAGTCATTCTGAATCAGCGAGATTACGAGGAGGCCGCAAAAGCTCTCCAAGATGTCGAGTTGTTACGAATCGCAACATGTTTCGCGACCTCGTCTATAACGCCCGCGATGAAGCTCGTGACGTTTGAAGACCACCCGAAGGATCGCGGACCGCTCCTGGGCGCGATCTGCGAGGACGGCCGGATTCTGGATCTGGGTGCCTGCAACACGGTGTTCCTGGGTCTCTCGATGCTCGACGTGATCCGGCAAGCCGATATCCACCTGCCCAGGATTCGCAAGGTCCTTGACGGATGGAGGTCGGCGCCGCCGGGCGCGTTCGCGGTGGAGGCGGGACGCGAACCAGGTCCGCGCGATGGCCTTTGTGTCGGGACGGTGCTTTCGCCGATCCCGCGGCCGGTCTCGATCCGCGACGGCTACGCGTTCCGCCAGCATGTCGAGACCGCGCGCCGAAACCGCGGGCTCTCCATGATCCCCGAGTTCGACCTGTTTCCGGTCTTCTATTTCACCAACCACCTGGCGGTGATCGGCCCGGGCGAGCTGCGCGTCGGGCGGGAGCGGCTTTCCAAGCTCGATTTCGAGCTGGAGTGCTTTGCCGTGATCGGCAAACGGATCACCAACCCAAGCCTTGAAGAGGCGGACGACGCGATCTTTGGTTACGGGGTCATGAACGACTTTTCCGCGCGGACGCTCCAGATGGAGGAGATGAAGCTCAACCTGGGGCCCGCGAAAGGCAAGGACTTCGCGACCGGTCTCGGCCCATGGCTCGTGACCAAGGACGAGCTCTCAAGCCGGCTCTCCGAATCGCCCAAGGGCCGTGTTCTTGAGGCGAGGATGACCGCGGAGGTCAACGGGGTGAGGGTCAGCGACGGGAACGTCGCGGACATGAACTGGACGTTTGCGGAGATCATCAAGCGGGCCGCCGACGGTGTGACCCTGGAGCCGGGGGAAATCATCGGGTCCGGCACGGTTGGGACCGGGTGCTTTCTGGAGCTCAACGGCTCGGGTCTCACAAAGGACCAGTGGCTCGTGCCGGGCGACACGATCTCGCTCTCGATCGAGGGCTTGGGAACATTGACCAATTGGGTCGTCCAGGACGATACCCGTTGAACGGGAGGACCGGCGGATATGAACGACGACCTCGCTTCGCTTTACGAGTACAGCCGGTGGGCGGACGCACGCGTCATTGGTGCGTTGCGTGAGCTCCCGGAGGCCGACTATGTCCGGGAGCTCGGCGGGGGCTGGCCCTCACTTCGCGCGACGTTCAACCATCTGGCTGGGGCCACTCACGCGTGGGCGGAGCGCTTTTCAGGGCGGGACGCCACCTCTCTTCCCACCGAAGCGGAGCTCCCAACTCTCGAGGCGGCCGTCGCGCTTTTGGAAGCTGCCCAAGCCCGCCTTCGGGATCTGGTGGACGGCCTTTCGCCGGAGCGGCTCGCCGCGGACTTCACCTGGAAGAACCTCCAAGGCAAGGAGCGCACGGCGCTCTTTTGGGCCGTGTTGCGGCACGTCGTGAATCACGCGTCGTACCATCGGGGGCAGATCTCGTCGATGCTCCGGCGCGTCGGCGGAAAGCCCGTGGCGACCGACATGGTGTTCTGGGCGATCGAGCGGCACGAGGGACGGGGATAGACGCGCCCTTGCCGTAAGAGGCGCTCCGGCACCTTTAGAATCGCCGCGCTGTGGAACGGGAAGAGCCGCTTTTCTGGAGCCGTTGGCTCCGGCGCGGGCTGATCCGCACGAGCGGGATCGCCCTGACCCTTCCGTATTTCCGGCTTCTCAACAAGGTGACGGCCGAGGGGGACGAAATCTTAAGGACACTCCCGCGTAAGAACGTGGTCTTCCTGTCGAATCATCAGACCTACATCGTGGAGGCGGTTGCGTTCTTCGATCTCGTCTACATCCGCCACCGGTTGCCGCTCGAAAATCCGTTCCTGAGGTTCTCCGCGGCGGCCGAGACCATGAGCTCGAACGCGTTGATGAGCTTTCTGACCATCGCGGGCTGTGTGACCTTCAAGAGGAGCTTCCGCGAGGCGGGGGTCGACATCAACCGGCCGGTCGACCTGGAGGGCGTTGCCCGGGTCGAGAAGGCCATCGCAGACGGTTGGCTGCTTCACTTTCCGTCCGGGACGACCAAGGCGGGCGCCCCGCTCAGGCAAGGGGTCGCGCAGCTTCTGCACCGGACCAAGGCCGTCGCGGTGCCGGTGCGCGTGGACGGCTTTCGCGATCTGCTCCTGCACAAACAGATTCCCGGCAAGCTCTTCAAGAGATGCCATCTCAGGCTGTATCCGCCGCTCGACCTG
>WBZQ01000683.1_pt2 | contig 20304 bp, 18 predicted proteins | sample 5204251 | NCBI WGS metagenome assembly WBZQ01 (sample SAMN12412402, study PRJNA552823) | activated sludge metagenome | isolation source: activated sludge from nitrification reactor of wastewater treatment plant... | place: USA: Virginia | collected 2017-09
GGCCAGCATACTCGACAAGCCTTGCAGCCGCCGCGCCAGCACCATGTGCGTCGGCAGCCCGCCGCGGCATGCCGACCGTGCACGTGCGCTTCGCCGAGCTGCACCGCGCCAACGGCTGGCGGGGATCGCCCGCACAGTTCGGGCTGTCCGCGGCGATCCTGCTCGGCGACCTGTCACTGGTCTGGGCCGACGACCTGGTGTCCAACCGGGACTTCGACGCCGACACCCGCCGGCGCATCCAGAGGATCTGGGCGGCCATCCGCACCGAGGTGCTCGGCGGCCAGTACCTCGACATCGTCGCCGAATCGACCCCGGAGCACTGCATCGACGCCGCGATGACGGTCAACACCTACAAGACGGCGTCCTACACCGTGACCCGGCCGCTGCAGCTGGGCGCCGCCGCGGCGGCCGACCGCCCCGACGTGCAGCAGTTGTTCGGCGAGGTCGGCAATGATCTCGGGGTGGTGTTCCAGCTGCGCGACGACGTCCTGGGTGTCTTCGGCGACCCGGCGGTCACCGGCAAGCCGTCGGGCGACGATCTGCGTTCGGGCAAACGCACCGTGCTGCTGGCCGAGGCGATCGACCGGGCCGCGGCCACCGATCCGGCCGCCCAGCGGCTGCTGCAGGACTCCATCGGCACCGACCTCACCGACGCCGACGTCCGGGAACTGTGCGCGGTGATCGAATCCGTCGGCGCGCTGGCGGCCGTCGAGGACCGCATCGACATGCTCACCAACCGCGCCGTGGACCGGCTGGCCGGCGCACCCATCAACCCGGTGGCCGTCGCCGGCCTGACCGCGCTGGCCCGGATGGCCGCCAACCGCACCGCCTGATCAGCCATGACACCCCCGGAAACCGAAACCCAGCCCGCCGCACTGCGCACCGCGTGGCGGCGGCTGACCGAATTCGCCCGCTCCGACGACGGCCGGCCCGCCGTGCTGGGCCTGTTCGGCGCGCTGGCGATCACCGCGGGCGGCCTGGGGGCCGGTAGCACCCGCATCCACGATCCCCTGCTGGAACACCTGCACCTGTCCTGGGTGCGCTTCGGCCACGGACTGGTGCTGTCGTCGGTGTTGCTGTGGGGCGGTGTCGCGGTGATGCTCGCCGCCTGGCTGTGGCTGGGCCGGCGCGCCCTGACCGGGACGACCACCGTCACCACCATGATCGCCACCACCGGCTTCTGGCTGGCGCCGATGCTCGCATCGGTTCCGCTGTTCAGCCGGGACACCTACTCCTACCTGGCCCAAGGCGCGCTACTGCGCGACGGGTTCGATCCCTACGCCGTCGGCCCGATCCACAACACCAACGTGCTGCTGGACAACGTCAGCCCGATCTGGACGACGACGACGGCCCCCTACGGCCCGGCGTTCATCCTGGTGGCCAAGTTCATCACCCAGATCACCGGCGACAACGTCGTGGCCGGGGCGATGCTCCTGCGGCTGTGCATGCTGCCCGGTCTGGCGCTGCTGATCTGGGCCACCATCCGGATCTCCCGGCATCTCAACGCCAACGCCGCGACCGCGCTGTGGGTCTGCGTGCTCAACCCGCTGGTGCTGATCCACCTGATGGGCGGGGTGCACAACGAGATGCTGATGGTCGGCCTGATGACGGCCGGCATCGCGCTGATGTTCGGTGACCGGCCGGTCTCCGGCATGGCGCTGGTGGCGCTGGCCACCGCCGTCAAGGCCACCGCCGGGGTGGCCGCGCCGTTTTTGGTGTGGGTGTGGATGCGCCGGCTGCACCGCGACCGCGGATACGCCGACCCGGTGGCGTTCGTCGTCGCCGGGGTGAGCTCCGTGCTGGTCTTCATCGGTGTATTCGCGGCGGCGTCGCTGGCGGCCGGGGTCGGGCTGGGCTGGCTGACCGCGCTGGCCGGCTCGGTCAAGATCATCAACTGGCTGACCGTCCCGACCGCGGTGGCCAACCTGGCCAATGCGATCGGCGGCCTGTTCACCACGGTGCAGTTCTACGCCGTCCTCGACGCGGCCCGGATCGTCGGCGTGGCGATCATCGCGATCGCGCTGCCCCTGCTGTGGTGGCGCTTCCGGCGCACCGATCGGCAGGTGCTGACCGGGATGAGCTGGGCGATGGTGGTGGTGGTGCTGTTCGTCCCCGCGGCGCTGCCCTGGTACTACTCCTGGCCGCTGGCCGTCGCCGCGCCGCTGCTGACGTCGCGGCCCGCGCTGGCCGCGATGGCTGGTTTCTCCACTTGGGTGATGGTGATCTTCAAGCCCGACGGCAGCCACGGCATGTATTCCTGGCTGCACGTGGTACTGGCGACGGCCTGCGCGTTGGGTGCCTGGTACTACCTGTCGCGCAGCGACGAGGAACTCGCCGGGCTGCGCGCCTCGGTCCTCGGCGGGACTAGAAAGCGCTCGCCTGCGCCCGGCGCATGACCTCGCGTGCCTGATGTGACCGCAGGGCGTCGACCGGGCGCGAATTGGCCACCTTCTCCGAGAAACCGTCGACGGTGACGGTCAGCGACTCGTCCGGGGTGAACAGCCAGCGCAGGATCTCGGTGTCGCTGTAGCCGCCGTCGTAGAGCACGGCCAACAAACCGTTGAGGTGCTTGACGACCTGGCCGCCCGGGGAGAAGAACGCCGCCGGGATCACCGGAATCTTGTTGCGCCGCACCGCCACCAGATGGTGTTCCCGCAGCTGCTGATGCACCTTGGTGATCGGGATGCCCAGCATGTCGGCGACTTCCGGCAGGGTGTACACGGGTTCGTCGGGGTCCAGAATGTCCTCACCGGCGGGAATGCTGCTCACCGGGCCCAGTCTAGGGCGACGTTGCCGCGTTCGGCGGCTGGTGGGCCCCTACGATGAGCCGGTGGCACCGGACGAGTTGGCAGGCGCGGCCTTCGACGGCCGCTACCGCGTGCACGACGCCATCGCGTCCGGCGGGATGTCGACGGTCTACCGCGGGGTGGACCTGCGGCTGGACCGGCCGGTGGCGATCAAGGTCATGGACTCCCGCTATGCCGGCGACCAGCAGTTCCTCACCCGGTTCCGGCTGGAGGCCACGGCGGTGGCCCGGCTGGCCCATCCCGCGCTGGTGGCGGTCTACGACCAGGGTGTGGATCTGCACCGCCCCTTCCTGGTGATGGAGCTGGTCCGCGGCGGAACGCTGCGGGAACTGCTGCGCGAGCGCGGTCCGATGCCACCGCACGCCGTCGCGGCGGTGCTACGGCCGGTGCTGGCCGGGCTGGCCGTCGCCCACCGGGCCGGGTTGATCCACCGCGACATCAAACCGGAGAACGTGCTGATCTCCACCAACGGCGAGGTGAAACTGGCCGATTTCGGGCTGGTGCGGGCGTTGGCCCAGGCCGGAATCACCTCCACCAGCGTCATTCTGGGCACCGCGGCCTACCTGTCGCCGGAACAGGTGCAGACCGGCGACGCCGATCCGCGCAGCGATGTCTACGCCCTGGGCGTGCTGACCTTCGAGCTGTTGACCGGCCAGACCCCGTTCGCCGGTGACTCGCCGCTGACGGTGGCCTACCGGCGCGTCGACCACGACGTCCCCCCGCCCAGTTCGGTGATCGACGGGGTCCCGGTGCAGTTCGACGAGTTCGTCGCCCGGGCCACCCGGCGCAACCGCGACGAGCGTTACCGCGACGCCGCCGAGATGGGCGCCGACCTGGACCGCATCGCCGACGAGTTGGGACTGCCGGCGTTCCGGGTACCGGCTCCCCGGCGCGGCACCGACGGTGACGACGATCCGGTGGCCACCGAGACCGTCCGGCCACCCGAGCGGCCCCGCGCGGCCACCCGGCAGTTCGTCCGCGACCCGGCGCCGGAGCCGATGACCGACCGGCATTCGCGTCCCCGGCCGCCCGAACCCCGTCCCGACGACGAGAACTGGGACGACGAGGATTGGGGCGACGAGGATTGGGGCGACGACGAACCCGACGACGATTACGACGATCCGTCGGGCCGGTTCGCCGGCATCGCCGTCGCCGATTTCGTCTGGGAACGCCAACGCGGCCGGCGCAACCTGCTGATCGCCGTGCTGGTGGTGCTGGTGCTGACCGCGCTCACCGCCGCCGGCGGCTGGTCCCTGGGCGCCAACGTCAGCACACTGTTCTAGCCGCGCTTCGCTTAGCCGCGCAGCATCTCGGCGGTGTCCGAACGCCGAGGCTGCTGCGCTGTCGCTTCGCTTAGCCGCGCAGCATCTCGGCGGTGTCCGAACGCCGAGGCTGCTGCGCTGTCGCTTCGCTTAGCCGCGCAGCATCTCGGCGACCAAAAACGCCAGCTCCAGGCTCTGCTGGGTGTTCAGCCGCGGATCGCAGGCGGTCTCGTAGCGGCCGGCCAGGTCGTCGTCGGAGATGTCCTGCGCGCCGCCGAGGCATTCGGTGACGTTCTCGCCGGTGATCTCGACGTGGATACCGCCCGGGTGGGTGCCCAGCGCGTTGTGCACCTCGAAGAAGCCCTGCACCTCGTCGACGATCCGGTCGAAGTGCCGTGTCTTGTAGCCGGTGGAGGCCTCGTGGGTGTTGCCGTGCATCGGGTCGCACTGCCAGATCACCTGGTGGCCGGAGGCCTGCACCTTTTCGATGATGCCCGGCAGCACGTCGCGCACCTTGCCGTTGCCCATCCGGGACACGAAGGTCAGCCGGCCCGGGACGTTCTTGGGGTTGAGCCGCTCGGCGTACTCGACGGCCAGTTCCGGACTGGTCGTCGGGCCGATCTTCACCCCGATCGGGTTGGCGATCACCTCGGCGAACGCGATGTGGGCGCCGTCGAGCTGGCGGGTGCGCTCACCGATCCACAGGTAGTGCGCCGACAGGTCGTAGAGCTTGAAGTTCGCGCCGGCCTCGTCGGAATCGTCGGCCAGTCGCAGCATGGCCCGCTCGTAGTCGAGCACCAGCGCCTCGTGGCTGGCGTAGAGGTCCGCGGCCTCCAGGTTGCGGTCGTTGACGCCGCAGGCGTTCATGAAGCGCAGCGCCCGGTCGATCTCGGCGGCCAGCGCCTCGTAGCGGGCCCCGGCCGGCGAGGTGCGGACGAACTCGCGGTTCCAGTCGTGCACCAGGTGCAGCGACGCCAGTCCGTTGGCGGTCAGCGCCCGGACCAGGTTCATCGCGGCGCTGGCGTTGGCGTAGGCGCGGACCAGCCGGGACGGATCGTGCTCGCGCACCGCGGCGTCGGCGGCGAAGCCGTTGACCATGTCCCCGCGGTAGGACTTCAGGCCCAGCGCATCGATGTCGGACGAGCGCGGCTTGGCGTACTGGCCGGCGACCCGGGCGACCTTGACCACCGGCATGCTGGCGCCGTAGGTCAACACCACGGCCATCTGCAGCAGGGTGCGGATGTTGGCGCGGATGTGCGGCTCGGTGTTGTCGGCGAACGTCTCGGCGCAGTCGCCGCCCTGCAGCAGGAACGCCTCGCCGCGGCAGACCTGGGCCAGTGCCGCGTTGAGCCGCTCGACCTCGGTCGGCACGGTGATCGGCGGCACGCTCTCCAGCACGGTGCGCATGGCGCCGGCCTGGTCGGGATCCCAGCTGGGCTGCTGAAGCGCCGGAAGGGACAGGGCAGCATCGAGCCGGTCCCGCAGGTCGTCGGGCAACGGGGGCAACGACGGCAGCTGTTCGATCGGTACGTCGACGGTCCAGTTCACCCACCCATGGTAGCCGCACGCCAACAGCCATTTTTCCCGGCGGCGACCGGCAAAGCGCCACCATCGTGGGATCGCCGGGAGAAAACCGGCCCGGGTGCGCGACTATAGAGAACATGGACTGCGACGTCGCGCGGGAAGCGATCTCGGCGCGCATCGACGGCGAACGCGAGCCGGTGCCCTCGGCCCGGGTCGACGAGCACCTGGCCGGGTGTGCGGACTGCGCCGACTGGCAGGCCCGCGCCACCGCCCAGGCCCAGTTGCTCCGGGCCCTGGGCGGCCGGGGAAGCACCGGGCCGTCCGTCGTCGCCGATCCGGACCCCACGCCGGCGGCCACCGGCCGGGCGTGGCCGGTGGCCCGGATCGGGCTGGGCGCCGTCGGCGTCGTGCAGGTGGCGCTGGCACTGACGCAGGCCGCCACCGGCGACCTGGGTGTCGGCCACGGCGGGGGGCATCTGCTCAACGAGTCGACGGCCTGGTCGGTGGCCCTGGGCGTGATGATGATCGGCGCGGCGCTGCGGCCCGCCGCCGCGGCCGGCCTGGCCGGGGTGCTGGCGGTGTTCAGCGTGGCGTTGACCGGCTATGTGGTCGCCGACGCCGTCGGCGACGCGGTATCGGGCATGCGGATGCTGTCGCACCTGCCGGTGCTGGCCGGGACCGTCCTGGCGGTGCTGGTGTGGCGCGCAGCCCGCCGGCCCTCCGATCCCCCGGCCGCCGCGACGCCGGTACTGGCCGACGTGGTGCCGCCCGAGGATTCCACCCCGGCGCGCCGCCGCGGGCACCTGCGCCCGGCGGGGTGAATCGATCGACGCACGCCGCACTCCCGGCGGCCCCCCGGGTCTACGACCGACGGTCGTAATATGGCGGGAATGAGGCGTAACTGGTGGTTGGCCGCGGGTTGGGCCGCCGCCGGTACGGCACTGGCGGTTCTGACGCTGGCCACCGGCGCGCGGCGCTTCGCCGACGCCCGGCTGCCCTACCCGGGTGCGGTCACCGACCTCGTCGGGACCCTCGGCTTCTTCACCGCGACGCTGGCCGGGGCCGTCACCCTCGGCGCGCTGGTCTACGTGGTGATCACCGCGGCACCCGACGACCGCGGGGTCATCGACGCGGCCGCGTTCCGGGTGCACCGGCTCGGTGAGATCGCCGCCCTGGTCTGGCTGCTCACCGCGGTGCCGATGATCGCGGTGCAGGCCGCCAACAACGCCGGCGCATCGCTGACCGAACTGCTGGGCGGCGGCGGCCTGTTCGACGCCGTCGCGGTGTCCGAGCTGGCCCGGGCCTGGATCGTGGTAGCGATCGGCGCGGCGGTCGTCGTGGTGACGCTGCGGCTGACCCTGCGCTGGGTGCCGCACGTGGTGCTGGCGATTCCGGCCGCGATCGCGCTGGTGGCGCTGCCGGTCTCCGGCAACGCCGGTCAGGGCCCCGGCCACGACTACGCGACCAGCTCGGCCATCGTCTTCGCCGTGATGCTGGCCGTCTCCGCCGGACTGCGGATCGCCGCGGCCGTCGGCGATCCCGCGCCCGAGCTGCACCGGCGCATCGCCGCGGTGCAGACCGCGGCCGGAGCGATCGCGCTGCTCTACGGTCTGCTGCTGGCCGTCGTCCTGCTCGACGGGCCCGCCGACCTGATCCACACCGACTACGGCCGGCTGCTGCTGGCCGCGGCGGTGGTGCTGGTCGCGGTGACCGGCACCGACGTTCTCGGCTGGCGGCGCGGGCGGCCCGTCGTCGCATCCAGGACCACCGCGCTGGCGATGCTCGGCGTGCTGGCCGCCGTCTCCGCGATGGCCGTCCAGGCCGCACCGCGGTTGCTGAACCACCGGTTCACCGTCTGGGACATCTTCCTGGGCTATTCGCTGCCCGGTCCCCCGACGCTGGTCCGCATCCTGACGACGTGGCGGTTCGACACCTTCCTGGGCGCGGCCGGGATGGTGGCCGCGGCGGCGTACCTGGCCGGCTACCTGCTGCTGCGCCGCCGGGGTGACACCTGGTCCACCGGCCGGCTGGTGTCCTGGCTGTCCGGCTGCGCGCTGCTGGTGTTCGACACCAGCTCCGGACTGCGGGCCTACGGCTCGGCGATGTTCAGCGTGCACATGGCCGAGCACATGCTGCTCAACATGTTCGTGCCGGTACTACTGGTGCTCGGTGGGCCGGTGACCCTGGCGCTGCGGACCCTGCACCCGGCCGGCCACGGCCACCCGCCGGGCCCGCGGGAGTGGCTGCTGACCCTGGTGCACTCGAGGGTGACGACGTTCCTGTCCCACCCGGTCACGGCCTTCGTCCTGTTCGTGGCGTCGCTGTACATCGTGTACTTCACCAGCCTGTTCGACCACCTGGTCCGCTACCACTGGGGCCACGAGCTGATGAGCACGCACTTCCTGATCACCGGCTACCTGTTCTTCTGGGCGATCATCGGCATCGACCCGGGCCCGAAGCGGCTGCCGTTCCTGGGCCGGCTGGCCCTGCTGTTCGCGGTGATGCCGTTCCACGCGTTCTTCGGCATCGCGCTGATGACCATGGAGAACATCATCGGCGGCACCTTCTACCGGTACCTGGCCCTGCCGTGGGTGGACAGCCTGGTCGACGACCAGCACCTGGGCGGTTCGATCGCCTGGGGATCGAGCGAGCTGCCGGTGATCATCGTGGTGATCGCGCTGGTCGCCCAGTGGGCGGGGTCGGATCGCCGGGCGGCCCGGCGCTCGGACCGGCACGCCGACGCCGACTACGGCGACGACGACCTGGACGCCTACAACGCCATGCTCGCCGAGCTGTCCAAACACCGGCAGTAGCCCGGCGGGCCCGCCCACTCAGACCAGGGTGTAGGCGCCTTCCTCGGCGAGTGCGGCCTGCACCTGCTCGCTCGACAGCTCACCGGCGGCCTCCACCCGGACCTGCGACGCACCGTTCGGGTCGAGGTCCACCTGCACCGCCGACACGCCGGGCAGCGCCTCCAGCGCCTCGGTCACCGTCGCCACGCAACTGCGGCAATGCAGGCCGGTCACACCGAAAATCTGCTGAGCCATGGAGCTAGTCCTCCGATCCGAAATTACGCAGCCGCAGGCTGTTGGACACCACAAAGAACGACGAGAACGCCATCGCCCCGCCGGCGATCAGCGGGTTGAGCAGGCCGGCCGCCGCGATCGGGATGGCCGCCACGTTGTAGCCGAACGCCCACGCCAGGTTGACCCGGATGGTGCGCATGGTGGCCCGGGCCAGGTCCAGGGCCTGCGGCACGACGTCGAGGTTGTCGCGCACCAGGATCACGTCGGCCGCGCCGATCGCCACGTCGGTGCCGCGCCCGATCGCCAGGCCCAGATCCGCCGACGCCAGCGCCGGGCCGTCGTTGATCCCGTCGCCGACCATCGCCACCACCCGACCGCCGGCCCGCAACTGCTCGATCACGTCGACCTTGCCCTCGGGCAGCACATCGGCGATCGCCTCGTCGATGCCGACCTGCTCGGCGACCGCGGCGGCGGTCGCGGCATTGTCGCCGGTCAGCAGCACGGTGCGCAGCCCACGCCGGTGCAGCGCGGCGACCGCACCGACGGCGGAGTCCTTGACGGTGTCGGCGACGGCGATCGCGGCGCAGGCCACGTCGTCCACGGCGACGTAGACGACCGTCTCGCCCCGATGCTCGGCGCAGCGCCGGGCGTCGGCCAGTTCGGTGGGGATCGGCGCCGAGCGGGCCACCCAGGACGGCCGGCCCACGGCCACCCGGCGCCCGTCGACCAGGCCGGTGACCCCGCTGCCGGCGATCGCGGCGAAGTCGGTGACCGACCCGGGCACCTCGGTGGCCGCGGTGGTGATGGCGACTGCCAGTGCATGCTCGCTGGCGGTCTCCACGGCGGCGGCCAGCGCCAGCACCTCGTCGCCGTCGCAGCCGGGCGCGGCGGTCACCTCGGTGACCACCGGATGCCCGACGGTCAGCGTGCCGGTCTTGTCGAAGACCACGGTGTCGACGGCCTTGATCGCCTCCAGCGCACGGTAGCCCTTGAGGAAGATGCCGAGCTGGGCGCCGCGGCCCGAGGCCACCATCATCGCCGTCGGGGTGGCCAGGCCCAGCGCGCACGGGCAGGCGATGACCAGCACCGCCAGCGCGGCGCCCAGCGCCTTGTCGACGTCGGCGCCGGCCAGCAGCCAGCCGGCCAGCGTGCACGCGGCGATCACCAGCACCACCGGGACGAACACCGCCGAGATGCGGTCGGCCAGCCGCTGGGCGTCGGCCTTCTGCGCCTGGGCCTCCTCGACGAGCCGGACCATGCCGGCGAACTGGGTGTCGGCGCCGACGGCGGCGGCCTCCACCACCAGGCGGCCGTCGAGCACCACGGTCCCGCCGATGACCTTGGCGCCCGGGTTGGCGCGCACCGGGGTCGCCTCGCCGGTCATCGCGCTCATGTCGACGGCGGCGCCGCCGTCGACCACCAGGCCGTCGGCGGCGATGGTCTGGCCCGGCCGGACCACGAACTTCTGGCCTTCCTTGAGCTCGTCGGCGGGGATCACCAGCTCACTGCCGTCGGGCATCAGCACCGCGGCGTTCTTGGCGCTCAGCGCGGCCAGGGCGCGCAGCGCGCCGCCGGCCTTGGCCCGGGCACGGGCCTCGAAGTACCGGCCGGCCAGCACGAACACCGTGACCCCGGCGGCGACCTCGAGATAGATCGCGTCGCTGCCGGTCAGCGCCGCCCAGATACCGGCCGGCTGACTGTGGTGCTGCGAAGCGGGGCCGAACATGGTGTAGAGCGACCAGCAGGTGGCGGCGGTCACCCCGACCGAGATCAGCGTCTCCATCGAGGAGGTGCCGTGCCGGGCGTTGCGCAGCGCCACCTTGTGGAACGGCCAGGCCGCCCAGGTGACGATCGGGGCGGCCAGCGCCAGCAGCACCCACTGCCAGTGGTCGAAGCGGCTGCTGGGCACCACCGCGAACATCACCGACAGGTCGGCCAGCGGCACGAACAGCACCGCGGCCACCAGCAGCCGGCGCAGCAGGTCGCGGGCGTGGTCGTCGTCGGTGTCGGGTCCGGACTTGGCGCCTTCGACGTGCGGCGCGGGCTGGTAGCCGGCCTTGGTGACCACCGCGCACAGGGCGGCGTCGTCGACGGTGTCCGGCGCGTCGATGGTGGCGACGCCGGTGGCGAAGTTCACCGAGGCGTGCACCCCGGGTGTCCGGTTGAGTTTGATCTCCACCCGGGCCGCGCACGCCGCGCAGGTCATGCCGCCGACGTCCAGGCGCACCCGGCGCGGCTGCGCGTGCGGCGGCACGTGCGGCGGCGCTACCTCGACGGTCACGGGTACTCCTTGACGGTGCGCGGCACGGCGCCGCTGAGTGGTGCCGGCCGGAATCGGCCTCAGTTACCTATTGTCGCGCGGGGTTGCCGGAAAGTTCCCGACGGGTCGCATCGGCTACCATCACGGCGTGGATTACCCCGGCGACGACCAGGTTACCTGGCTGGCACTGGCGGCCGGGCGTGGCGATCCGTCGGCATTGGAGCAGTTCATCAAGGCCACCCAGCGCGATGTGTGGCGGTCGGTGGCCTACCTCGGCGATCCCGGCACCGCCGACGATCTGACCCAGGAGACCTTCCTGCGGGCGATCGGTTCGCTGCCCCGGTTCACCGGCCGGTCCTCGGCCAAGACCTGGCTGCTGTCCATCGCCCGCCGCGTCGTGGTCGACCAAATCCGGCACAACCAGGCCCGCCCGCGGGCGGCCTACACCGTGGACCTGGACCGGGTGCTGGAGAGCCGGCGCACCAGCGGCCGGTTCGAAGAGGTCATCGAGGTCCAGATGCTGCTCGACGGCCTGGACACCGACCGCCGGCACGCCCTGCTGCTGACCCAGGTGCTGGGGCTGTCGTATGCGGAGGCCGCCGAGGTGTGCGGCTGTCCGGTGGGCACCATCCGCTCGCGGGTCGCCCGGGCCCGTGAGGACCTGCTGGCCGCGGTGCGCGGCGACGAAGCCGCCGGCTAACCGCGCGGGTTGTCTGCGCGGGTTGTCTGCGCCAGAATCGCCTGGAACTTGGCCCGGTTGTGCCGGGCGTCGACCAGCGCGTCGTGGTTGTCGTCGGGCAGCGCCGGCAGCGCCGGGCGGCCCCGGTCCTCCCACAGCTGCTTCATCTCCCGGGTGAACCGGGGGATCTCGCGCGGCAGTCCGGTCATCGGGCCCCACAGCTGGGCCAGCACGACGTGGTCGTAGGCGCCGACCCAGGCCCACAGCTCGATGGGTTCGGCGAGCAGTGTAGTTCTGCGAGCCCGAGGCCCAGCGACATCCGATTCGACCGGTTCGGGCCCGTCGATGCCGAAGAACTCCTCCAGGTCCTCCCGTATCCGGCGCCGCGACCGCCACACCTGCGACGACGGCGACGGCAGCTTGGGCAGCACGTGGGTGCGCACCCAGGGCCCGGCGTCGTCGGGGTTGAACTCGGTGGACACCGCGTAGAACTCACGGCCGTCCTCGGCCACCACTCCGATGGAGATCAACTCGATGGTGCGCCCGTCGTCGATGAACTCGGTGTCATAGAAGTACCGCACCACGGCACCCTATCCGGCTTTCGCAGGTGGGACGGGTCGGCCGCTACCCTGGAGGGAACATGATGACGCGGCAGCCCGACACGGGTACAGAAGCGACCCTGCGGGGGCTGGCCGGCCGGCCGGCGTTCCGGGTGGGCGCGGCGATTGCTTTCCTGGCGGCGGGCTGGTGGCTGTATGCCCACGTGCCCTACCGCATCGATATCGACGTCTACCGGATGGGCGGGCGTGCGTGGCTGAACGACCAGCCGCTGTATGCGGCGACCTCGTTGTTCCACACCCGGCCGGGCATCAATCTGCCCTTCACCTATCCCCCGCTGGCGGCGATCTTCTTCGCGCCGTTCGCCTGGTTGCCGTTGCCGGCGGCCAGCGCCGCCATCACGGTGCTGACCCTGGTGCTGGTGGTGGTGTCGACGGGGCTGGTGCTGACCCGGCTCGACGTGTGCCCGGGCCGCCCGGCCGACCGCTGGTGGTTGGCGGTCGGGATCAGCGCCGTCGCGTCGGTGGCGCTGGAACCGCTGCACGCAACGTTCGACTTCGGCCAGATCAACGTGGTGCTGATGGCGCTGGTGATCGCCGACTGCGCGCCCCGGCGTACCCCCTGGCCGCGCGGCCTGCTGCTCGGCGTGGCCATCGCGCTCAAGCTCACGCCCGCGGTGTTCATCCTCTACTTCCTGCTGCGCCGCGACGTGCGGGCCGCCGTCACCTCGGGCATCACCTTCCTGGCGGCGACGGCGCTGGGGTTCGCGCTGGCCTGGAGCGATTCGGTGCGGTACTGGACGACGACGATCCACGACACCGACCGGATCGGGACGCCCACGCTGAACACCAACCAGAACATCTCCGCCGCGTTGGCCCGGTTGGGCCTGGCCGCCGAGCCGCGGATGCTGATCTGGGCCTCGTGCACGCTGCTGGTGCTGGCGGCGACGGTGTGGGCCGGCCGCGGGGCCATGCGGGCGGGCCAGCCGATGCTGGCGCTGATCGCGGTGGCGCTGTTCGGCCTGGTCGTGTCGCCGGTGTCCTGGTCGCACCACTGGGTGTGGATCCTGCCGTCGCTGCTCACCACGGGCGTGTTGGCGGCCCGGTGGCGCAGTGTCGCGCTGTGGGTGATCACCGGCGCCGGGCTGGTGCTGGCCACCAGCTACCCGATGCTGCTGATGCCCGAGCACCACGAGTCCGAGGCCGCGCTGTGGCGTCAGCTGGTCGGTACGTCGTATCTGTGGTGGGCGTTGGCCGCGATCGTGGCCATCGGGGCGGTCTGCCGCCGCCGCCCGGTCAGCCCGCCGCGGACTCCGGCAGTCGAGACGACGTCGGACTCGGCAGCTCCGGCGCTGCAGTCTCCTTGAGGCTGGCGGCGTAGACGTCGACGTACTCCTGGCCGGACAGCTCCATCAGGGCGTACATCACCTCGTCGATGACGGCGCGCTCGATGAACCGGTTGCCGGCCATACCGTCGAAGCGGGAGAAGTCCATCGGCTTGCCGAACCGGACCTCGACCTTCCCGGACCGCAGGAACCGGGCGCCGGGCGGGTTGACCACGTTGGTGCCGACCATCGCCACCGGGATGACAGGCACACCGGTCTCCAGCGCGAGCCGGGCCAGCCCGGTCTTGCCCTTGTAGAGCCGGCCGTCGGGGCTGCGGGTGCCCTCGGGGTACATGCCGAGCAGCTTGCCCTGGTCCAGGATCCGCTTGGCGGTGTCCAGGGCGGCCTGCGCGGAGTCGGCGTCGGTGCGGTCGATCGGCACCTGGCCGACGACGGTGTAGAACCAGGCCAGGAACCGGCCCTTGACCCCGGTGCCGGTGAAGTACTCCTGCTTGGCCAGGAAGGTGATCCGGCGGCGCACCATCAGCGGCAGGAAGAAGCTGTCCATCACCGCCAGATGGTTACTGGCCAGGATCGCCGACCCGTTGGACGGAAGATGCTCCAAGCCTTGGGTTTTCGGCCGCCCGATGACATAGAGCAGCGGCCCCAGAAAGACGTACTTGACCAACCAGTACCACATGTACCCTCCCGGATCTGCGCACCCGGAGGCCCGCCGTGCCGTTGCACTCGACGTGCGCAACTCTACCCACCGCGCCTGCGGCGCGCTCATTCTCAATCGTCAGTGGATTCTTGGAGAATCACCGTGATCGGCTGGTACCGGCCGTTGGTGGCCCGGGACGCGTCCTCGGCACCGGCCGGCTCGGCCGCCGGCGCCTCCGGCGGCCCGGTCGGCCGGTCCGGCGGCGGCGGGCTCGGCGCAGCCGCCGGGGCCCCCGGGTCGTCCACCTTGAGCATCGCCCGGACGATCGCCAGCAGCGCCACACTGTGCTCGCCGAGCGTGTCCAGCAGCGGGTGCTGCTCCCCGTTGATCAGCGCGACCAGGGCGCAGACCGGGCACCACACCTGCTGGCAGGGACCCTCGCCCGACCCGGCGGCCAGCGCCGCGGCGGCACGCACCGCCGGATCGAGTCGGTCCAGAATCAGCTGCGCCAGTTGGCGCAGCTCGGGACCGATATCACCGTGCGAACCAGTCACGCCGGCCACACCTCCGGATTCGGTCGAAAACGCACGGTCAGTTCGGTACCGCGAAGTGCGGCGTCGACGACGGTACAGCGGCGCAGCACCGACGCCAGCCGCACCCGTCGGCGTAGGCCACCGGTTCCGATGACCAGGTCATCGTCGACCCGGCCCAGCGTCAGGGAACCCGAGTCGACCTGTGGCAACTCTAGCCGCATCCGGTAGATGCTCCCCAGCCCCGACCCCGATTCCAGGTCGATGACCGGTCGCAGCGGGCCCGGCGGTGCCGCGCCGTTGCGGTAGACGACGGCGTCGAGCAGTTCCCCGAGCGACGCCGCGCCGATCGGTTCGCCCGGGAAGTGCGGCGCCAGCGCCAGCTCCACATCGCCGATGGTCGCCGACAGCTCGGCCAGCACCCGCTGCTGTTCGTTGATCCGCGCGGCGTACCAGTCGAACGCCGGATGCTCCGGCAGGTTGCTGTATTCGTAGGAATCGTCCTGCAGCAGAACCTGGTTGACGATCAGCCGGTCGACCCGCACGCCCATCAGCGACAGTGCACCCAGGGTGCGGACGGCCTCGGCGGCCACCACCTTCTCCGGGGTCAGCACCAGATGCGCGCCGACCCGGTCCCCCCGGCCGAGCAGCGCGCTCAGCCCGTCCATCCCGGCGGCCATCCGCTCCAGCAGCGTGACGACGGCGGCACCGGACCGGTCGGTGACCGAGGACAGCCGGCGGTGCTGCGGCCAGGCCCGCTCCAGGTACAGCCCGAACGCGCCGGGCAGCGTCAGCATCCGCAGCGCGTCGGCGGTGGACGCGCAATCCACCACCACCAGGTCCCAGCGGCCACTGTCGGCCAGTTCGGCGACGGTGTGCAGACCCAGAACCTCCTGGATCCCGGGCAGCGCGGACAGCTCCTCGGGAGCCAGGTCGCCGATCTCGGAGTCCGGGTAGCGCTGGGCGACCACCTCGGCGGCGCTACCCCAGCCCTGCTCCAGCAGCGCCAGGGTGTCCAGCGCGAGCGCGTCGAGGGGGCCGTCGAACTCGCCGTCGAGCACCCGCACCGCCGCGTCCGGGCCACCGGGCGGCACGTCGACGCCGAGGACGTCGCCCAGGGAATGCGCCTGGTCGGTAGAGACGATCAGCACCTGTTCGCCGTCGCGGGCGGCCCGCACCGCCGTCGCGCAGGCCAGGGTGGACTTGCCCACCCCGCCCTTGCCGACGAACAGGGCGATTCTCGCGGCGCCGGGACTCGGGGTCAGCCCTCGGCCCGCTTCTTCAGGTCCTTGAGCGCGGAATCGGTGAGCCGCCGCTCGGCCTTGCGCTTGAGCAGGCCGATCATCGGGATCATCAGGTCGACCGACAGTTCATAGGTGACCTCGGTGCCGGTGCCCGCCGGCGCCAGCCGGTAGGCGCCGTCGAGGGCCCGCAGCAGCGAGCTGGACACCAGCCACCAGCGCACCCAGCTGCGGTCCGCGGCCCACTCGTACTCCAGCACCATGGTGTCGGAGAGCACCGTGGCGTCCAGCACCAGCCGCGCCGTTTTGGGGTTGCCGTCGGCGAAGGTCTCCAGGACCTCGGTCTCCTTGTACTCCTTGACCCACTCCGGGTAGGAGCCGATGTCGGCGATGACGTCCATCACCGTCGCCGGGTCCGCCTCGATATAGATGGTCTGTGCCGTCTTGTCCGCCACGTCTGCGCTGCCTGTCTGGTTGTCCGGCGCCGGTTACGGCTGCGCGCCGCCCCGGCCGGAAGGTTTGGGGAAAACGGTACCCGCCCGGTGCGGCGGCGGGACGGTCAGGACGCCGGCGGCATGCCGACGCCGCGGCCCCGCTCCAGCTCCGCCTTGACCTCGAAAGACATTTTCTTGCCGGCCACCCGGCGCCGGTGGTTCAGCTCGGCAAGGTCGGCGGCCTGTGTAGTTCTGCGAGCGCGAGGCTTGCCGGTGGCACCGGCGAGATCGAGGGTGGCGGTATCGGTGACGCCGGTGGGTTCGGCGTGCAGGAAGTAGTGCAGGATCACCCCGTCGAGCTCGGGCTCCAGCCAGATCTCCATGGTCCCGGTCAGCGGCCCGGCGACCTGCCAGCGAACGCCGGCCGGTCCGCGCTCCTCGATGACCGTCAACCGCAGATCGGGCCACCACCGCCGCCAGCGGGCGGGGTCGCCGACGACCGCACCGACGAGGGCGGGATCGGCGGCCACGAACGTCTCGTCGGCGATCTGGTAGCTGTTCATCGGGCTAGCTTCACATACCGGTCCAAGGTGAGCACAGTCACACTCGGTCTAGGCGGGTGTCTAAGCTATCCGACAGCAACCACACCGGAAGAGGTTTTGCCCGTGCGCGAATTCAATGCCCCCGCGTCCTTTGTCGTCGGCGAACAGGACAACGTGGTATCGGCGGTCTACGAGAACGCGGCGACGCATCCGGACTACCCGATCTATCAACGATTGATCGACGGCGTCTGGACCAACGTCAGCTGCGCGCAGGCCGCCGACCAGATCCGCAGTGTGGCCCGCGGCCTGATCGCCCGCGGCGTGGCCCCCGGCGACCGGGTGGCGCTGCTGTCGGCGACCCGCTACGAGTGGGCCATCCTGGACCTGGCGATCCTGTCCGTCGGCGCGCTGACCGTGCCGATCTACGAGACCTCGTCCTCGGACCAGATCCAGTGGGTGCTGGAGGATTCCGGCGCGGTGCTGCTGTTGGCGGAGACCGACGAGCACCGCGAGATGGCCGAGAAGCTGGCCCCGGGGCTGCCCGCCCTGCGCGCCATCCTGCAGATCGAGGGATCCGGCCCGTCGGCCATCGAGACGCTGACCGTCGACGGCGCCGACGTCGAACCGGCCGAGGTGCAGCGCCGGGTGTCCGGGCTGCGCGCCTCGGATCCGGCCACCATGATCTACACCTCGGGCACCACCGGCCGACCCAAGGGCTGCCAGCTGACGCACTCCAACCTGATCTACGAGATCCGGGGCGCCAAGGACGCGGTGCCGGACCTGCTCAAGCAGTCGCAACGTTTGCTGGTGTTCCTGCCGCTGGCGCACGTGCTGGCCCGGGCGATCGCCATGGCGGCCATGCACAACCGGGTGACGGTCGGCTTCACCAGCGACATCAAGAACCTGATCCCGATGTTCGCGGTGTTCAAGCCGACCATCGTGGTGTCGGTGCCGCGGGTGTTCGAGAAGGTCTACAACACCGCCGAGCAGAACGCCTTCAACGCCGGCAAGGGCAAGATCTTCCACATCGCCGCCGACACCGCCATCGCCTGGAGCGAGGCGCTGGACACCCCCGGCGGCCCGGGCCTGCTGCTGCGCGCCAAGCACGCGCTGTTCGACAAGCTGGTCTATCACAAGCTCAAGGCCGCCCTCGGTGGCGACTGCGTGGCCTCGATCTCCGGCGGCGCGCCGCTGGGCGCCCGGTTGTGCCACTTCTACCGCGGCGTCGGGCTGACCATCTACGAGGGCTACGGACTGACCGAGACGTGTGCGGCCATCACGGTGAACCGGATGAACGACATGCGGGTGGGCACCGTCGGCAAGCTGCTGGGCGGCAACAGCATGCGCATCGCCGACGACGGCGAGGTGCTGGTCCGCGGCGGCGTAGTGTTCCACGGTTACTGGCAGAACGAGAAGGCCACCGCCGACGCCGTGCACGACGGCTGGTTCTACACCGGTGACATCGGCACCGTCGACGACGACGGGTTCCTGAAGATCACCGGCCGCAAGAAGGAGATCATCGTCACCGCCGGCGGCAAGAACGTCGCGCCGGCCGTGCTGGAGGACCAGCTGCGGGCGCACCCGCTGATCTCCCAGGCGATGGCCGTCGGTGATGCGCAGCCGTTCATCGCCGCGCTGATCACCATCGACCCGGAGGCCTGGCCGGCGTGGAAGGAACACCACGGCAAGGCCGCCGACGCGACCGTCGGCGAGCTGGCGACCGACCCGGATCTGACCGCCGAGATCGACCGCGCCATCGAGAACGCCAACGCGGCGGTGTCCCATGCCGAGTCGATCCGCAAGTTCGTCATCCTGCCGGTGGACTTCACCGTCGAGACCGGCGAGCTCACCCCCACGCTGAAGCTCAAGCGCAACGTGGTGGCCGAGCGCTTCGCCGACGCGATCGAGGGGCTCTACGCCAAGCATTAGGCGGTTCGGCGAGTGGCCACCGGCGAGCGGCCAGTGAGGGCGCGAGCGCTCCGTGGCGTCCGCTTCGGGTCGAGCCGTCCTGGGCTTTTGCGTCCCTAGATGGCCGCTCGTTCCCTAATTGGCCGCTCGTGAACTAACCACTCAGCAGCGCCGACATCCGGGCGGCCAGCCGCGGCCACTGCCAGCGCGCGCAGACCCACTCGCGGCCGGCGGCGCCCATCGCCGCGGCCCGCTGCGGGTCGGCCAGCAGCTCGGCGATGACCTCGACCAGTCGGTCCAGGTCACGGCCGTCGACGACGTGACCGGTGCGGCCGTCGACGACGGTTTCCGGTGCGCCCCCGGAGTTCCCGGCCACCACCGGGACCCCGCTGGCCGAGGCCTCCAGGAACACGATGCCCAGGCCCTCGACGTCCAGGCCGGCGCCGCGGGTGCGGCACGGCATGGCGAACACGTCGCCGAGTGCGTAGTGGGCGGGCAGTTCCTCGCCTGCGACGCCGCCGGTGAAGAGCACGTGCTCGCCCACGCCGTGTTCGGCGGCCAGCGCCTGCAGCCGCGCCAGATCCGGCCCGCCGCCGACGACCACCAGCTTCGCGCCGTCGACCCGGCCGCGGATGCGTGGCAACGCGCGGATCAGCATGTCCTGCCCCTTGCGCGGCACCAGCCGGGAGACGCACACCACCGTCGGTGCCTCCCCCAGCCCGTACCGGTTCCGCAGCACCGCGCGGGCGGCGGAGTCGGGCGCGAACCGGTCGGTGTCCACCCCGGGGGGCAGGTGCTCCAGACCGGCGTGCGGGCCGAACGCCGCGGCGAACCGGCGCCGCGTGTAGTGCGAGACGAAGGTGATCACGTCGGTGCTGTCCCCGATCCGGCGCAGTGCGGAGGCGGCCACCGGCAGCATGGACCAGCCGACCTCGTGGCCGTGAGTGCTGGCCACCACCCGCCGGGCCCCGGCGCCGCGGGCGCGGTCGGCCAGCAGCGCCAGCGGAGCGGCCGCGCCGAACCACACCGTCTCGATGCCGTGCTCGCCGATCAGCGCCCGCATCCGGGCGTCGACCATGGGCTCGGGCAGCATCAGCGTGGTCGGATGGCGGACGATGGTGATCCCGCCGGCGACGGCGCGCTCGTCGTACTCGGCGCTACCCTTCCACCGCGGTGCGTACACGGTCAGCTCGTGCTCACCGGTCATCCGGGTGACCAGTTGTTCCAGGTAGGACTGGATGCCGCCGGGGCGGGGCGGGTAGTCGTTGCTGACCAGGAGGATGCGCGTCATCGCCGAATAGGTTAGCGGCCCGCCGCCGCGCGCCAGTCGGCGAGCAGTTCGGGCCCGGTGGCGCCGAACACCTGCGTCAACGCGACGCCGGCGTCCGGGTGCCCGGGTCCGGCGGCCCGGGCGTAGAACTCCCGCAGCCGCTCCGGGCCGCCGCGGGAGGCCAGGTAGCGGGCGAAACCCCAGGCCCGGTCGTAGGCGGCGGATAGCTGCCCGGGGTCGGTGACGGTGAAGGTGTAGAGCGGCGGCAGGAAGAAGAA
>WBZQ01001013.1_pt1 | contig 20292 bp, 19 predicted proteins | sample 5204251 | NCBI WGS metagenome assembly WBZQ01 (sample SAMN12412402, study PRJNA552823) | activated sludge metagenome | isolation source: activated sludge from nitrification reactor of wastewater treatment plant... | place: USA: Virginia | collected 2017-09
GGCCCAGAGCACCGCGCGCGCCACCAGTTCCGACGTTCCGGGATGCGCGGGATGCGCTTTCACGATCACGGGACAGCCGGCGGCCAGCGCCGATGCCGTGTCGCCTCCGGCCACCGAGAAAGCCAAGGGGAAGTTCGAGGCGCCGAAGACGGCGACGGGTCCGAGCGGCACCAGCAGTCGCCGCAGGTCGGGTCGTGGCAGCGGCTGGCGCTCCGGCTGCGCGCGGTCGATGCGCGCGTCGACCCAGGAGCCCTCTTCCACCAGCTCGGCGAACAGGCGCAGTTGGTTCACGGTGCGGCCGCGTTCGCTGGTCAGGCGCGGGCGCGGCAGCCCGGTCTCGGCCTGCGCGCGCTCGAGCAGCGTGTCGCCCAAGTCCTGCAGCGCCGTGCCGATGGCGCGCAGGAACGTCGCGCGCCGCGTGGCGGGCAGCCGCGCGTACGGCTCGAAGGCGTCCTCGGCCGCGCGCGCGGCGCGCTCGACCTCCTCGGGCGTGGCTTCGGCGAACTCGCCCGGCAGCGTTGCGCCGCTGTGTGGGTCGAGCGCGCGCAGCAGCACGCGTCCTTGGCGTGACGGAGCGCCTTCGATCAGGTTGTCGCCGGTCAGCGTGACGTCCATGCGGGGCCGCTCAGCCGAGCCAGGCCGGCTTGCGCTTCTCGAGGAACGCGCGCATGCCCTCCTGGCCTTCGGGCGACGTGCGCAGGTCGGCGATGCGCTCGACGGTGTAGCGCTGGACTTCCTCGATGCGCCGGAACGCGACCTCGCGGATCAGCGCCTTGGCTTCGGCGACGGCGCGCGGGCCGGCCTTCAGCAACTCCTGCACGCGTCCGTCGACCGCGGCGTCGAGGTCTTCCTCGGGCACGGCCTGACGCACGAGGCCGATCTCCAGCGCGCGCAGGGCCTCGAAGCGCTCTCCGGTCAGGAACAACTCGCGGGCCGCGCCCACGCCGATCTTGCGGAGCACGTACGGCGAGATCACGGCGGGGATCAGGCCCAGGCGCGTCTCGGTGAAGCCGAACTGCGTGCCGAACGCCGCCACCGGCACGTCGCAGGCCGCCACGAGTCCAGCGCCGCCGCCCAGCGCCGCACCGTGCACGCGCGCGACGACGGGCTTGGGCGACTCGTCGACGGTGAAGAACAGGTCGGCCAGCGCCTGCGCCTCGGCCAGGTTCTCGTGCCGCGTGAAGGCCGCCATGGCCTTCATCCAGGCCAGATCGGCGCCCGAGCAAAACGCCGCGCCGCGCCCACCGAGCACGATCACGCGCACCGAGTCGACGTTGCGCAGGTCGAACAGCACCTTGCGCAACTCGGTCACCATCAGCCCGTCGAAGGCGTTGCGGGCGTCGGGGCGGTTGAGCCAGACGCGCGCGACGGGGCCGTCGTAGACCAGTTCGAGCCGTTCGAGTTTCACGCGCGCCCCCCCTGCCAGCGCCCCCAAGCTACCACAGCCGTGAACCTCCTCACGGTCGGAGTTGACGCGCGCGACCGTTTCCGCTATGACATAATCCAGCGTCACATATGACAGACAACCCGGGCGTGGGCGTCGCGCCCTTGCGGCCGCCGCGAACCCAGGTACGTTGCCTCAGGAGGCCGACATGTCTCGAAATTCCCGGCTCGCCGCCTTGGTCGTTGCGGCTGCGGCCTTCCAGACTCTGAGCGCCGCGCCAGCGCGAGCGCAGGCCAGCGAGGACATCCGCACGGCCGACATCCATGGCTCGGTGCCGGAATCGCGCAAGCCGGCGGTGATCTTCCACGCGCCCAACGACACGTTCGACAACGGCGCATTGATCACGCATCCCGGCGGCGGACCGGGCGGCGCGGACGCCAGCCGCCTGCAGAGCACGAGTCTCGGCATGACCACGCTGGGCTACACGGCGTCGAGCGCTGGCGCCTTCCGCCTCGCGGACGACTTCACGGCCACCGCGCCCGGATGGACCGTCAACACGATCACGTTCTTCGGCTACCAGACGGGCTCGACCACGACCTCGACGTTCAACACGCTGCGCCTGCAGATCTGGGGCAATGGCGCGCCCAACGCCGGCGGTGCCGTGATCTACGGCGACACCACCACGAACCGTTTCGGCAGCACGGCCTTCACGAACATCTATCGCGACACCGAGACCACCGTGGCCAACAACCAGCGGCCGATCATGGCCACCACCTCGGCAGCCATCGCGCTGACGTTCGGCGCCGGCACCTACTGGGTCGACTACCAGCTCGGCGGCTCGCTGGCCTCGGGCCCGTTCTCGCCCCCGACCACGATCCTGGGGCAGACCAGCGGCTCCTGCTCGCCCAACTGCAACGCCCTCCAGTGGTCCGGCACGGCCTGGGCGGCGGTCGACGACGGCCTGGCCGGCGTGCAGGCCCAGGACGTGCGCTTCATCGTCGACTACGCGCCGTCCCCGGTGGAACTGCAGACGTTCCAGATCGACTGAGGACCGCCAAGCGCCGCTTCACGCCCGGCGTGCGCGCACTTCGAGTGCGCCGCGCCGGGCGTCGCTGTCTCAGGCCGGTTCGCGGCGCGCACGTGCGTGCAGCGCGCCGAGCAAAGCCAGTCCCAGCGCGGCGAGGCCCAGCCCGGCGTTGAAACCGCGCGGCCTGTGACGCAGGCTGACGCGATGGCTGCTCGGTCCCAGCGCCAACCCCAGCGCGTTGTAATTGACGCGCACCAGGCGCGCCGCTTCGCCATCGACGCTCGCCGACCAGCCTCGATCCCAGCCTTCAGCCACCACCAGCACGCCAGGTCCCATCGCGCGCAGCGTCAGGTCGCCCGGAGCGTCGCGCACGAACTCGGCGCGCGAGGCGCGGGCGTCCGCCGGCACGGCGAAGCCCTCGACGTCGGCCGCGACCGCGAGCGCTTCACGCAAGGGGTCGATGCCGCGCTCCGTCACCGTTCCCAGCGCGGCGCGCACGCTCTCGCCGTCGCGCAGCGCGCGCACGCGCTCCACCACCCAGGCGCGCCCGGGCGAGCCGCCCACGTCGAACAGCCGCACGGCCGGCGTCACCGCGACCTCGCGGAAGCGCGCCACGTCGCTCAGGAAGCCCGCGGCCAGGGAAACGGGCATCGCGCGCGTGCGGTTGGCTACGCCCAGCCGCGAGAGGAACAGGCGCCCGGGGCCGGGCAGCCGCTCGATGCGCAGTCCGTCGGCCCAGAAGCCGTTCGGCAGCGGCAGCACGCCCAGGTAGCGCTGGCCGCGCCAACGCTCGCCCGGCACGGCGATGGTCTCGAGCAGCGGTGCGCGCGCGTGCGCGACGCGGCCAGCCAGGTCGGGGCGCTCGTAGGCCCACTCGGCGGTCTCGCGTCCCGCGCGCAACACCAGCGGCACGTCGCGTCCGGTGGCCAGGCGCAGGCTCAGGCGTGCGACCGGCGTGCCGTCCGGGACGTCGACGGCGTCGGCCAGCCAGGAGCCGACGCGCACTTCGGTCACCACCGTCAGCGGCAGTGGGAAGAAGCGCGGCTGGCCGGCCACGAGCGGCAGGTCGAGCGTCTCTCCCAAGCCGGACGCGTCGCCGCCCGTGGTCAGCGCCGAGGCGGGCACCTGCACGTAGCGCACGCCGAGCAGCAGCAAGCGGCCCGGGTCGCTGCGCAGGAACGCGCCGCGCAGCGCGCCGGCGGCGCTCATGCCGTCCCAGGCTCCACGCGCGCGGAGCGGTACCAGGGGATCGTAGCCGTTGGCGCTGCGCCTGCCGCTGGCCATGCCGCGCCCCGCGTAGGCCAGATCGGCCGCCTCGTTCCAGGGCCACTCGCGCACCAGCGTCAGCGTGCGCTCGCCGCGCCGGGCGCCCATGGCCGCGTTCACGGCACGCGACGTGGGCGTGCCCGCGTGCCACTCGGAGCGCGTCGGCGCGCCGCGCCAGGCTTCGCGGGCGTGCGGCTGCAGCAGCAGCGACACGCTCAGCGGGAGCACGAACGCGCCGGCGATCACGGGGTCTCGCACGGCCGCCGTGGAGAAGTAGAGGATCAGCGCCACAGCCAACACGCCTACGGCCCCGGCCAGACCCAGCGACAACGGTCCGAGCGTGGCCGCCGCCACCGAGAGCGCCACGGCCGAGGCCAGCGATGCCGACATGAAATAGCCGCGCAGACGTCGGCCGGCCGGCTCCCGTCGCGCGCGCCACTGTGCTTCGAGCGACAGACCCGCCAGGGCTGCCAACACGAAGTCGAAGACCAGCGACGCGGCGCCGGGCGCCGCCAGCGGCCCACGCCCCCACTGCAGACCGAGGGCCAGGAGCAGAGCCGTGACGAGCACGCGCACGGCCGGCTGCGAGAACAGCAACGGCAGGGCCGCGACCGCCAGCGACGGCGCGGGCGTGTGTGAGACGTAGCGCAGCACGAGGCCGGTGAGCCCCGGAGGCTGCGCGCCCGGGGGCGTGGCCAGCCCCGTCACCTGGCGTCCCGCCTCGCGCGTGGCGAGCAGGGTCGGCAGCACCTGAGGCGCGGCCAGGAGCACGCCGCAGGCCAGGGCCAGCAGCGTGGTGGCCGGACGTGGCACGTGCCGCGAGCCGCGGAACACGTAGCCGACGAGCACGCGCCCCGCCACCAGCGCTGCGCCAGCGCGGGCCGCGTGCGGCGAGCCGGCCAACAGCAGCAGCGCGATCGCGGCCGCCAGGCCCGCCGCGCGCCCGGGCGACTCGCGGTTCATGTGCGATTCGGCCGCCATCAACGCCAGCGGCAGCAGCGGGGCCGCCACGAGCGTCGCCGTGTCGTCGAGATGGCCGAGCAGATAGGGGCCGAGCGCGAACGACAGGCCGGCCACGTACGAGCCCATCAGGCCAGCGTGCAGGCGGCGCAGGTAGAGAAACGTCAAGACGGCAGAGGACGACAACGCCAAGAGCACCAGCACCTGAAAGGCGGTGAAGGGCTCGAGCCACGACAGCGCGACGATCGGGGGGAAGAGCGCGCCACCGCGATACGACGCCAGGAGCGGCGTGCCCGAGAAGATCGACGCGTTCCACGACGGCAGCGTGCCCGCGCGCCAGGCTTCCCAGATGGCCGTCTTCAGCGGCAGGTGCAGCTCGGCGCCGTCGCCAGGCCCCAACAGCCGGCCCTCCCACCACGCCGGCGCGTACGCGAGCGGCGGCAGCAGCGCGAGCAGCAGGAGCAATGCCCGCTCGCGCGCCCGCTCGGCGCGCATGTCAGCCGCGATCCTGGCTTGCCGCGATCTGCTCCGACACGAGGCCGAACAGGAAGACCACGACCGCAAGCTGGATGAGCAGGCCGGCGCCCATGGGAATGTTGCCCTTCGTGGCGACGTTGTGCAGGCCGTAGAGGCAGCCCAGCACGAAGGCCGTCAGGCTGATGGGGAAGAAGACCCGCAGTGGGCTGTAGAGCGTGACGATCTTGAAGATGATCAACAGGAACTTGACGCCGTCGCTCAGCACGCGAATCTTGCTGCGGCCGATGCGGCGTCGCGCCTTGATGGGCACGAAGCCCACGCTGTGTCCGGCTTTCAGCAGGGCCAGGCACGACGTGGTCGGATACGAGAAGCCGTTGGGCAGCAGGTGCAGGATCTCGACCAGCCGCTCGCGGCGCGCCGCGCGGAAACCCGAGGTCAGGTCTGGGATCGGCCGGCCGGTCAGCCACGACGCCAGGGCCTTGAAGACGGCGTTGCCCAGCGCGCGCACGAAGCTCTGATCGGCGGCGGCCCGCGCGCCGATGACCATGTCGTGCGTCTCGAGCGGGGCCAGCACGCGCGCCACGTCGTCGGGATCGTGCTGGCCGTCGGCGTCCATCAGCAGCACGAACGAGCCGCGCGCCGCCCGGATGCCGGTCTTGACCGCGGCCCCGTTGCCCTTGTTGTAGGGATGGCGCAACACGCGCGCGCCGGCCGCTTCGGCGCGCGCCGCGGTGGCATCGGTCGAACCGTCGTCGATCACCAGCAGCTCGCCGAAGGGTTGCAGCGCGCGCAGGCGCTCGACAACGGCGCCGATGCCGCCTTCTTCGTTGAAAGCCGGAATGACGACCGACACCTCGGCCGGATCAATCACGCGCCTGGTCCTCGCTCCCGCCGCCACCCAATTCCTGGCGCCTGACGCGGTAGAGCAGATCCTCGATCAGCTTGCGGTTGCTGGCCACGAGGTCGGCCATCACGCCCCACTGAAAAGTCTGGAAGCCGAGGATCAAGAGCAGCACCGAGAGGATGGCCGACTGGATGTGTCCGCGCACCTCGCCCTGCCACCAGAAGAAGGCGTAGCGCAGGCCCAGCGCCAGGCCCGCGCCGAACAGAGCCGAGCCCAGCAGCACGAACACCTTGAGCGGTTCGTACATCGCGTAGATGCGCAGGATGGTGGCGGCGCTGCGCTTGACGTACTCCCACGTCGAGCCGAACAGGCGCGAGGGCCGCGTGGCGCGCGCGGCGATGGGCCGCGAGGTCACGGCCAGCTTCTTCTTGCCGGCCTGGATGATGGTCTCGAGCGTGTACGTGAACTCGCTCACGATGTTGATGCGCAGGGCGGCCTCGCGCGTCAGGGCGCGGAAGCCGCTGGTGGTGTCGGGCACGCTCGTGCCCGACACCTTGCGCACGACCCACGAGCCGAGCGTCTGCAGGCGGCGCTTGGTCCAGGAGAAATGCGCCACCTCGGACACGCCGCGGTCGCCGATGACCATGTCGGCTTCGCCGCGCAGGATGGGTTCGATCAGTCGCGCGATCTCGTGGCCGGGATACTGGTTGTCGGCGTCGGTGTTGACGATGACGTCCGCGCCCACGCGCAGGCAGGCGTCGAGTCCCGCCATGAAGCCGTAGGCCAGGCCCTTGCGGCGCGTGAATCGCACCACGTGATCGGCGCCGTGTTCACGCGCGATCTGCGCCGTGCGATCGCTGGAACCGTCGTCGACGATCAGCACCTCGACCACGTCCACGCCCGGGATGCTGCGCGGGATGTCGCGCAGCGTCTGCGGCAGCGTCTCCTCTTCGTTCAGGCTCGGGATCTGGACGACGAGCTTCATGCGTTCGGGGTGCCTGCCTCACGCGCCGCGGGTCGCGATGCCCGAACGGTAGCACAGGGCCGCGAGAGCCGGTTAACGCGCGCGCCGTTCAGCCGAGAGCCTGGAGGGCTTGCGCGGCGCACTTCGCGCCGTCGGCGATGCAATCGGGCAGGCCCGTGCCGCGCAGGCCGGAGCCGGTCAGCAGCAGCCCCGGCACGGTCGCCACGTCGCGCTCGATCTCCGTCAAGAGCTGCATGTGGCCGACTTCCATCTGCGGCGTCCCCGACGGCCAGCGGAAGACACGCGCCAGGACCGGCGCGCCGCGCAGCCCCACGACGGGGGCCATCTCGCGCGTCACCAGGGCGATGAGGCCCGCGTCGTCGAGCTCCAGGGCCGTCGGGTCGCGCATGCCGCCCACGAAGCCGCGCACCAGCACGTGGCCTTCAGGCGCGCGGCCCGGGAACTTGGTGGAGAAGAAGCTGAAGGCGCTCGAGCGCAGGCCCTCCGTGGCGGGCACGACCAGGCCGTAGCCGTCGAGCGCGTGCGTCACGTCCGCGCGGCGGTAGCCCAGCAACACCGTGGCCGTGTGCGCGAAACGGATGCCGGCCAGCGCCGCGGCCGCGCGCGGCGCGAGCTGGGCCAGCAACGGCGCCGCGGCGTGTGCGGGAACGGCGGCGATCACTGCCCTGGCGCGGGTCACTTGGCCGCCCGTGACGCGTAGCGCGAAGCCGCGCGCTCCGTCGCGCTCGAGGGCCGCCACGCGTGTGCCGAGCCGCAGCGCGTCGCTCGGCAGGCGCGCCACCAGCGCCTCGACCAGTTCGGAGAGTCCGCCCACCAGCGAGTAGAACGCCGACGGCGGCGCGCTGCCCGGTGGGGGCGCCGGGGGCTTCGGCGCGCGCCACATGCCGCGCACCAGGCTGCCGTGGCGACGTTCCAGCTCGGCGAAGCGCGGGAACGTGCAGCCGATCGACAGCCGCTCCGGGTCGCCCGCGTGGATGCCGGCCAACAACGGCTCGCCCAGTCGCCGCACGGCCTCCTCACCGAAGCGCCGTCGCAGGAAGCTGGCGATCGACTCGTCCTGGGTGTCGCGTCGCGCGGGGATGACGAGGTCGAGCCCCATGCGCAGCTTGCCAGGCCACGAGAACAGCCCGCTGCGCAGGAACGGCACGATGCGCGTGGGCACCGCCAGCAGCATGCCTTCGGGCAGCGCGTGCAGCCGGCCGCGGTGCAGCACGAACACCTTGCGCTGGTCCGGGTTGGTCGGCACGAGTCGCGCGCCGAGGCCCAACTCGCGGCACAACGCGACGGCCTCCGGCTTCTGCGCCAGCATCGAGTCGGGGCCGCCCTCGAGCAGGAACCCGTCCACGGCCTGGCTGCGGATGACGCCGCCCCAGCGCTCGCCCGCTTCGAGCACGACGAACGAGCGTCCGGCCTTGTTCAACGCGTGGGCCGCGGCCAGACCGCTGATGCCGCCGCCGATCACGGCCACGTCGACGCGTTCGTCAGTCATGAGCTCGTTCCGAAGGCTTGGGGGGTATGGGTAGTCTTGACGTTGGCGTCAGCACTGCGCTACGATCACCCCTGGAGTCGGCGAGAGACCTGCCCGGTCTCATCGAGGCCCTTCCCGGGCCAGTCCCGACTCCTTTTTCATTGGTGCGTCTCACCACGTCCTGCGTCGCCGGTAGCGTAGGCCCTCCTCGGTCCGCAGCTCATCGAGGCGCAGGAACCCGTAGCGTTTGGGGTTGCCGTTAGACTCCCACTGCAGGTGTCGCAGGTCATGATACAGACTCGCGATGCGCTCCACTCCCTGGACGCGCTTGGACAGCAGGTGCGCGCAGATGTCGGCCACCTGAATCCCCGGAGAGGCGTTTGAAGTCGCAAAGTAGGAATAGGGGTGGACGTTATGCAGGCCCATCCCAACGACGTAATTGCGTACGGCGATCGCCAGGTCTTTCTGCACCCTGACGCGCTGATCGAAGATCAGCGTAACGCTGCTGTCGTGGTGAGTGTCGGCTGCCGCGTGCGCAGCGCTCTCGACCAGGTGCCGGAAGGGGTCCGCAAGCCGGCGCGCGTCCGGCGCCAGCAGCTCGGGATGGTGCGACGTGCTGCTGTACACAATGCTGGCGAACAGGCGTAGGTGGAATTCCTGAACGCGGGCATAAGACAAGATCTCGCGGACGATGCAGAGGTTGCGTGGCAGTGGCCCGCGAGGCTCCCAGCGTTTCAAGATCGCGTTCGACAGCAGGTCGCTGCCCTTCAGCTCGCGACGCAGATCCTTGGCGTGCTCGCGCCCGTAGTATTTTCTGCGCACGGCAAAGAGCAGGTCTTCGAGCTTCCCGAGCTGGTCGTGGCGCACCAGGACGCCGAACAGGATTCCGAACGCGGGCACGTGCTCGCTGGGAGACCAGGTCTCGTCGACGAACAGCCACATGTCCATCGGTCGACAGATCAGCCCTTGAAGGCGCGCACGCGCTCGACCACCGCCTTGACGTTCTCGACCGGCGTGCCCGGCAGGATGCCGTGACCCAGATTGAAGACGTGGCCGGGGCGCGAGCCCGCGCGGCGCAGCACGTCGTCGACGCGCGGCAGCAGGCGGTCGAGCGGCGCGAACAGCAGCGTCGGGTCGAGGTTGCCCTGCACCGCGCGGTCGGCGCCGATGCGCGCCCAGCCCTCGTCCAGCGGCGTGCGCCAGTCGACGCCGATCACGTCGCCGCCGGCCTCGCGTTGCAGCCCGAGCAGATGGCCGGTGCCCGTGCCGAAGTGGATCAGCGGCACGCCGGCGTCCGCCAGGCGCTCGAAGATGGCGCGCGTGTGCGGCAGGGCGAACTCGCGGTAGTCGTCGGCATCGAGCGCGCCCACCCACGAGTCGAAGACCTGCAACGCCTGGGCTCCGGCCTCGACTTGCGCGCGTAGGTAGTCGGCCACGACGTCGGCCAGCAAGGCCGCCAACGCGTGCCAAGTGGCCGGCTCGCTGTACATGAGCTGCTTGGTGAGCGCGAAGTTGTTGGAGTGGCCGCCTTCGATCATGTACGACGCCAGCGTGAACGGCGCGCCGGCGAAGCCGATCAGGGGCACGCGCCCGTCCAACGCGCGGCGTAGCAAGCGGATGGCTTCGAGCACCATGCCGAGTTCCGCACGCGGCTCGAAGCGGCGCAGCGCCCGGACGTCAGCGCCCGAACGCAGCGGGCGCTCGATGACCGGGCCCTCGCCGGCCTTGAAGTCGAAGGGCACGCCCAGCGGTTCGAGCGGCAGCAGCAGATCGCTGAACAGGATGGCCGCGTCGACGTCGAGCGCGTCGATCGGCTGCAGCGTCACCTCGACCGCCAGCTCGGGAGTGCGGCACAGTTCCAGCAGCGTGTGGCGCGCGCGCAGCGCCCGGTACTCGGGCATGTAGCGTCCGGCCTGGCGCATGAACCAGACGGGCGGGCGCGGCACGCTCTGGCGGCGGCAGGCGCGCAGAAAGAGGTCGTTCATCGTTCGCGATGATAGCCCACGCCCGCGGGCGCCGCGAGCCGCGGGCGCATGGCATAATGCCGCCCGCCCTCCCTGACGGCGGCGGACACGATGCCCATGCGCTGGCGCCGGACACCGAGCAACGCCAAGACGGTCACGATCGGCGCCTCCGCGCCGCCGGCCGACGAGCGTGAGACCGCGGCCATGAACCACGCGCGCGCGGTCACGCTGCCGCCGATCTTCTGCGCGGGTGACGTGCTGGCCGGCCGCTTCCGCATCGCGCGCTTCATCGCGCAGGGCGGCATGGGCGAAGTCTACGAAGCCGAAGACCTCGAGCTCGGCGAGGCCGTGGCGCTCAAGACCATCCGCCAACGCGAGGGCGATGGCGATGCGGCCCTGGAGCTGTTCCGGCGCGAGGTGCTGCTCGCGCGGCGCGTCACGCACCCGAACGTGTGCCGCATCTTCGACGTCTTCCGCCACCGCTTCGAGCCCTCTCCGGGACTGGCCGGCCCGCGCGAGGTGCTCTTCCTGAGCATGGAGTTGCTGCGCGGCGACACGCTGGCCGAACGCCTACGCGAGCGCGGACGCATGAGCACGGCCGAGGCGCTGCCCGTGGCGCTGCAGATGGCCGCGGCGCTCGACGCCGCGCACCAGGCCGGCATCGTGCACCGCGACTTCAAGAGCAACAACGTCATGCTGATCCCGCAGGGCGATGGGCCGCCGCGCGCGGTGGTCACGGACTTCGGTCTGGCCGGCGCGCACGACGAGCGCGCCCAGCCCCAGGACGAGAGCGGCCTGACCATGGGCACGCCCGCGTACATGGCCCCCGAGCAGGTCGAAGGCGGCGACGTCACGCCGGCCTCCGACATCTATGCCTTGGGCGTGGTGCTCTACGAGATGGTCACGGCCACCGTGCCGTTCATGGCTCTGACGGCCGCGGCCACGGCGAACATGCGGCTCTACAACGATCCGCCTTCGCCGCGCCAGCGCGTGCCCGACCTCGACCCGCGTTGGGAGGCCGTCATCCTGCGTTGCCTCGAGCGGCGCAAGGAGCAGCGTTTCCCCACGGCCGGTGACGCGGCCGCGGCGCTGCGTCCGCCCGACGGCCCGCGCCCCGCGCGTCCGCGGGCGCGGCTCTTCGCGGAGATCGCCGTCGTCACGGCGCTTGTCGCGCTGGCTGCGTTTCTCCTCTTCTCGCGCCGGGCCCGCGCGCCGCTCAACCTGAAGACCGTACAGGCCACGAGCTCGTCCGGGCTCGACCTGTTCCCGGCCTTCGCGCCGGACGGCCTGCGCCTGGCGTATGCGTCCGATCGCGGCGGCACGTTCGAGATCTACGTCCGCGACCTGCGTTCGGGCGGCGCCGACGTGGCCTTGACGCGCGACGGTGCCCAGAACGTCGAGCCCTCCTGGTCGCCCGACGGCACTGCGCTGGTCTACCACTCGAAAGACAGAGGCGGACTCTGGATCGTGCCGGCGACGGGTGGAACGCCGCGTCGCCTGACCGAGTTCGGTTCGCGGCCGGCCTGGTCGAACGACGGCCGCCAGGTCGCCTTCCAGGCCGAGGCGCTCGTCGATCTGGCGGCCAACGCGGTCGCGGCCATGCCGCCCTCGACGCTCTGGGTCGTTGCGGCCGCGGGTGGCGCGCCGCGTCAGTTGACCGCGCCCGGCCAGCCCGCCGGCGGTCATGGTGGCCCGCAGTGGGCCCCGGACGATCGCCATCTGGTTTTCACGGCCTCCGATCGACGCGTGTCGTCGGTGTGGATCGTGCGCGTCGATGGACATGGTCTGACGCAGCTCGCCACCGGCCCGACGTACACCTATGACCCCGTGTGGGCGTCCGACGGACGGCGCGTCTACTACTCGGCCATGTCGGCTTCGGGCAACTACGGCCTGTGGCGCATCGACGTCGACGCGCAGGCCGGGCGCGCGCTGGGCGAGCCCGCGCCGCTGACCGAAGTCGGCTTCGGCACCAGCCGCCATCTGGCCGTCTCGCGCGACGGGCGCCGGCTCGCGTTCAGCGCGCTGCGCATGAGCAGCAACCTGTGGCGCGTGGGCCTGGAACCCGGCGCGCGCCCGCGCCCGTTGACTTCCGAATCGGGACGCAACGCGCGCCCCGTCTATTCCCCCGACGGGCGCTTCCTGGCATTCGACCGCTGGCAGTCGGGCACCAACCCCGACGTGTGGGTGATGGCCGCCGACGGCAGCGGCGCGCGCGCGGCCGTCGCGCATCACGCCATCGACACGGTGCCCAACTGGACGCCCGACGGGCGCGCGCTCGTGTTCGTCAGCGATCGCCTGGGCCGGCCGGCAGTCTGGTCGGCGGCGGCGGCAGGCGGGCAAGAACGGCTGGTGACCGAGTTGCAGGCCGACAGCGACTGGGTGCGGCTGTCGCCCGACGGTCGCAGCCTGGCCTTCGCGCGCCGTGGCAGCGACGGCATCGTCAACGTGTGGCGCGCCGAGCTGAGCGGCGGGGCACCCCGCCAGTTGACCTTCGACGGCGAGTTCGCCGGGTTCCCGGCCTGGTCCCCCGACGGTCGCCTGCTGGCCCTGCAGTTGCGCCGCGGCGAGGACGCCCATGTGGCCGTCATGCCCAGCGAGGGCGGCGCGATCGAGCAGATCACGCGCGAGCCCGGCCAGCACTGGCCCTACAGCTTCTCGCCCGACGGACGCAGCGTGGCCTATGCCGGCCTGCACGACGGGGTCTGGAACGCGTATCGGGTGGACTATCGCACGCGCGTCGAGCAACGGCTCACACGCTACGAGAAGCTCAACGCCTACGTGCGCTACCCCGCCTTCTCGCCCCAAGGTGACGCGCTCGTGTACGAGTACGCCGAGACCACCGGCAACGTGTGGATTCTCGACGGCCTCAACTGACGTCGCTCGCCGCCGGCGCGCTTCAGCCCTGCGTGTCGAAGCGCCAGGCGCCACGCCGCGTGGGAGCGCGCAGCGCGGCTTCGAGCGCGCTCAGGTAACGCGCGCGCGGCCACTCCTCCGCTCCGAAGCGCGCCAGGTGCTCGGTGTGCACCTGACAGTCGATCAGGCCGAAGCCCCAGGCGTGGAGCTGCTCCACCAGGCGCGCGAAGGCCGTCTTCGAGGCGTCCGGCGCGCGCGCGAACATCGATTCGCCGAAGAAGGCGCTGCCCAACGAGACGCCATACAGACCGCCCACCAGCTCGTCGCCCAACCAGGCTTCGACGGAGTGCGCCAGGCCCTGACGGTGCAGCGCGCCGTACGCGCGTTGGAAGCGGCCCGAGATCCAGGTGCCGTCCTGGCCGGGCCGCGGCGTGCGCGCGCAGCCGCGCACCACCGCCTCGAAGTCCTGATCGAGCGTCAGACGATAGCGCTCGTGGCGCAACGTCCGACGCAGGCTGCGCGACACGCGCAGGCGCGCCGGTTCGAGCACCATGCGCGGGTCGGGCGAGTACCACCACGGGCCGAGCGCATCGTCGTGCCAGGGGAAGATGCCGCTGGCGTAGGCCAGCACCAGCCGCTCCGCGCCCAGATCGCCGCCGACGGCCAAGAGGCCGTCGGGTTCAGCCTGCTCGGCGGGTGGGAACACGACCTGCGCGCCGAGGCGGTAGACGGGCATGGCGTCGGCGATCATAGCTCCGCCGCGCGGAGCGGCTACGGCAAGGGCCGTGTGACGCCGCGCGCCCAACTCCCGTACATCGGGTTGGGCAGCACGAAGCAGCGGCGGCCGAAACATTCCGCGCGCCGCGACTCGGGCGTTTCCTCGCCATCGGCGGGGAAGTCGCCCAGTTGGTCGCCGACGTAGACGAGCACGCGCGCGGGCGCACCGAGCGAGCAGGCGCCCTGGCCGTTGCGTACCTGCGCCCGACGCTCGCTCTTGCGCGCGTCCTGATCGCCGACCTGCAGGCACAGCGCGTCGCCCTCAGCCCACAGCCCGAAGGCGGCCAGGTTGTCGCGCGTGGCGGCCGCGGTCTCCTGGGCGCGGTTCGAAAGCCAGACCAGACGCAGGCCGTGCGCGCGCGCCTCCCTCACGAAGTCGGCCACGCCGGGCACGCTGCCCGCGGCGCGACGCTCGACCCACGCGTCCCAAGACGCATCGTCGTAGGACAGACCGTAGGCCGTGCGCTCGAGTTGGTAGACCGAGTTGTCGAGCGTCGTTTCATCCACGTCCAGCACGGCCGCGAGCGGCGCGCTCTCGCCCGCCTGGCGTGCCGCGTCGGCGGCCTGTGCTACGGCGCTCGCCGCGAACCCGTAGACCATGCGCGTGAGCGCCGCGTACTCGCCGCTGTCGCGCAGCCACTTGATCGCGAGCGCATGTTGCGCCTCCGGCGGACGGGGCGTGGCGGGCGAGGGCGTCGGAGCAGGCGGCGTCGCGCTGGGCGCGGGCGTCACGGGCTTGGCCTGAGGCTTGGCGTAGGTCACCGGCGCCAGCAGCGCGAGCAGGGCGAACCCGACGCCGCCGACGTCGCGCCTGAAGCAAGGAGTGCGCATGAAGCCTCCGCGAGCGCGGCCGGGCGGAGCGCGCTCAGCCGAGCTCTTCGAGCAGCTCGGCCAGTTCGGGATCGTCGTTGGGGAAGTGGATGCCGGCCTGGTACGACAGCCCCTCGAGCCGCGTCCAGACCACGCTGCCCGCCAAGGTCACCGTGCGCGCGGCCGCCTGCGCGGCTCCGCGCGTGAAGCGCACCTGCACGGGGGCTCCGTGCGTGAGGCTCTCGCCGACGCGCAGTCGACAGCCCTTGCGCGACAGGTCCATGGTGGTGGCGCGGCGCCACACGCCGCCGTTGTTGTAATCGACCTGGAGATGACATGCCAGCCGGGCGCTGACACGCCGATCGGAAAGAGAGTCCGTGCGCATTTGACGGGGCGCACTATACGCTTCGGCCGCCGGCGGCGCAAGGTCGGTCGTTGTGCTAATGTCCGTCGCCGTGAGTCGACTCCGCCAGTGTGCGCCGTTGTCATTGGCCATGGCCCTCGGCGCCTGCGGCGGCGACGGCACGCCCACGTCGCCGTCGACGCCTCCGCCCCCGACGTTCAGCGTGAGCGTCGTCGTCTTCTACGACGAGAACGCCAACGGGCGGCTCGACGCCGACGAGGAGGGCCGCCTGCCCGGCGTCGTGGTGGACGTCGGCGGCCGCACGGCCATGACCGAGATGCGCACGGGCCGCGCGCGCGTCACGGGCATCCTGGGCGGCGCGCGCACGGCGCGCGTGCGCAGCGAGTCACTGCCGCTGTTCTGGGTGGCCGGCGACGGCGTGCCCGTCGACGTGCCCACCGAACGCGAGCTCGAGCTGCCCGTGCAGTTGCCCATCGGCGACAACACGCCCAACCTCTACATGGCCTTTGGCGACAGCATCACCGAGGGCGACGGCTCCAGCGACGGCCGCGGCTACGTCCAACTGCTCGAGGACCGACTGCAAGCGGGCTTCGGCGTCGGCGAGGTGATCGCCGAAGGCGTCGGCGGCACCTTCAGCGACGAGGGCGCGGCGCGTCTCGGCGGCCGACTGAACCGCAACCGCCCGGCCTTCACGCTGATCCTGTACGGCACCAACGATTGGAACCCGTGCGACGACGTGGCCTCGTGCTTCACGCTCGAATCGCTGGGCTCGATGATCGCGCAGGTCAAGGCGCGCAACGGCCTGCCGGTGGTGGCCACCATCCCGCCCGTCAACGTCGGCTTCGATCCGCGCGCGCCCGCCAGCCGCAACGACTGGGTGGCCGAGGCCAACGTGCTGATCCGCGCGCTGGCGCGCTCCGAGGGCGCGCAGCTCGCCGACGTCGAGAAGGTGCTGCTGGCGGCGGCCAACGGCAACTTCGCGCAGCTCTTCGTCGACCACGTGCACCCCAACGACCGCGGCTACGAGATCATCGCCGACGAGTTCTATCGCGCGCTCAGCAGCGGACGCGCCACCTCCAACGCCACCACGGCGCTGGCGCTGCCGACCTTCGGGCCACGGCTCGAGCTGCCCTCTCCGCAGCTCCGGACCTGGTCGCAGGGCGCTTCCGCACAGCGCGAGCAGTTCGACTTGGGGGGCGCCCGGCCGCGCCGTGTGCGCGCCGTCACAGGCCCGCTCGACGAGCGCTGAAGGCCGGGTCGAGGACGCGCCTGGCGCGTCTATCATGGCAGCGGGGGCTGGCCATGAAGACCGGGCGCCTGATCAAGTTTCAGCGTCCTGACGGCGACATCCAGGCCTATCTCTTCCACGAAGACGGGCGCTTCCATGGGGTCGTGTACCGGCTCTCGGACCCGGCCGCGCAGCCCATCCATCGGGCCGACGGCCCGAGCGAGCACACGGTCGAGGAGAGCGTGCGTTCATGGGTCGAGCGGCACTACCCGCGGCTCGCGTGACGTCGCCCCGCCTCTCAGCGGAGCGCCGTCTCGCAGGCGACGAGCACCGCCCGGGCGTCGCCGAGGCACGGAGCGAGGACGCGTCTCAGGCGCGCTATCGTGCGCCGCTGCAGACGTTCTGGTGAAGCCATGCGGGCCAGTGACCGTTTCGACGTCCGCGGTGCCACCTGCCGGCTGGCCGACCGCGTCCTGCCCGTGCGCAACCTGAGCGTGGGCGGCGTGTTCGTCGAAGACGACGGCAACCCGCCGCCGCCCGGACAGTTCGTCGAGGTCGAACTGCGTCTCGGCCAGCGCGCGCCCTTCCGCCTGGTGGGCAAAGTGGTCTGGCGGCGCGAGCGCGAGGGCCACCAGGCCGGCGGCTTCGGCCTGCAGATCACGCGCATCGAGATGCGCGACAAGCTGGCGCTGGTCGACTGCCTGCGTCGCCAGCCCGCCTGACAGGGCTCGCGTCGCGCGTCAGGCCCGCCGCGCGAACTTGAGCCCCGACCAGGTCGCGTCCAACGCGCAGACCTTGTAGTCGACCAGGCCGTGTGCGAGGGCGATGCGACGCACGTCGTTCTGTGTCAGGTCGGTGGCCAGGCCCGAGGCCTGCTTGGGCCAGCAGATCCACAGGCCGCCCGTGCCGAAGCTCTCGCGCAGCGTCGTGACGCGGGCCTCGAACTCCGCGCGCGAGGTCGAAAACCACAGCACCAGATCGCAGCGCGTGCGCGGCGCGCGCCGCAGCACCACGCCCTCGGGCAGCTCGCCCAGCGTGGTCTCGAAGTCGGGCGGCGCGCCCATCAGGCCCACCTGCATGCCGGGCTTGAGGCCGAGCTTCTTGGGCAGCGGCGTGCCCGAGTAGCCCGCCAGGCGCGAAACTGGCGCTGGCGCGGCCTTCACCGGTTGCGCCAACGCGCGTCGCAGCGCGCCGCGCACGCCGCGCCAGGTCGCATGGGTCACCTCCGGCAGCACCGTGCGCAGCCGCGCGAGCGTCTCGGGCTGGCCCTCGACGAACACGATCGCGACCTGACGCGTGGCCTTCTTGGCGCGCAGCGCGAGGGCCAGATCGCGGCCGTGCGACGGCCGGCGCGACAGGTCGATGACGCAGGCCGCGGGCGGATCGTCGCCCATGGCGCGCAGCGCCTCCGCCCCATCGGTAGGCGCGAGGCGTGCGACGTAGCCCGCGCCGCGCAGCCGTTCGAGGTGCTGCTCGGCCGCCTCGGCGTCGGCCGACGCCACAACCACGTGCATGACGCGCTCCCTCCGGGTCAGCCAGCCGTCAGCGCGCCGGGCGCAGCTTGTCCCCCGCGCCCAGCATGTACACGGTCGTCGTCGGCTGGTACGTCTTCCAATCGAACCAGTATTCCTTGAGCGCGCGCACGCGCGCCAGCTCGCGTCCGGCCCAGGCGCCCGCGAGCGCGCGCCCGGCGAAGTCCCACTCGCCGCCTTGTGCGTCGATCAGGCGCAGAGGCCGCCCCGGCCGCGCGTAGAGCTCGAGGCGCTGACCGTCGAGCAGGCGCTCGAAGACACGCACGGACTCGCCGTCGTCGCCCACCACGATCGCGATGGGCCGGCCGCCCAGCGTGTCCATGAGCGGGCTCTGCGCGCGCAGCAGCGCGAAGGGATAGGCCTTCGACTTGCCGTTCACCGTCACGCCCACCACCAGCGCGCGCGGCTCGAGCGGGTCGCCCGCGGCGCGCGGCGTGACCGTCGGCAGGCGCCGCACCTCGCTCTCCCAGTCGGCCGACTCGACGCGCGTCCCGGGCGCGGGCCGCAGCACGCGTCCCTGCGGACGCTCACGCCGCCAGACCCCGAAGGAGATCTCGTCGTGGAACACCGGCTTCAGGCGCCGGCCGGCGAGCGCACCCTGGATGGCCTCGCCCGTGACCTGCTGCCACCACGTGCCGGTCTGCTCGTCGCGCATGATGAAGTTCTGGTTGTTGATGCCGAACAGGCGAAACGTCAGCACGCGTCCGTCGACCGTCCGTGACCACACCAGACCGGTGTGACAGAGCGTTCAATACGTGCTGACCACCGGTTCGCCGCCCACCACGTCGTTCAGCACGTGGTGATAGGCCATCTGGCGCACCGGCCAGGCCACCGCGTCGCCCGCGATCTCGACCGCCACGAGCATGTCCGTGTCGGCCACGAAATCGGCCTGCGCGGCGCGCACGTACGACGGGTCGGACAGCGGCGCGAAGAGCCACTCGAAGTGGTTCTGCCGCGCCAGCCAGGCCGAGCCGCCGGCCAGCGCCAGCAGCAGCGCGAGCGGCGCCCACTGCCAGCGCCGGGTGAGGCGTGGCGCCAGGCGCGCGGCGAGCCCCAGCGCCGCGACGAGCCCGGCGAGCGTGATCCACGGGCCGTGCGTGCGCAGGAAATAGGCCACTGCCACGACGCGCGGCGTCTGCGGGCGGAAGGGATGGATGAGCACGCCCGGAGCGAGCGCCAGCGCTGCCAGGCTCAGGGCCAGCAGCGTGATCAGAAACCACGTCGCGCGCGTCGTGACAGGCTTCAAGGGCGCCTCCTCGTGGCGGCCGACCCGCTCAGGGTTCGATGAGCACCTTCATTGTGCCCGCTCTCGCGGCATGGGCGAAGGCCGCGGCGGCCTGCTCGAGCGGGTAGCGGCCGTCGATCAACGGCGCGACCCGCAGCGTGCCGCGCGCCAGCGCCTGCAACGCGGGGCCGAACGCGCCGCAGCGCGATCCGACCAGCGTCAGCTCGTCCACCACCACGCCCGACAGGTCGACCGGCGTGACGCCGCGAGAGGTGCTCTTCAGCACCAGCGTGCCGCGCGGGCGCAGGGCCAGCCGAGCCAGCGCCAAGCCCTCCGGGGCGCCGCTGCACTCCACCACCACGTCGGCCCGTCGCGGCGGCAGGTCGTCGCGCGTGCCGACTTCGAGGCCGAGCGCTTCGAGACGCGCGCGTCGGGCCTCGTTGCGCACGATCACGAGCGGCGCGCAGCCGGCGCTGCGCAGCGCCTGCGCCACGAGCGTCCCCAGGCGTCCGCCGCCGATCACGACCACGATGTCGCCCGGGCCGACGTCGACGGCGTCGAGCACGTGCAGGGCCGCGGCCGCCGGCTCGACGAAGACGGCCGTCTCATCGTCGAGCGCGTCCGGCAGCGCGTGCAGGTTCGCGAGCGGCAGACGCAGCAGCGGCGCGCAGGCTCCGTGCCGGCCGCGCAGGCCCAGCACCTCGCGCCGCTCGCAGTGCGTGGCGCGCCCATGCCGGCAGGCTGCGCACGCGCCGCAGGCCACGTTGATCTCACCCACCACGCGCCGGCCGACCCAGGCCGGGTCGTCCGCGGCCGCCACGACCTCGCCCACGAACTCGTGCCCGGGAATGCCGGCGAAGGGCAGATAGCCGTCGAGGAGTGCCAGGTCGGTGCCGCACACGCCGGCGCGACGCACGCGCACGAGCGCCTCGCCGGGCGCGGGCCTGGGCTCGGGCACCTCGCGCAGCTCGAGCCGGCCGCGTTCGAGCCACAGCGCGCGCATCAGGCCGTGGCCGCGAAGGCGTCGTCGAGGATCGCCACCGCCCGCTCGGCGTCCTCCGCGTCGATGATCAGCGGCGGCGCGAGTCGGATCGTGCTGGGACCGCAACCCAGCAGCAGCAGCCCGCG
>WBZQ01000318.1_pt1 | contig 20283 bp, 22 predicted proteins | sample 5204251 | NCBI WGS metagenome assembly WBZQ01 (sample SAMN12412402, study PRJNA552823) | activated sludge metagenome | isolation source: activated sludge from nitrification reactor of wastewater treatment plant... | place: USA: Virginia | collected 2017-09
GAAAACTTCTCGTGCGCTACGAAAAACTTGAGCACACCTTCTTGGCCCTCAACCACCTTGCGGCAGCCATCATCACTCTAAGAAAAGTAAATTCAGGCCAAAACGTTATTTACGGATAAGTCCTTAATCTGGCGCGCATCCCGATCCCCACACCCCGCTCGATAGACTGATACCTATGAGTCAGCACTTCGTCCATCAGCGCTTCGTCCATCTGCGCCTGCATTCCGAGTTTTCCATCGTCGATGGCGTCGCGCGCCTGGACGCCGCGGTCCATGCCGCTGCGCAAGACGGTCAAGGCGCGCTGGCGCTGACCGACAGCATGAATCTGTTCGGTGCGGTGCGCTTTTACAAGGCGGCGCGCGCGGCGGGGGTCAAGCCCATCTTGGGCTGCGATGCGTGGGTCAGCAACGAAACCGAGCGCGATCACCCTCATCGGCTGTTGTTGTTGGTCACGAGCTCCGTGGGCTATCTCAATCTGTGCGAGCTGGTCTCCCGTGGCTGGCTGCAAAACGCCCATCGCAATCGCGGTGAGTTGCGTTTGGATTGGTTCACGCCACAGTCCACCCAAGGCTTGATTGCGCTCTCCGGGGCATTGGCCGGTGAAGTGGGCCGCTTATTGGTGGCAGGCCAAGATGACGCGGCGCGCCGTGCGGCGCAACGTTTGGCCGCGGCCTTCCCGGAGCGCTTCTATCTGGAACTGCAACGCGCTGGTTTCCCCGACGAAAAGCGCTATGAGCGCGCTGCGCTGGCGCTGGCGCTGGCGTTGCGTCTGCCCGTGGTCGCTACCCATCCGGTGCAGTTCATCGCTCCGGAAGACTTTCGTGCGCACGAAGCGCGTGTGTGCATTGCCGAGGGCTACACCCTGGCCGACACGCGCCGCCCCAAACACTTCAACGCGCAGCAATATTTCTTGACCCAGGCGCAGATGGCCGAGCGCTTTGCCGACCTGCCCGCAGCCTTGGCCAACAGCGTGGAAATTGCCAAGCGCTGCAACGTGGAATTAACGCTGGGCCAGCCGCGCTTGCCCAACTACCCCACGCCAGAGGGCGTGACGCTCGACCAGCATTGCCGCGATTTGTCCGCCCAAGGTTTGGAGCAACGCTTGCAATGGCTCTATCCAGAGGCCACTGAGCGCGAAGCCGCGCGCCCCAAGTACCTCGCGCGGCTCGATTTGGAATTGGGCGTCATTGCGCGCATGGGTTTCTCGGGCTACTTCCTCATCGTGGCCGACTTCATTAACTGGGCCAAACGCAACGACATTCCCGTGGGGCCGGGGCGCGGCTCGGGTGCGGGCTCGCTGGTGGCCTATGTGCTGGGCATCACGGACCTGGACCCACTCAAATACGACTTGCTCTTTGAGCGCTTTCTCAATCCCGAGCGCGTGTCGATGCCTGACTTTGATATCGACTTTTGCCAAGACAACCGCGACCGGGTGATTGGTTACGTCAAACAAAAATACGGCGCCGATGCGGTGAGTCAGATTGCCACCTTCGGCACGCTGGGTGCCAAAGCCGTGGTGCGCGATGCGGGCCGCGTGCTCGATCTGCCCTACACCAAATGCGATCTCCTATCCAAACTCATTCCCCACAACCCGGCCGATCCCTGGACGCTAGATCGCGCCCTGGCCGAGGAGCCCGCCTTTGCCGAAGCAGTCAAGAACGATGAGGAATACGGCGAACTCATTGAGTTGTCCAAACCGCTTGAGGGCTTAACGCGCAACGTGGGCATGCACGCCGGTGGGGTGCTCATTGCGCCGGGCAAGCTCACAGATTTTTGCCCGCTCTACAGCGCGGGCGGCCAGGGCGATGCCGTCATCAGTCAGTTCGACAAAGACGATGTAGAAGCCGTGGGCCTGGTGAAGTTCGACTTTTTGGGTCTGACCACGCTCACCATCCTGGCGCTCACGGTTCAGTACGTCAAACAACTCGACCCGAGCTTTGTGCACACGCTCGAGAGCCTGCCGCTCGATGACGCGGCCACTTACGACGTGTTCAAGCGCGCCAACACCGCCGCGATTTTTCAGTTTGAATCGCGCGGCATGCGCGAGCTTTTAAAGCGCGCACGACCTGATCGACTTGAAGATCTCATTGCCCTGAACGCGCTGTATCGGCCGGGCCCTATGGATCTGGTGCCCGACTTCATCGAGCGCAAACACGGCCGACAAAAAATTGAGTACCTGCATCCCGCCCTCGAACCCATTTTGGGCGAGACCTACGGGATCATGGTCTATCAAGAGCAGGTCATGCGTATTGCGCAGGTCATCGGTGGCTATTCGCTCGGTGGTGCCGACCTACTGCGCCGCGCGATGGGCAAGAAAAAGCCCGAAGAGATGGCCAAGCAGCGCAGCATCTTTCTAGAAGGCGCCGGCCAGCAAGGCGTGAGCGAGAACGTGGCCACGCAACTTTTCGATCACATGGAAAAGTTCGCGGGCTATGGCTTTAACAAAAGCCACTCAGCCGCCTACGCACTGCTGGCCTACCAAACCGCTTACTTCAAAGCGCACTACCCCGCCGCTTTCATGGCCGCTAACTTGAGCGCCGTGATGGATGACACTGACAAGGTGAAAGAACTCATCGAAGATTGCCGCGCGTTGGGCCTCATCATCGAACCGCCTTCCATCAACCAAGGCGCGTGGAAATTTGAACCGATCGACGCGCAACGCATCCGCTACGGCTTGGGCGGCATCAAAGGCACCGGACAAGGCGCCATCGACAACGTACTGGCCGCGCGCCAAAGTGGCGGCGCCTTTAAAAATCTCTTCGACTTTTGCCAACGCGTGGACAAGCACGTGGTCAACCGTCGCGTGGTCGAAGCCTTGGTGCGCGCTGGCGCGTTTGACGGTATTGATGCAGACCGCGCCAAACTTTTTGCCAACGTAGGCCGCGCGCTCGAGCAAGCCGAACAAGCGGCCGCCAGCGTCGGACAAGAAAGCCTCTTTGGCGACATCGGCACCAGCACCGCGTTACAAATCGACTATCTGCCATGCAAGCCCTGGCGCGAGCGTGAACGCCTGGGCCACGAAAAACTCGCCCTGGGCTACTACTTCAGTGGACATCTCTTTGCTGAATTTGAAGCCGAGGCCCGCAAGCTCGCCCCCACACGACTGATCGATGTCAAACAGGCCCGCGAATCGATTCGCCTTGCGGGCATCATCGTCTCGGCTCGCACACAAAACACGCGTCGCGGCCGCATGGGCGTGGTGGTGCTCGACGACGGCAGCGCGCAGTTAGAGCTCATGGTCTTTTCTGAACTCTTCGACCGTAAACGCGCCTTGCTCAAAGAAGACACGTTGATCTTTGTCAGTGGTCGTGTGCGCTTTGATGAATTCAACCAACGTCTATCCATCTCCGCCGACGAGGTGATGGATCTGAGTGAAGCTCGCGCGCGTGCGCAAGCCGCACTGCGCATCGAGGTCGATGCCGGCGCAGACCTGACCCGCCTGAAAGAATCACTGGCTGCACATCGCATCAACAGCGAGGCGCCCGCTGAAGGCTGTCGTGTGGTCATCAGCTACCGCAACAACACGAGCCGTGCAGAAATTGCCCTACCTGAAAACTGGCGCGTGCGCATCGATGACGCCCTGTTAAACGACATTCCCAACGCCGTCCAATCTGCCCGCGCCTTGGTGCGTTACGCCTAAATAAGCCGCGACCCCACGCACTCACACCACTTTCGCTCCGCGCAACGCCGCAATCTGCTCCGGCGTGTAACCCAGCCCCCGCAGAACTTCATCGGTGTGCTCACCCAATTGGGGCCCCAACCAACGCGTCCCTCCTGGCGTGGCCGAAAGCTTGGGTACGACGGCGGGTACGGCCAGGGTGCTGCCGTCGGGTCGTGGCGCGCGTTCGATCATTTGGCGGGCCTGGAATTGCGCATCGTTAAACATGTCGGCCACGCTGTAGATGCGTGAGACGGGAACGTCGGCGGCGGTGAGGGTGGACAGCGCCTCGTCAATGCTGCGCGTGCCGCACCAGGCTTGTATGGCAGCGTCGATGTCTTGCGTGCGTGGCACACGGCCGTCGTTGTGTGCCAGTTGCGGGTCGTCGGCGAGATCTGCGCGCGCGATGGCGCGCATCAGGCGCTTGAAGATGGCATCGCCATTGCCGGCCACGACAATGGCCGCGCCGTCTTTGCAGGTGTAGGTGTTGGACGGCACGATGCCCGGCAGCGCGCCGCCGGTGCGTTGGCGCACCACACCAAAGCGGTCATATTCGGGCACGGTGCTTTCCATGAGATTGAACACGGCCTCGTACAACGCCACGTCCACCATCTGCCCTTGACCGCCGCGCGCCAGTTCAGGGTTCCAGCGGCCGCCGGTGGCGTCGCGGTGACGCAGCGCCATGAGCACACCCATCACCCCATGCAGCGCGGCGATGGAGTCGCCGATGGAGATGCCGATGCGCACGGGGGGGCGATCAGGAAAACCGGAGACAAAGCGCATGCCGCCCATGGATTCGCCAATCGCGCCAAAGCCAGGCTTGTCGCGCATGGGGCCAGTCTGTCCGTAGCCCGAGAGGCGCAGCATGACCAGGGACGGGTTCTTGGCTTTGAGTTGTTCGTAGCCCAGGCCCCACTTTTCCAGCACGCCGGGGCGGAAGTTTTCAATCACCACATCGGCGTCCAGCGCCAGGCGCTGCGCGATGTCTTGTGCGCGCGAATCTTTGAGGTTGAGCGTGATCGACTTTTTATTGCGCGCTTGCACAGACCACCACAGTGAGGTGCCCTCATGCAAGTAGCGCCATGAGCGCAGTGGGTCGCCGCCCGCGCCATCCTCGCTGGCAGTGGACTCCACTTTGATGACATCAGCACCAAATTCCGCCAGTAGACGCGCGGCAAAAGGGCCGGCGATCAAGGTGCCCAGCTCCAATACTTTCAAGCCGTGTAGCGCGCTCATTGTTCGCCTACCTGCGGAGGCCTGCTTGCGCTTCCCATCGGCGCAAGACTTGTTCAAAGCGACGTGTCTGATCTTCTTGTTGTGTCAGCAGTTCGGACTGGCGTTTTTGGTTGCGCGCATGGATTTCAATTTGGCGCTGCATATCGCGTTGCATTTGGTCGGTTTCCTGTGCTTGTTGCTGATACTTGCGCAGCAATTCGTCTTGGGCGGGCGCCGCGGTTTGTTCGCGGGGGGCGGGCGTGGCGCTTGGAGTGGGGGCCAGCATGTCTCTGAGAAACAGAGACCAGACAGACCAAAAAATGACGGTAAACACAACCGACCCAAGCACAAATACCCATGCGTGGTGAAGTGCGGTGGGCAGCAGTGATCCAGCACGGGTTGGCTCGTCGGAGGGAGGTGTGTTCAGGGTTTCTGGCATGAATGTTCCAAGTTTGGGTGTGAGACGACCATCTTATGAGTGGTCATTGCGCCGTGCGCGCGACCACGAGGTTTGTGACGCGCGCGCAGCCGGCGCGTTTGAGGGTCTGTGCGATCTCTTCCAGGGTGTTGCCGGTGGTCATCACGTCATCGATCAGCAACACATGCGCGTCGCGCACTGGCGCTTGCACGGTGAAGGCGTGGCACAGATTGCGGCGGCGCGCATCGAGTTTGAGTTGCTGTTGCGGTGGCGTGTGACGGGTGCGTATCAAGATGTCGGTGCGCACCCTCAGTCTGTGTGCCGCAGCAAAGGCACGCGCGATCTCATGCGATTGATTGAAGCCGCGTTCACGCTGGCGTTCAAACGCAAGCGGCACAGGAACGAGGAGGGCGTGGTGCAACCACTGCGCTGGCACGCGCTGCGCCAAGAGGCGCCCAAAGGCGTGCGCCAGCGCCAGGCGACCCCCGGCCTTTAGAGCCAGCACCATGGCATTGACCGGCGCGACGTAGTGCGCGCAGGCCAGCGTGGCGTCGAAAGCGGGCGGTTGCCGCAAGCATTGCCCACAGCGGTCCGCAGTAGTCGGGGGCAGGGTCAGCGCACATTGAGGGCAGCGCGATACCGCGCTTGAAAAGTACTGCGCGGCGCACCCAACGCAAAACGGATCACCCTTATGCAAACCGCAGGCGGGGCAATCGGTAGAGGTGAATGGCGCCGTCATGAATTGCGCGAATTCTTGGACATGTTGCATGAAGGACATCGTGGAATTATCGGCGCGCTGCCTACACTGCCGCCATGATGACTGCATCTGGCCCCATCCCTGCACCCGACTGGCTTACCGTGCGCCGCCAGTTCAATGCGCGCGCGGCGCGCTTTGCGCAGCACGACGTTGTGGTGCGTGAAATCGAGCGGCGTCTGGTGGAACGGCTCGATCCGATCCGTTTCATACCGACGCGCATCGTGGATGTGGGCTGTGGTGCAGGCACTTCGCGTGCCGCGCTGTTGCAGCGTTATGCGCAGGCGCAGTGGTTGGGCGTAGATTTTTCACCACCCATGTTGCGGGGTGGCGCTGCGACCGTTTGTGCATCAGCGCACGCCTTGCCCTTGGCCGAAGACAGCGTGGACTTGGTGTTCTCCAACCTGATGCTGCATTGGCACCCCGATCCGCCCGCGGTGTTTAGTGAATGGCTGCGCGCGCTCAAGGTAGGTGGTTTGTTGCTTTTTAGCTGCTTTGGGCCGGACACACTCAAAGAACTGCGCGCTGCGTGTCGGGCGCATTTGCCTCAGGCGCGGCCCCTGCCTTTTGTAGATATGCACGATCTGGGCGACATGCTGCTGGCCGCGGGCTTTGAGCTGCCGGTGATGGATGTGGAGCACCTCACACTCACCTACTCCGACGCAACTGCGCTGGTGACCGAGGTGCGTGCGCTGGGCGGCAATCCACGAGCCGACCGAAGCCCAGGCTTGCCGGGCACACAAGCGGCCCGGCAGTTTTGGAATGCGCTGGAGGCACAGCGCGGGGCGGATGGACGCATCGCACTGACGCTTGAAGTGGCCTATGGCCACGCCTGGAAGCCCCAGTTGCAGGAAGCGTCGCGCGATCACAACACGGTGAGCTTGGAAAGTTTGCGCGCGAGCCTGCCCTCAAAACGCTGAACTTGATTTAACGCAACTCGGCCGTGTGCGATGTGCAAGGACTCTTAACCCCACAAAGAAATTGCGCCGCGCTTTGTATCTATAATCCGCCGCCCTGCGCAGGCCGGATGGGAAAAATCGCTCGCTTTTTCTTGTTGTTTCAGCGCAGAACTCCGAATTTTTGACTGGTGCCGTGTGTGTTGCGCGCGGCACGGCTTTGGGAAAGAGACCTCACGATGAACATCACACGCTTGACCCCGGCCACGCGTCGGGTGGCGCAGTTGGCGCGGTTAGGGGGCGGCTTGGCGTTGGCCGCCTTTGCTGCGCAGGCCCTGGCGATTCAAAGCCGCTACAACATGCCGCCGGCCGTGACGCAAATTGCGCGCGACATTCACTGGTTGCATTGGCTGGTCATGGGCATTTGCACGGTGATTTTCGTGGTGGTCTTTGGCCTGATGTTTTATTCGATCTATGCCCACCGCAAGTCCAAAGGTGCTCAAGCGGCCAACTTCCACGAAAGCACCAAAGTTGAGATTGTCTGGACCATCATCCCCTTACTGCTCGTTATTTTGATGGCGGCCCCGGCCACCAAAACAGTGGTGGCCATGAAAGACACCAGCAACGCCGACCTCACCATCAAGGTCACGGGGTATCAATGGAAATGGGCTTACGACTACCTCAAAGGTGAGGGTGAGGGCATTGGGTTTTTCTCAGCCCTATCGACCCCGCGCGAGCAAATCGACGGCACCGCGGTGGAGGCGCGCAAGGCCAACAAGACCTACCTGATCGAGGTGGACAACGAACTTGTGGTGCCGGTGAACAAAAAAGTGCGCATCATCACCACCGCCAATGACGTCATTCACGCTTGGATGATTCCGGCCTTTGGTGTGAAGCAAGACGCCATCCCGGGCTTTGTGCGCGACACCTGGTTCAAGGCTGAGCAAATTGGCAAGTATCGCGGTCAGTGCGCTGAGCTGTGCGGCAAGGACCACGCCTTCATGCCTATCGTGGTCAACGTGGTTTCCGCCGAGGACTACACCAAGTGGGTCAATGAAAAGAAAAAAGAATTTGCCGCCAAAGCCGATGACCCCAACAAGGTGTGGACATTGGCCGAACTCAAAGCGCGTGGTGAGCAGGTGTATGCCGCCAACTGTCAGGCCTGCCACCAGGCCAATGGCAAGGGCGTACCCGGTGCATTCCCTGCACTGGACGGCAGCGCGGTGGTGGCCGACACCCCGCAGCAGATCGACCGCTTGCTCAATGGCAAGAACGCCATGCCGGCATGGAAGGCGTTGTCCGACGTTGAGCTGGCTGCCGTGGCCACCTACGTGAAAAACAACTGGGGCAATAACAGTGGCGTCATGGTGCAGCCGGCCGAGTTCAAGGCGGCCCGCAAGTAAGCGTCATCAACGTCCACGCCTCTTAATTACTTAACCGAATTGTCGAATTCCCGGAGAACCTCATGAGCGCCGTCGTACACGATCACGGACACGCCGCAGGACACGATCACGCGCACGATCACCCCACCGGGTGGCGTCGCTGGCTGTATGCCACCAATCACAAAGACATCGGCACGATGTACCTGTGGTTCAGCTTCATTATGTTTTTGTCCGGCGGTGTGTTGGCGCTGGGCATCCGTTCTGAACTCTTTCAGCCCGGCCTGCAGATTTTTGCGCCAGAAGTGTTCAACCAGCTCACCTCCATGCACGGCCTCATCATGGTGTTCGGCGGCATCATGCCGGCCTTCGTGGGCTTTGCGAACTGGCAGATCCCCCTGATGATCGGCGCCTCTGACATGGCCTTTGCGCGCATGAACAACTTCAGCTTCTGGCTGCTGCCTCCCGCAGCGCTGTTGCTGGTGGCTTCGTTCTTTGTGCCGGGTGGCGCCATTGCCGCGGGTTGGACCGTCTATGCGCCGCTGTCGGTGCAAATGGGCCCAGGCATGGACATGGGCATTTTTGCCCTGCACATCATGGGTGCGAGCTCCATCATGGGTTCAATCAACATCATCACCACCATCCTGAACATGCGCGCTCCTGGCATGACGCTGATGAAAATGCCCATGTTCGTGTGGACCTGGCTGATCACCGCGTACCTGTTGATCGCTGTCATGCCCGTGCTGGCCGGCGCCATCACCATGACGCTGACCGACCGCCACTTCGGCACCTCGTTTTTCAATGCGGCTGGCGGTGGTGACCCGGTCATGTTCCAGCACATCTTCTGGTTCTTCGGCCACCCCGAGGTGTACATCATGATTTTGCCGGCCTTCGGCATCATCAGTCAGATCGTGCCCACCTTCGCGCGCAAGCCTCTGTTCGGATATGCCTCGATGGTGTACGCCACGGCCTCGATCGCCATCCTCTCTTTCATTGTTTGGGCGCACCACATGTTCACCACCGGCATGCCGGTGACCGGGCAGCTTTTCTTCATGTACGCCACCATGTTGATTGCAGTGCCCACAGGCGTAAAAATTTTCAATTGGTTGGCCACCATGTGGCGCGGCGCCATGACCTTTGAAACCCCCATGCTCTTTGCGGTGGGCTTCATTGTGGTGTTCACGATTGGCGGCATCACGGGCGTGGTGTGTGCCGTGGCGCCCATTGACATCAACATTCAAGATACCTACTACGTCGTGGCGCACTTCCACTACGTGCTGGTGGCCGGTTCCTTGTTTGCCCTCTTTGGTGGCACCTATTACTGGATCCCAAAATGGACGGGCCATATGTATGACGAAAAGCTCGGCAAGCTGCATTTCTGGCTGTCGATGATTTTCTTCAACATCACCTTCTTCCCCATGCACTTCTTGGGCCTGGCAGGCATGCCGCGTCGCTACGCCGACTACCCCATGCAGTTTGCCGATTTCAACCTGGTGGCCAGCATCGGCGCCTTCGGCTTTGGTCTCTCGCAGCTCGTATTCCTGTGGGCCGTGCTCAAGTGCATCAAGGGTGGGCCCAAAGCAGCGGCTAACCCCTGGGATGCCAAAGACGACGGCCTGGAGTGGACCGTGCCTTCACCCGCACCCTTCCACACCTTTGAAACGCCGCCTAGGGTCGAATGAAAGCACACGCATTGAGCCCAGACGCTTGAATAGGAAGTTTTTACTCCGGCCACATGAGCTTCATGTGGCCGAATTTTTTAGGTGCATGGAATGACTGCTCCCAACCCAACGCACAACCGACGCACGGCACTGATCTTGCTGTCGATTGCCGTGGTGTTTTTCGTCGGTTTTGTGCTGCGTCGTTGGTGGATGGGCCTATGAGCCCGCCGCCACAGACCAACGCACCTATACCCAAGCGACTGACGTCACGACTGAACCGCGCCCTGTTGGGCAAGTTGGTGGTGATTGCAGCGCTGATGTTTGGTTTTGGCTGGGCACTTATTCCGCTGTATCGGGCCATCTGTGATCTCACGGGCATTAACGTGCTCACTGGGCGCGATGTGAGTGCGCAGGAGCGTGCGCGCAATACGCAGGTGGATCTCACCCGCAAAGTGGTGGTGGAGTTTGATGCCAATCGCCAGGGCCCCTGGCGCTTCAAACCCCACGTCAATTTTGTTGAGGCGCATCCGGGTGAGTTGGTGCAAGTGGATTACGACCTCACCAATCTTGAAGCGCGTGCGCTGGCGGGGCAGGCCATTCCCAGCTACGCCCCACAGCAGGCGGGCCGTTACGTGCAAAAGCTTGAATGCTTTTGTTTTAAGCAGCAGACCTTGGCGGCTAATGAGACGCGGCGCTTTCCGGTGGTGTTTTTTGTTGACCCTGAATTGCCGCGCGAGGTGACGCAAATCACCCTCTCGTACACCTTCTTTGAAGTGCCCGGGGCGACCGGCAAAAAAATTGATCATGATCAATAAGTCTGACCACAGAGAGGCTCTGATTGCAGCCGTCCAACGCAAGGCCTCGTGGGGAAAAACCGCCCGCGCAGTGTTTTGGTCATTTTTTGGCGTGCGCAAAGGCAAGGATCACGCTGCGGATATTGAGCAACTCAACCCTGTGCACGTCATCATCATGGGTATCATTGCCGCCGCTCTTTTTGTGGCCCTCCTCATCACTGTGGTGAGCGTTGTGGTGCACAAATAAAGTTTTAGTTACACCGACACATAAGACGAGAAAGGAACCTCAATGAGCAGTCAAACCCACACTGCGGCCGCCGGGCACTACTACGTGCCCGCGCCTTCCAATTGGCCCATGGTCGGCATGATCTCCATGATCTTGACCACCTTTGGTGCCGCCATGGTGGTCAATCACAACAGCAATGGCTGGCTTCCTTTATTGGCCGGTTTTGCCATCTTGGCGTACATGATGGTGGGTTGGTTCGGTGCTGTGGCCAGCGAGTCTGAAGCCGGCAAGTACAGCCGTCAGGTGGATGCGTCATTCCGTTGGGGGATGAGCTGGTTCATCTTTAGTGAGGTGATGTTTTTCGCCTCGTTTTTTGGCGCACTTTTTTATGCACGCCTAGTCACCTTGCCGCAGCTGGGTGACTTTGATCACAAAATGTTGTGGCCAGACTTTTCTGCTGTTTGGCCTAACAACGGTCCTGCGGGACAGGTGCCTGAGTTCAGCAAGATTCATGCTTGGCCCCTGCCTACCATCAACACCCTCTTGCTGGTGACCTCTGGCATCTGGCTCACCATTGCCCACCATGCCTTGCGCGCCAATCAGCGCAGCAAGGCCATCTTCTGGTTGGTGCTCACGCTGCTTTTTGGCTTCACCTTTGTAGGTGTACAGGCTTATGAGTACTCACACGCCTACCACGAGCTGAACCTGCGGTTGGACTCCGGCATCTTTGGTTCTACTTTCTTTATGCTGACGGGCTTCCACGGTTTTCACGTGTTGGTGGGCGCCATCATGCTGACCGTTGTGACCTTGCGTTTGATGAAGGGTCACTTCAAACCGGATCAGCACTTTGCCTTTGAGGCCGCCGCCTGGTACTGGCACTTCGTGGATGTGGTGTGGATTGGCCTGTACATCGTGGTGTACTGGTTGTAAGTCACAGCACATAAAAAAGGGCGCCTGCGGGCGCCCTTTTTGTTTACATGTTTGGGTCCGGGTTAACGCAGCCCGGCGATGTAATCGGCCACGGCTGCAATTTCTTTATCAGACAAGCGCGCCGCAATCTGCTGCATGGCGACATTGTTATGTCGTGCGCCATCGCGAAATGCCTTGAGTTGTGCCTCGGTGTATTCGGCGAACTGACCAGCCAGCCGCGGGTACTGCGCGGGAATGCCCGCGCCATTGGGGCTGTGGCAGCCCGCGCATGCAGGCACCGCTTTGTCGGGCAGGCCCGCGCGGTAAACCTGTGCACCCAAATCCAGCGAGGCCTTGTTCTTGGCAGTGTTGGAGATTGGCTTTTGCGCGGCGAACCATGCGGCCACGTGGGTACGGTCTTCGGGCGAGAGCGTGGCCGCAAAACCGGCCATCACAGCACTTGTTCGCACCGACTTGTCGTCGGGCTTCTTGGCAAAGTCCGTCAGCTGCTTGACGAGGTACTCCGCATGCTGGCCCGCAAGTTTTGGATTGGTGTTGATCGTCGAGTTGCCGTCTGCCGCGTGACAGCCCGCACACACGCCGCTGGCAAGGGTTTGACCTTTCTTGAAGTCGGCCTTTATGGCGGCGGACTGCGCTTGCGCGCCCCAGGTGGCCAAAGCCGCAACAGCCAACGTCGTCGCACGCAACACAAAAATAGAGTTCAAAGTCATGGCGGGAATCGAGAAAAGGAGAAAAAGGAGGGCGCCTCAATGAGGGGCCGCGTATTCTACTGGGCCGTTACCCGTTGCTCATATGTCGCTCACTTCAGGCCTTTTGACGCGCGCCCGCTTTGCAATCTCGGTTGCGCAACCCGATCAGCTCAACGCAGCCGCTCTGGCGATGGTGCCGGAGGTGGCTTTTGTGGGCCGCTCCAACGCGGGCAAATCCAGCGCCATCAACGTGTTGACCCAGCAGAAGCAATTGGCCTTTGCGTCCAAGACACCGGGCCGCACGCAGCTGTTGAACTTCTTTGAATTGCCCGAGCGGGTCGATGGGCAGGACGTGGTGCGTGGCTACTTGGTGGATTTGCCCGGCTACGGCTTTGCCAAGGTCGATGATGAAACCCGCGAGCGCTGGGACATGCTCATTGGCGCGTACTTAGTCCAGCGCCGCATGCTGCGCGGGATTGTCATCGTCATCGACGCCCGCCGTGGCGTGTTGCCCGCTGATGAAACCTTGATCGAACTGGTCAGCGCACGCGAACGACCCGACACCCTGCGCCTGCATCTGTTGCTCACCAAGGCTGACCAGTTGGGCACTGTGCAACGTCGTCAGGTGTTGGCGCAGACTGAAGCGCGGGCCGAGCAATTACTCTGCCCCACCTCCGTGCAACTGTTCTCCGCCCTCAAGCGCGAAGGTGTTGAGGCGCTGCGTGAGACGGTGTTGCAAATGCTGGACTGAGTCCGCGCCTCATGAACGTATCAGCCAGCGTCATCGTCACCACCTACAACCGCCCCGATGCACTGCATGCCGTGCTCGATGGCCTGTTGGCGCAACACGGACGCAATTTTGAAATCCTGGTGGCTGACGACGGCTCGCGCGAGGACACGCGGGCATTGGTGTTGTCCATCGCAAGCCACGCCTCTGTCCCGGTGCACCACGTGTGGCAAGAAGACCAGGGTTTTCGTGCTGGTGCTGCGCGCAACCGTGCCGCCAAGCGTGCCCAAGGCAGATACCTGGTCTTTCTCGACGGTGACTGCGTGCCGCGTCCGGACTGGCTTGCGCGCCATCGGCAGCTTGCCGAAGAGGGATGGATGGTCGCGGGCAACCGGGCGTTGCTGTCTGAAGCATTCACGACACAGGTGTTGACCCAACACCTGGCTATCCATGAATGGAGCAATGCGCAATGGCGCGCAGCTGCACAGCGCGGTGACATCAACCGCGTGGCCCCGCTGCGTTACTTGCCCTTGGGTCCTTTGCGCAAACTGGCCGCATACCGCTGGCAACGTGTGCGCACCTGCAACCTGGCGGTATGGCGCAAAGATTTTTTTGCCGTGAACGGTTTTGATGAGTCCTTCTCAGGCTGGGGGTTTGAAGATTCAGACCTTGCTGTGCGGCTTCTCAATCACGGCGTGCGGCGCAAAGAAGGCGCTTGGGCTACGGGCGTATTGCACTTGTGGCATCGCGAAAATGACCGGGCGCGGGAGGGCGTGAACTGGGAGCGGTTGCAGGAGAGGCTGCGTACTGGCGAGGTTTGTGCCATGCAGGGCCTTAAGGGCGATCAGAGATGTATTGACACTACGCATCCACGCTGCCGCACGTTCAACCGCCGGACTTGGGTTTAAGCGTGCTGCAACCCTATGACGAACCACGCATGCGCCGGGCAAGCCATGCCGCAATAACCGGCGCCAGTGCCCACAATGCCCCCAGTCCTGCCGATACGACTAACGATGCGCGGCCGCGGTCGAAGTAGAGGTACAACGCGGCCAACGTGAGGGTGATGAATGCAATCGCGACCTTGCCCCAGCGCTTCCCCAGCATCCAGGGGTACACAAAAATGCCCAAGGCCACCAAGGCCACGACGGTGATGACGCCAGAGAGTTCGAGTGGAATCATGCGTTCACCTCACGTGCCACACCTGCCCGATGCGCTTGTTCATCAGCGTGATAACTGCTGCGCACCATGGGGCCGCAGGCCGCGTGGGTAAAGCCCAGGGTTTGGGCCTGGACTTCAAACTGCTTGAACACCGCCGGCTCGACGTAGCGCAGCACAGGCAGGTGGTGGTTGGAGGGCGCGAGGTATTGGCCCACAGTGAGCATGTCCACCTCATGTGCGCGCAAGTCGCGCATCACGTCAAGAATTTCTTCGTCGGTTTCGCCCAGACCCAACATGAGGCCGCTCTTGGTGGGCACGCCGGGCACGCGCGCCTTGAACTGCTTGAGCAGTTGCAGCGAGTGCGCGTAATCGGAACCAGGGCGCGCGTGCGCATACAGGCGCGGCACGGTTTCCAGGTTGTGGTTCATGACATCGGGCGGGGCTTGCGTGAGGATGTCGAGCGCGCGGTCCAACCGCCCGCGAAAGTCGGGTACCAGCACTTCGATCTGTGTTTGTGGGGAAAGCTCACGCACGTGTTGTATGCACTCGACGAAATGCGCGGCGCCACCGTCCTTGAGGTCATCGCGGTCCACTGAGGTGATGACCACGTAGTTGAGTTTGAGCGCAGCAATGGTGCGCGCCAGGTTCAGGGGTTCGTCCACGTCGAGCGGATCGGGGCGGCCATGGCCCACATCGCAAAACGGACAGCGGCGTGTGCATTTGTCGCCCATGATCATGAAGGTGGCGGTGCCTTTGCCAAAGCACTCGCCGATGTTGGGGCAACTGGCTTCCTCGCACACGGTGTGCAGGCGGTGCTCACGCAGGATGTCTTTGATTTCGTAAAAGCGCGATGAGGGCGACCCGGCACGCACCCGGATCCACTCGGGTTTGCGCGCGGGCGCGGCCTGCTCGACTTTGACTTGAATGGGAAATTTTTTGAACACCGGTGCGGTCTTGGCTTCGCCCTTTTTCTTAGCCAAAGGGTCAGCGCCCGGGGTGGGGGTGCGAATGATGTTGGAGCTCATGGGGGACCTTCATGCAAGCACCTCAGCGACTCAGGTGCACGGCAAGCCGCTCGGAAAGTTTCTCGGCGGCGGCGTCGAATGAAATGGAGCGACCAAGTGTAGCCAGGTCAACCGTCGGCAAACCCGCGTACCCGCACGGGTTGATGCGGGTAAAGGGGCTCAAATCCATGGCCACGTTCAGGGCCACGCCGTGGTAGCTGCAGCCGTTGGAAATTTTTACGCCCAGCGCGGCAATCTTGGCCAAGCCCTCAAAGCCGGGCGTGGTGCCCAGGGTGTAGGGCACGAAGACGCCGGGCGCGCCCTGTACGCGGCGGCCGTCGGCGCCCAAGGCGGTGAGCGTTTGGATGACGGCGGTCTCGATGCGAAATACCAGTTCCTTGGCGTAGATACCCAGGCGGCGCAGGTCAATGAGCGTGTAGATCACCACTTGCCCGGGGCCGTGGTAGGTGACTTGTCCGCCGCGATCACTCGTCACGATGGGAATGTCGCCGGGATTGAGCACGTGTTCGCGCTTGCCCGCTTGGCCCAGGGTGTAGACGGGGGGGTGCTCCACCACCCACAGTTCATCGGATGTTTTGGAGTCGCGTTGACGGTTGAATTCGCGCATCGCCGTCCAGGTGGTGCTGTAGTCGGCACGCCCGAGTTGGCGCAGCGTGGGTTCTGCGCGCATTACAAAACCACCTTGACCATGGGGTGTGCGGTCAGCGCGCGGTACAGGGCATCGAGTTGCTCGCGCGAGGTGGCACGAATGGTGACGGTGAGCGAGAGGTAATTGCCATCGCGCGAGTGGCGTTGCTCTAAGGTGGTGGCATCAAAGTCGGGGGCGTGTGCGCGCACCACTTCAACGATGGTTGGTGCAAAGCCATCGACCGACGCACCCATGATCTTGATGGGAAAGTCAGTGGGGAAGGTGAGCAAAGATTGTTGATTCATCGTGCAAGGCGCCGGGCCCTCACCCCGCGCGCAAAGCGGCGTGCTAACCGCCAAACAGGCCGAACAAGCGCGAGAGCTCCGCGCCCGGATGGGGCGCGCGCATGAAAGCTTCGCCCACCAAGAACGTTTGCACGCCAGCGTCCACCAAGCGCGCCACATCGTCAGGGGTGGTGATGCCGCTTTCGGACACCACTTCACGATCTTGCGGCACTTGGGATAGCAGCTCTAGCGTGGTTTCAAGACGCGTCTGAAACGTGCGCAGATTGCGGTTGTTGATGCCCACCAGCGGTGTCTTGAGCTTGAGTGCACGTGCCAGCTCGGCTGCGTCGTGCACCTCGACCAACACGGCCATACGCAAGCTGCGCGCAATGGCCTCGAACTCTTTCATCTGTGCATCGTCTAGAGCCGCGGCAATGAGCAAGATGGCATCGGCCCCGAGCACGCGCGATTCATACACCTGATAGGCATCGACAATGAAATCCTTGCGTAGCACCGGAAGTTGCGCGGCCACGCGGGCCTTGTGTAGATCGGCGCTGCTGCCCTGGAAGTAGGTCACGTCGGTCAGCACCGAGAGGGCCGCCGCGCCGTTGGCGGCGTAGTCGCGGGCGATGCGCGCCGGGTCAAAGTTCTCGCGCAGTAGGCCTTTGCTGGGGCTGGCCTTTTTGATTTCGGCAATCACGGCGGGCATGCCGGCCTTGTGCCGATTGCGAATGGAGCCCAGAAAGTCGCGTTGATCAAACCGCTGCTCGGCCTGGAACTTGATTTGATCCAGGCTCACTCGGGCGCGCGCGGCCGCCACCTCATCGCGCTTGGTGGCGAGAATTTTTTTTAGGGTGTCGTTCATTTCCATTTTTGTGTGGTGGCCACAAACTGATCCAGCTTGCGCCGTGCGGCGCCACTGGCAATGGCGCTGCGGGCCCGTTCAATGCCGTCGGCGATCGAGGTCACAACGTCGGCAGCATAAAGCGCCACCCCAGCGTTAAAGATCACAATCTCGCGCGCGGTGCTTTCGGTGCCATCGAGTGCGCGCAGCAGCATGGCGCAGGATTCATCACGATTTTTTACCGTCAGGCTGCGGTTCGAGGCCATGCGCAAACCAAAGTCTTCGGGGTGGATGTCGTATTCAAGGATCTGGCCATTTTTGAGTTCGCCCACCCGCGTGGCTGCGCCCAACGAGGCTTCGTCCATGCCGTCTTTGCCATGCACCACCAGCACATGCTGGCTGCCCAGTCGTTGCAGCACGCGCACTTGGATGCCCACCAAATCGGGATGAAACACGCCCATCACCTGATGGGGTGCGCCGGCCGGATTGGTCAGTGGCCCCAGCACATTGAAAATGGTGCGCACCCCCAGCTCCTTGCGCACGGGCGCAGCATGTTTCATGGCGGCGTGGTGGTTGGGCGCAAACATGAAACCGATGCCTGTTTCAGCCACGCACAGCGCCACGTGTTCAGGGGTGAGGTGGATGTTGGCGCCCAGCGCTTCGAGTACATCGGCGCTGCCGCTGCTAGAGGACACGCTGCGCCCACCATGCTTGGCCACGCGCGCACCCGCTGCAGCAGCCACAAACATGGCGGCGGTGGAAATGTTGAAGGTGTGCGCCGCATCGCCACCGGTTCCGCACAAATCGACCAGATGAGTTTTGTCGGCAATCGTTACAGGGGTGGCGAACTCCCGCATGATGGTGGCCGCCGCCGTGATTTCACCGATGGTTTCTTTTTTGACGCGCAACCCCATGGTGAGTGCAGCCATCTGCACGGGCGAGAGCTCGCCGCGCATGAGCTGACGCCACAGCGAGAGCATCTCGTCATGAAAAATTTCTCGGTGATCAATGCAGCGCGCCAGCGCTTCGGTGACGGTGAGAGTCATGGGTTGATTTTCATCTGCAGAAAGTTGGCGAGCATTGGGTGACCCTGCTCGGTGGCAATCGATTCAGGGTGAAACTGCACGCCTTCGACGGCCAACGTCTTGTGGCGCAGTCCCATGATTTCGCCGTCGTCGGTCCAGGCGGTGATCTCCAGACAATCGGGTAGCGAGGCGCGCTCCACGACCAATGAGTGATAGCGCGTGGCGGTTAGGGGTGAGGGCAAGCCCGCAAACACGCCCTGCCCCGTATGAAAAATGGCATCGGTCTTGCCGTGCATCAGCCGCCGCGCCCGCACCACTTTGCCGCCAAAGGCGTACCCAATCGATTGATGCCCCAGGCACACGCCCAACAAGGGCACCACGCCGGCAAAACGGGCAATCACGTCGAGTGACACGCCCGCCTCAGTGGGCGAACATGGGCCGGGGGAGATGCAAATGCGCGCAGGCGCCAGCGCGGCAATCTCGTCGCAGCTGATTTCATCGTTACGCACCACCCGCACGTCTTGCCCCAGTTCACCGAAGTACTGCACCAGGTTGAAGGTGAAGGAGTCGTAGTTATCGAGCATTAAGAGCATGTGAGGTCCCGCAGTTTTGAGGGGCGATTATTCGCCGTCAAATCCATCCTCCACCTGCTCGGCGGCGCGCAACACGGCGCGGGCTTTGGCTTCGGTTTCTTGCCATTCCAGCTCGGGCACGGAGTCGGCCACGATGCCGGCGGCGGCTTGGGCGTAGAGGATGTTGCCGGTGATGACGCCGGTGCGGATGGCAATGGCCAGGTCCATGTCGCCGGCAAATGAGAGGTAGCCGACCGCACCCCCGTAGATGCCGCGTTTGATGGGTTCGAGCTCGTCAATGATTTGCATAGCGCGCACCTTGGGTGCGCCTGTCAGAGTGCCAGCGGGAAAGGTGGCGCGCAGCACATCAAAGTTGCTCAGTTCCGGCTTGAGTAAACCCTCAACGTGACTGACCAGATGCTGCACGTGCGAGTAGCGCTCGACCACCATTTGGTCGGTGACTTTGACCGTGCCCGTTTGCGCAATGCGGCCCACATCGTTGCGTGCCAGGTCGATGAGCATGAGGTGCTCGGCGCGCTCTTTGGGGTCGGCCTTGAGCTCTGCGGCCAAGCGCGCGTCCTCTTCGGCATTGGCGCCGCGCTTGCGTGTGCCGGCAATGGGACGAATGACCACGTTGCGGCCACCCTCAACGGCTTCGCTGCGCACCAGAATTTCGGGGCTGGCGCCGACCACATGCACATCGTCTTTTTCGCCCTGCAGCCAGTAGTAGTACATGTAGGGTGAGGGATTGAGGGTGCGCAGCGCACGGTAGAGCGACAGTGGCGAATCGGCATACGCTTTGCTGATGCGCTGACCCAACTGCACCTGCATGACGTCGCCCGCGGCGATGTATTCCTTGGCACGCGCCACAGCAGCCAGGTAATCGGTTTTGGAGAACTCGCGCATCTCGGGGCGGCGCATGCTGGCGCGGGTGTGCGGCGGCTCAATGTGGCGCGATAACTTGGCGCGCAGTTCACGCAACCGTTCGCGGGCCCGGGCATAGCCCTCGGGGTGCGTGCCGTCGCCATAGACGATGAGGTAGGTGCGGCCCGTCAGATTGTCGATGACCGCCAGCTCTTCAGTGAGCAGCAGATGGATGTCGGGCAGATTCAGATCATCGGGCTTGTGTGTGGCGCCGAGTTTGCCGGGCTCGATCAGGCGCACGGTGTCGTAGCCGAAGTAACCGGCCAACCCACCGCAAAAACGCGGCAAGCCAGGCCGCACCGCGGTCTTGAAGCGCGCCAGGTAGTTTTCAATAAACGTCAGCGGATCACCGCGGTCTTCTTCCACCACTTTGCCGTCGGTCAACACCTGCGTAAGGTGCTGACCCCGCGCGCCAATGCGCACCTGCACCGCTGTGCGAGCGGGCAGGCCGATAAACGAGTAGCGCCCAAAGCGCT
>WBZQ01000690.1_pt2 | contig 20275 bp, 21 predicted proteins | sample 5204251 | NCBI WGS metagenome assembly WBZQ01 (sample SAMN12412402, study PRJNA552823) | activated sludge metagenome | isolation source: activated sludge from nitrification reactor of wastewater treatment plant... | place: USA: Virginia | collected 2017-09
GCTTCCTTCCGGACCTGACCGGGTTGGCGAGCACGACGCCCGCACCGATCTCCCAGCGCCAATATCGGGCGGCGGACGGATCGATACAAGCGACAAAATTCCATCCTTCTTCCGCCAGTACGGCCGCAGGTTGCGCTGGAAGTATTGAATGGAGAAGAGATCGTCATAAGCCGCCATCACCCACCGCGACTGCGGCGGACGGGTGCACGCCCACCTGACGTGCGACGCCGGCCACCACGTACAGCCGGACGAGATCGTCCCGCGCCGCTCCGCCTAGCCGATCGCGCTGATGCTCCCCGCGGCCGGACCGAGCAGCAGGTTGCGGCGGTCGGCCTCGTCGGTCCTTCCTGCTCCGGGCGCGCGTGGGCAGGAGCGATCGTTCCGCGCACGTGGCGTGCCGCTCGCACGAGCCTCAACCAGACGAGGAAGCGGCAGCGCCGGTGCGCGGAGCATCGACCGACACCTGGAGTCGGTCTCGGTCGGCACAGCGCTCAGCGAGGCGACCCGCCAGCAGCCGCACGGCGTACGGGAGTCCGTGAGAATCACTGCGAGGTGGCTCGCTCGATCGCGAGTGCGGCGTGAATCAGCGCCAGGTGGGAGAAGGCCTGCGGCATGTTGCCGAGCTGACGTCCGGTCACGGGGTCGTACTCCTCGGACAGTAGCCCGACGCCGTTGCGCAGCGTCAGGAGGCGCTCGAACAGCGTGCGCGCTTCCCGGTCACGGCCCTGCATCGCCAGCGCCTCGACGAGCCAGAACGAACAGGGCAGGAATGCCCCTTCGGGTTCCGGCAGGCCGTCGAGGGCGCCGTCCGTACGTGGGCGGTAGCGGATCACGAGGCCGTCGACGAGCAGCTCGCGCATCACTGCGTCGACTGTCGCGACGACACGAGGATCCTCAGCCGGCAGGAACCCGACGATCGGGATACGCAGGGTGCTGGCATCGAGCTCGTCCGAGCCGAAGAACTGTGTGAACGCGCCGACCGATCCGTTCCACGCCCGTGTGAGGACCTGGCCCCGTATCTCGTCGCGGCGGACCGCCCAGCGGTCGGCGTGCACGTCGTTCGGCAGGTGCGCCCGTGACCGGACGCCGCGGTCGAAGGCCACCCAGGCCATGACCTTCGAGTGGGTGAAGTGCCGCGACGGGCCGCGCACCTCCCACAGGCCGGCATCCGGGAGGCGCCATCCGTCCTCCAGCCACGACAGCAGGGTGACGAGCAGCGACAGCGTGTCGGGGTCGACCTCGATCCCGTGGGTGCGTGCCGCACACACCGCGTCCGCCACCTCTCCGTACACATCGAGTTGCAGCTGAGTGGAGGCGGCATTACCGACACGTACCGGCTGCGAGCCCGCAAAGCCCGGCAGCCATTCGAGCTCGCGCTCGTCGAGTCGCCGCTCACCTGCGAGGCCGTACATGATCTGTAGATCAGCCGGGTCGCCGGCCACGGCGCGCAGCAGCCACTGCAGCCACGACTCGGCCTCGGCACGTGAGCCGCCGTCGAGCATGGCGCCCGTCGTGAGCGCGGCGTCGCGGAGCCAGCAGAAGCGGTAGTCCCAGTTGCGACGACCCCCAAGGTGCTCGGGCAGCGACGTGGTGGGCGCCGCGACCACCCCGCCGGTCGGTGCGTACGTGAGTGCCTTCAGCACTCGGAGCGAGGCCAGTACCTCCTCGCGGTATTCGCCGGCGTGGCAGCACGTTGCCGTCCAGTCACGCCAGTACGCCTCCGTCTGCGCCAACGCTTCGAGCGGGGCCACCGGCACAGGTGGTGTGCGCGCGGACGGGAACCACGTGGCGGTGAAGTGGGTGCGCTCGCCGGCCCGCACCGTGAACATCCCGACCGTATGGAGGTTCTCGCCGTGCAGCTCCACGGGCGACCGGACGGCCAGACCGTCCGGACCGGCGATTGCCACCGTCGCCTCATCGATGCGGCGCACCCAGGGAACGATGTTGCCGTAGTCGAAGCGAATGGTCAGCTCGGTCACCATTGCGACCTCGCCCGCGAGGCCTTCGACGATCCGGACGATGTTCGGATCCTCATCGCGGGGAGGCATGAAGTCGATCAGCCGCACCCGTCCGGTTGGGGTCGTCACCTCCGATTCGAGGATCAGCGTGCTCTGCCGATAGCTGCGAGACCAGCGCTGCTCGGCGCCAACAGGTGCCACTCGCCAGCGCCCGTGTTCGGGGGTGCCGAGCAGCGCGGCGAAGCACGCACCCGAGTCGAAGCGCGGCATGCAGCACCAGTCGATCGACCCGTCACAGCTCACAAGCGCGGCGGTCTGCAGGTCGCCGATCAGCGCGTAGTCCTCGATGCGTGCAGGCACGTGGTCGATCCTGACACGCGCAGGCCCGCCGATTCGCCTCCGGGGGCCGGTCGACCGCCGCCGCCGTGACTGTCCGAATCGCATGATGAGAGGGCCGCGCGCCGAGGCCGAGGGGGGACGCTGTCGGCAAGGCGCGCCGCCCTCACCGAGGGCCGATCGGCCCGACGGCGCGATCGGCCACGAGGCCGCGGGCCCCGCTACGGGACGCCGCTCGCGAGTCGTTCGCGCACCTCGCTGATCGACTCGTCGGGAACTTCGGCGATCACGACCTCGCGATCGTGATGGACGTCGATGATGATCTGCGCGACGTCCGACTCGGGCAGTCCCGTGCGGACGAGCATGTCCCGCAGCTCGTCGTCGCCGAGCGTGTGGTCCGGGCGGTCGGCGTCGGGGTCGAGCACGGCATCGCGATCGGTGTCGGCGAACGTTCCTTGCCGTTTGTCGTCGCGGCTGCCGGTGTAGCCGCCCTCCGCCTGGCTGCGTGCGCGCGCTTGCCCGGCGAAGGTGCCCACACCGGCGTCGGGAGCGAGCTCCCCGAAGAAGTTGCCCCGCAACATCGTCCGCCGATCACGGGTGTGAGCTCCGGACAGCAGCCGGATTGCGGGATTGGCGATTCCGGCCTCGTTCAGCACGGTCACGGCGCGGGATCGCAACCGTTCACTTGGGTAGCTTGACCAGACGATGCCCATCGGATGATTCCTCCTCCTCGGTCCCAATGAGTGTGTGTCGTGCCCGCCTGCTGTCGGCCGCCGACGGTCACGGCAGGCGGCTCGCGGCGGTGTGTCGATCGAAGCGTCCGAGCGCATTCACCATCGCCCACAGAGCGATGAAGGAGGCGAACGCGAGCGCGCCGCTGATGCTCCAGCCCGCTGCCGCGTCGGCGCCGGGGGCGCTCGGGTCGACCACGTCGAGCGGTCGGCGGCCCCGAGGTGCGGATGCCGGGGGAGCGGTGACGGGCTCGAGCGTCTCCGGTGCGCCCGGTCCGGCACCCTCGCCCTCTCCGTATGCGCGGATCATCGCGTGCATCGCCGCGACCGTCTGCGGGTCCGGGCTATCCATCGGCCGGCGGTGCCGCCGCGCCACGCCCCGTCGTGTATCGCTCGGACGTCTCCATGGTCACTCGTCTTCCCACCGAGGCCGGGGCGAAACCTGAAGGGACGCCGTCAGCCCACCGGGCCGATACGCGAGCGCAGCGTCGCGATCGCGCCGCGCAGCAGTCGTGAGACATGCATCTGCGAGACGCCGATGCGATCGGCGATCTCGTGCTGGGTGAGTCCGACCTGGAAGCGCAGCACGAGCACCGTCTGCTCTCGCTCCGAGAGTTCCGAGAACTTCTCACCCAGCGCGGCGCGGCCCTCGGCCCATTCGAACCCGGGCTCGTGCACGCTGATCTCCGGTTCCTCGTCGTCGCTGGGACGAAGAGGGTGTGAAAGCGAGAGCGGATGGTAGGCGCGTCCGGCCGCCATTGCGTCCAAGACGTCCTCCTCGCTCATGTCCGCCGCCTTGGCGATCTCGGCCACCGACGGCGTGTGGCCCAGTCGCCCGGTGAGCTCCTCCACCAACTGGTTCACCCGCTTGTGCGCATCCTGGACACTGCGCGGCACGTGCACCATCCAGGTGCGGTCGCGGAAGTGACGGCGGATCTCTCCCAGAATGGTCGGCGTGGCGAACCGCTTGAAGTCAATGCCACGTGCGGGGTCGAACCGGTCGACGGCCTTGATCAAGCCGAGCATCGCGATCTGCACGACGTCTTCGAGCGGCTCGCCGCGATGGTCATAACGCCGAGCCAGCGAGCGGGCCAGCGGCAGGTATTCCAGGATCCGCTGCTCTCGCCGGCGATCATCGGCCGTCGGTTCCCGCGGGCACACCTCGTCAACGTACTCCACTGGGTTGCTCGCTTCCCACTTTCCGTTGATTGAAACGAAACCCGGATGAGGTTTGGACCGGCGGCGGTTGGGAAGTTGAAGAGGCGCAATGAGCACACAGATCACATATTCACCGACCCGTCATACACGGGAACGTATCCGGTGCTTGAGCTGCGAGACGATCCTCTGCAGCTTCAATCCCGGTCCATACTGCTACGTCTGTCAACGTGACCACGTCGAGGTGCGCAAGCGCACGCCACGACGCAACCTCCCACTCGACGACATCGTCGCTGCGTTCCGGCGCGTCCGCAACACGAGTGGCGTGGCGCGCGAGCTGGGCCTGCCACGCTCGTCGGTGTGGTCGGTCATCCAGCGCGCAAAGCGCGACGGCCGACTGGACGACGATTGGCCGGAGGCAGGAGACGAGGCCGCGTGAGCTTCGTGCCGGCCGTGTGGTCGTCGACGGCATGGCGCGGCGGCCGCCGGCCGCGAAGCTCTTCCGTGATCGGCGATAGGCTGGGGCTGGCAGGTTCCCCTATGACGGTCGTCGGAGGTCTCGCCGGTGGGCGAACATGACGAGGTGCGACCTCAGCCCGACTTCGAGCTGGTCATGCCGGCGACGGCCGAGCACATGATGCTCGCCCGGCAGGCACTCAAGGGCTTCGCGGAGCGTGCACGCTGGGATCCCGGCCTTCTGGGCGACGTCCGGGTGGCGTTGTCGGAGGCCTGCTCGAACGCGATCGTGCACGCCTACCGCGATCGTCCACCCGGCCCCATGCGCGTCGCGCTGACCGCGGCTGCTGACGGCGTCATGGTCGAGGTCGCCGACGAAGGTGCGTGGATCGACCCGGATCAAGGGGCCGGTCCGGGGCTGGGCTTGGGCTTGCCGTTGATGGCCGCGCTGAGCCAGTCGCTGCAGATCGATGGCACCCCGGGCCGGCCGACGACCGTGCGAATGCGGTTTACGTTCTCGGACGCGGACGGGCCCTGATGGTCGGCATCGTTGCCTCGGTGATGAGCTCCGCCGTGGGTCGCGGCGCGCTGACGCGGGTGGCGAGCGCCGTGGCCGCAAGCAGCGACCTCCCGATCGATCGCGTCGAGCATGTGGCGCTGGTGTGCGAGACGCTCATGGACGAGTGTGATGGGGCGGCTCCCTGCACGGTGCAATTCGTCGCCGGGCCCCGGTCGGTGCGGATGGTCTTCAGCGGACTTCCCGCGGGCATCCACGACACGCCCCCGGACGTCCCGAGCATCGAGTCCATCCTCCTGCGGCTTGCCGACGAGGTCTGGATCGAGCGTGCGGCCGGTGGCCGCGAGGAGCTTCATGTGGTGGTCGGCGCGTCACGACGAGACGCGCCCCCCGTCACGAATGCGTGAGCGCGGCCTTTGCCGCCTCGGCGGGCGTGTCGTGGATCGGCACGTCCAGGGAGACCATCCCAAGCACGCGCGCCACATGCCCGTCGGCAGGGGCGGCGAGCCGGGTTGACGGGATGGTGCGGGCGACCCGGTCGAGCATTGCGATGCCGATCGAGTCGAGAAACTCCAGGGACGTCAGGTCGACGACCAGCGCGGCATCCGCGGCGAGCCCGTGGGTGATCTGCTGCTCGATCGTCGTGACGTTCGAGAGATCGACCTCACCCGTGATCCCCACGACGGCGACCCCATCGGTGTCGGTGCGGGTGATCTCGGCGAGTTGAGTCATGACGTCACCTTGCTCCTTGCGCCGAACACGTACTCCATCCGGATCGCTGTCCCCGTGTCGTCGGTCGCAACGTGTACCTCGTCGAACAGCTGGGAGATGATATCAAGGCCCCGGCCGCGGTCCTCGGATGGCGGCTCCGTGCGCCACTGCCCCGCGTCGGTCACGCACATGGTCACGCCGCGCGGGTGTTCGCGCAGCTCGATGTGCAGCGAGCCCTGGCCGGCCCGGTAGGCGTGCTCGACCGCGTTTGCGGTCGCCTCGCCCAACCCGAGCAGCAGCAGGCGACGCTCGTCGCTGGTCAGCGGGCCCACCGCCGCGAGCCAGCTTCGGGCGACCTCACGTATCGACGCAAGCGAACGCGGCGTGGCGGGGAACCGCTGGCGGTGCCGGCGACCGACGTACCCGAGTCGCGTCACCATCACCACCGCGTCGTCGGTGAGCCGCCGCCCGCCGAGCATCTCGGCAACGAGCGCGGCTGCCATTTCGTGCGGTGAGCGATCGAACACCCGCCGCGCCGCGTCGGCCAGGCGCGCCAGCGAGTCGTCGATGTGCTCGCCGCGTCGCTCGATGAGGCCGTCGGTGAAGAGCACGATGCAGGCGCCGTCGCACATGGTGGCGCGCGCCGGCGGCGCGATGCGGGTGCGGGTGGCCGAGAGCGGGCCGGTGCGGCCGTCCCAGAGGAACGTGGTGGTGCCGTCCGGCTCGATCAACAGTGGCGGTGGATGGCCGGCCGCCGCGTACTCGATCACTCCCGTGCGCGGGTCGAGCACGACCGAGGCCACAGTCGCCATCACGCGCTCTGCGCCGGACCGCGCGAACACGTCGAGCCGTTGCAGCACCTGCTGAGGGTGGGCCCCGTTCAGCGCGAGGGCGCGTAGGGCGCTCGACAGCTTCCCCATCGCTGCGGCGGCGCTCAGCCCGTGGCCGACGACGTCGCCGATGGCCAGTGCGACCGAGCCGTCCGCAAGGGGTATGCAGTCAAACCAGTCGCCACCGATCTCGAGGCTGCCTTCGCCCGGACGGTACTGCGCGGCCATCGTCACCTGATCGCCCACAGCGAGCTCGGGCACGCCCAGCAGGCTGTCCTGAAGCGTGAAGGCGATGTCGCGCTGTTCCTCGTAGAGGCGAGCCTGATCGAAGGCCATCGCAACCCGCTCGGCCAGGATCTGGGCGACGGTCAGCTCCTCGGGGACGAACGGGGGCGACTCGGCGTTGCGACCAAGCAGGAGCGCCGCCGCGACCCGCTCGCCCGAACGAATCGGCACCACGAGGAACCGGACGCCGTCGTCGTCCGACACCGCAGCAGCGGGTATCGCCTCGAGCCGCGGGTCACTGCTGCGCAACAGCGTGGCGCCCGCCTGGCGGGCCGTCGCGAGGATACCGGCGTTCTGCCGCGCGCCGATGTCGACGCCGGAGTCCACAGCCACGTGCGGGGCAGCGGCACCGTCATCGACCTCGATCATGGCCATGTCGGCGAAGTCGGGCACGAGCGACGCGACCAGTCGTTGCATCCGGGCGTCGACCCCGAGGGCCGCCTCGACGTTGGCGCCGACGTCGGCGATCAGCTCCGTCTGAGCCCGCAGCACGCGCTCGCGAGCGATGAGGGCGGCGCGGGCACGTGCTTGCGAGGCATCTTCGCCGATCGCCCCGATCTCGTCCAGTTCGCCGGGCGTCGGGGACGCCCGCAACCCGATCATGGCGTGGGCGTCGGTTTCTCCACCCGGCAGGCGCATCGTGAACAGCCGCAGCGACGAAGCCACATCGTCGTCGAGCGTGACGTTGGCACGGAGGGCGGGCTGCACCGCGACGGGCGTCGCGGCCGGCTGGTCGTCGCGATCCGGCAGGAGCGCAAGGCGGGCGGGAACCGGCCCTGCCTGTGCCAGCGACGACCCGTCGTTTCCGTCGAGGATCGCGCACCACGCGACCGTCGGCGTGGCGGCGATGGCCTCGCAGGTGATGGTGTTGACGCTTCGCTCCGACGTGGCGGAGATGAGCCGTTCGGCCGTGTCGCGCAGACGTTCGGCCCGTGCACGGCGCCGATCTTCGTCGAGGTGCTCGCGACGCAGGCGGCGGGCGCCGAACACGGTGGCGCCGACCACGACGAACAGTGCGGCCAGGAGCGACAGCAGCTCGTTGCGGAACGAGCGCCGGGCGCTCGCGAACGCATCGGTGCGGAGAATGCCGGTGACGACGAGCCAATCGGGATCCGGCAGCACCTTGAACCCCAGCAGGCGATCGGGTCTGCCGATCGGGCCGGTCACGCCCTCGACGGTGCCCGAGCCTTCGCGCCGCATCTGGGCCACGGGTGAGGCCGCGTGCGCCTGCTCCAGCCGGGTGAGGGCGCCACCGATCACGAGGTTGCCGGCGCGGTCGACCACACGCAGATCCATGCCCTCGGGCTCCAGGCCTCGCGTCAAGCTCGCCAGGGTCGGGAGGTTCACGCTGCCGGTCAGGACGCCATTCACCGTGCCGTCGGGCGCTCGCGTCGGAATCGCGATGGTGATCGCCGGCAGGTCGACCATCGGACCCACCGTGGTCGCCACCGCCGAACGGCCCTCGTCGAGGGCGGCACGCACATCGCGCCGCCAGCCGAGGTCGCGAGGTGCGACACGGGGAGCCGACGCCCGAAGGGTGCCACCCGCGTCGATCCACGCGGTGCCACCGGTGAAGTCGCCCCCGACGTTGTTGAGGTCGCCCAGGTGGCGCTGGATCGTCAGGCGATCACCGGCGGCGAACGAGGGGTCGCTCCCAAGTGTCACGAGGCTCTCACGACTGCGCGCAATGAACTGGTCGACCGTGGCGGCCGTGGCGATCGCCAGCTGCCGAACGTTGGCCCGTTGCTGGTCCTTCAGGCTGTTGTAGCTCCGCCAGGAAATCCAACCGCCGAGGGTGGCGATGGCAACCACCAGCGCCACCGCGGCCAACGTCGGTGCGAGAACGGATCTTCCGCGAAGGCGTGCCTTCTCGGTCACCCTCAGGAGGCTAGCCGTGTCACCTCACCGCTGCGTGGATCGACGTGGCCATCCCCAAGTTCGTGACCGCGCACATCGCGCCCCCGCGTGCGTCGCTCCACCAGGTGAAGCAGGCGCCGGTCATCGACGAGGAAGCGGTGGCGGCGCGGGGTGCGGGCCCCCAGGGCCTTCGCCGTCAGGTTCATCGGCGCCGTATCGAGGCGCACCGCGAGCAATGTGCGGTCGCGTGCGATCGGCCGGAAGTCGACCTGTCCCGAAAGCCCGTGCTCGTCCATGGCTCGCCAGGCCAGTCGTGCATCCGGGATGCGTTCGGTGGTTTCCGCATCCCAGCTCGTCAGCAGTCCGTCGACCTCGGACACCCAGTTGAGCCGTCCGCCCTCCAGCCGCCGGACGGCCTTTACGCCGGAGATGAAGCGGGGGTATTCCTCGAAGCGCGTCCACTGCCGGTATAACGCACGCACCGACACCGGGATGGCGATCCTCTGGGTAATGATGCTCATCGATCTCGTTTCCGTGGTTGCTCGCGGGTCGACAACTACCCGAGGGGGCCGGGCGCAAACCTGGGTCGGTCGCACGCCCGCGCATCCTCGTTTCCAGGTGTGACCCGGGTCACCGAGCGGTCTGGCCACCGGTGCCGGGGGGATCACTCGCCGGGAACGAATCGGCGAGCGTTTGGTCGAGGGTGCAGTCGACCCACAGCATTCGGGCGAGCGTATGCACCGGTCCGCGCGGATCTTCGTCGGCACGTGCCGACAACTGGTGGTCATGCAGCACAACCACCTCGCTCACCGGGTCGGTCGGCGGGCCGGCCGGTGTGGGGATGGTCACGACGGCATACTCGCCGCCCAGCGCTTCGGTGATCAACGCCCGGGCGTCGCCCATGGCCGCGACCGGACGGCCCGTCAGGAGGAACTCACGCAGGAACGCCATCGCCTCCTGGCTGCGCCGCAGCGCCTCCACCTGGTCGGGCCGGTCGGGGAGGTAGAGGCCGGCGAAGTCGGCGGCACTCGCCTCGACAAACGAAACGGTGTCCGAGCGTGCATCCTCGCGAGCCGCGTCGGGGCCAACCGGGGTTTCCGCAATGACGACGGTCACCGCCCGGCTCAGCGCCGGCTCGTTGGCAAAGGCGTCGAACGTCTCGGCGGGATACCCCGCGGCGGCGAGTATGCCGATCTGCACAGTCTCTCCAGCTTGGATGCGCGGTTCTCACCTACCCGAGTGTGACGGGCGCAAACCGGGGGTGACGGTTCCAACCGCGGCGGCGTACCCTCTGGGACGGATCGAGGAGGCTGACATGGAAGTGATGCGGTGCGCGTTGCGAACTGCGATCGCGGGGGCGGTAGTGACCGGGGTCGCGCTTGTTCCCGCCGGTGCCACGGCAGCTGCGGCCGCGGCGCGCCCTTCGCTGACCCGGTTTGCCGGGTGCCCGGCACTGCGGTCCTACGCCACCGGGCGCATGTCGAGCGTCGTGAGCGCAGCGGGCTACGGCGGGTACCCGATCATGAGCCCTCGCGCGACACCGATCGTGCCGACCATCGCGCCCGTGCCCGAGCGAGCCGAGGTGCCCTCGGCCGCACCGCAGGTGGGTGTGCCGGGTGTGACGGTTGCCACGCCGCCTGCGACGTCCGGCACCAACGTGCAGGAGGCCGGCGTCGACGAGGCCGACATCGTGCTCTCGGACGCGCGGCACATCATCACCACGAACGGTGACGTGCTGCGCCTGGCGTCGGTCGGTGACACGCCGCGCCTGGTGGGGGCGCTGACACTGCCGGGCATCGGGACCGACGCCCAGATGATCCGCGTCGGCAACCGCGTGATGGTGTTCGCTTCGCAATGGACGACGCCGCTCGGCCTCGCCGAGTCCGGCGTCGCGCGCGGCATGCCGTTCGTGCAAAACAGCGCGCAGACGGTGATGCGGCTGGTCGACATCGCCGACCCGTCCCACCCGCGGCTGGTCGAGACGATGCGCTTCGACGGTTCGCTGCTGGGGGTGCGCCGCCCCGGCGGCGGTGCGGTGCGCGTGGTGATCTCGACCGCCCCCGACCCGATCCCCTTCGTGACGGTCGGCGATCCCGGAGTCAGATCGCAGACGCAGGCGCGCGCACGCAATCTGGCCGCCGTGCGCCGCTCGGGCGCCGCCACTTGGCTGCCGTCGCTGCAGGTGCGCAAGCCGGGCAAGCGCACTGCCGCGCGCATCGCGCTGCGCTGCAGTCAGGTGGCGCGCTCCGCGCAGTTCTCCGGCTTGAACACGCTGTCCGTGCTCACGATCGATCCGGCCAAGGGTCTGGCTCCGATGGACATCGACGCCATCATGAGCGACGGCCAGACGGTGTACGCGTCGCCCACGAGCCTCTACGTCACCACGCCGCGCTGGGTCAGCCGGTTGGCGCTCAAGCCCGCAGGCGTGCCGGTCGACGCCGGCACCGAGATCCACCGGTTCGACATCGCCCGACCGAACGCGACCGTGTATCGCACCAGCGGCCGGGTGCCCGGCTTCGTGCTGAACCAGTTCGCCCTGTCGGAGTTCGACGGCGTGCTGCGGGTGGCGAGCACCCGCGACCCCGACTGGATCGCCGCGCGCCTCGCGACACCGTCGGCGTCGTACATCACCACGCTGCGCGACACCGGTGCGACGCTTGGTCGGGTCGGCCAGATCGGGGGCCTCGGCACGAACGAGCGCATCTATGGTGTGCGCTTCATCGGCACCCGCGGGTACGTCGTGACGTTCCGGCAGGTCGATCCGCTGCACGTGATCGACCTCACCGACCCCGCCGTTCCTCGCGTGGCGGGCGAGCTGGTGATCCCGGGCTACTCGGCATACCTGCACCCGGTGGGCGACGGCCTGCTGCTCGGCGTCGGTCAGAACGCGACGTCCACCGGGCAGCTGCTCGGCACGCAGATCTCGCTGTTCGACGTATCCGATCCGGCCAGGCCGGCGCGCATCCAGTCGCTCACGCTCCCCGACAGCTGGAGCGAGGTGGACGGCGACCACCACGCGTTCACCTACTGGGCGCCGACAGGCCTTGCACTGCTGCCGGTGAACGGCGGTACGAGCGGCGACGGGGCCATCGGGGTGACGGTGAGCCGTGCCGGGGGCGTCGTGAGGCTCGGCACCATCAGCCATCCCGCGCAGGCGGCCGGGGGCGCTCCGGGCACGATCAGGCGACTCGTCGTGGTCGGAAGTCGTGTGCTGTCGACCTCGGACAGCGGGATCGGGTCGAGCCGGCTCGGCGACCTCGGCCTGCTGGGCTTCATGCCGTACCCGGCGCGGCCCATCGTGACGGCGGTGGCCGCCGGTACCGGGACGGTGACGCCGAGGTAGGCGTGGGGTGCGGCCGGGGTGGCGGATGGATCGTCACGCCCGCCGCCCCGACACCGCCTCGAGGCACATACGATGCGCCTCATGGCATCGCGCCGCAGTGAGTTCGGAGATCCCGTCGAGCTTCAGGTCGAGGGTCGCACGGTGCGTCTCTCGAGTCCGGAGCGGGTGTACTTCTCCGCGCGCGGGGAGACCAAGCGTCAGCTGGCCGAGTACTACCTCGCGGTCGGCGACGGCATCGTGCGCGCGCTGCGCGAGCGGCCGTGCATGCTGCACCGCTTTCCCGACGGCGTCGACGGCCCGAAGGTGCACCAGAAGCGCCTGCCGCGCGGTGCGCCCGACTGGGTTCAGACCGTGCGCCTGCACTTTCCCCGCTACGGGCTGCATGCCGACGAGCTGTGCGTCACCGAGCTTGGCAGCGTGATCTGGGCGGTGCAGATGTCGACGGTCGAGTTCCACCCCTGGAACTCGCGCCGGGCCGACACCGAGCGTCCGGACGAGTGGCGCATCGACCTCGACCCGATGCCCGAGGCTTCGTTCGACGCCGTGCGCCAGGTGGCCCGCGTGGTGCGCGAGGTGCTTCACGAGCTGGGCGCGACCGGCTGGCCGAAGACCTCGGGAGGTAACGGCCTGCACGTCTACGTGCGCATCCGTCCCGAGCACGGCTTCGGCGACGTACGTCGCGCCGCGCTGGCCTTCGCGCGCGAGGTGGAACGGCGGGCGCCAACGCTGGTCACAACCACGTGGTGGCGAAAGGACCGCGATCCAGCGGCGGTGTTCGTGGACTACAACCAGAACGCGCGCGACCACACCATCGCCAGCGCGTACTCCGTTCGCGGCAACGCCGAGGGCACGGTCTCGACGCCGATCCGGTGGGACGAGATCGACGACGTCGCACCGGGCGAGCTGACGATCGCGACCGTGCCCGCCCGGTTCGCCGTCCTGGGCGATCTGCATGCCGGGATCGACGAGGCGGTGTTCGATATCACGCCGCTGCTGGAGTGGGCGGCCCGCGACGAGCGCGACGGCAAGGAGACCCCGCCCGAGGTGTAGGCGCAATCAACCATTTGGCGACGTCGTTTGCTCGCCTGATGTGGAGATCGCGGATGCAGGAGCCGCCCGAGTGGCGGTTCGAAGGCGTGCAGCGGAGGCCTACCCGGCGCGGCCGGCGGCCGTCCCGTTGGGGCATCGAACTGCCGCGCTGGGGCTATGCTGGGAGTGAGAAGGAGGGGGTGTGAGGACCCGGCAAACCGATCAGAGCGACCGCTCCCCGCAGGCGCGCGTCGCCGGTGGCTGGGCCGCGTGGGAGTGCGCGTCCGCCGCGTTCCGCGGTGCTCGGGAGGTGACACGATGACATTCGACCGCGTCTTGTGTGGAATCGACGGGTCCAACGCAAGTCTCGATGCGGCGCTCGCCGCGGCACGCCTGACGAGCGGCTCGTTGACCCTGTTGGCGGTGATCGACTCCTGGGATGTGCTGCTCGCAGGGCCGGCCGGCGAGGGCCCCAGTCCACATGATCGGGCCGTCGCCGCTCTGGAGCGCGCGGTCGCGGTGGTCGGAGATCGCTGCCCGACACGAACGCAGCTCGTCCAGGGGAGTCCCCGGCATCTGCTCCTGCAGGAGGCCGTGCGGCAGGACGCGACGCTCGTCGCAGTGGGGACACATGGGCTGGGGCACCTCGCGCGCTGGCTGATGGGCAGCGTCGCGACGGCACTGATGCGCGACGCACCATGCTCGGTCCTGGTCGCGCGTCATGGTGGCGCGGACCCTGCGTTCCCGAAGTCGATCGTCGTGGGCGTCGACGGCTCACCGGAATCCGCGCTTGCGTTCGGTGTTGGAACGGAGCTCCATCGTGCCTGTGGGTCGCCCCTGCACGTCGTGGTGGCCGAGGACGGCGCCGATCTGCGGGCCGTGCGCACAGTCGTGGGAAACGAACGACGTGAGGTCGTGCCCGGCTCAGCTGTGCTCCCTCTCGCCGACGCCGCCGCGGACTCGGATCTGATCGTCGTCGGCAGCAGGGGGCTGCGCGGCGCGCGCGCCATCGGCAGCGTCAGCGAGCGAGTCGTGCACATGGCGTCCTGCTCCGTGCTCGTCGTCCGGCCGGCGCCCTCAGGCGTGACAGTGTTCGGCGCCGGCGACGCGACCGTGAGCGAGCTGATGAGCAGCCCCGCGGTGGTTGCGAACGAGGACGCCGCCATCGGGGATCTCGCCGCACTGATGGTTCGGCACCGAATCAGTGGTGTACCGATCGTTGACGTGTCAGGCAGGCTTGTGGGGCTGGTGAGCCAGTCCGCATTCGTGGGTCGCCAGGTGGCGCTCGGGCGACGTGGTGACGAGGGGATGACGTCCTTGCTCGGCGAGTGGCTGGTCACACCCGACCTCGAATCGATCTTCCGACGGGCGCGAAACCTGCGCGCGCGCGATGTGATGAGCCACCCGGTGCAGACCGCGACGGTCGACGAGCCGCTCAGCGAGGTCATTCAACACATGGTGCGGCTCGGCAACAACCGCCTGCCGGTCGTCTCTGGCGACGGCGTCCCTGTGGGGATGTTGACCCGGCACGACTTCGTCAAGATGGCGGACAGGTGGCTGAATGACCCGACGCCGGGCTGAGATCGCTCGGCGTCGCCGCGGTCCGATCTGCGACGGGAGCGCACCCGGTCGCTTGGGTCAGCCTCGCTTGGCCACGAAGCTCGACGTGCCGGTACAACCGCCCAGCGACATGCGCAGCGTGCCGGTTGCCTTCCGGCCCACGATTCGGCCCGACATCACGATGGCGTGGCCGTTGCTCACCGCCGAGCCGACGAAGCGGCCATCGGGAGCGATCTTCGTGGACGGCACGATGCCGGTGCCGAGCTGGATGGTGAACGGCGAGATCAGCCCCGGCGTGGGGCACAGCATCACCACCTGCACCTTGGCGGACTTCAATGTGCGCCCCCCGTTGGTGACACGGAACGACACCGTGCGGGGCGTCGAGCCCGTTGTCTTCGACGAGCCCTTCCACGCGCCGACCCACGATGCGCCCGACGGCCATCGCTTCGCGGCGACCACGGTCACCGGCACCTCGGGGCTCATTACGCGCTCGCTGCCGAGCGTGGCCACCGCGCGCATCCGCGTGTCACCGACCTTGAGCGCAATGGGAGCGTCGGCGACGTTTGCCGCGAGGGTGCCGCCGCCGGCGGTCCGCCAGTTGCTTCCGTTCCTCACCTCGATCGACACGGCGGTGCCGGTCTGCAGTCCCGATCCCGTCACCTTCCCCATGATCCGGTAGCCGCCGTAGCCGCGTGCCGGTGCGCTGAGGGCGAGCCCCAGGGAAGAGCCCGTCGCCGTCACGGTGAAGCGCACCACCGGGCCGACCTCGTAGCCGCCCGTGCAGCTCGTGCACAGGCGCCAGGCCTGCCAGTAATACGTACCCGGTGTCGTGGCGCCCTTGTCGGCAGGCAGCCATCCGCGGCATTCGCCGGCCGGCAACGCGGGGTCGGCGAAGTGAGGCGCCGGGGTGTTGGCGAGGATGTTCGCCTGCAGCAGCCGGTTGTCGCTGCCGACGCCCGGTGCCGTGGCCACCGCTGCGCTGTAGTCATCGCGGAGGTAGTAGCCGGGCAGAGACTCGATCGACGTGTACGCCGGGCACGTGTAGCGCAACTCGATGCCGTTGGGGCTGGCTGGGACGCTTGCGCCCTCGGTCGGGGCCAGCACGGCGATCTGCGGATCGGCCGGCAGCGCCGGCGCGGCCGCGGGCCACATCACTGCGGCGATGACCGCCGCGAGCACCGGGCGCCGGCCGCGCGCGTGCCGCATCGCCCCGAGGCGCGTCGATCCCGACGTCCGTGTCTGCCGCATCGTGTGCCCCCGAAGTTGCGTGCCGTCGGGCAATGGTAGACGAGCAATGCGTTACCTGGGAAGTCGTCGTCTCAGCGCCCGTCGCGGCGAGGCCAGATTGCCGAGTACCCCGGCGATCGGCGGCGCCGACTGCACGCCGAGTTCAGCATTCGTCATCGTGGAGAGGCCGGGATGCTGCGTGCCGCGACGGACGGCGCGCGCTAGGGCCCGACCAACAGGTGGCAACGTGAGGCAGGGGGCCGCCACGATTCGGTTCGGGCTGTGCCAGAGGACGGTAAAGAGTGGCGAACGCGGCTTTCCCTGGTGCCGAGCCGGGCGTATCACTCGACTCACGAGGAAGCCGCCGCCGCACGCTGGAGTCGCCGGATGTATTCCCGGCAGGCGACGCACCTCTCTCAAGCAGACGGCAAATGCCGGGCCGCGAGGTTGACGCCAAAGGCCCGCGAGAAGGAGCCCAACATGACCACAGTGACGTCCCGCCAGATCGATCTGCCCGCCATCGCCGCGTTGCTCGACCGTATGGATCCGCAGGTTGCGCCCTGCTGCGTCGGCGAGTGCATCCACCATCACGCCCACCACGCGCCGTTCGCCGCGTGGATGGGGGACTGGCCGGTGTGACGATGGCCACCGCCCGCCGACCTGACCTGGCCGTCCGCGAGGTGCTGCCTGCCGACCTCGCCGCCTTCATGCCGTTCCGCCGGTGCCTCACCGACACGCTCGCACGGACGGGCTGGTCGCAGCTCGACGCGTTCCGTGTGCTCGTGTGCGCCGACGAGGCGGTCGCCAACGCCGTCACCCACTGCGCGGGCGGCGACTGCGCCATCACGCTCGGCTATGGCATCTGCGCAACCCGGGCAGCGTTCAGCCTGACCAACGCCTGTGACGGGCCGACACCCCGGCTGGTCGAGTGCGACGGCCCCGACGAAGCGAGCGAACACGGGCGTGGGCTGCTCCTCATGCGCGCGCTCTCCGACGACCTGCGGATATCGATCGACGTCGCGTCGACCACCGTCGCGCTGATGTTCGTTCCCCACCCTGGCGAGAACTGAGGACGATCATGGCTGCCATCCGCACCACAACCCCCGAGCCCGCGCTGATGTGGGTGCCCTGCGCGCTGTGTTGGGGTCAGCGCCTCATCTTCACGAACCGCAACGGCGAGGGACTTGTGCCGTGCACCTGCCCGCGCTGCGTGGGCCTCGGCGAGGAACTGCGCGCCTGCTGACCGACCGAAGCGCTGCCGGTTGCGAGGCGCGCATGGGCGTTCCCTTGCGACGCGAGCTTCGGCCCCGCGCGCACTGGCGCCGGGGCTCCGTGTGGGTCGACAGGAGGATCACAGCGCCGCTCACACTGCGTGGCGCAGTCCCTGGCCACGGAGTGTCGCCACGAACGCCGGCGAGCGACTGCCTGCCGGCGGCTCACACGCCGCGGATCCAGCGGCTGGTGCAGGGACGGGTGCCTACGTTGGCGATGGTCGCGGGGAGGGCATGACGCGGGACCGAGCCGTGCCGGTGCGGCCATCGTCGGGGATATGGTGGCGCCATGGCGATCCCGCCGTACATCCTGAAAGAGATCTGCCGCAACGGCACGGCGCAGCAGCGCGACCGGGCCCTTGCGACCTTGGCGGTCGACGCGTCATTGCGCCTCGCGCGGGCTGAGGGCGCCTGGATCGGCCGCGGTGGGCAGCCCGCCGCAGCCGCGGCCCCGCGCGGCCCCGACCGGACGATCCGCGATGCCGGCGGCACCCAGCAGCTCGACCAGGCGCCGGTGGTGCGTACCGAGACCTCGGGCGCCACCGCCGACGTGGCGGTGACCGAGGCGTTCGACGGCCTCGGTGCCACCTACGACTTCTGGGCGGCGGCGTTCGATCGCGACTCGATCGACGGCGAGGGGCTGCCGCTCGTCGGCGTGGTCCACTACGGCCGCCGCTACGACAACGCGTTCTGGGACGGGGCGCGCATGGTGTTCGGCGACGGTGACGGCGAGCTGTTCCAGCGTTTCACGATCGCCATCGACATCATCGGTCACGAGCTGGGTCACGGGGTGATCGAGGTGGAGGGGCCGCTGCGCTACTCGGGCGAGTCGGGCGCGCTGAACGAGTCGCTCGCGGACGTGTTCGGCAGCATGGTCAAGCAGCACCGGTTGGGGCAGCGCGCCGAGGATGCCGACTGGCTCATCGGCGCCGGGCTGTTCACGCCGAAGGTGCAGGGCACGGCGTTGCGTTCGATGATCGCGCCGGGCACCGCCTACGACGACCCCGTGCTGGGCAAGGACCCGCAGCCGGCACGCATGGATGGCTTCGTGAAGACGGCCGCAGACAACGGCGGGGTGCACATCAATTCCGGCATTCCGAACCGCGCGTTCGCACTGGCCGCGACCGAGCTCGGCGGGTCGGCCTGGGAGGGGGCGGGGCGGGTGTGGTTCGACGCGCTGCGCAGCCCGACGCTCCCGCCGAGCGCGACGTTCGCCCAGTTCGCGGGCGAGACGGTGCGCGCGGCACGGGCCGGATCGAAGCTGGCCGACGCGGTTGCCGCCGCGTGGTCGACGGTAGGAGTGACACCATCGGCGAGTGCGTAGACATCGAGTTCGCCCGTTCTGGCGGTTTCGCCGGCCTGGTGGTGCACCGCTACCTGCCCGCCGTGGAGCTGGACGACGACGAGGTCGCGTTGTGGCTGAGCGGTGACGGTCGGCTGTCCGGGACATGCCACCCGGAGCCGGACCGTTTCGTCTACGAGCTGGTGTTCCACACGCCCGATGGCCCGCACGCTGTCGTGATGCCCGAGCAGGCCCTCGACGATCGGACGCGTCCGCTGATCGAGCGGCTAACGGAGCTGGCGGGTGCCACGGATCCGGTCTGATCGTGTCGCCGACGGCCGGTCTGGTACCACCGGCGTCCCGACGGCGCCTCGTCCGAGGCCGGCGAGACAGCGGCAGCCGATCCCTGGCGACGATCGGCTGCGCGGTGGTGGACGCCGCCGTCGCCGTGCCCCTGGCCGGCGGGTGCCGGCCAGGGGTTGCTGTCGCTAACGGCGAATCGTGAGCGCGCGGCGGGTCGTCACCGAGCCGCCCGCGGCGTCGTTAAGGGCTGCGACGGCCGTGACGCGAATGGACGTCGAACGCTTGACGACGCGGCGACCGGCCGCGTTGAGCGGGACCCGCACGGTGGCGCGGGCACCGGCCGGAATCGTGAAGTTGCGGACGCCGAGCAGCGTGCCACGGAGCAGGCGCAGGGTCCCCCGACACGGGGTGGCCTCGGCCGCCGGGCACGAGACCACCAGTGCCACACGGGCCGACTTCACTCGGGCCTTTGCCGTGGCGACCACGACGCCGCGGCTCGTCGTCTCACACGCGCGTGCGATGTCGAGCGCATCGATCAGCGCCACGTCCTCCGCACCGCCGCACGAAACGTCGTCGCTGGATGCATCGCGGCTCAGCAGACGGTCGCGGCCGTCGCCGCCGTCCAACGCATCGACACCGGGGCCGCCCGTCAGCATGTCGTCGCCGCGACCGCCGACCAGGCCGTCCGAGCCGGCGAGGCCGTTCAGGACGTCGTTGCCGAGGCCGCCGTCGAGCTGATTCGCCGACGCGTCACCGGTGATCGTGTCTGCGAAGTTGCCGCCGAGCACGTCCTCAACATCCGGGCCGACGTTGTCGTTCTCGCCCGCGACGCCGTCGTTGGCGGCGCCATCGAGCGTCACGGTGAGCGGCGCAGACGCGGTCTGGTAGTTGATCCGGTCCGTCCCCGAGCCGCCCGTGTAGACGTCGCTCTCGATGTCGCCCGACGTGGTGCGGAACTCGTCGTCACCAGGCCCGCCGTCGACGGTATCGGTGCCGACGTCGCCCGACAGCGTGTCGCTGCCGGAGGCGCCACGTAGTACGTCGTTGCCGTCGCCGCCCGAGATGCGATCATCCCCCGGGCCCGCCGTGATCTGGTCGTTGCCGGCACGTCCGTTCAGGCTGCCGGAGTCGCTCGTGGCAGAGGCGACGATCACGTCGTCCGCCTGCCCGCCGCTGAGATCCTCGACACTCTCGCCGATATTGTCGCCTTCGCCGGCCTGGCCGTCGTTGGCGACGCCGTCGGCCGTCAAGTTGAGGGGTGCGACGCGACCGTTGTAGTTGACGGTGTCCCGGCCGGTGCCAAGGTTGATCGTGTCGGCGCCATCGACGATCGGGTTCCCCACCGAGTAGTCGTCGTTCCCCGGACCGCCGGTAATGGTGTCGTTGCCGAGGTCCGCTTGGAAGCTGTCGTTACCCTCGCCGCC